>Ga0307512_10001491_pt1:12500-22500 | contig 32973 bp, 15 predicted proteins | sample 14_EM_MG_FD_200267 | JGI IMG/M metagenome (GOLD analysis project Ga0307512, IMG submission 200267) | Populus trichocarpa ectomycorrhiza microbial communities from riparian zone in the Pacific Northwest, United States - 14_EM | ecosystem: Host-associated > Plants > Roots >... | reverse complement strand
TTGGCGATGAAAAAGAAGAACCAAAATTTTGTGAACAATGCGGGGTCGAATTTGTTGATTCTCGGATACGAAGATATCAAATGGGCTACATCAAACTGGCATGCCCAGTAACTCATGTGTGGTATTTGAAACGTCTTCCTAGTTATATCGCCAATCTTTTAGATAAACCTCTTAAACAATTAGAAGGCTTAGTATACTGCGATGTGTGATTTGATCGAAATTCTGATTTTACAGTTTTGGAATGAGAAACTGTCATCTCATTTAATCGAATTGGGATGCCTTGGGTCTGACATGTCTCTTAGGAGGAGTAACATGAAGCTCAGAATTATGGATGTATTAAATACTCCCCAATAAAAGTGGAATTGGTCTATGGTCGATTCAGTAACAAATAAGTAGGAATTTCTAGTTGTACCTCGTGAAAACGGACTTCTTTCTTTTTTTTTTTTTTTTTCTTTTGTGGAATTAATCATTTCCTTTCTTTTTATTTTAGAAAAAAATTATGTTTATACTCAAGTAAGTAAATATGTCATGGTTGCGAGAGTCTATACATCGCATATAGGCTTTAATAGCATCATAGCATAACCGTCGAGGTCAAGTCGAGTTCGGGACCTAAAAGATCGAATGGAAGAAGACATAGACAAGTAAATCCCTTGAATTCCCAGTATTTTGGAATTCATCATTCGAAGGGAAGTAGACTACTCAAGAATTTCGCATTGCATTTAGGTCGTAATTGTGATAATTGAATAAAGAATTTAGAAATTCTAAAAAAAAAACAGAAAAGAAGAATGAATCAATGAAATGTTGCTTGGTCTTCATTGGGAACTTGAGTAAGGAGTGGCTCCTTTTTTTTTGGGGGTTTTATCCATTTTGAAAGCAGGAACCCTTTATTTTATCTTTATTTGGTGTAACTACTTGAGCCGGATGAAAGGAAACTTTCACGTCCGATTTTGACGGGGGGAGATCCTATAGGATCCTATCCCAATTTTTCTTTTGCTAGGCCCATAGCCAAAAAACCTACTTTCTTACGATTACGAGGTTCGTTCGAATATGAAATACAATCTTGGAAATACAGTATTCCGCTTTTTTTTACTACCCAAGGGTTCGATACATTTCGAAATCGAGAAATTTCTACTGGAGCTGGTGCTATCCGAGAACTATTAGCCGATCTGGATTTGCGAATTATTCTAGATTATTCGTCGTTAGAATGGAAAGAATTAGGGGAAGAAGGACCCACCGGGAATGAATGGGAAGATCGAAAAGTTGGAAGAAGAAAGGATTTTTTAGTTAGACGCGTGGAATTAGCTAAGCATTTTATTCGAACAAATATAGAACCAGAATGGATGGTTTTATGTCTATTACCAGTTCTTCCTCCCGAATTGAGACCCATCATTCAGATAGATGGAGGTAAACTAATGAGTTCAGATATTAATGAACTCTATAGAAGAGTTATTTATCGGAACAATACTCTTACGGATCTATTAACAACAAGTAGATCTACGCCAGGGGAATTAGTAATGTGTCAGGAGAAATTGGTACAAGAAGCCGTAGATACACTTCTTGATAATGGAATCCGCGGACAACCAATGAGAGACGGTCATAATAAGGTTTACAAGTCGTTTTCAGATGTAATTGAAGGCAAAGAGGGAAGGTTTCGTGAGACTATGCTTGGCAAACGGGTTGATTATTCGGGGCGTTCTGTCATTGTCGTAGGACCCTCACTTTCATTACATCGATGTGGATTGCCTCGCGAAATAGCAATAGAGCTTTTCCAGACATTTGTAATTCGTGGTCTAATTAGGCAACATCTTGCTTCAAACATAGGAGTTGCTAAGAGTAAAATTCGAGAAAAAGAGCCAATTGTATGGGGAATACTTCAGGAGGTTATGCGCGGACATCCTATATTGCTGAATAGAGCGCCTACTCTGCATAGATTAGGCATACAGGCATTCCAACCCATTTTAGTGGAAGGACGTGCTATTTGTTTACATCCATTAGTTCGTAAGGGATTCAATGCAGATTTTGATGGGGATCAAATGGCTGTTCATGTACCTTTATCGTTGGAGGCTCAAGCGGAGGCTCGTTTACTTATGTTTTCTCATATGAATCTCTTGTCTCCAGCTATCGGAGATCCCATTTCCGTACCAACTCAAGATATGCTTATGGGGCTCTATGTATTAACAAGCGGGAATCGTCGAGGTATTTGCGCAAATAGGTATAATCCGTTTAATTGCAGAAATTTTCAAAATGAAAAAATTGACGCTAATGCTAATAAGGATAAGTATATAAAAGAACCCTTTTTTTGTAATTCCTATGATGCAATTGGAGCTTATCGCCAGAAAAGAATCAATTTAGAGAGCCCCTTGTGGCTTCGGTGGCAACTAGATCAAGGCCTTATTGCTTCAAGAGAAGCTCCCATCGAAGGTCACTTTGGATCTTTAGGTACCTATCATGAGATTTATGGACACTATCTAATAGTAAGAAGTATAAAAAAAAAAATTCTTTCTATATACATTCGAACCACTGTTGGTCATATTTATCTTTATCGAGAAATCGAAGAAGCTATACAAGGGTTTTGCCAAGCCTGCTCAGACGGTACCTAATCTAATCATAGGGATCTAAGCTAAGTGATTTTATGACATTGGTCTGAATTCAGATCTCTTTGGTGCAACTAGGACTATAGTTCCTGAATTTCTACGCGAATCAAGATTGAGAAAAGGAAGTTTTCCAAGCATTAACTCAAATCTATTGCCGAGCCCTATTCATCGGAATATGGAGGTATTTATGGCCGAACGGGCCAATCTCTTCTTTCACAATAAAGTGATAGATGGAACTGCCATTAAACGAATTATTAGTCGATTCATAGATCACTTCGGAATGGCATATACATCACACATCCTGGATCAAGTAAAGACTCTGGGTTTCCATCAAGCCACTGCTACATCTATTTCATTAGGAATTGATGATCTTTTAACAATACCTTCGAAAGGATGGCTAGTCCAAGATGCTGAACAACAAAGTTTGATTTTGGAAAAACACCATCATTATGGAAATGTACACGCGATAGAAAAATTACGTCAATCCATTGAGATATGGTATGCTACAAGTGAATATTTGCGACAAGAAATGAATCCGAATTTTAGGATGACGGAACCCTTTAATCCAGTCCATATAATGTCCTTTTCGGGAGCTAGGGGAAATGCATCTCAAGTACACCAATTAGTAGGTATGAGAGGATTAATGTCGGATCCACAAGGACAAATGATTGATTTACCCATTCAAAGCAATCTACGGGAAGGATTGTCTTTAACAGAATATATCATTTCTTGCTATGGAGCCCGAAAAGGAGTTGTGGATACTGCTGTACGAACATCAGATGCTGGATATCTTACGCGCAGACTTGTTGAAGTAGTTCAACACATTGTTGTACGTAGAACAGACTGTGGCACCACCCGAGGGATTTCTGTGAGTTCTCGAAATGGAATGATACCGGAAAGAATTTTTATTCAAACATTAATAGGTCGTGTATTAGCAGACAATATATATATGGGTCTACGATGCATTGCCACTCGAAATCAAGATATTGGGATTGGACTTGTCAATCGATTCATCACCTTTCGAACACAACCAATATCTATTCGAACTCCTTTTACTTGTAGAAGTACGTCCTGGATCTGTCGATTATGTTATGGTCGAAGTCCTACTCATGGCGACCTGGTGGAATTGGGAGAAGCTGTAGGTATTATTGCGGGTCAATCCATTGGAGAGCCGGGTACTCAACTAACATTAAGAACGTTTCATACCGGCGGAGTATTCACAGGGGGTACTGCCGAACATGTACGAGCCCCCTCTAATGGAAAAATCAAATTTAATAAGGGTTTGGTTCATCCCACACGTACACGTCATGGGCATCCTGCTTTTCTCTGTTCTATGGACTTATATGTAACTATTGAGAGTCAAGATATTATACACAACGTGACTATTCCACCAAAAAGTTTTCTTTTAGTTCAAAATGATCAATATGTAGAATCAGAACAAGTGATTGCTGAAATTCGCTCGGGAACATACACTTTGAATTTTACAGAGAGGGTTCGAAAACATATTTATTCCGATTCAGAAGGAGAAATGCACTGGAGTACTGATGTATACCATGCATCTGAATTTACATATAGTAATGTCCATCTTTTACCAAAAACAAGCCATTTATGGATATTGTCAGGGGGTTCGTGCAGATCCAGTATAGTCCCGTTTTCACTACACAAGGATCAAGATCAAATAAACGTTCATTCTCTTTCTGTCGAAAGAGGATATATTTCTAACCCTTCAGTAAATAATGATAAAGTTAAACACAAATTCTTTAGTTCATATCTTTCGAGTAAAAGTAAAAAAAAAAGTAGGATTCTTGATTATTCAGACCTTAATCGAATGATATGTACTGGTTTCATATATCCTACTATTCTCCACGAGAATTCTGATTTATTGGCAAAGAGGCGAAAAAATAGATTTATCATCCCATTCCAATCGATTCAAGAAAAAGAACTAATGTCCCATTCCGATATCTTGATTGAAATACCTATAAATGGCATTTTCCGTAGAAATAGTATTTTTGCTTATTTTGACGATCCCCAATACCGAAGAAAGAGTTCAGGAATTACTAAATATGTGGCTATAGGGGTGCATTCAATTGTCAAAAAAGAGGATTTAGTTGAGTATCGAGGAGTCAAAGAATTTCAGCCAAAATACCAAATGAAAGTAGATCGCTTTTTTTTCATTCCCGAGGAAGTGTATATTTTACCCGAATCTTCTTCCCTAATGGTACGGAACAATAGTATCATTGGAGTCGATACACAAATCACTTTAAATACAAAAAGTCGAGTAGGGGGGTTGATCCGAATAGAGAGAAAAAAAAAAAAAATGGAACTTAAAATCTTTTCTGGAGATATCCATTTTCCGAGGGCGACAGATAAGATATCCCGATACAGTGGTATCTTGATACCACCAGGAACAGTAAAAACAAATTCTAAGGAGTCGAAAAAGGTGAAAAATTGGATCTATGTCCAACGGATCACACCTACCAAGAAAAAGTCTTTTGTTTTGGTTCGACCAGTACTCATATATGAAAGAGGGGACGGTATAAATTTAGAAAGACTTTTTCCGCCGGATTTATTGCAGGAAAAAGAGAATCTGAAACTTCGAATTGTCAATTATATTCTTTATGGAAATGGTAAACCAATTCAGGGAATTTCTAACACAAGTATTCAATTAGTTCGTACTTGTTTAGTGTTGAATTGGAACCAAGACAAAAAAAGTTCTTCTATCGAAGAGGCTCGTGTTTATTTTGTTGAAGTAAGTATAAATGGTCTGATTCGTGATTTCCTAAGAATCCACTTAGGGAAATCACGCATTTCCTATATCAGCAGAAAAAGGAACGATCCATCAGGTTTGGGATTGATCTCTGATAATGGGCCAGATCGCACCAATATTAATCCGTTTTATTCCATTTATTCCAAGACAAGGATTCCACAATCACTTAAACAAAATCAAGGAACTATTAGTATTAGTACGTTGTTGAATAGAAATATGGAATGTCAATCTTTGATAATTTTGTCATCATCTAATTGTTTTCGAATGGATCCATCCAACGGTGTAAAATCTTATAATGTAATAAAAGAATCAACTAAAAGAGATCCTATAATTCCAATTAGGAATTTGTTGGGCCCTTTAGGAACAGCCCTTCAAATTGCGAATTTTTATTCATTTTACCATTTACTAACTCATAATCAGATCTCGGTAATTAAATATTTGAAACTTGACAATTTAAAATTAAAACAGACTTCAAAAGTACTAAAATATTATTTAATGGATGAGAACGGTAGAATTGTTAATCACGATCCGTACAGTAACAACGTTTTGAATCCATTCAAATTGAATTGGTATTTTCTCCATCATAATTATCATCATAATTATTGTGAAGAAACATTCACAATAATTAACCTGGGACAGTTTATTTGTGAAAATGTATGTATGACAAAAAACGGACCACGCCTAAAATCAGGTCAAGTTCTAATTGTTCACGCCGACTCTGTAATACTAAGATTGGCTAAGCCCTATTTGGCCACTCCAGGAGCAACTGTTCATGGCCATTATGGGGAAATCCTTTATGAAGGAGATACATTAGTTACATTTATATATGAAAAATCGAGATCTGGTGATATAACGCAGGGTCTTCCAAAAGTGGAACAGGTGTTAGAAGTGCGCTCAATTGATTCAATATCGATAAACCTAGAAAAGAGAGTGGAGAATTGGAACGAGTGTATAACAAGAATTGTTGGAATTCCTTGGGGATTCTTGATTGGTGCTGAGCTAACTATAGTGCAAAGTCGTATTTCCTTGGTTAATAAGATCCAAAAGGTTTATCGATCCCAGGGGGTACAGATCCATAATAGGCATATAGAAATTATTGTACGCCAAATAACATCAAAAGTCCTGGTTTCAGAAGATGGAATGTCTAATGTTTTTTCACCCGGAGAACTAATTGGATTGTTGCGGGCGGAACGAGCGATGCGCGCTTTGGAAGAAGCGATCTGTTACCGAACCGTATTCTTGGGAATAACGAGAGCATCTCTGAGTACTCAAAGTTTCATATCCGAAGCGAGTTTTCAAGAAACTGCTCGCGTTTTAGCAAAAGCTGCTCTCCGCGGTCGTATCGATTGGCTGAAAGGCCTGAAAGAAAACGTCGTTCTAGGTGGTATGATACCCGTTGGTACCGGATTCAAAGGATTAGCGCACCGCTCAAGCCAACATAAGATCATTCCTTTCAAAACCAAAAAGAAGAATTTATTCGAGGGGGAAATGAGAGATATTTTGTTTCACCACAGAGAGTTATTTGATTCTTGCATTTCAAAAAATTTCTATAATATATCAGAACAATCATTTATAGGATTTAACGATTCCTAAGAGTGGATTCGTCCTTTTAACTGTCGGTGGTCCCGTGATTTCTTACATTTACATGTGATTTGTTAATATTTGTTATTTGTTAATAGTAATAAATAAAAGTAATAAATAAAGATAATATATAGTAAGAAATAAAGATAATATAAAGATAATAAGGAATAGAAAGAAATTAATCGCTTGGATCGTGTATCAACGTCCAATTACGGGAAAAGAAAAGGTTCCATCGGAACAATTATTTATTTCAGGGTATCTCGTTTCTTTTTTTTTTCAAAGAAAAAAAAAAGAGAGGAAGTGTGGAGAGAAATGATAAGAAGATATTGGAACATTAATTTGAAAGAGATGTTGGAAACAGGAGTTCATTTTGGTCATGCTACTAGAAAATGGAATCCGAAAATGGCACCTTATATCTCTGCAAAGCGTAAGGGTATTCATATTACAAATCTTACTAGAACTGCTCGTTTTTTATCAGAAGCGTGTGATTTGGTTTTTGATGCAGCAAGTAGGAGAAAACAATTCTTAATTGTTGGTACCAAAAATAAAGCAGCTGATCCAGTAGCGCGGGCTGCAATAAGAGCTCGGTGTCATTATGTTAATAAAAAATGGCTAGGCGGCCTTTTAACGAATTGGTCCACTACAGAAATGAGACTTCAAAAGTTCAGGGACTTGAGAATGGAACAAAAGACAGGGGGAATCCACCGCCTTCCGAAAGGGGATGCGGCTCGATTAAAGAGACAGTTATTTCACTTGCAAACATATTTGGGCGGGATTAAATATATGACAGGGTTACCCGATATTGTAATAATCGTTGATCAGCAAGAAGAATATATGGCTCTTCAAGAATGTATCACTTTGGGAATTCCAACAATTTGTTTAATTGATACAAACTGTGACCCGGATCTCACAGATATTTCGATTCCAGCGAATGATGACGCTATAGCTTCAATCCGATTAATTCTTAACAAATTAGTATTTGCGATTTGTGAAGGGCGTTCTAGCTATATACGAAATCCCTGATTAATAATAAGATAAATAAATTCTTTTTTGAATTCCATAGATTGACGGAATCCGTTACTATTTATGAATCTCATAAAAGAGATAAAAAACTGGGGATATTATGTGATTAGTTGGTATCTAAAATATACAATTCAAGTGAGCAAGTCGAAAAAAAGACGGTTGAATCAAAATAATTTCTTGTAAAGTTTTCTTTCTTTCAGAGGACAATATGAATGTTCTATCATATTCCATTAACACATTAAAAGGGTTATATGAAATATCTGGTGTGGAAGTAGGCCAGCATTTCTATTGGAAAATAGGCGGTTTCCAAGTCCATGCCCAAGTACTTATTACTTCTTGGGTTGTAATTGTTATCTTATTAGGTTCAGCCATTGTAACTGTTCGGAATCCACAAACCATTCCTACTGACGGTCAGAATTTCTTCGAATATATCCTTGAATTTATTCGAGATGTGAGCAAAACCCAGATTGGAGAGGAATATGGTCCATGGGTTCCCTTTATTGGAACTTTGTTTCTATTTATTTTTGTTTCTAATTGGTCAGGGGCGCTTTTACCTTGGAAAATCATAGAGTTACCTCATGGGGAGTTAGCCGCACCCACGAATGATATAAATACTACCGTTGCTTTAGCTTTACTTACGTCAATAGCATATTTTTATGCGGGCCTTAGCAAAAAAGGATTAGGTTATTTCGGTAAATACATACAACCAACTCCAATCCTTTTACCCATTAACATTTTAGAAGATTTCACAAAACCTTTATCACTTAGCTTTCGACTTTTTGGAAATATATTAGCGGATGAATTAGTAGTTGTTGTTCTTGTTTCTTTAGTACCTTCAGTGGTTCCTATACCTGTCATGTTCCTTGGATTATTTACAAGTGGTATTCAAGCTCTTATTTTTGCAACTTTAGCTGCGGCTTATATAGGTGAATCCATGGAGGGACACCATTGACTAAGTTTCGAAATAGTCTTTTTTAGCTTAGTGCAAGGTAATCTATGCCTTGCTCGAGATAATCTTCTTCGTGAACATAAATATACACATAAATAGACAAAAAAGTCTATAAGATCTAGAAGAATAGTAAAAAAGATTACGATATTAGGGAATTGTAAAAAAAAAATTAGGTTCTATAGAGCGATTCCCATTTCAGTCGGTTTTATTCAATTCAAAGATTGACCAAAAGAAAATATTAATAAAGAATAAATTACATGAACTTAGATCAACCAAAGACTTATATTTCTATGCAATGATTTAGACTAAGAAATTCGCCCATTTAGATTGATTGTATCCATGTGGGATAATGCTAAATTCTAAATTAAATAAAAGGAAGATAGGGGTTTACAAAAAATGAGATTCAAGAGAAAATGGTTTCGTTAGAAGAGTGGGATCAAACTAGGTATATGTAATATATATAATCGCTATAAGCCAACTTTCCTTTATAGATGTTTCGAAAAATGTTTTTAAAATACGACTGAATCCAAGATACAAATAGTTGGTTTACGTTATGGAATAAAGACATGTATATGTAATAGTAGGCTAGTTATATATGAGCTAAAAGATATATCTAATCCGCCCTCCTATTACTGAGAATTGGGGTAGGGATTCCAATAAAAGTCCTTCTGTTTCATTTGTAACTGTGAATTCAATTCAATATTGAATAAAGAAATTCAATCAAGAAAAAGAACGAAGAGTTCGAATTCAAAGAATGGTTCGGAACAAAGAAAGAAATGGAAAAACAAAAAGTTGTATGAATTCTATGAATTCACAAAAACTCTGTGGATAGGAACTATAAAATAGATATCGAAGTAGTTCTGATGATTCAATAATATTACTACTTCAATTGGGAGCTCTTAGTTGCGTTACTTTGACTAGATGAAAATCTTATCGATGGAATAATTAAGTCATAATTTATTGGTTGATTGTATCATTAACCATTTCTTTTTTTTGGTGCGAGGAACTTATCATGAATCCATTGATTTCTGCCGCTTCCGTTATTGCTGCTGGGTTGGCCGTTGGGCTTGCTTCTATTGGACCTGG
>Ga0307512_10001491_pt1:0-7500 | contig 32973 bp, 15 predicted proteins | sample 14_EM_MG_FD_200267 | JGI IMG/M metagenome (GOLD analysis project Ga0307512, IMG submission 200267) | Populus trichocarpa ectomycorrhiza microbial communities from riparian zone in the Pacific Northwest, United States - 14_EM | ecosystem: Host-associated > Plants > Roots > Unclassified... | reverse complement strand
TTTTCGGACGAAATGAAAAAATAAAAATAAAGAATAGATTAAAAAAAAATATAGAATTCTAATTTCTAATATTAAAATTAGAATATTCTATTAAAATTCAAATATTAATAATTATAATAATTAATAGAATAATATATTATTAATATAATATTAATAATATAATATTAATTTAATAGTAATTAATTAATTAATAGTAATTAATAGTAATTAAATAGTAAATTACTATAATACTAAATAATACTAATTAGAATACTAATATATTAAGAGTAATATAATAATAATATAGTAATATAAAGTAATAAAAAAGGTAAAAAAAAAAAGAAAGTATAGAAGAAGGACTTTTTTTTTTCAAGCCCTACTTGTTGTGTATTGTTGTGTAATGTAACATAGGAATTATCTTTTCTCAATTGGGAGAGATGGCTGAGTGGACTAAAGCGCCGGATTGCTAATCCGTTGTACGAGTTATTCGTACCGAGGGTTCGAATCCCTCTCTTTCCGGTTCCGTTGATGACTTGGTATTTTTTTTTCAAGTCTTTTTCTTTATTTATTTTCTAATAGTTAAAGATGTAGAATAGATAAAATTCTAAGAACATTTAATAAAAATAATAAAAATAAAAATCAAGTAAGGAAAAAGCCTTATTTTTTTTTTTATTCTTCACGTCCAGGATTACGCCCTGGATCATTAGATAAAAATCCAAAGATGAAAAGGGAAACAAAGAATATTACTACTGTGTAAACAAAGAGTTTGAGAGTAAGCATTAGACAATCTCCAAGATCTTTTTTTTTTTGTTTGGAAAAAAAGAAAATAGATTCTCTATTTTTATACTATATATCCTATTTTGACACCAAGAAATGAAGTGGCTTCTAGAAATTTTTCGAAATAGAAAAGCATTTTTCTAAATTCATTTGTAATAAGAGTCGAGTCTTTCGTGCCAAAAATTTTCTTTCATACCGAAAATTAGATATTTCGAGGGGCTCTAACCGAATAGGTTTCTTTTAATAGAATGGAAAAAAGAGGAGCATGGGGTAGGTAATCTATATTTTTCACGTTTATACAATAACTTCAATGTTTGAATCAAGGGCCTATACTATAAGACTTATCTGATCTTATCAATTATTAGAATTTTTTATCTTGAATAAATCATGAATTATTCTAGGACAGTATTCAAAATCTCATCGAAAACTTACAGCAGCTTGCCAAACAAAGGCTAATAGAAAAAAGAACAGAGGGATTACTGGCATAACATCTACGATTGGATTCAAAAAAGCGTAGGCTTCAGGCAATTTTGTGAAGAAAAAACTGCTTGAATAAAGGGCAAAATTAAGACAGATACAAATCAAATTTAAAATATTAAGCATAACAAACATTTTGTTCTTGAAGATAATTGTATTTTGACTGAGTTATTAATATTCATATAAAAATGGATATAAATTAATATTAATATAAAATAGAGTTAAGGTAGACAAAAAACTTTAAACTCAGCCAATCAAAAATCTTTCAATTATCAGCTAAAAAAAGAATAAAAGAAATCATATTTTCATACAATATCTTAATGGAATTCTATATTATGATCAATAAATTCAGTTTAATTCTATATCTACACATATCAAAATACGAACAACAAGCTAATCCAGTTCATAGATATTTTTGGGGACGGGAATTGACAAAGAACCAATACCAATATTAGTTTTATTAGTTTTGAATCAAAATAGAAATGGGGCGTGGCCAAGCGGTAAGGCAACGGGTTTTGATCCCGCCATTCGGAGGTTCGAATCCTTCCGTCCCAGAGCATATTTATTTTCTATATCAAAATTATATATATCAAAATAAAGATTGTTTTTTTGAACAACAAAAGTAAGACGGGTTTTTTCATTATATCTTTATCCTCGGGCTGGTTTAGGGTAAAAAAAAAAAGGAAACAATGAATTCATCTGAACCTCTTTGGCTTTGTACCTATAAAAAGAGAGTCTAGCATCCAATAAGATGGAATCGTTCTTTATTTGAATTTGATTTCTCATTCATTATCCCACACCCCATGATCATTTTCAATGTCTGTTCGAATCTCATTAACAAACAAAGAAAATACATATGTTACACATTTCTTTTTCGACCTATTCATTTGTTTTATTTTAAATCATTGATGGTTTAATCTGAATCTGAATATGGGATTTATCTCTTTTATGATGATAAAACGGAGTCCTTACTATAAACTATAAAACGTTATTCAAATAATGATATCGGGATAAGCTATTTTTTAATTAAATAATTAAATTCTTTTAATTTAATGATTTTTTATGAGTCCTTGGTACTTGAAGAAGTGTGGGATTCACGACTCGGTCCTATCGAGTCACTTGAAGATGAAGATTCGAAGAGAACTACTTATTTCTTCGTCTTATCTTATTGGTTTGCTAATATTCGTATTGGAAATCAAAAAATATTTATATGATTCAATAAAATATCAATAAAATATGGGGTTAATTTGAATTAATTCTTTTGTTTTCTTCATTGTGTATTTTTTTATTAACAGATTTACATTCATATTGACAACAGTGTATCAAATAAATATAATCCGATTGGGGTAATTAGATCTTATCTGTAGATTTATTTATATCTATTCCAGTGGTTTGGTTTTTTTTTTTTTTTTCTTCATTCAAATGAAATGATAGGTTTATTGGATTTGCTGTGATACAAAAGTCTTTTTTTGATTGAAAAAAAAAATGGAAATGTATTGAATGTATTGTTATATTAGAAAAATGTATAAAAATGAATATTTCCATTTTTTAAATTATTTTCAATTTTAAATATAAGAATAGATAGCATAAGAGACAATAGATAATCTATAAATTTTGACTTTATTAAACTTTATCTATACTTTATTTAAATTTAACTTTATCTATTTTTTTATCCGAATCAATTAGAAATTTTTCTATTTAATTTCGTGTTCATTTCTTGTTAGTTTAATGTTTTGATTGTGTCGTACGATTCAATCTCTTTATTTATTCTCTTTGATTTATTTTGATTTTTGATTCTGATTCTATCTACATAACCTAATTATTTGTATTTGGGTTGCTAACTCAATGGTAGAGTACTCGGCTTTTAAGTGCGGCTAACAGCTTTTACACATTTGTACGAAGAAAGGGATTCGTCCATACCATCGGTATTATTTGTAAGACCACGACTGATCCTGAAAGGAATGAATGGAAAAAACAGCATGTCGTATCAATGGAGAATTCTGAGAATATTTGATTCTTACCGGATCGGCTCCAAACAAACCTTGTTTGAATTCTTGGTGCGTAACATAAAAACAAATGAATTCAAATTCAAAGTTGGGGTTGGGTCGAGTTAATAAATGGACAGAGCTCCGCGGCTCCAATTATAGGGAAATAAAAAAGCAACGAGCTCCCGTTCTTAATTTGAATGATTTTCCGATCTAATTAGACGTTAAAAATAGATTAGTGCCTAGTGCGGGAAAAGCTTTTTCTTGAGTGGATTTTCGATTTTTTTAATGAGTCCTAACTATTAGCTATTCTCCACTATGAAGGGGAGTTGAATGTGTAGAAGAAAAAGTATATTGATAAAGCAATTTTTTTTTCCAAAATCAAAAAAGAGTGATTGACTTGAAAAAGTAAAGGATTTCTAGTCACCTATTACCCTATAAATGAACATAAACCAATTAGAAATGAACATAAACCAATTAGATGGAAAAAAGAGAGGATAGAGGGTCCGTTGGTGAGTTTAACTATTTCCGAGGTATCTATTCTTTTTATATTATACTATTTTGTTTTTATGGTATCGCACTATGTATCATTTAATAACCCAATAAACTCCCTATCTTTGCTTCAATCAAATCGAATTAAAAATGAAAATAGAGAAATCTCAAAGAAATTTAGAAATAGATAGATCTCGAAAAAATGACTTCCTATACCCACTTATCTTTCGGGAGTATATTTATACATTTGCTCATGATCGTGACTTAAATAGATCTATTTTGTTAGAAAATGTAGGTTATGACAATAAATATAGTTTACTAATCGTAAAACGTTTAATTACTCGAATGTATCAACAGAATCATTTGATTATTTCTGCTAATGATTCTAACCAAAATACATTTTTTAGGTATAACAAAAATTTGTATTTTCAAATGATATCGGAGGGGTTTGCAGTTATTGTGGAAATTCCATTTTCCTTACGATTAGTATCCTCTTTAGAAAGCTCAGAAATAGTAAAATCTCATAATTTACGATCAATTCATTCAATATTTCCTTTTTTAGAGGGCAAATTCCCACATTTAAATTATCTGTCAGAGGGACTAATACCGTACCCCATCCATCTAGAAAAATTGGTTCAAATCCTTCGCTATTGGGTGAAAGATCCCTCCTCTTTGCATTTATTACGACTCTTTCTTCACGAGTATTGGAATTTGAACAGTCTTATTATTCCAAAGAAATCTATTTCCTTTTTTGTAAAAAAGAATCAAAGATTCTTCTTGTTCTTATATAATTCTCATGTATATGAATACGAGTCCGTTTTCTTTTTTCTTTGTAAGCAATCCTTTCATTTCCGATTAACATTTTATCAGGTCTTTCTTGAGCGAATATATTTCTATGGAAAAATAGAACATTTTGTAGAAGTCTTTACTAAGGATTGGGGGGACAGCCTATGCTTGCTCAAGGATCCTTTCATACATTATATTAGATATCAAGGAAAATCCATTTTTGTCTCAAAGGATACGCCTCTTCTGATGAAAAAATGGAAATATTACCTTGTCAATTTATGTCAATGTCATTTTGATGTGTGCTTTCAACCCCAAAAGATCCATATAAACCCATTTTCATTATACAAGCATTCTTTCGCCTTATTAGGTTATCTTTCAAGTTCAAGTGTACGACTAAACCTTTCAGTGGTACGGAGTCAAATGCTAGAAAATGCATTTCTAATGGATAATATTATGAATAAACTCGATACAACAGTTTCAATTATTCCTTTGATTGGATCATTAGCAAAAATGAAATTTTGTAACGCAGTAGGACATCCCATTAGTAAACCGACCTGGGCCGATTTTTCGGATTCTGATATTATCGACCGATTTGTCCGTATATGCAGAAATCTTTCTCATTATTATAGCGGATCCTCAAGAAAAAAGAGTTTGTATCGAATAAAATATATACTTCGACTTTCTTGTGTTAAAACGTTGGCTCGTAAACACAAAAGTACTGTACGGATTTTTTTGAAAAGATTAGGTTCAGAATTATTGGAAGAGTTTTTTACGGAGGAAGAGCAAATTCTTTTTTTGATCTTTCCAAGAGCTTCTTCTATTTCACAAAAGTTATATAGGGGGCGGGTTTGGTATTTGGATATTATTTGTATCAACGAGCTGTCCAATCATGAATAATTGGTTATGAAAACATGGAAATCGAAAATATCCCTAAACTAAATAGGGATAACAAAAGAAATCATCCATTTCCATTATGAAATGCTCATGCAATATACGAGTAAAGATTGAGTAAATGAGTATTTATCTTTCATAGGGGTTCCGTCTGGGGAGGGAACTGAGTTTTAGATGTATACATAGGGAAAGCCGTGTGCAATGAAAAATGCAAGCACGGTTTGGGGAGGGTTTTTAAACTATTTTTTAACAAAGAAATTCTCTACTCCATCCGACTAGTTCCGGGTTCGAGTCCCGGGCAACCCATTATAACCATTATAACTAGTATATTGAAATCATATGAAATTCTATATGCTATTTCTATCCATAGAAATAGAAATCTGAATTCTAATTTTTAACTCACTTCAATTTCATTCATTCAAAAAAATGCTGATGAATCTAAATAGATAAGATCATAAAGATATATTCATAGATGTTGATATTGGTTGACATGGGTATAGAAGTCATGTTATACTGTTGAATAACAAGCCCTCAATTATCTATTTCTATTTATAGAGAATTCGTGTGCTTGGGAGTCCCTGATGATTAAATAAACCAAGATTTTACCATGACTGCAATTTTAGAGAGACGCGAAAGCGAAAGCCTTTGGGGTCGCTTCTGTAATTGGATAACCAGCACTGAAAACCGTCTTTATATTGGATGGTTTGGTGTTTTGATGATTCCTACTTTATTGACCGCAACTTCTGTATTTATTATCGCTTTCATTGCTGCCCCTCCAGTAGACATTGATGGTATTCGTGAACCTGTTTCTGGATCTCTACTTTATGGAAACAATATCATTTCTGGTGCCATTATTCCTACTTCTGCGGCTATAGGGTTGCACTTTTACCCAATATGGGAAGCGGCATCCGTTGATGAATGGTTATACAACGGCGGTCCTTATGAGCTAATTGTTCTACACTTCTTACTTGGTGTAGCTTGTTACATGGGGCGTGAGTGGGAACTTAGTTTCCGTCTGGGTATGCGTCCTTGGATTGCTGTTGCATATTCAGCTCCTGTTGCGGCGGCTACTGCTGTTTTCTTGATTTATCCAATCGGTCAAGGAAGTTTTTCGGATGGGATGCCTCTAGGAATCTCTGGTACTTTTAACTTTATGATTGTATTCCAGGCTGAGCACAACATCCTTATGCACCCATTTCACATGTTAGGCGTAGCTGGTGTATTCGGCGGCTCCCTATTCAGTGCTATGCATGGTTCTTTGGTAACCTCTAGTTTGATCAGGGAAACCACAGAAAATGAATCTGCTAATGAAGGTTACAGATTTGGTCAAGAGGAAGAAACTTATAATATCGTAGCCGCTCATGGTTATTTTGGCCGATTGATCTTCCAATATGCTAGTTTTAACAACTCTCGTTCTTTACATTTCTTCTTAGCTGCTTGGCCTGTAGTAGGTATCTGGTTCACTGCTTTAGGTATTAGCACTATGGCTTTCAATCTAAATGGTTTCAATTTCAACCAATCTGTAGTTGATAGTCAAGGTCGTGTAATTAATACCTGGGCTGATATTATTAACCGTGCTAACCTTGGTATGGAAGTTATGCATGAACGTAATGCTCATAATTTCCCTCTAGACCTAGCTGCTGTCGAAGTTCCATCTACAAATGGATAAGACTTTTGTAAATGGATAAGGCTTTTTTCTTAGTGTGTACGAGCTTTTGAAAAAAAAAAAGGAGCAATCGCCAATTTCTTGTTCTATCAAGAGGGTTGGCATTGCTCCTAAAATAAATTTTCTTTTTTTTTTTACTTTTGTATTTCTTTCTTATAAGACTTATAAAAAATAAAAAAGGTCAAATTGAATGTTAAATGTTAGAAATTCAAATCTTGGTAATTTGTAAATAGAGTATTAGGGGCGGATGTAGCCAAGTGGATCAAGGCAGTGGATTGTGAATCCACCATGCGCGGGTTCAATTCCCGTCATTCGCCCATGAACCCTGAAGCGGATGCTTCATATGGGTTCTTTTTTCTCTTCTTTATCATAGGGTTTACTTTACCTCTTACTCTTAATCTTAATTCTTACTCTTAAAATTGAATAAAATATAAAAAGAAATATAAA
>Ga0307512_10001490_pt1 | contig 33001 bp, 35 predicted proteins | sample 14_EM_MG_FD_200267 | JGI IMG/M metagenome (GOLD analysis project Ga0307512, IMG submission 200267) | Populus trichocarpa ectomycorrhiza microbial communities from riparian zone in the Pacific Northwest, United States - 14_EM | ecosystem: Host-associated > Plants > Roots > Unclassified | place... | reverse complement strand
TCTAGTTGTGATTTAAACTCCGAAACCTTATTATCACTCATCCACAAAAGCCTTTAGTTTGTGTTTCTTCGCCTCCTGTATCCTTCCTCGCAATCATGGTAAGCATCGTCCACCATCTCAGCCGCGTCAATGGTGCGCTAACACTCTGGTGATAGCCTCTCGCTATCGATCTTCTCAACCCCTCCCAAAAATCCGAAGAGCAAAGGCACAAGCTCAAGCGACTTGTGCAATCTCCAAACTCGTACTTCATGGACGTCAAGTGCCCAGGTACGTCCTATCTCATCCTTTGGGTCCGCTGGATGTTTACGATGGCTGGTTCGTCTAGGTTGTTTCGCGATCACAACCGTCTTCTCGCATGCTCAGACAGTCGTTTTGTGCGGCGCGTGCTCAAGCGTTTTGTGCCAACCAACTGGCGGAAAGGCGCGGTTAACAGAGGGTCCGTCATTATCGTTCTCCAGAACCACACAGGACTCTTACGTGTGTCCACAGGCAGCTCATATCGTCGGAAAAACTAGACTCACGATGTTCTGGGGTTTTGAGCTCCCTTCACGCCGCATTGTACCACACACGCATTACTTGGTCTTTCTAATTACCAATGCAAATGAGACCTCGCCGGTTGGCGTACCATCTACTTAAGATGATAGGGGAAGGCAACACAGAGACATCAATCTAAAGTTTGCTTCTCGTCTCCTCAGACTTCTCCGGTGAGAACACCCGGGCTCGGACAACTCCCTCTTGTGAGAAGTGTGCAATGAGAACCCCATCTCGGGTGAATACCTGTTAGAACATGTTACGTTCAGGGTACACGCATGACACAAGTAATACCACTTACTCTGCGATGAACCAGAGCCCTCCCTGATCCAGCTTGAGGGGCTCGAGTCTGTCCCTCGTATTAGTATGGTTGTGCGTTGGTCATATAGTGTACGCACCTCGAACAATAGCCAGTCGCCACAGTCGAAATTGTCGCTGAGGTGTAAGATGAGTTACGAACGGAAATACCCAGAGAAATCACATACGCATAGAACCATATAGCGTGATCTAGGGTTGTCTAAAGAAAATACTGATTAGCATGGTTGTGAGGATCCCACGTTAATAGATGCCATACACAAAATCCACGGCTCTTCGGGCCGTCCTCGGTCCGCCACTCTAACCCGAGCAATTGGGAGCCAGCTTCGATACTGTGCATAGAGTATGTCAAGAATAAACATCGCTTCAGGCAGACAGAACCCACAACAAGGCGTCCGAGAGATACCCGAGAATACACTAGGGAAAGCAGTGAGTGGATAGAACATGCACAATAACGTAAACGCGATTCGAACCTTCTGATAGGCCGGGTCACATTCTTGGACCTGCTTTGACTTCATCCATGCGTAAGAGACGAGCACGCCTCCCTCGTAACGGTCCCCTGCGGACCGTATGATTATCGGGCTTCTGTCCAGATCCTGCAGTGGTTGCTTTAACTAAGAATGACCCATAGAGAGATGATAATACCTCAGCTTCTGCGGTCCATAGCTTCTTCAAATATTCATCGTCTGCCGCTGCGGCTCGTTCACGGCAGAGTACTACCTCATCTTTGCTCTCTTCGAAAGAGGGCACATCCGAAGGCATGGGGGACCGATACGAAGGCTGCCAAGGCTCCGGTTTTTGGTACGAGCAAACCATAGTGAAGACTGTCCTCCCGCGTTGCAATGCCCGTACCGCGCGGGTCGCGTATGAACGGCCGTCACGAACAAGGTCGACGTTATAGTATATTGGCGAGTAAGGTGATGCGTCTAAGATGAAGTAACACTGAACACGAGGAATTATTCGGATATTCTGCTTCGTTCCGGACGGTGGAACTCACATGCAACGACTGCGGGAGAGGGTTAGCACACAAACGCTCGGAACCAGTGGTATGTGGCGTACGTGAAGGTGAAACTCTGGCTTGACGGACTTGGTCGCGGCAACCATTGCATGGGAGATGACGAGACCACCAAAGACCTCTATGACCGAACTTCGGGTGAGTGGGAGGACGTCATTGAAGAGAGAGTACGCACTTCTGCTTTTCGAAGGGAAAATGACCTTCTTCGAGCGGTACAAGTTGGCGTCGAGACTTTCGATATCCAAGAGAGCGGACATCTGAATTGGATCTATCCGCTTGTAGTTCATGTTGCTGGCAAATCAAGAAGAGAGAAGTTGGGCAGGAGGTTGTTGGGTCGTAACACCGAGGTGGTGCATATAAGTGAACATGGCTGTCCCCGAGAACATCACGGTGGTCATCATGCATCAAGAGTTGATCGCGCCTTTCGTCAACGTTGAACCAGACGTTTCTCGCTTATAACTAGGGGGTCAACCGGGTCGTGAAATAAGACAGGACAAGGGTTGAAATCAATCAGATTGCTGATGTAGTAACTACGACTCGACGATGCGGAAGGTCCAACGAGTCCCCAGACTCCGAGTACCAGCCATCAAGGAGGCCGGTCGTGGGAATTGCTGACAAATTTGGGACCCTGAAGAGATCCCGTCCAGAATTCCCACAGTGATGAAATCTCTCCATCACGCAGTGTATTGTACTTCCGCGTATCTGATTCGACGTTCTCGCTATGGATGCGCTGTGGGAGAAGTCAGACGACTCCCTGCGAGAACAAATTAGGGACATTGCCGGTCTCCAGATCAACGCGACGAGGCGCAATTCAGTGATACCCGCCACTAAAAACCCGGGCCCGTGGGGAACAGAACTTCCAAGACGCCAGTATGACCGCTACTGGAAGCGTCGATGCACATGTCTTTCCAATTCAGACTGACCGGCCGTTTGTGCGGCTTCCCCGGTTAGATACTTCGTTTACACCGTCAACGCAACTGTCTAATCATGTTTCAGGTTCTTCACTCAACTCAGACCAGGCAGCCGCGGGGGTAAACCCTTGTTTAGTCTTCGCATCATCCCATGGGCAAACGACGCTTCGGGCAATCAGGGTAAACAGTACAACGTACAACCCTTACATGAACCTTCGCACGCGGAACCTGTGTGTGCCTCATGAGAGGCTGAAACATCAATATTTCATTTACTTCTAGCGTTCGACATCTAAACAGTCCACGTCCGCGCCAACCTTAGTAAGAAGCCCAGTACGAAGCCGTTGTGTTCATGGTAGCCTCGATTCGTCGCGGTCATCCAAAGCAACGTGGTCTTGCAGCCACTTCTGCGAGGGCAAAATTCGAGTATCCTCCGCCTCGTCTCCCAACTCAGACCCATCTTCGTGTTCCTTCACCACCTTCCGCTCCACTTCCCGCTTCGGTAACGCTACCTCAACTGACTTCTGCACATCCGCCAAGTGAATCGGAATACGGTGCATCGACGCCTTCTCCTGGATTGCCTTGCGGACCACAGCTAAAGTCTTCTCCGTGTCGCATTTGTCATATTCCAAAGGCGTGGTGTCGCTCTTGACCTCCTCATCTTTTGTCTTCTTCTCCAACTCGACTTCCTTCACTCTCATCTCCGTAGCCTTCGTCATCACGTTATCGGCAAAGGCGATCAGGGCTTTCGTGACCCTGGTTCCCTTTGTCAATCTGCGTTCTTTCTGCAGTTGGTCAATCGCAGCTTTCAGAGCTTCGGCTCTTTCACCGAGTTCTTTTGAGTCCACGGGGACGTAAGTACTTTCGATGAAGTTGCGCCCGTGACTGATGTTACCCGGTCTGCACTTGTCGTCCAAACGGGCGCGAGCCCTGGAGAGCAGGTCACACTGGGCAGCTGTCTCGAGCGCTGTAGCTCCGACGACGGTCTCCATGTATAAAGCCTCCGGTGGACTAGCCTCTGCAACCAAAGACGCGATCTTGGAGTAACCCAACTTGACAGCGAGGTGGAATGGAGTGAACCCGTTGACATTACGAAGAAGGAGGGCCGGAGTTTTCAAGGCGACGAGTGCCTTGACATGATCGACGTTCCCTCTCAACACGGAGAGATGAAGAGGCTGAGAAACAAATGAGGCGTTGTACAAGACCTAAGGTTGTGTAACAACGTACAGTGTTTAGGTATGGCTTCGATTGTTGTACCAGCATGGAATCGACGTCTTCTCGCGGTATCTTCTCGAGGAGATACAATAATTGCGGACCGTTTCGATCGGCTGCAACATGGAGGGCGTTCCAGCTGCGATCCCAATCAGTACAGTCTCCGCAAAGTAATCGATAACAAATACCTCCGGAAATCGTATTCTGTGGCCGAAATGTTTTGCTCCAACAAGTAGTCGATGAATTCCTCGGTGCAAGAATGACGGACAGCCAGAACGAACAGGTTCTGGCCGGTGATCGTGTGCCTACAACCAGACCATTAACAAAAGCGATCAGCTTGGAAAACTCTGGCTGTGTACTTCTTGCGCAAGTATGGCTTTAAAAGCGTAGGGTTCAGCTCCAGCAGCTTCTTGAAAGAATCCAACTTCCCCTCCTGCAACGCGGCGCTGAGGGCGGTCTCGTTCGACGGGTTGGTGCACCAGCCCAACAATTCGGAGATCAAGCTCTCCAACGCAGGCAGGTCGGCATTCTTCGCTTCCTTCGGGTTCGCGGAGAAATAATACTGGTAGGCAGAAAGAGGACGGTCGGTGTTGAGGTATTCCAATACACCCAAAGCACCGAGCTTAGCGGCATGCCAAACGAGGGGAATCTTCGATCCACTGTTGTAACGAGCATTGGGATCTCCTCTTGCTGCGAGATCCCTCCTCTTCTTCCCGTGGACGTTCAATCCCCAGTACTCTTTACCTTTGGGACGTTCTGGGGCATCTTCCGTTCCCTCAGTTTTCTTCTGTGGAACATCGATGCCCTGGCCGGTGCGTCGGATGTATTCGTCGAGGAGTTTTGCGCGATCCTTACGGAGGAACTTATCTTCGGATGCAAGCTCCGTGATGGCGACGGGTTTGGGGAGCTTAGCAGCGAGCTCCGCGATCTGAATGAATGCCTCGAAATCGTCATTGTAAATCGCCTCTTCAAATGGGTTCAAGCAAAGAGCGTCGCCCTTCTCGGTGGTGGGAGGACAAGAAATACAAGCCTTCAAGAGCTTTTCGGGTCCAACTTCGTAGCGGACTTGCGTGTCTTGCCGATCGAGGTCGATGAACTTTGGTTCCTCCTTATCATCAGAATCGTCGTCATCAGTCCCCTCGGAGTCACTCTCTTCTTCATCAGAGCCACCTGCAAGCGAGGTGTTGTCAACAAGGTTTACAAGAGAAAGAACGAGGCCAGCGCACCTAGTTCAATGTGCAGCGTATTGAAATCCGCCGTGATGGTAGCCTCAGGCTTTGTCCTCTGTTGAGCGGCAGCGACCATTAGGACAGTATTCGCTGTTGACCAATGACGGCGATGGATTGCAACATGCAGCGGGGTGTACCCTGTAAACAGTAGCGTCGGGGTTGAGCAAAACAAGTGTCGGGCTAAGACGGGGCTCACCTCCTTCATTGGTCTTACAAACGATCTGGATCGGGGCGGCCTTGCGTGTAGTGCCTTCAGGTGGCGAGAGACAAAGCTCGCGAATTTTGTCATCATCCCCATTCCAGCATGCTTCATAAAGCTCTTCGTAGAGGGGGACCTTCTCCTGCGGGATTGATTCAGTCCGCCAGTCTCCTGACCAAACGTCGAAGAAAATCGCTTGTTTCTGCTGGTTGGGTGCGGCATTGCCGTAGTCCTCCTCCTTCTTTGCGGCGTCAGGATAGAGTTGGTTCCACGTTTTTGCCTTCTTCTCTTTCAGCAACTCCAGTACTTCCTCGAGGTAATCCTTCATCCTTGCGCGCTCGTTGATGCGTTCGTGGGCATGCTGCCACATGATTGTCTGCTTCTCAAAGGATTTGGCAGCCTTATATGACTCGGTGATCCAGGCCTTCCACTCGGGCTGGTTCATATTATCAACGTCCATACTCTCCTGTCCAGCTGGCTGTTTCGGACTTTCTAGCTCTGTGCCTAGATTCTTGATGATTGCTTCGACAGCCTCGAGAAGAGTGGCTTTTCTGGACCACGAGCTTTCGTACGATTGCTTGATGCCGATGTCGAGACTTGCACCAAGTCCAGCGAGGAGGAAAATGACCGGGTCGTAATGGTGGATAGCAGTCTCAACTGGTGTTTGGATGACCTTGTTTGCGTCTTCATTGAGCCAATAACCGTCACTAATTGGCGTGGGAGCATCAGTCCATTATCCTAGAAGGCAAAGGCGAGCATGCGGTGCGACTTACGAAGCAGAACGTGCCGCATTGAGATCTTCATCTTTAAATATGACCTTCGCACCGTGAGCAAGGAGTGAAGCCAGCGTAACGAAATCGTGGTTAGCGACCGCTGCAGTTGTGGGGAAGATGGCTGTCCCGGACTGGATCGTTGGGAAGTTTACGAGCTTCTTGGCCTTAGGGTCAACATGGAACAAGGTGGAGAGGAGTTTAGGCTTTCCGGCGGTGACGATCCTAAGGAAGACAGACAACAATGCCCTATCTGCGGTTGAAGACGTCGCGCCGGCTTGAATTAATCTTTCCGCAATCTTACACGCGACATCTTCATCCTCAGTGAGGACCGTTAGGGAAAGAGGATGGACAATGGGGATGTCATGGGAGTTGTATTTAACTGGCTGGAGAGGATCTGATTCTGCAACAAGGAGTTGGTCGACGACGTCCAGATGACCATGGACGATAGCATAGCCAAGGGGAGTGATTCCATAATCCCAATCCGGAATATTGACGTTGAGAATGTCGGGCTCATCTTCGTCATCCTCAGGAATGTTTGCGTCGGCGCCAGCACCTTCGTTTATATCGGCCCGGTCGATGATCTCATAGCCATCGTCTTCCTCAACCTCTTCCTCGTCATCATCATCTCCAATATCCTCCGATCTGGCATCCTCCTCCTTCTCCTTGCTGATCCCATCCATAGGATCGTCTTCGTCTACCGCAGTCTTGCCTTCCTCAGCTTCCTTGGCAGCCTTCTCTTCCTCTGCCCTTTCCTTATTCAGCTCACTCCTCTCCAGGAGTTTCTCGATGACGTGTCCGAGACCGAGTTGAGCGGCGAGGTGCAAAGCAGTGCGACCATCCACTAACCTGGCCATCATCCTTGCTCCTGCGTTGATGAGGTCGCAAGCGATCTCTGAGGCACCGGTGAGGACGGCAAGATGGAGTGGGGTCCTTCCGACGTGGTCGCGTCGATTGATATCCACTTCTTCCTTGATCATCCGGAGTACGGTGACGCGATCGAAGGAGATGATAGCCTTACAAAGCTTTTCGGCTTCTCCGATGTAGGCCTGTTCAGCCCATTCACCATCGTCGATCGGATTGAAGCTCCCAGAGATGCTTTGGCGACCAGGATCCTCTTGGATGAACCTGCTCGCAGTTAAACTATGATCGGAGACCGCGAGGAAATCGGGACGTACTGGATTCTACCACGAATGTACTTCTCTTCCTCCTCTTCCTGAAGCTCTTTCTCCTCATCGTCCTTGGGTTCTGGACAGTACTGCGAATGGTTTAGGCGGCGAACATAGGATGCAAGGATTTGCTTGTACCTCGCAGCAATCTTCCATACATTCTTGTATGTCTCCAAAGAACGCAGGGTGACGGTGAAGTCGCCTATCCTTATTCTTCGGATTGAATGGCGCTAGCGCGGATGTGAGAAATAAACGGGTTGAAACATCCATGAAATATTCGCAGCCGCTTACAGTTCATGCCAAGATCCTGAGGACACATTAAGAGGAAAGGCTTGGTGCGATGAAGAGCTACGCACCGTCTGATAGACCAACTTTTCGATCCTCCTTGCGTGCCATCCGGGACCGTAAGGAATGTGGAGAGAGAGAACGTCATAAGAGCTGGCCTCCAGCATTTCATCTGGGCTGTCCTTCTTCAGATCACCTTTATATGTCTTCTTGCCATGATGAGATCCATAGAACTCTGGGCGGTTGCGAATCCTCCTCCGTGCGTTGAGGTATGCCTCGCGGGTACGAGGATCATAGAGACGTTCCAATACGATAAGTCGGGCAAGACCCTCGACACGAGCGATCGAACGTTCGAAGATCTAATTGAAGGGTCAGAGACGAGGGTGATGGATAATGGGAATAATTTACCGTTGGATCGATCTCCTCGCGCTTTAAATTGGGCACGTAGATCTCGAAGTCCCTGAAGGAATACTTGGACAACCGAACTTCGTAAGATGGGGACCTCCGGGTGACATCCACAGTGTTGGCCTGCCTCATTATGGAGACGATGGACCTGGGGTTGGCCCAAACCCGTGTTCCGTCAAAGGCACAGCAAGGGGCATCGACGTCGAATCCAGTAAGGATCTCAGAGGGAGAGGAATAAAGTCGGAGAACAATTTGAACACAACGGTAGGGGTATTGAGCTGATCAGTCAGTTAGTCATGTTGTTTTGGCAAGGCCAGAAATACTCGCAATGAATAGAAATGGAATGCTTGGTTCTGACGCAAGTACAGTCCCAGGGAATGGCATCCCTGACAGCTGAAGATGATATGGTAAGCAAGATGGGGTCTGAGTGGGTCGATAGAGCTCAAACCTTGGAATATCGCGATGATCTTGGCCTCCGCTTGTTCCGGAGTCAACCCATACAAGAAGAGGTCAACGTCAGAAGTCGGGAAAGCATTAGCGTGGAAGTATTTGCGAAGGGTCCTCTTGGAGGCCTTGCTGGCATCAGGGACTGGTAGAAGGCAGGCCAAGACAGATCCACCAGCGGCGACGACGTTATTCCAGTCGAGGAGTGACAACGAGCCTTCGGAGAAGATGGACCAGTTCTGGTTGAACTCCTCTAGACTGGAAGCCATTGCGGGCGTGCTCTCCTTTCGTCTTCCCGTCTCGGTGAGGGGCATGAGATACTTCTCGGAAAGGTCGAACTCGTTCTGAACGACCCGTGCTCTGGTCGTCCTGATATCTGCGGGGGCATCGAACACGTCAACCAATCCGACGTGGGGATCGTTCAGACGCGTGTTTTTGGTGTCTGTGGCAAAGAGACGACGAAGCTCGGCTTCGTCATCGAGAGAGGGTTGAAGTGCCTCGTCGAGGGAGACGGGGACACCCTTTGGAAGGGCGGCGATGCGGGAGATGAAAGCTTGTGCTTCTGGAGTCTGAGGCATATCACGGGTGTGGGGAGACAGGCAGGGCGCGATTGACTTATTTATACTCCAGGGAACGCTGTACCATCAGCAGTTCGTGGCCAAGGTGACAAGTCTTGACTCCCCATGTCACTAGTCACTTTTGATTCCATCCGACGGCGGTAGCCTACTAGAAGCAAACGAGAGTGATCGAGGCACATTGAGGATCAACGGCCATTAGCGAGCCGCTGTCCAGCATGCAGCATGGCGCGTCCTATATGTCGCGTCGTTCCACCCCACAACTTGGAATATCTCGTACACAGCGCTGCGGGGCCCGCGCAAACGCTCTCAAAAGATGAGCTTACAGAGTCAAACACACAGATACGTGGTCGATGTATGTAAGTATGGGCGGTGCAGAATACAGAATCACATATGGATCATATCACCCACACTCCGTGACGGAACACAACCGAGTCAAAATTCCTCCACCTCGATGGTGAAACCGCATGTATGGCAAACCTGATTCCCATTCTCCACCGGTCCATACACATGTTTGTGTTCTGCATCCTGACGCTTTTGCCATACGGTTTCCCGTGTGCGCCTCCGGAGGTCCCTGAGGCTCTCTTCGAACTTTCGGTTCTTGGTCTTCTTCTTTATCGTCGTCCGACGTTCGTACTCTGCATCAAGCGCTTCCGGCGAACCCCACTTCTTCCAAGCGAATTCTTCAACTTGATATCGAACGTATAACATCATATTTGCGAACGTGGACTTGTGGGGATTCGCTTTCAGAAGGTGGGGCAATGCTTCCTGGTCACGGAGCTCCGCTGTTGGATGTAGTGAACCTTCCTGCGTAATCAACAGGTGGAAGGGACACACATACAGTCTGTCAATAGATAATCCTGCGGAAATCTCGTTGGATCGCTCGAGAAATCAGATCGTGTTGAAACACACCTCTTTGCATTCAGTCTTTGTCAGCAAACCGTATTTCTCGGGAAGGTCGTTCTTGCATTTGTTACAGACAAGACAACCGAAAGTTTTCTTGAAATTGTGGTCAATATCAATCGACCGGCACTCCTTACACTTCGGGTTCATCTTCGGGTCCAGCGATATTTCTTTCGACATTTGAGTGCATTCCAGAGATGAGATCCCGATACAAGAACGTACGGGGTTCCAGGTTATGTTTCGCCCGCTCCCTCTCGCGCTGCTTCTCCTTTGCTATCATCGCCTCGTCTACTTCTTTGTCATCCTCAACCAAGAACCCTCCCTTGGTGTTCACCATCTTTGAGAGGTCATAATCAAAGTATTTGCCGAGCCTAGAGTCCCGGGTGAGGGGTTTCTGCTTTCCTGGGGTCGTAGGGGACTTTGTAATAGCGTTATTCGATAGAGGTCTCTTGCCGTGCGCGTTCGCGGATGAAGATGACGAAGCGTCGGCCTCCTCCCGCTGACGCTGCTTTGCTTTCGCCCGTAACCGATTGATTTCAATCTGCCTCACCCGCTCAGGTGTTAAAAGAGTATCTTGCGTGCGAGAGGCATTTGTGGGCGGAGGTGTCGACGGCCTATCCATTAATGAGTGTACGCGTCTGTCTGATCGCGGTGGTCACGTTCATCACACGGGACTACCCTCCTTGAGTCACGTCCATCATCACTACGATATCTTGATTGATATCACCTAGGCTACGTTCAAGCACTGCTCAATTGACATGTAAAACAATTCCACGAGGCCCCTGAGGTGACGAATCCTGTGGGTTCAGTATGTACCGGGCACAAATTCAATGCGTGCGATTATCTACTCGACAGAAACACTACTCAATGTCATAATTGACGAGAATGTGGACGTGGGGTGTGCAAAAAAAACAAGTATTTTTCTAAGCAGGCGTAGCAAAGACAGAAACCCCCGAGATGTTTTTCCCGCAACTGACCAGCGCACCGACCATAAATCCTGCCACCGGGTGTAGATCTTACAGATCACTAGGATTTCATTTTGACGGGCATCGGTTTTAAAACCGACGGATCTGACCAGGCCCTAAACGATACAACCGAAATACTACCAAACGTGTACTCAACTATTGGCAAAGTAAACTACAAGTCAGGAGAAGCGGTTTCAGCAACAAGTGCGGTATCCTGACCGGCATCCTCCACCGGTCTCTCCTGAGCAGGGGTATCCTCTGCTAGGGGTACGGGTGTCTGCGCCGGTCTCTCCTTCACAGTACTCTCTGCCCTGGGTTGAGGCTGATCTTCCATCTCCATCGTATCGGCTAGCTTGGATCTTCCTACTGAGGGCTCTTTAGTGAGGATATCATCGACATCCATTTCATCTGCCGTGACTAAGGCGGTAGGGATGGAAGTCGGAGGATGAGCACTGGGACCAGCTCCGTGCGACGCGGCAGAGGCACCAGGGTTCATTATCCCCGTTGTTGTGACGAACTTCCTCGCAGGTATCAGCTCGTCGTTGTCTTTATGTGAATGTTGATTCTTCCGTCCCCCTTCACCCTCGTCGTCTGAATCCGAGAGTTCGCCATCAGCTTGTACTCGAGAATCGAGTAGGCGCTGGTTTCTACGATCGTCAGGGTCGATCGTGTCCTCGTCTCGGTTCAGATCATCCATCAAGTCATCAATCGGCAAGTGAGGAATGTCTAAAATACATGGTAAGGCACGACCAGTCTGGCATAAGAAACGAGAGGGCGATATACCTTGCATCTGAACACTTGGAGGCCCACCAACGTGGCGTAGGTGCTCAAAAGCAATGTTCTTGATCCGTTCTAGGTACCCGGGAGTATTGAGATCCTCCATGTTCGAACATTTGACGTCCAATTCATAATCGGGGCCGAAGTACTCGTAGTACTCATTCACAGGTATTTCTGTTGGTTAAGGTATAAATGACGAGATGTGGACAACAAGTTCGACGGGCTTACGTGGACCCAGCTCCACACCCGTCGCAACACCCGTCTCATACGCCCACGCCCGGCTCACGTTTCGCATGGTGTAGCCTCCACCACCGAGCATCAGCAATGGCCTATTGAATGACTTCACGAACCTCACGCAGTTGGCGTGACCTATGGGTCCGTTAGGGGGATCAAGATGAGAGATGACGGTGCATGACAAGTACCTCGCATCGAAAGGTTCAGACTTCCAAGCTTGTCACCAGACAAAGAGTCGGTTCCACATTGTAGTACAATCACATTGGGGTCAAATGAATTGATAACTTCTTGAATGACCTGGCATCTGGAATTCAGATGCGGGAGTTGAAGGGAAGGAGGATGCGTACAGGTTCGAAAACACCTTTATAGTTTTCGTCAGACATGCCATCCCTGAGTGGAAAGTTTAAAGCGTAGTATTTTCCCTTTCCGATCCCGATATCCTGAATCAAATTCTGTCAGGGATTCGTGCACAAGATAGAGCGTGATGGCTCACCCTGAGTTCCCCTGTCCCGGGGAAGAATTCTCCATACTTATGAAAGCTAACCGTCATTACCCTGTCCGTGATGTAGAATGCTTCTTCGACACCGTCGCCGTGGTGCACGTCGATGTCGATATACAGCACGCGATTATGATACCTAACGCGGCCGTTAAATCCCTTCTCCCTCAGGCGTGAACGGACCTTACCTCAGCAGTTCGAGGATTCCGAGTACGATGTCTGTATAATCGGGCATGAGAAAATCTGCTATGTAGTGACTTGAGTACCTTACCGTTTACGTAGCAGAATCCACTGGCTTCGCTCTTCTTCGCATGGTGTAAACCGCCAGCCCAATTGATAGCAATGTCACATTTGTCCCGACTCAGTCGAGCGGCACCCTCTGTGGAGGAATGTGGTTTAACCATGATACGAAATACCCGTGCTTGGGGACGACGTACCCATAGAACCACCGGCGGATATCGAACAAAACTCGAACAGCCCATCGAACACGGGACAGTCATCGCCAACATTGCCTGGAACGTAAACTGTTAGCAAGAACAGCTGGATTAGAACACAGTGCGCACATTTATGTTGCTCTTTGATGTAAGAATTCATATTCCCAGGAGTTACGCGGGCGAGGAATTCTACATATTCGTCAGAGTGGAACTGGGTCATCTCTCGTTTCGTGGCAGGTTTGGCTCGCTGATCTCGGCTTTCAGCAAGGAACCTCAAACAAGCTGGCTGTGGATGCTCACGAATATCTCCATCCTCTTATATAAACCGTAGTTCATCACCAGCGAATGGCACATACGTATCCGAGTTGGCTTCATCCTGCGAAAACCAGTTCATCGCGAGGGTCAAAGCCACACAAAATACCGACACGCACGGGTGGCCTGGACCGTAATGAAATCCGGAGATGTCTGAGTCAAAGAAGTAACACTATCGAGAGATTTAGCCGTCAGCCAGTTCCTGGGAGGGGGTTTGGCGGACGTACCACGCGCTTTTTGGCCGAACCGTCAGACTCGGCCATAGCGCTATCCTGGGACATCATTGTGGAAATGAGGCCAAGCGCGATATCTGGGGAGCGATTGGTCGCGTCTGAAGTTGAGGAAGTGTGGGACCGTTTACCGAACGCGTTCCGGCAGTCGATCAAAAATCCAAGTTGCCCCGCCACATCCGTCATGGCATCCGAACAAAACCAGGTCGCCTCTTCGTCGACCCGCCTCTCGTTGAGATCCACGGCCTCGAAGCGTGCCCCGGATGAATCAAGGTCGATTTCACGATCTGGCAACGCGTGCATTTACTCATGGTCTCCTCAGCCTCTTGCTTCTGCCATCTCACGACAATAACAACTGGTACTTCCCTTCACAAGGCCATGACTCGGATGAAGACTTGATGAGCTATGGGATCTCGCGCGGAAACTGGGGGAAGAAGAAAGCAAAAGGGTCGAGATGGGTTCGGACGGGTAAACTAGCTGCCTGGGGTCCTGGTCACGAAGATTGGGGGGTGCGCGTATTTCACTTGATACTAGTGAATACTCCAGATTGACATTATAACAGTACGAGGAGCAGGCGAGGAAACGAATGAAGTTGGTGGCACCACCAGAGATATCACGCCCATTAACACCAAAACTACCTCATTTACGCTCACCATCTCCCCCCGCCTCAGCGCCATACCCTCCACCAGCCACTCAACATCTCAGCTACTCCTCCTTTGTCCTCGATCAGGCGGTCACTCACTCATTCCGATCCGATCTCCTCAACGACCTTGAACGCGCGACCAATGGCCTTATCGAGGGCGAAGCCGCAATGCGGCGCGCGCTGGGCAAGCTCTGGCAAGTGATGAGCGAAGACCCTGATATCAAATGGGACGACGTCCCAATGCAAACTAAACAGGAGGATGAGGACGAAGAGGAAGGTCATGGTAGAGAGCGTAACGAATCGCGTCTGCCGGATCTGACACCTCCTGTGCACAAACTATTCCTAAAGCCCTACACTAACGGCGCGGTACCCTCATCCCACTTCTCTGTTCCGGAGATGCAGCAAGAGAACCTGGAAAAATCGTTGGCGTCCCTTCGGGAGCTTCAAGATGATGGCCGGGAGTACGTCGAGCGTCTCGAGGAGATACGCGAAGGACTTGGGGCCGTCCGAGCACAAAGAGACGGGGTATGGGAAATGGTTCGAGAGCGTGCAATAGCCGAATTAGAGGATGTTGCAGCTGGGTATTCTTAGAGTCGCTATGTATCCAATGCTCAGTGTTAGCCGGAGCTCCTTGTGGCGGGTGGGTCAGTGGTCCGTGTTCCACCTCCACACCACCGGTCCGTTGTCTTGTACGACAACTCTTCATCTTCCTCTACATCCTACCTCTCTCTTACGACCCACAAATGGACCTGAATCTCTCTAACCTCTCCATCCGCGACCGCGGGCCGAACGGTCTCCCTAATATTAATAGCTCTTCAAACACCTCGTCTGATCGCTACCTCGAGAAACTCAAGAACTATGCCAAATCCCTCCCGTACTCAATCGAGAACAACTCCAGAATGCAGGAGATGTTTGACTTCCTCTGCCTCCGGTTGTGTCAGTGTGTCGAGGCCAAAGATTTTGACCCGGGATTCGCCCAGTGGGACAGTATGCTCACCTAGTAAGCACTCATACATCTCGCCCCTCGGATTCGTCAGCTAATACCAGTTCAAAGTTGGTTGATGCTCAAGCATCCAATTCCGAAGGAGAAGAGGATCAATCTGATCCGTATATACTTCCATCTCGCTACCCTTCCTGGGATGCCGACACATATCGTGGCCACGGTATCAGACGGCCTTCACGTCCTGACGAGGTCCAAGAAGAAGTTGACTATCAAAGACCTCAGGCTTCCATGGAAGCCTCTATTCAATATTCTTGATAACGATCTCTTCCTCAGCCGGCGGCAGTTTGAAATCAGGTGTGTTATCCCTTTTCGTCGGCGTGCCAGAGTCCAAACGTGCTTGTCGTAGCCAAATATCGTGGTACATGGGCTATATCGCCGACAACGTCCGGAGGTTTTTCCACCCTGCCGCCATCGAAGAAATGTTGTCCACGTTCGTCCCACGGGTGAACGGGACTGAGTTGAATGTATGTCCATCTCCTATGTTCTTGAACACTCGTTCCTTACACACGTCCAGAGCCTTCTAGCGTCTCAATACTATATGCTAACCTTCCTTCCACTGTCACACCCCCAATCCTATCTCCCTATGCTATTCCGGGTGTGGGAATCGGTGAATTCCTATATGTATGATGAGCGTATGCTTCAGTTTCTCGCCCGACTGGCAGAGATGCATGTAGACCCTACTGCAAGCGACCCACGCAAGATTAAGGATCTACCCGATGACGCCGTCTCGGACGACGAAGGTAGACCGCAATGGCCGAATGAAGATTTGCAGTTCAACGGCACCTATTGGGGTGGCCTTTACAAGGATGTCGGAATTTTCACCGAGTATGACTGGGGTTCCCTTATGAGCAAATGTTTGGCTTCTATGGGTCAGTTCACTGGCGTTGCGACGTTCGTCGACTGACCATCCCCCGCTACAGAGATCCAATTGGCCGACTCTGGGTCGCTTCACACGGGCTCTTCCGCGGATAGCCAGGCAACCTTCGAGGTGGACAGACTGCCGAAACCCAGCTGGCGAATATGTGAGCCTTGTCTTAGTGTGTCCTATGTCCAAAGTTAAACATTTACCAGCATCCCTCGCGCGAATCATCGTTTACTCCATGGCACCAGATAGCGTACCCACACCAGGCTCCAATGTCCCAACACCGGCACTGACACCATTCCAATCTGGGATGAACACTCCCATGCCTCACGACGCTCGGAAGGGCGCAATCGGGGATTACCTTTCTGCCCCGTTGGGCAAAAGTGGACACGGGAAGATGAAGACGTATCTTGCCGGTTCAAGAGCGCTAGATAGTCTTGCCAAACTAATCGCTACTGTGGAAAGCTTCTTCCACCCGTCCAATTCAGGGGCCTGGACGGCTGATGTGAGGCTTTTCCTGTCGACAGCATTCCGTTCACATGCTGATCAACCTCCAAAAGCTGAGCGCATTCATCAAGTATATTGTGTACGACTTCAACAAGCGTACGTGCTAAAACATCCTCGCATCCACAATCACTTATATCAGCTTTGGTATAGGTTGGCACGAGGAGATGCAACCGGATTGCAAGACCCCGATGGTAAACAAATTCTTAGATGTGCCAAGGATTCACTGACATACGCGCGGCCAGCACCGTCGTTTAACTAGGGAGATGAAACGCGAACTTGTTAAATGCTTGCGAACGGTCGCTCTACTTGCAATGTTCTCTCAAGATTCAACAACCGTTACGAACATCCAGAGTTGTCTCAAGTCAATGACTGTCATGGAACCGGACCTCATTCTTCATTCGATCCTGGAACGCGCAGTTCCTTCATTGGAAACCTTAGTAGAGGTTTATATTCCGCCTACCTGCTACGTGAACCTCTCTTACCTTGTTTTCTCAGACTCAAAGGACAATCGCAGTCATCAAAGCCCTCGGCGCCGTTGCACCCGCAATCGTCTCGCGCGAAGTATATTATGCTGGAGCGAAACACCTAATCCCCATTCTACAGCTACTAATTCCTGGTATAGATCTTGTATGTCGCCTTCTGTAACCATTCACGCCCGTCACTCAAGCTCCCTTTTAGAATGACCCGCTAAAAACGGTATTAATGGATCCCGTTATCCTCCCATTGGAGCTAATTATACCTCCAGCTTTGCACGACTGCATTCCTTAGTGAAGTTTCACAGTACATAAAACTAGGAGACCTGACGGCTGAATCCGGCGCCAAGACGAGTGATCTCGCCGACAGCCCAGCACGGGACGAGATGGCCATCAATGGGAACGCTTTCATCACAGAAAGGTACCCCGCCGGTATCGAGCCTGGGATGGAAGGCACCCTCTCCAAAGAAGAAGAAGACGCGCTACTGAAGGATTCAACCGGTGATTTGCCAGACTGGATCGAAAACTTCATCCGGCGAGTCATCCTCTTATTGGAAAACTTGCCCGACGAGGATTCGAGCGGCAACGCGGACGGTGCCACTGAAGGTAGGGATTATGTTTTGCTTTCAAAACGCGTCCAGTTGAACGTAGATTGTTCAGTGCAAGTGATCGATGCTGTTTCCGGTGCTTGCAGTCAGATCTGTGTTCACCTTTCGGATAGCCTTTACGACATGGTCCTCAAGATGATCTTCGACTATGCGAGCAACAACGTGCGGTCAAATGCCGTTCGTGCTATCCACCAACTCGTCGAATGTGTTGCGAACGCAAACCCGGAGAAGACACTGGCAAAGTTCTTCCATTTCTGTGAGAAGAACATCAGGACAGAACTCGAGAACGGTGCGAGTTCGCTTCGGACCACGACATCGTCATCCGCTCCATTGCCTTCTGACGCAACGCTGCATTGGAGTGAGTGTTGCACTCTTCCAAGGTTTCCGGTCAGACTGAATGTTTGTAATCAGACCTTGCCATCCTAAGAGGCGCAGTCTATAAGTGAGTTACAACTGGTCCAACTTTCTTGTGACTTGAAATTGACACCACTATTTACCAGTGACGGCAAAGCGGTAAAATATACGCCCGTGTTCATTCCTTACAATGTTGCTGACGGAGCTGTAGCTCCTTAAGTACAGGAAAGACCTGTTATCACTTCTTCGGCTGCTCAGGGACAAGACGTTTTCTAAGCGCGGCTATGCATGGAGCGGGAAGCTCCTATCCAGTATGCTCCTCACTCTGTCGCACACCTACCCCTTGGAGAACAGATTCGTCAACCCAGAGGAGTGGAACAGTGAAGGTCTGAAATTTTTATCCGTCATTTTGCGGGAGGCTTCAATCTCGAGTAGAATTCCACACGAACCACCACCAACACTGGGGAAAGTTGTACCGACCTGACGAGATCAAGGTACGAGGATCACCTGACAGATGTCATCATCTTTCTGATGTCCCCTAGATGTCGTGGCATGTTCCAAGCGAGGAGGAAATCGATTTTGTCCTCGAAGTTTTCAGGGATATTGTCGAGCCAACGTTGGAAATGCTAGAAGCTTTGCTGGAAGATGGTATGTCCCTCGATTCTACTCACGTACAATATCGAATTGAATTTCTAGAAGGGGTGACGAGGGACGCGGTATGGAGGAATGACTTCTGTCGGTAAGCAGCCCGGGCTTTTACATTGTCGCGTCTTAACACTGTTTCAGATACCTATGCTTCGTCCGCAATGCTTTTGGTGGGACTCCCACTCTCACCAAGGAAATCATATCAGAAGCCGACGTCAAGGCTGGAGTGGCCACCAGCGATATTCTGTAGGCCGTTCCCCATGTCTACTGTTACGGCTGCTAATCTTTCCATAGGAATGAAATCCCCGAGATGATTGCTTCCATCGAGCCCCTCAGTGCCGGTTACCCTCTGCATGATCCATCCGACCCCCGGCACCAGTACATGACCCGCCTTCACCAACGATTTGGCGAATTTCTACACAAGTCTTCTGTTTCTCTCCGTCAACAAGGGGAAGAGAATACGCTTGATGCTGTGCATGCACTGGTTCGGTCCATCAGAACCTACATGCTGGAGTATGGGGACAGTAGGGACAAGTAAGCAATAAGAAATCTATTGGACATAACTCTAACGGATGTCCTAGTTATTACCTTCAACAAGAGAGGTATACCGGTGAGATGAGTATTGCTCGGCAGTACGCTGGCCAGAAAGTCTGGCCGAGGGCTGTTTACGTCAGGCGGGCTAGGTCCTACCATTCAGCTCGACTCAGATGGAGCGCGATCGAAAGGCGACGCGGACCGCTTGAGGATATCTTGATCGACGACTTAGCTGAATGGTCTATGTGGCACTACCCGAGCGGTAAGAACGGACTTGATGTGATTTTGCGACCCCGGTTCTCACTCAAGCGCGTTAAATCCTACTCAGTTCGAGAGACCAGCCAGACCACGCTCGAAGCATTGTCTTCAGTACGCTCTTGAAACCGTTTGCTCTTGGTTGTGATACTGATACCCAAACCCCAGAGTTTCGATGGAGTTAGGCGACGTTGCCTCCCTAAATTCTACAAAGCCCTCGAACCTGGTACAGAGGACGATAGGATGAAGGGGGCATTGTGGGCTCTTAATGTACCCGTGTTCGGTATGCCATCTCTTGAGTTCATGCAGGCATCGTCTTACCCACACCAACCTACAGCAAAATACGCCATTTCCGGTATGGCAAACAGGCAGCTGACTGTTCTATACCAATTGACCATTTTTCATAGAACCGACGCTCGCGTCAGATCTCGCCAAACATCTGTTCGGTTGTCAACATAACGAGAAGGTACTTTATTACCACTCTCGAATTCTCTGAGCAATGCTGACCGATTGTTTTTAGCCCTCTATCCAAGAGTGTGTCAGCGCGATGGCAGATAACTGTAAATCGCTATACTTCTTCCCTGACGTATACGGTCAACTGATGTATCCGAAGGTCTCAACAGCTTCATCGAACCCTGTTATGCTATTTATGGCATTCACTCTCCTGACCTGGACCACGCTGCTGCAGAACTCAAGAAAATAATCGCAATCCCGGAGGATACTCAAGTTGTTGTCCGTTGCCGGCAGAAGAGGGTGGAGCGGATCAATTTCATGAACTTCGCGAATCGTGAGCTGGTACGTGATGAGTGACGCCAAGAGAATTTCACTGATAACCGCGTCTAGATCCACATGCTTCTGGATATCGCAGGGTCCAGCAAGACACACTGGCGCTATAGTATTGTTGCAGTTCGCTGTCTGCGCACGTTGATAAGGAAGGATGAATCAATATCGGATCGGCATTTCAAATTCTTTGTCGAAAAGACGTGCGATGACCATCCCTCTATCGTACGTTTCCCTTCAGTCAGTGGTGGAAATGTGATCCTGATAACCGCTTTACGCTTAGCGATACGTAAGTGGTGGTGTAGTCTCCGCAGGGATTTGCTCATCTTTTGTAGTATTCTCAACGAGCTATCATGAAAATATTGCGGTTCATCAAACTGCGCACCACAACCACAGACCCCGTCGATCTTGTACTGGAGCGAAATCACCACCCCCTGAAAAAATCGCTTGGGGTAGACAGTCCCACCCACTCGTTCACATCCAAACATCTGGCGGCCCTGAAAACGCCTATTGATTTGAAAAACGCGTCCGGAATTCCGTGAGCTCAAATGCATCATGGTAGCGACTATAACTCTCATCACGGGCCCCTTAGAATCTATTTCGAGAGGACATTGACCGGATGGCTTGTTTGGGATAAAGTCATCGAGGTTTATCAGGGTGTCGACCTGAAGGAACCGGCGTTTCAAACGTGGGATGAGGGCTCCCAGGTCGCGATTTCCGCGGTCCGGGAGGTGGTCCGGAGTAAGAAGTTCTGGGAAAAGCTTGCCGTCCACTACACATCGGAGAATCAATCTTCCCAACTTTCCCAAGACAACGTTTCCACAGTCAAATCACTTTGTAAGCTTCGAAGCAACGATCGAGAACCCTGCTGAACTTTTTTCCAGTCCAATTGCTTGGAGATGATCCCTTTGATGCCTTCAAGGTCGTCATAGAAAAGTACATTACTGTAGCCGACAAAGACAAGCAACGAGGTGCCGCGGAGTTACTCGCAGGGATACTAAGCGGTAAGCATTCGTTCTATTCCACAACGATTTTGACTCACGCGACTTTCCAAGCTTCCGAGCACTGGTCCGTCGAGAAACAAACGAAGATATGGAACTGGTTCGTACCGAACATAAACAAGATCTTCAAACAGAACATCAAGACGGATACACTGCCTGTTTGGACATCTTTTCTCGAGGTTAGAATGGATGAGTCGGATCCTGCCACAATTTCTCAAGTATTTTCTTTAGTATATGTTTTATCACCGTGATCCCAGGAGGGCACAGCCGTTAGTGGACGAACTCATCGACCGGTTCAACTCCGTGGACTTCAATGGGGAGTCAACTTTTGGCATTTCGCAAGTCCTTTGTTTCTACCGCGCCTTCTACGAGGAGCTTGGCTGGCGATTTGAACCGTGGGCGGATGATATGATCGCGCGTGCCTGGCCGGAGATAAAGTGTGAGCATGACGAAGTTAGGTCGTACATTGGGGAAATGTTAGCTGTCGCGGAGAAAGCCAAGGTGAGCCGTCAGTCACCGCGACTCTCCAGGTCTAACATGGATATTAGCGTCGACCAAAACCATCCATTCCGACCACTGAAGCATTTTTGAGGGAATGTAGGACACTTCCCTTCGACTACGATATCATGTCGATCCGTGGAACGTATCACCAGGGGAGAGTTGAAGAATTGGTGTCAAACTTCAAGGTGTGGAGGGAAGAGAGATTACCTGGCGCACGAGCGTTCCAGTCGACCTATGATCGGTGCGTACATCCGTGATATTGTTGCTTTGCGGGTGAACTGACGTCCTCGAAGTGTTGGTGTGATGGTTTGCAAGTGGCTTTTCCAGCTCTTGCACGATACCAACGCCATGTCAGCGTTTGATTACATTCTCCCACTGATGGTACGTACGATCGTACGACCCATATAGATCTTCGCTAAATGTTGTCACACAGCCTGAGATTTTCCGTTTCTCAGAAGGTACAGATCATTCAGCCGAATTATCAGTTAGTGTTTGAGCTAAGATTTCTAGTTAATGACAACAACGAACTGGCCGGTCGTGCGGACCTCCTCTTGGTCAGAATGTGTGGTGCCACACCACCGCGGTCCCTAATCCCACCGATGCTTGATTCGATCTTCAGAGCGATCCAGACATCTCCTGTAGGTTTTAGTGATTGTGTCGTGGATGCATCTCACCCCTGGCTTGATCATAGTCTTGGAGAGTTAGGCTGAAGGTTCTCCCCTTATTGCAAGGTGAGCGGATGCTGTTCCTAGCGCTTGCTGGATAGAGACTGAACAGTATACCAGTCTTTTACTTTCGTCAGGTACCCCTTATAAGCGAGGGAAAGATCGTGGAGATCGTCGAGGTACGGGTTCTCGTGGCTGCGTGTCATGACACCCCGCTCATCAGTGTTTCATCAGATCGTGTGCCGTTGTCTCGACGATGAAGTAGTAGAGGTCAGAGAGAAGGCAGCCACGTGCGTTCTTCGCCCTCCTACTTGGACAGCGGCCTCTTGGTTGAACTGATTTAAATTGTGCAGCACACTATCTGGTATTCTTCGTTTGTCGCCACGCAGGAGCATCCTTGCGCTCAAGGTGCGGCGGGACCGCCGACGCTACGATTCTGAAACAATACACTGATCTCCGATGTCATTTAGGAACGATTCCTGAGACTGCTCCGCAAGACATCAATCCCTGCTGACCGAAAGTCGGTGAAATACAATTTAGCTGTTCGACAACGGCACGCCGCTATCCTCGGCGTATGCGCTCTGATTGACAGCTACCCATACACCGTCGAGAAGTTCATGCCAGAGTTGTTGACGAACGTGTTGGCCGAACACACATATGATCCGGTATGCTTGTGGAAAGGTTTGTGGTCAAGGTGTTCCTAGTCTCTGAAACCCGTCCAGGTCCCGATCTCGACCACGGTTCGGAAGTGTGCGAGTAATTTCAAAAAGACGCACCAAGACACTTGGCACGAAGACTCTAAGCGGTTCACGGAAGAGCAGCTTTCGGCGCTTTCGACGTTGCTCACCGGATCTTCTTACTGTAAGGACGCATCTCTGGGTTTTGGAAATCCAATCGTTACTGATCACGGACACCAGACGCCTGATAATGGAGGCTCTTGGCTCCTTCTCTACAGTGCTTCCCCCTTTCATGTTGTAAGTACGCTTTATGCAGCGATCACAGTTTAGAATGATTGCGGGCACAAGAAAGACCAATCGTGAGAAATGCAAACGAGTATGTGGATCCCTCTTACGTAACGCGACAAGTGTGGAAAGGCCCCAAGGTTACTCTCCGACACGTTGGCGCCACGGTGGTCGGTGAACAAAACTTGCGACTTGGAGAAGGTTAAAAATACATAATCAAGCTGCATGTAAAACCAGGTAGGCCTCTGGGGTTTTTTCCCGGATGAAGGTTGACACGACGATGATGAACGGAGAAAACAAGTGTCTGAGAAAACATGAAAAAGAAGGCAACGTCATAACGAAACTGTGGGTATCTGTGAAGATGGAACCAGCGGGATGGGGGTTACCGGGCTAAGCGGGGTATCCTGGCTGCCAGGCATGTAGTTCAACGGGGCCGACTTCGGGGAGAGTACCGTGCTATACGAACCCCGAGACGACCCAGGGGAAAGGTGAGGTGACAAAGTGCCCTCGCCGTCCTCTAGGTTGGCATCAGAGGCACTCAGTCCGATCTCTGTCGTCTCTGCGCCGTTGGCGTGGCCAGATCGTGCGCCGGCGGCGGGAACGTGATCTATGGGTCGTGACACGTTATTCTGCATGGAAGATCTGATCCGGTTGTTGGAGGTCTCCTCCCTACATAGATGGGAAATAATCAGAGATGAGATGAATGGTATTTGACCGAATTAACCAAGAGACGAGAGAGCTGCGAGACTTACCGAATTTCAGCGATTAAATCGTCAATGGCGTACCAGGCAATGGGACTGTAAGCGACGGAACGCCACCAGCCCATTAAATTAGCAGGTTCTATATACGCGTGAGCATGAAGGTGATCCGTAACGGGTATCTTGGTATCCCGGAAGGGGGGCGTGATGAAACCGATGCGGAACTTAGACGTGTCTGCGGGCGGGGTTGGAGGTGTGGTCTGAATATGGAGGGACAAGGGGGGAAGTTGGGTCGGGGAGGTCGCAGTGGTCGGTGTGGTTGGCCCGTTGCCGTTGAGGAAAGGCTGCCCTGATGAGGGTATGCGTGGGACCGCGGTGGCAGAGAAGCAGTTGAGGTAGCGGACCGCGAGCTCTTTGACGGTCAGTAGGAGAGGGAGATCCGTGGATGACTTTTGGTCCGGTTCATTACGCGCGAAGCTCAGTCAAATCGTTCATCCGAGAGATTTGGGCAAAGCTTACCAGTCGGTATAAAGACGGAACATGGAGGCTGTTCAGAATGAAAGACACAGTCAGCTAGGAGAGAGAGGGATCCATCGACGAAACGCACTTGAATGCGATGATGATATGAGCGATGCTGGACACAGGGTTTGTGGTCTCTCTGTAGACAGTGAAGTTCTCGTCCTTCCAGAGGATAATTGGTTTATTCTGCTGAGGGGATGGATTGAAGGATTGCGAGTTTATCTGAGAGTGGAATGCGGTGTTGACGATCCCGCACATAGGACATCCTGGCTTTGGAGCGTAGGACATGAAGGTGGGAGGGCAAAGCAACAAGTCGCAACGAACCCTGTCGGAATTAAGGTTGCGCAACTTTCCTCTTTCATCACATCACTCCGTACAATCATGAGCCCAACTGGTAGCGGTCTGCGCTCAAAACAAGAGATAGTATCTCTATTCGACGTGCTCAGGTCTCAGCTGGATAAACACCAAGACACGAGAGAGAGACTGTTCAAGGTCAACACACAACTCCCACTCAACCAAAACCTAACCCATCGTCGATTTTCTCCTTCCACCTCTGTCTTCTCTCCTACCTAGACCAGTCGAGATGTCACGAACCACTCGAAGAAGCTCATCTTTCTCCTCCACCGTGTCCTGAATGAGGGGACTGAGAACGGCCAGGAGGTCGCCAAGATCGCACACCCAAAGCTCACACAGATCGAGCACCTCCTCGTGGCGATGAAACCGGATCTGGAGGGTGACCAGTTCTGGCGTTACCAGAGAGCCGTATCTCCTGGTCTTCAGGAATACATCGAAGCCCTCAGTTTCGCGCATTACCTGACGCACGACTCCCTGATCACCTGGAAAGAAATCCAAGACCGCTTATCCGATGAAGCGGGTATCCCTGTACGTTTTCTCTCCTTCGTGCTTCCACACATCACGGGTGACACCTCGCAATCCCCACGCGTATCGTACGTCTTTGCCTTTGACTAACAAAAACGCGTTCTCTTCTCGGACCCGGACTCAATACAGTATTTTCCCCTGCCGGTTGAGGATTATTTACTTGGCATATCAGATCTCATGGGCGAATTGATGCGTTACGCCATCGCCGGCATTCCGCGCAAGGGTGGCCGGGCTACCGCTACCGCCGTTTGCACGTTTGTTCGTCAGTGCAAGGCGGATTTCGAGACCCTCACTCCTCAATTAAGGGAGCTGGCGAAGAAACAACGGGCCACAGTGGAATCCCTGCACAAGATCGAGGATGGTGAGTCGCACTGGCATACCTAATCTTATAAGGACAATCACTGATGCGGCATGCGGAGCAGTTGCGTACGCAGTCGCGATACGGTGTTATGAATACGATTTGCCTCACGATATACTGGACGACATCGTGTCGAGGACGCTTGTTACGAGCAAGACTGGGGAGTCCCAAGGGAGGCAGGGAGACTACGCCGAGTTCGGGTACTACTAGGAGCAAGCTTGCCTTCTGCGGTCATCTCCACCGATGGGTCATTTCGCATCGGAGGTGTGTATGAATTTATCTGGCCTGATGCTTGTATCTCTTGCAAATTCGTTTCATCGCAAGGGAAATGGAAATAGCGGACGGACTTGGACAAAAGATGACAGGGGTAAATACATTCCGAGCTAGATATCAACCCTAGCGAAATACGAATACAATGAACAGTACAACATGGAGGGCAGTAATGGGGAATAATGACATGAGAGATGGCACACAGGTAGAGATGTTATGAGTGAGTGAAAAATTAAAGCGTCTATGAGGGGAGAATGAGTGCTTCGTGAATGGAAATCTAGGCAACTTTGGCCAAGGTGAAACGTTATTGATCATGCAGGTCAAGAAATTCTGAGGATCGTGAGACCCCTGGTCATCCTGGGAACCTCAACGGTCCACAACTCCTCTTGTCCAGTACCGGTCAAGGGTTCAATTTTTATATCCGTGAGCTCAACGTCATCGAGGTGGATCTTAATTGCTTTGACCACGCTCTCTGCTCCATCGAGGGTGAGTCGGACCGGCTTGATTTTTGGTGGGGCCTCTCCTTCGATCGTGACAGGCGGAGGGAGGAGAGCGGCGAGCTCAAAAATGATCCCGGGTCGATGTACGACCTCCCACTTTTCGTTGTGACCAGACCTTTCACTGCCGGAATCAGGATCAGGCTTGGGTTCGTGTGCGTATGAACCTCCAAGGTCTTCCTGGGGCTTTTCCTCCTCTCCAAACCTGGGGGTGAACTCGGGGACGATCTTTGTGGTGATAGCCTCCAAGGTTTCTGCGACACCCAGAACACTCTGACCAACAGAATTGAGAGGGTCGTTACGGAGCGTGGGAGTAGACGCTCCACTACGCTCACGTCTCGGTGTACCAGCCTTGGGAGTGAGGAGGACAGGGGTATGAACGGCAAAAGAAACGGAAGTGGGCTTGATCTCCGCCTGATCGTCATCCAACTCGAAAGTCTCGATTTTTGGTGTAGCAACGGGATCTCTCTTCAGTGACTTTGGGGCGAAGAGTCGAGTGGAGATTGCGAGAATGATCCTGGACAGGATGCGAGTGTAAAAGACGAGGATGCGGAGCACAAAGTAGATGAGCCTCATAATCGCGAATCTTGAGACCGGATGAGCTACGGCAGGAGTAGGACCGGTGGAATCGTTGGCAGCGGGTCGGGGCTTGGGGGTTACCTGACCAGAAGCCAACTGTCCCTGGACACCTGTACTTGGGGTGGATTGACCAGAAGTCGAGACGGGATCGACCGGTTGAGAGGTCTGGTCGTCGTCAACATGATGAACGTGAACTGGGGGAATCTGAAGGAGCAATTCATGGTTGTCCTCTGGAGAGTGCAACGGCTGAGTCTCGGTCTCGGTAGCACTCAAGGGAGGAGACGGAGGAGGGGTGAGTAGACTGTGGATGATCGGGCTGGTGATCCTATTGTGCTTGGAAAGGAGGGAGAGGCGGAGGTCCCCATCGGGTTTGACAAGATCGTAAACTGGTGAAATGGAGAACCGAGCGCCGCCAAAATCGAGAATGTTGAGTTGAATCTGATCGGCAGAAGTGGATATGAAACGTGTAGGGTTCGAGACGGAGAAGCGGGCGGAAGGGCCGTTTGAAAGAAATTGGACGTGGGAGAGGAATGGAGACAATGGGATGGAGAGTGTGGACGGGGCGGAAGCCGAAGAATCGGCGGACAAAGGGATGACGAAGAGGCGTGCAGGCGCCCGATCGGGATTAGCGAGGAGAGGTGCATAACGGTTATCGGGATCAGGTATGAAAATGAGTGAGGGAAGGGCGGCGGTCAGCGAGGTAACGAGGGCGTCGGGGGTGGGGGTTTGGAGGGACAATAGACCGCCTCTGGAAGGGGAGGTGACGTAGACGGAGTGGGCATTGGGATGGATGGTCACCTGGATATCCTGGGAGGTGAGCAAGACGGGGGAGAGCGGGATAATAGCCGTTTTTGGCTGACTGGGGACGAGGAGAGCGGAGTGAACATGGGAGGGCCCATCATCGGGAGACAATAACCTCGGAAGACTAGAGATGAAAAAAATGATGAAATGTCTTTAATTATGGGAGAAATAGACGAACGAGTTGGAGAGATCCCAACAACGCCACTGTATTTTGTCTGATAGACTGAAGACCTGGAGGGGGGACTTGATAGCCGATTTTGGGGTGAAGACGTGGCCGAGGTTATTGGTAGACCAGTCGCCAAAGAGGACGAGTCTATCGTCGTATCTGTTTACGATAAGGGCACCGTTCTTGCCAAAGTCACCGAGCCATTGGATTGTTCCGTCGGGATGGAGAACGCGATAGGTGAAAGAAAACTGAGAGCGGCACGGATGGATGAAATCAAGGAATGGAATGGAGATAGAAGCGACGGAGGCATTCTGCTGGAATTGGAAGGAACGTGAGGACCAGCCGTCCGGTTGTTGTTCTCGGTTGATGGAAGGCTGGCTATTGTCTGGGATATCTGACCAAATCTGAATGGTGCAACGAGGGTCGAACTGCCCGGTAACGGTGAAGGTGAGACGACCGGGATGAAAGGGGACGTTTAGGATCGTAGTCTCGCAGAGGGGAGGGTTGAAAGTGAGCATACTGAGAGGGATGAGAGAGAGAGGGAGGGATGAGAGGCGTATCTCACTCCGATATCTTTCCAAAGCCTTGCCGCATACACGCGTGAATGGGCGGGAATTTCCGTTTTTGGTATCAAGACAATAAACAATGGGATTCGAATAAATCGCTATTGTTCTCGATTCCCATTGATGCTCTTGGGTTAAATAAGCTGGTAAGAATCTGAAAGGGATGTCCTGCAGTTCTCTCTCTCTCTTTCACTCTCTCTCCATCTCTCTCTCTCTCTCGGTAATTATCTTCTTATCGCCTTTCATCCAGTTCCTTACTAAACCCACCCCGTCAGTTTCATTTCAATCGCTGTGCGATTTATAACCCACCTACATACCCTCCCGCTCACTCACTTACATCTCTTCTTAATCTCCTTCGAAATGTCTTCTTCCATCGCTGTCACTCTCGCTCACGCCATCGCCTATCTCACCCGTCCACTCATCGTCCAGTACCCCGCCACAACAATCATCAAGCTTCAGCTCGCTCTTGAAGCTAACCTCACCGCCCAGTACTCCTCTACTTGGTGTCCCGAGGATCCCCTTCGCGGTTCTGGCCGTCGCTGTCTCACACTTTCCCCCGCTTCTCTCCCACCACGACCTGTTCACAAAGCATGTGAATCTGCCAACGTCGAGTGGTCTCAATGGATCAAACTCCTTGGCGGGATCGAATTCGACCTCTTCATCGACCCTGGCACCGTTTCTGTCCGTTTCGGAAACTGGGCCGGGGGTAACAAGGTCGGAAAGTGTCTTACCGTCTGGTCAGATGCTACCACCAAATCTACGACTCGTACGAAACCCACGATGGCCCCTTTGCCTATTCAGAGCAAGACTCTTGCTCAGCAGCTACTCGAAGATGACTCTCGTGAAGAGAATGAACTATTTGCTATTCTTGCCGATCACGTCCGAGAGCCAACATGGATCACCCCCATCAACACAAACTTCCCTCCTGTCCAGTCCCCACTCTCCGCCGACTCTCTCTCCTCCATCGATAGGTCTTCCAATGACTCCCCCGTTTCCATCCACTCGAGGTCATCTTCTCGCTCCTCCTCCGACTCTTCCTCCCTTTTCTCCTATCCAGAGAGCATAGACTCCCTCAGTACCTCAGACTCCTCCGAGCCAAAGATGTCCCGCAGGGAACGTGCCCGTGCTGCCAAGGTCTTTGTTGACAACTCAAGGACCCAGGTCACCAATTACGATGGTGGAAAGACCACGGTCCTCACTGGTGGTGTTATGCTCGGTGCTGGTCCGGTAAAGTCTAAATCTCCCGCTTCCTCTCCCGTCTCCAAGCCCCTTTCTGCCACCAGTGCCAACTGGCGATCTCACCATTCCTAGATGGCATCACCATACCCCTTCGACGATCCCACGATTCTCTCGACTCCCGTTTCTGAGATTCGGGTCACTCCAGTCGAGACACGAAGGCTTACATCGCATGTCCCCCCCCCCTTCCTGATGACACGCCGTTTCACAACTTTTCGAACTTTTTCTCCGTAAAAACGCCTACTGTACCCTCTTCACACCTAATCTTTTCTGTAGCCGTTACACTCATCAAAACGTCCCTTACACGCATCTCACATACCTTAATCCCCTTCGTTTCTAATCGGACTTGCACGCTCCTTTGCCCACGCTTCCCTTCAATCACCTTCCTCAGGGCTTGACTTTCGGGTTTATACTTTTCGGGTTCTTCTTCCGCTCTCTCCCCACCTCTGTAACTATCCGTGCTTCGTCTGAGACTCCCCTTTGTGTTTTATAACTTGCTTTGTGTGTGCCGTGTAGTCCTATTTCCGCCTCTTGGAGCCTTTAGCTAGGTCAATCTAAAAGAATTGCAAACACCCTCGCTTGATATCTCCCTTGGCTGTGTGAAACCCCCGCATGCCCTCCATGCCACTTGATGGTTCTTGGCCCCGGGAAATCATTCTGCCTTGCGCCGTAGCTAATTATGCATATTCCGAGTGATCTATGCTATAGATTGAACACGTTGTCACAGAACAGGACCCTCGTTCCACATCATATCGGACGTTCTTCTGACGGCCAATGCGCCATACACACGACCGCTTGGTTGAACCGAACGACAACCAGAACCGAAAAGGCATGTCCAGGGAGCATCTCACAGAAGCCCGAACCCGCTGTCCCCACGCCAACCACGACACAAAAAGTATCCTTCGCTCGATTCGGACCTACTGGAACCTGGTTTCAGGTAATGAACCTCGCGGAAGTTTGGTTTGAGATGTTCCTTGCGGAATTCATCAACATCCGGATGCGCAAAGTGCTTCACCCTACAAAAACGAACGAGGTCGAGCCCAACTGGTTTCCTGGGGAACGCGAAGCACATACAATAGAACGCCTTCACGGCCCTTCATCTTTTCTTCCAAGTCAAAGTCGTTCCGTAGATGTTTCCTTGCGAATTGGAGCACCGCGTGGCATATCTCTAGGCTCTGTTCCACATCGCGAATCCTGTTTCCGGACTGGTTCGCGCCGATGTCCGACAATATAAGGTCCGCTTTTCCGTCCTGATTGAACGACGTGGTCATCATCTGCTTTATTGTGCTCGTGGTGGCGGGTTGGAGGAAGTCAGCTTGGAGGGCGACCACCCCGGGTATGGGTTTCATATGGAGCCTGTCCACGGCTATTATGATACCGGGAGTGGGATGGGTGTCTTCCTTGATCCCGAACCCTGCCGGACGAGGGGTTTTCTTTGTGGGAGGATCCAGGTCCAAGTCCTTGATTGCTTCCCACATCGCCAAAGGGTCGTCAACTTCTTCTTCCCCTTCAGCCCTACGCCGACGGTCACCGCTGTCCATCCCTTCTTCGTAGTCCCATCCCAAAGTCCTAGAAACAACTTGACTCCAACCCCCCGGAGCGGCACCCAAATCGACTACCGCGCGTAAGCTCGGCGTGAGGATGTTCCACTTGTCGTTGATTTCTACAAGCTTGAACGCGGAGCGAGAACGGTAAACATTCGAGTCTGTGACGCGTTTTTTGACGTATGGGTCACGAGATTGTCGTGATATCCAGGAGTTTGAAGAGCGGTGGAGGATTGAAGATGGGCGGAAGAGCATCCGCGACTCCCTGTCGTTCAATACCAAAAGCGGACGAATGAGCAATCGTGAGAAATTCGACTTGGGGCGCTTGTTAAACTCATCATCTACAGCCACCATGGCGTACCCAGGTCAGCCCCAACTAAAAGATCCGATAGTCCGTGTGGGATCCTGAACGCATTATAGCGAAGAAACATTTGGAAAGGACGTTGGGCAAGTTTGTTGCGCTTCTTCCGGAGGAAGATAAGGCGAAAGTGTGCAATCATCTGCTCATCCCGCATTGCCAACTGACCTACCGTCGATCTAGCACCATATCCTCCTCCTTGCCGGCGCTGTCACTCCTTTCAGGTGAGTGTTTCCGAACGCAACTCCTTGGATTGGATCTTGCTTACACTAACATTCTGTTGTTAGGAATGACACCGATCGTGAGATGTCCTTCCGTCAGGTGAGCCTTTACTGTCTTTGCGCCGTCAGATCTGGGGCTCACGAGGGTTATCCCAGGAATCTAACTTTTACTACTTGTCTGGATGTCAAATCCCTGGCTCTTTCCTATTAATCTCCTTCCACGGCGGGGCATCTCCCGTGAAAACTGACTCTCATGACCTGTTCATCCCCCGGATCGAACCCGCAGATCTCATGTGGTCCGTCCCACCTCCCACCCTCGAAGTTGCCGCTCGGATGCACGATGTCACCCGGGTGGATCACCCGGACAATCTCCCGAAAGCGCTGCACGACCTCACTAAATCCTCTACCGATTCGATCCTCCATACCCTCCCCAAGGACAGCGTACTATTCCCGGTGATCCCGCAGGAGTTGACGAAATTTGCTGTATCATCTCAGGTGAAGGTTACGGACGAGTACCTCCTCCCCGCCTTGCATCAGGCAAGGTTGTTAAAGACGCCAGAAGAGCTCCAGCTTATCAAGAAGGCAAACAAGATCAGCTCTCGTGCACACGAAACCGTCATGAGGGTCCTCGGCGCCGCAGTCCGCGGTGCGATTAACAAAGGCAAAGGCGCAGGAGAAACCCGACCACTTTTGCCTGGAGAGTGGCTGATTGAGAAGGAGGCCGAAGCAGAAGCGATCTTTGTCGCTTCTTGCAGGAGGGAGGGGTCCATCCACCAAGCGTACCTTCCCATCGTTGCCGCCTCCACTAGGGCGTCCATTCTGCATTACTGTTGCAACGACAAGGAATTCTCATGGGGGCCCGTTCAACCTCATGATCACCACAACCGTAACGAGTTCGCTCATGACGACGAGAGGGAACTAGCTCCCCAGGCCCTGCTGATCGACGCGGGGTGCGAGTGGACCAACTACGCGTCCGACAGTGAGCCCCAGTTTTCTGCTGTGTGAATTTTTTGATCCGATAACTCACCCATGCCCCACAGTTACTCGAACGATGCCGGTCGGGAACGGAGGTAAATTCACCCCAGAAGCCAAGGCCATTTATACCCTCGTG
>Ga0307512_10001489_pt1 | contig 33001 bp, 31 predicted proteins | sample 14_EM_MG_FD_200267 | JGI IMG/M metagenome (GOLD analysis project Ga0307512, IMG submission 200267) | Populus trichocarpa ectomycorrhiza microbial communities from riparian zone in the Pacific Northwest, United States - 14_EM | ecosystem: Host-associated > Plants > Roots > Unclassified | place... | reverse complement strand
TACAGTAGACACAGTGGCAGATACACAGTGGTGGATACACAGCGGCGGATACACAGCGACAGATACTCAGCGGCAGATACACAGCAGCACCAAATCAAGATACACAGTGGTGGATACACAGCAGAAGTCCAGGTGATCTGCCTGATATTGCCACAAGTTTACTATGGTTAAATAGGGCTTAATAAGTTGCCGGATCGAATCCTGAAGGCGGGAAAGCCGCCACCGGTGCTAGTTATATATATAGAGTACACATAGAACTACATATGCATTATTACCACAAAGCATTCTCATTAGTTAACTCATGGCACATCCCTGCAAAAAGTATCCTCATCAGTTGATTGAAGGTTTGTACCTACCCTATATACCAAACCCAAGAGCATGACTCACAAGCCGCAATCCGACGAGCGGCACACCTGGAGCCGGGCCCAGGGCAGCGATTAGCGAGGCGGATCAACCGAAGGGAGCAGGCTCTCCTTGCCCACGGCATCGCAACCGAGATTCACTGGGTCCCGGGACACTCCGGTATCCCCGGGAACGAAGAAGCAGACCGTCAGGTGAACTTAGCCCGAGGTGGAAGCGGAAACACGACGATAGAGCAGCCATACACCTTGGCCTCGAACAGAGCTAGACGAATCTCCAGGGGAAGATCGGCAGCCAAGGCAGAGTGGGAGGCCGACAAATGCAGCAAGCACTTCAGTTACAGACTCAATGGCAAGGCAGCGACCAAGAGACCTATCCTGATGACAAGCGTGAAATTGCTGGCTGCCAGGTTCTATCAACTAAATTGCAGGCATGCACCCACTGGAGTCTATCTAAAACAGTTCGGCCACCGCGAGGACGACAAATGCTGGTGGTGTAAAGGGACTGTCGCCCAGACGTGGAAGCACCTCTTCCGCCACTGCAGCCAGTGGAGAGACCAGCAGAAAATGCTCTGGAAAGCGGTGGGAAAGGTGACGGGCTGGAAAGCGGGCAGATGCCGACACGTGCAGGTCTCTGAGCTGTTGTCCATGGAAGAGTGCAATGAGCAGTGGTGGACTTCCTGGCGGCTACTGACGTCGGGAAGTTCCCGCCCAAGTGAATGGCGGTATGGAGCAGGCGCAGAGGCTGACTCAGGTGCGGGGGGCGGCGGCAGCGGGTTTATATCTCACATCATATATATTTTTTTCTATCATCTATCTATCTATCTTTTACCTTTCATTTGTCAGCGGGGACGAAGGGTAGCGGGGGGGGGAGCTCCGCCATCTAGCCGGCTCGCCCGGAGGCGGAGGGGTTATCAGGTCCTGTCATACTCTAGTAAGAGTGAATACAGTATGAATAAACAACAACAACAACCCAAGACCAGGAGCGGATACACAGGGGCACATACACTATAGTCGACCCAAATACACTGTGGCAGATATATAGCAGCGAATACACAGTAGCATATACACAGCAGTTGTTATACAGTGGTGGATACGCTGTTGCTGATCCAAACATATAGCAGCTGATACACAGTAGCAGAAACACAGCAGCATATACCCAGCAGTAAATTTGCAGCGGCACTGCCGTCTCCACTACTTGTATAAGTATACACTAGAGTAGTACGTATATGTGAAGTATTTATTGCGAGACGTCGATAGAAACTAATTGCGTAACTTCTGGCTTCCTACTCGTCAATTTATCAAGTCTCCGGACACCCCATTGTAAGCGCCCTGGCGACACATCAAAAATTTAATGACTACTCATCTCCCTGAGTGGGACTCTAATCAATCTAATCAATCTAATCTAACTAGAACCATGACAGGGTGTCCGGAGACTTGATAAATTGACGAGTAGAATTAGGAGCACCTCTTCCGCTATCGCAAGAGATGGAAGAACGAGCAGCGAGAGCTTTGGAGAGCAGTCGGGCGGATGACAGGCTGGAAGGCGAGAAAATTCTAGTACGTACAGATATTAGAGCTGTTTTCTATGGAGATATGCGATTAAGCAGTAACAGACTTTCTCGCGGCTACGGAAGTGGGGAAGTTCCCACGCCGCTGAACAGAGTAGTAGTGGTATATGGTGCTGTCTTTTTTTTACTTTTACATTTCTTTTGTATTTGATCGTTCATTCTAGTGTTACTTTCATTTGTTACAGGGGAAGAAGAGTAGCGGAAGGGGATCTCCCCCACCTAGCCAGCCACCCGGAGGGAGAGGGGAAACAGGCTCTGCCATACTCTAGATAGTGAATACAGTATGATTAAAACAAAACAAAAACTCCACCGGCCGTCACTCACAATAGAATGGCGCTGCGTCTGGCGGCCAAGTACTCCGTAACGGGAAAATCAATGCTAACGAAACATGCCGGACCAACCATACGTATAATTAAAGGCCCAAAACCAGACCAACAAGAAATATCCAACAGCTCAGAAAAAACAGACCAACACACAGCTTGAAGTATATAGCAACACAAATGACTACAAATTTATAGAATAAAACGGTTAAAGCCCATACCGCCCGACATAAAATGTACACCACAACTATGAAAACTAAACAAAAGAAGGCCTTCGCCAGTATCTCACCTACTCTTTTATAGTAGGATTTGAGTAACTTTATAATCTTGAAAACCAAATGAAGAAAGGATTGAACAGCTCCACTGCCCTTAACAATCATTTTCACCAACGTCTCGCTCACGTTTCGATAGTACGACCCAAGTATCCCCGCAATCCCGAAAACTAAACAAAAAAGAACCGTCACTAGTGTCTCACTCACGCTTTCATAGCAGGATTCAAGTGTCTTCGCAATCCCCAAAACAAAACCGCTCTCAATACACTCCAATGTCTCACTCACGCTTTCATAACATGACTCGAGCGTCTTCACAACATCGCCCAACCCAGTAACGAGCCCAATCCGCTCGTCCGCAAACCCCACCATCCACGCTTGGTTCTGGTATTCCCGCAACCGCAGACTAGCTGCTGTCATTTCGCTCTTCAGTCGTAACAGAAGGTCTTGAAGAGTGCCTATACGCTCGTCGAGATCATTCGTGCGTTGTGAGAACTTTCTGATCTTTTGTTGAAATACATTGTAAGCGGATTGACTATTCTTGACAGAGGATAGCTCTGAGTGAATGGCCGAGATTTCAGCTGTGTGTCGATTACAATCTGAAGAGAGACAGGTCGCATCTCTTTCCAAGCTGAAAGATTGCTGTCGGAGTTTTTCCGTATGGTTGTGCAGCGTCTTACACTCTTGTTGGAGTATCCTGGCGGAATTGTCTTTCTGGTCTGCCTCCTTGTATCCGTCGCTGTTTGAATGTTAGCTTGGATTCCTGTTTGGGCTGTTCGAAACGCAATGGCCGTATGAGACCCGAATTTGCAGTTATGACGACCCTAGCGGAGCGATCCCAACTTACGCCGCCCAAGCAGTGGTCCCGACCGCCAATGCAATTCCCGCCGGAGGAAAAAACACTGTCAAAACTGCAGCGGCCAACCAACCGCTCTACTGGGTCGTCAGCAGAAACACCCGTCCATTGGGAATCCGGATGTGTCCTTCACATACCAGTGTTGCTCCCGGAATTTCTGCACGCTGTTGCTGTGCCTCTTCAACCAAGCGATTACTTTCTGCTGCCATCGTTCTGAGTTGGGATTGCTTGCCATCGATCTCGCGTTCGTTCCGTGCAATGGCAGAACGTAACAGCTGCAACGCATCCTGTTTTCTCTTCAGGTTGGTTTCAATGTCGTCCTTTTCTTCTTGGGCGGTTCTGAGGCGCCGTCCAATCACGACTTGAAGTTTCTCGACGCCTATGCGTGCTGATTCGACCTCTTTTTGGATAGGGATGAGATTCAGTCCTCGATATTCAGCAGCAGCTGCAGAGAATTGCGCGATGCGATCGAAGGCGGTCGAAGTGAGTTCTGCGGCAACATCAAGTCGGTCGGCAATATCGATGGCGATCTCCTGAAGCTGTGAAGTGCTATAATCCGTTTGCGCCAATGCATTCTCCCAGCTGATATCCCCTTTGCATCCTGCAACTGTAAGTTCTGATATTTGGGGCTGGTTTGTGAGGAGATTGTTGCGAATTACTCCTATTACCCCGCCTAACGCAGATCGGATAAGCCGAAGATCTTGAGCCGTGATCGTTTCGATACAGGATTCTAAATTCTTGAGTGTCGATGCTTCCGTCGAAATTCGGCTTTGCAGTTCGGAAACCTGCGATCGGACGGTAGTGAGTTGCGAGCCCACAGACATGGCGACTGAGTTTCTTGATATCCTGGGAGTGGCGGGTTATTTAGTGTCAGTAAATGCGATAATGATTACAACTGCATTTAGCGGCAAACAGTTTTTAAGGGATAGGCATTCTATATCTGGCGGCCGGTCGCCTGTCGTGCCACGAAGCCGCCGCACACGCTGAAACATGCACTCACTCCCGAAAATTTGAGTGGTTCACGTACCCAGGCACGCAATCCCCGTCTTGTTTCATGCATGCACAGCGCCCCCAACTGATGCCTAGGATGTTTGTTATCCAACCAATGGATCTTGATTCTCACAGTCAGCATTCATTCCAGACTTGCGTGGCGACGTATAAGATATCGATCCAATCCTTTCAAAATGGAAAACCACATTAGCTGTTGATACTGATACCCACAATCCGAACAAAATTTATTCCAACCCTTCGATCCGGAGATATGGTCACTTCGCAAGCCAATACGTCCAGCGAGGTACAAATTTCTCGACAGCGGGATCTGCTTGCTGCCGTCCCGGTAATCATCGAGGAAATATTGCGGCAGGGTATCCTTCAGTCACGATGGGGAGAGGTATTGTACGCCGGACCGATGGCCATCCAGTTCATGGGCACCACTTTCATCGCAGCATCATCGGAAGCGGCTGCTTCTGTCAAACTGGAGGTGAATAAACGAGATGCTGATGGTAATGAAGTCCAAGTCCTCCCGTAAGTTTGCTCCCCAAGGCCAGCCATGCCATAATTAAACTAACGGGGAACCGCTCAGATGGCAAACTCTGAATGCTAATCTGGCTCATTGTGGCAACCTTGGGCGGAAATCTTTTATAGAGGCGCAGTCCAGAATGGATAGCTTGATCCGACTCTCTGGATATTTGGCCAAACCGGGCGGAACTGTCTGCGTGCCTTCTGGACGAGAGATACTTGTAACTAATAATAATTAGATCAACCAAATCATCGAAATGCTGGATAACCCCGAAGTTGCTAGGTTTAGCCTCCGCCGTCAAATGAAAAAGTTGCAAGGCAGCGCAGACAAGTGCAAAGCCGAAGCGGAGATTATTGAATCGAAATTTGATGAATGGCTTGAATTTACTTTCAAACTCCAAGCTGCGGCTAATGACCGAGAGCGTTTGTAGTACTCCACGAATCCATTTCGCTTCTGCTGACGGTTATTGGTAGACGTTTCGGTTAATGAAAAGAAGCTTAACGAAACAGCGCAAATCGCTAAGAAGGGTCAGCTCGATGAGAAAAAGCATCATGAGCAGCAATATAGGGATACCTTGAAGAAATTGCAGACCCTCTTAGACATTGCCACCGATGATTACAAGAACGCGATTACGCAATGTGACACCATTGCCAAACAAAATTCGGCACCGCTACCTGCCTCAAACATCGAATTTACACCTCTCCAGGAAATACCTCCTCCGAGTTAGTAATCTCTTCCTTGAAAACTTCCCGTAAAGGTACTGATTCTGTAACTGAAAGAGCCGGAGGGGTTTTTCAGTGCTGTCAGTCGACGTATATTTGGAAAAAGTGAATCACAAAGAGAAGAGGAAGAAAGGTACAGTCAGCAACTGTTAGACGCAGTAAGATTGAAAAAAGAACGTGATGCGATTCTGTTGAAACAGGATCTTCTAGAGCGGGAGAGAGCGGCTGCAGCGGCGCTGGAAACGGTGGAATATGCACGTAAAAACGTGCGGAATGCGCAACTCGGGTTAGACACATCACAAACTCAGCATCGAAAAGGTGCCCACGACCTCCAGAGAGCAACAACAGACCTCGAAGAGGTTCAAGCAGATCTGAAGGCGCTCGACTGTGAGAACGTTACTTTGGTAGGTTGCGCAAATGTCCTGATTTGTTTCCCGGCTAGAAGCTGACTGCAACATACAGGGGGATATTCACACAATCTTAGCAAGATCTATTAAAGCACTCACTCAATTAAAGTCGCAAATCAGCTCTCTTACATCCTTCTATAAAGAAGTCTCCGTCTTGATTAAATCTGCCGTTGAACAGCCTCTTGATGACTTTCTCGATACAATTGAGGCCGGCATTGCAGCAGGAGACCATGAGTTGAATGGTGAATCCAGAGTAGAGCGGTTGAGGATACACGAAGTCCAGAAGCGGGTATGTGGGAGAGATGTCCAATTGCTAGCGATAAGTAATTTTGCTTACTCTTGATTATTGCATTAGTACCTGATGGTCCAGTCGCTATCCATTCAGTGCTACTTCTCAGTCATCTGTGAAATCTCGACTACCTATGTGCAGGTTTCGAAGGAGCATATCATGCCAGGCATCAATCTCATCGACGAACTAAGCCTGGAGAGAGACCAACCATATAATATGAGAGTCCGCCGCCTTGAAACCTGGGGCACAGACTCAAGAAGTAAAATCGAGAATGTTGCAAGCACGGTAAGATTAACACCAGTGTAGAGTACAGTCCACTCATACCTTACTAACTAGCGCGCCAGAGGCAGGATAGCATCGTGAACACCCTTGGACCGCGGGTTCGGGGCCTGGCAGAACAGACACGAATTCTGCCACCGGCTCCTTTGCAGTCTGATCCTATTGGGATGTCAGTGAATCCCGTTGAGATGTGTTCCTATGCGTATAGAGTAGTACCTCAGGCGGAGATACATTTGCTGACTAGCTAAATAAGTAGTGCGGAGTAATCTCATGCGAGCTTATGAGAGGGCTTTTTGGTTTTAAGTTACGAATACATAATAATCCTCGTTGGTTAGTTATGGGAAAGCAACCGCCAATCAGAATGAAGTGACGATCAGAGGAATATGGATTTATGGAATCTCAACGCTTTCTCATATCATCATCGCGATGTGATTATTAATCAAGCTAATAGATGTAGGGCATGAGAGCCGTTATCTATATTGGTTAATATAGAGGAGTCGCATGGTATTAAGTAGCTCAATATATATAGCGTATCGTACTGGAGAAATGAAGTTCTCAACCCCCAGTCCGGCAGTCCATGCTTTTGCAAAAGTGTCCTAAAGCCCCGTACCCGCGATTATCGGAATTCAGAGAGGGTTAAGCGCCCTGCTACAACGCTACAAAAAATTACGTCTGCCTCCACTTATCCGATTTTATTGCTTATCAGGATCGATCCGGAGTGCGACAATGAAATGTTCCACAAGGATTCAAAACAACATTTGTAGTGGGCTTTTGCACTTAGTCAGAAGAACTTCCGGTGGCACATGCGCGATGGCACCCAGGTCGACGACGGCCGATTGGATGGTGTAGATGACAGGTTTGAGCAATACGGATCCTGCGGATAGTTAGGCGCGCGCTAAGTCTGGATCTTTGGTTGGTTGGGACCTCTTTGATAGTTTGCAATTCTCCAAATCGTATACTGCACCTATCTTCCCCCCGGGAGGTAAAGACGAAATATTTACGGACTGAGCACATCACTGAACAGTGGGACCAGATATGACGGGATGATTGTTAATTGTTACAGATGTACATGAGCCGGAGCCCTAGAGTTTGTGACTGCTCTTTTAGACTTCGCACTCTATTCTTTTCTTCCCTACTATCTTGGATCTTTAGACTTGTACAGTTATCGCACCATAGAATATACGCACACGGTTCTCCCCAACTTCCATATCGTAACATTAATGTCTCGGGAGAGTGCGAGCGATACTCTATGATGAGAGCAGTGATGGAGTATCACAATTCCGCCTCTTACCGGGAGCAAGGATAGCTTATTTCTGGGAATTGGTATGCACGCTAGAATTTTTGAGACAAGTATACAAACCCCGAGACTTTGGTATGTAGCCAGCCGTATGGCCACGTACTTCTCAGGTTAGCTAGTCATGTGTTCATAAACTCGCACGCGGCTAGCCTCTGGAATTAACCGTCCCCGTTACAAGTCCCGGTTTGTTTTGTTTGTTTTAATCATTCTGCATTTACTCTAACTAGAGTACGGCAGTACCCAATTCCCCTCCCCCTCCAGATAACCAGCTAGATAGGGGAGCTTTCCTCCTTCTACCCTCCGCTATAGTCTCAGTAACGCACTCCAAATCCCGAATCGATTTTGTGAAGCTAGAGTACTACCGATTGATACAGCGGCGAAGCGGCGTATAGCAATTCATGTTCATCGCTATTATCTCTACAAAGAAACTGTTCCGACTCTATTGGCAAATCAGCTAATTGGTCAAAAGGTAGGCTCACTTAGCAAGGGGGCCACTTTCCATCGGGTTCATCTACTTGACTAAGGTCTTGTCTTAATTGTAAAGTACTTATTTAAGCAGACAGTGACTTTTTAGTCTGGTTAGCTTAAGGTTGATATCGTCGAGGATGTTGGAACAATTAATCTACACTCATCAAGGCTGATGGTGCAGTGGTAGCGCATTTATCTAGTATCAGAAAGGTCCTTGGTTTGACTCCTAGCTAGTCCATTCTTTTCTAGGTTCAACAGAGGAAGTGCTGAGAGAGAAAATTGATCTGAATCTGTATAATTGAAGATGTGTGTTATAAGAAACAATTACAATCCTCGTTTTACCAATCCTACAATGCCAAGTCAGGGACCAATCTCCTATTCTCGGTGCTAATACAAAGCTCTCGATGCATGTTGCAGCTGCGGAGATAGAATCAATAATTAAAATCTCAGGGCCCAATCACGGGCTACGCCTACCACATCTAGCTGGTCAGGTGAGAGCAAGACAAGACAAGATAGACGTAAGATAAGCGGGATGAGTGAGTAAGAGCAAGGGAAAGAAGAGCAAGATTTCTAATCTTGTAGTGGACTGGTGAGTAGCAAAGACTGCCATGTTGTAGTACGTTTAGTCTCTCCCTACGGTGGAAGCTTCGCTATATATTTACGGTCTGTAGTGTTATGTAATCGATCTTTAAAGCTTTCACTTATTGTCGAGGCTGGCTCAGGCATCAAGACTTGCCAACCAGCATCACTACCTGATCAAGGACTCGATGCAGTTGGAAAGCTTGCTCTTGGTCACGAGCTAACCCACTTACCGAGTGAGCCGGCCTCTTGACCAAGTGATATGCTTGCCAACAAGATCGGAACAAAATTAGAATCCACATCACTGAATTAGACCAAATGACAGCACGAACACAACTCAAAGCCAAAACCCCGGCTGTGCCCCTATCTAATTCACATATAAATATTGCTTACCCTTTCCATCTCCCTTAGTAAGCTTTTCTGCCGTATCTACGTCGTCGCTAACCGTTTCCCCGGAAACCTACTCTCATGATACGGTATAAAACTCTCCCACCCAATCCATGCACCTCTCCCACCAACTCCGCATTCATAACATCCGAGAAGCGTGCCATAGCTTAATGCTGTTCCCCCTCCAGCACGCCGTGGAGGGAAGAGAGCGAACACAGGACGTTGACAAGTAGAACATAGCCGTTGCGGAAAGTGAAGGTGCACCGGGAAGAGTAGTATTGGGAGTTAGGGAGGGAAGGGGAAAGTTGGATAAGAACGTGGAGGTGGCGGTGTTATCCCTTATCCCTTTCTACCACAATAGAAATCTCGCAGGTACCGACACGAAGCGTGCGTGACGCCGAAGTGGTCTAGAGTGACTGCGGCGAAGCTGCGGGCAGGGAGCTGGTATGCTCAAGTTTTCAGACTTCGTTGATGGATTTTAGGGGTCGGTTTTCCTTTTCCTAAGTCTAAGGTGGGAGGGTGTTTGGCGCTTGGTTGAGGTTGGTCTTTTTTAAAGCCTCTTCGTATTTTAGATGGGCCTTTGCGAGCGTCGACAACTCTTTTGCAGTGCTGGGATCTTGACCATCCATTTAGCTGCCTCCTTGGGCTTTGGAGGGTTGTTTGGGTTGTTCAGCTGCTCTTAAATATCCAGATGTGATCACTGACAGATATTTCTTTTTCCTCGCTCAAAACGGTGCTTACTTCTTCATAGGAAACCTCCACCCCCCCTGTGCACCCAGGTGTGCGAAAGAATTGCCCTTCACTACTGGTATCCAGAAGCTGAGTATCCCTGTCCTGCTCCTCACTCCGATTGAGGCTGGCCATCTGTTTAGTGATACATTTAGCGGATGTGAACTTTCATTTGGCTTTGCAACGGAATGCTTCACGATCAGCGCTGGCAGAAGTAGGTGCCCAACATGTTGGATGAGAACAGTGCACGTTTAGTTGTGAGTTTGGCTGGCAGTGAGTGGAGATACTCACCAGGACTATGGTGCTAGATTCAATGGCGAGTTTTATTGGTCTAAGTCATACCGCGTCGTCGGTAAAGGGTAGTACGTGGTTTGGGACTTATGCTGTTGTAGCCGGTAATAGTGCGGAACAGTGGCACTGGCGCCAAGCGACAATGGCGGCGGGGTATGGGTGCTTTCAAACATGCAAGATGAAGGAAAGAGCTATATCGAGCAGTCGGAGGTGAACGGCGAACTTCAGAGGTTTTGAGGTCGAGGGCTGAGGAGAGTGAAGATTTGGACCAAATTGGACGGAGCGAAGGAGCAGATCTAGGTCTTTCTGTATTTTGCTTGCTCCAGAGTCGACACTATGGATTGCATAAAATTTGTTGTGCGGGGTATCACTCAACACGGTCCTGCACCGTCTAGCGCCAGTTTGCTTTTTCGCCGATCACTCAGAAATAACAAACGTCATTGTGCTTCGCTCGTACCTGCATCATGGATTGCTTCTCGACGTTATTCACCAATACCACCACCCATATGAACAGTCGGTTTTCGTTTTGTGCTTTTCGATGTCGAACATTTAGAATCAACCCCGCATGTGCAAATTGCACTTTTTTTGCACAACGAGAGTGTGCTTTTACAATCGCTCGTGCTATCCTGGAGGGGTTATTTACGACACGTACGATGAGCTGCATTTCGACGACTAGTTGAGTAGATCCAAGGCAGTTGATTGTGAAGTGCAGCGAAAGAGATGGCGTCCAACTAACTTGAATTATGGGTGCTAGTCTTCTAGTGGTTGGTTAGTTCTAGCGTAAGAACTCTAATTCTTTCTCCGAGTAAGCCCTTGGATCTAATCCAATCTAATCTAAAAACGTCTTCCCACACCTCCGTCCCACCCACTGAACTTTCCGTAGGCTTGAAATACATTGTAGTGATCGACCGTCCGTTGACAAATCCCACACTCTTAGAGCCTTGCGTGGTAGGCCTGATAGTGAGTGGCGATCCACTAGAACTAGATGTATATTGAATTTGACCAAGTTGATTTAAACATCTTTCAAGATATTTATTGTGTTTCTTGAGCTCTTGTAGATGAGCCTGTAGTTTCTCTTGCTGTCGGCTGAACAATGCTCCAATTCTGCGGCAGCATTGAATATAGGAGCAAATCCTAACATGCAACAATACACGGATTATCCATTCTATTTTGACAATATGCTTCCTCTGCAACATTTCGCGGTTGACTATGCAATTAGCCTCGAGAAAGCAGAAACGCTATTAGTATATGGAGCATACATCAATTCTCCATACACACTACTGCTTGTAAGAGCGCTCCAGCAACACGGAGTCGGCGGTGAGAGATTTTAACCATTTTCTGAGTGATTTGTCTGACCAGCTTGAAAACAGACCCAAGAGGGACGCATATTCCGCTACACCCTGCATGACGATAATCAAACCGTTTACTTCGCAAATACAAGACATGTCTTTCAACAAAATACATTACCACCTTACAAACACATCCTGGGACACCGCTACAGTTTGATCCTGTGCAAGCTTCTGAACCTCTGGTGCGACTCCTACTTCAGTACTGTGCGGACGTTCACCCGAAAGGCGGCATCCTTTATCACAACAGCGATGAAAACATAGTGTGCGCGGATGAAACCGCACTTGACTAGGCCCGCCGGGAAGGCATGAAAGTGTGGTTAAAATACTCTCGGTCGCGTTAGCAGAATCAGAATCAATGCTCGAAAACCAAAACGCTCAGGAGCACAACCCAGAGCAGGAGATGGAGATTTTCGATCAAGATGGTCCTGAACGCAAGCGCATACGTGTATAAAGAATGATTAATAAAGCAAATATCCCTTCTGTCACGTGTTCAAATGTTAACGCTTTCCTTCTGCAAAGTTTTGTTTGGATTCTCAAGCTTGATTAGAAACGAGTGGTGATACAGGCGTTTGTAAGGTTGTTGTTTGGTATGGTGGATGGGATTTGAGGATGACATTATCGGGCAGTTAGGGATTGGATAGGTCTGGAGTGGTTTGGAGGTGTGGTGGCAGTCTGTGCTTTTCCTTTTCTATTCTAGGGCTCTGCTTGTGAGGAGATGTAAAGCCTATATTCCGACCCATACGCCAAGTTTTCCCGTTGGCCAACGGGTCGACCTAGAGGCAAAACAGTCAATATCTTTGGCCTCTGGGTCAACTCACTCGCCAACAGGATGAATCGCATTGACTTCTTTAGGGTGTTTGGCTTCTCCTTCGGAAAACCCAACCAATTTTTGTCCTCGCTAACTTTTCCAGTACTGAACGAGATCTTTGTTGCTGCACTACTCTTAAGGTCCGCGAGGAACTCCTGCCAAACTGCGTATTTACGAACTCCTTCATTGATCTGGAAGGCAGTACTAGCACCACAAGCAACTGATGTAGATGCTGTAGTTGGAGTGAACCCAGTGGAGGTGCCAGTGGGGATGGTGATGGGAGCGAAAGAAGTCATTTTTACAGTCGATATAATTTTTGGTAGAGTTGCAGGCATAAGATAGTCACTGTGATGAAGTAGGATAGTGGTGATAATGCGGAAGATCAAAAGTTGGCAGAAATAGTGCTTCACCCCAACCTCTTGGCACCTTGGTCGGTTGGCATATCGGTTGACCTATTCACTAAGATGACGAGTTGGCATATGGGTCGACTCATTTGCTAACGGGAAACTTTAGCGTATGGGTCGGAACACTTATTTATACTGTGTACTGTATTAATGCATTATGTGAACAATGGCGACTAGCAATTGCTTCGCCCCGGTCTCTTTTATATCGTATGCGCAACTTCCTAGAACATAAATGCATAGTCTGTCTGTCTACCCTGATCGCATTGCCCACCGTACATAGTGATTGAAATTGTATTCGAGAGAATAGACTCCGGAGCGAAAACTGAGAGGGTCAATACAATGTACTGGCCGCAGCGCCTCGGACGTCAGCAGTCAGCATGAGGTGTCCGTTCGGGTGGTTTTTCCAGAGTTCGTCATAATCAACCGCTGCCTTACTTAGGCGTTTAACATCTCCGTCTATGGATGTATCCGGCAATTATCCGAACCCCGCGTACGATCCGCGTGCACTGGAGAAACTTGCGCCGTATGCGACAATTTCCGCTAGCGATCTTTCATGCCATGTCATGCAATAGGTCATCAGATGTCACCCGCTCTATCGAATCTAAGTACTTGAAATATTTAGTAGATATTTGTAATTACCTCGCTACCGAGCACTCGCTGTTTCTCCTTTATCTCGTACCCAGACTGCGAAAATAAATTTGTCTGGCCGAGCGAGCTTGCAAGCTAGGCTAGAAATCTGGGCACGAAAGAAGTTTCTCCTTGCACCCCCAGAGTATTATAATTCGCCTGATCTCTCCTATATGACTCCAGTGTGATATTCAACGTTTGTTTACAAGCCTAGAAACCGCAATTGCAGCGTCGGGGGTGTGAATGTCAACCGTTCCAAAGCTCTTCAACCACATAAGTAAGTTTCCGATCTAACACACTTAGCGTTCATGTACTAGAACCTTCCATATAACTATCTCTAGCGATCTCTATTGTAGCTACATCTACTAATCTCAAGATTTATGCGCTAGCGCTAGTCGCTACAATCAAGTTCTACCCGCTGGATTGGCCTCAGTCTCAAGTAGGTTCAGGTAATTCACTAATTGGTCTGCAGTCGTTGCTACGAGTATGTAAACTGTGGTTAGACGGGCTGAGAAGGCGGCGCACGTCGAGACAAAACGAGAAACAAAAGATTTGGAGAAGCGGCGAATTAAACGCCGGATCGCCTCTATGCTAAAGAGGAATCATACCACTAAAACACATCCCCACCGATGATTATATTAACATATGAGCACGTAGTATAAAATGCTAAGTAGAGATACACAGAAAATATCACTTCAGTCACCATATACGCTAGCAGCCGAGCAGGGATTTATAGAGAGAAGCAATGGGAAAAAGAAGAGACGAACAGTCGAACTCATAAGTGAGATGGGGCGTTACCCAATTCATGGAATGCCTGCAACCGGCTACTCGAGTACACGATAATCGGAATAACAGTATACATCCACCACCAAAACCAAAAGCGGAAAAAACTACAGTACCTGGGATTCCCGCATGGTCACCCCACTGCGGTACTAACCCGGCGATATCATGCTTAAATATAGCTGAGCGGATGGGAAGCCTTGTTTTCATGATTCTATGACCGTAGCTGTTATTTATTTGTTGTCTACGCACACCATGCATGCGTTACAAGACCACTACACATTAATACCAGAATGTAAAGCCCTACATGAGAACATGCGTGTATCGCTTCGGACAATAGTAGTAGATATATGTAAGCTTGTAACACCATTATTAGTTGGAAATATGTTCACAGCTGATAGGAACACATTGTTAAAATGACACAGATTTGGAATTGACTAACTGCATACGTGTGCCATCCTAGAATCAGTTTCGAAGGGCATCAGTGGAACAAAACCTCTACCAGTGACCACGGTCATGTCAGTGGAAGTCCATATACTCAGTACGAGGATGCTCAGCTACACAAGAAAGTAGACAACAAACCGAAATGCGGTCTAAACAGCAATTCTGAAACACACTAAGCAGCCTCAGATTCATCTGGTGGCAAAGCACCTGTAGATCATATTTATCTGTATTGATATAAGCAAGAATAGGCGGAAAACCTAACTAAGTCTAAAAACCTTGTCTTGTTGTAACCGTGAGCTGACGATGAAATAATACAAAAATGCGGGACGGTGATGACGAAGAGGCGAACAAGCGATTGAGTGAATCCTCTTTCAATTGGTTCAAGATAAGTACTTCCTCCTGAATTGGAACTGCTTGCATGGCTATGTAGCCGTTCTCTGTCTCAAAGGTTATCGGGAGCTAACGTTGTTTTGGATTAAATTCTCACTCTAGTGAATTCAACGATAAGCTAAAAGCTTATTTTATCCTCTTGCTTCAAGGACAGCAAGCTATAACTAAGATGATAACTCTTATGTAGTGATTTTAACAGCAAAATTCTTAATACAAGCTGTCATTGTGGCATATTAACTTAAGGCTCCAACACAATATCCGTCCCCACGCATCTATTGCACACAAACAAATTCGTTGGATCAACTCGCTGCTTGATCGCCAACAGACGACCATACTTCGGCCCCCAGAATACGTTCTGCCAGTCCGGTTCATATCTATGCCACCAGCATCAGCCTCGCCATCGCATCCATTATTCACTCCAGATATAGAAGAATTCGGAAACTTACGGATTCGCCTCATTGATATAAGTCCCCCCCTGCGGTCCAACAATCTCAGCAAGCCGATAACTCATCTCAACCGCCTGCTGCTTTTTCCGTCGCTTCTCCGATGCGGAAGCGTTGTCCACCCAGTCCACGCCAAAACTAAAGATCGCCCGGCTCTCCTTCCAGATCGGATGCACCGCAGTCTTGTCGCGTTGCGAACCCTCCACTTTTCCGACTGCAGAATGAAAATACCAAATTAGATCGGGCTCGGGAAAAGAGTGTAGGGGATGTACTGAAATTGAACCCTGCCCCCATATCCGGGTACTCCAACACCAAATCCGCTAGCGCCTCGTTGTGATTAAGCAGCACATCAGCCGTAAGTAATCTCGACGTGTCGATCACGTTCGTCGAAATATTCGGGTCCTGCAGAAACACGTCGCAGTAATCCATCCACGTCAGAAAGTCGAAGTTCACAACCTGCCCGCTGACACCGGGGAGTGTGGCGATTTTGTAGAACGGTGCGAACGCGGAGGTGAAGGTTGCGTTGGTCCCGTTGGGCTGGATGAAGATCGCGCTAAATCCCGTTATGCTCGTGGTGCCGTAGCCTGTGTAGCCGGCGTCGGTCACGCCCGGGAGTGCGGAGAGGGATTGTTGCAGGACTAGACGGAGGGTGGAGTTGGTGGTCACGTTGAATTGCATTAATCCCACTTGGATGTGTGATGGGTTCGGATGCGTTTTGTAGGTTACCGATGTAACGATCTGTAAGCAGCAGGGGGTTAGATGTGGGGAGATGAAGGATGAAGGAGACATACACCCCACGCGCTACCGCCGCCTCCCCGGACGGCGTAGAAGTACTCCGGGTCTGTATAGGAGTTCAGCGTTTCGTGCTCGCCGGAAGCGGTGACGATTGTCATTTCGAGGAGATCTAGCCGCTTTGAAGTTAATTCGCGCGCCCGCATTGGAAAACTAACTTACTGTCTGCAGCCAGCCCGTAGAAGTGCGAAAACACCGAATGACCACCGCCTGTAAGATAGCCGCCAGCAGCGCCGACCGTCCTGGCGCTGCCGCCGACAACAATCACATTGTGTTTCGCGGCGTCGCGATAGACGTCTGTGAGAAAAGTTATTGGTATGCAAAATTCACGGTTGAGAGGGGGATAACGGTACCTAACCACTGTTCCCCTGCCTGCAATGTCACCGCCGGAATCCCTTTCATGCCGCGTGGAGCTCCCTTGACAACGAATGAGTTGTGCCACTCCCGGCCTTTCAGATTGTGCGTCCAGATTGAGAATGCGCCTTCTCCGCTGGACCGTCCGAGACTGGAACATAGATTTGTTAGGAAGAGCAAATACAACTCGCGACTGCGAGACTTACTGGCTGTGTCCTGTATTCTTTATTACAAGATAGAGGTCGTTCTTGCTGGCGAATTTTACCCCGGCCTGGATATCTGATACTTCCTGTGCGGCGACGGAGAAGTGGGGGACTGAATTCGAAGCCGGTTAGTCAATCGCCACGAGACTACATCAAACACAGCTTGAGACTCACCTAACCCCGGCCCGCACGGTGCATCAACCGGCGAGTCGATGAAACATTGGTCATCCCCAAGTTCCCACAAGATTGTAGCATACGCGCCGATCTGGCTTGTCCTCCAGAAACTGTTGTTCCATTCCTGCGTCGCGTTGTTGCAGAACTCGGCATTGTAGCGTGCGCGGTGGCACACGGCCGCGGAGGGCACAGATGCTACCAGACGGCCGGATATGGTGGCGTTGAAATCGCTCCAGGCGGAGTGTGGGGGCCAGCAGTCATTGTTAAAGGCACACCGGCGCTGATGATAGGAACAGAGGGAGAGGGAAAGCACGCTGAGCAATACTATGATGTAAAAAATGATCATGATTGAAATTGCCGGCTACGGGTAGATGGGATGGGATCGCGAGGAATTTATGTTCTGGAATTTGCACTGCCACGAAAGTCGATCAATGGAACTACGAGGAATACGAAGAAATACGACAGGTGTGCCTTGTAGACAGCCCGAAGTGACGTCTCACTTCGTTGGCGAGGCTCACAGAACGATCTTCTTGCAGATCTCCCGTATCGCAGTGCTCAGAGTGTAACTGAGGACAATCGTTAGTAGATTTTATTCGCATGCGACGCAACCAATCAACACCGCACGTAAAACGTGGATACAGAATTCCAGAGTAGAAGAAAGTGGCTTCTATTGAGATCAGAATCTCTTAATTTCGTTTCTAAGTTCTCTTCATTTGTTGTGGAGAAATATTAATTTTGTGGGGTGAGGGAGGTTGCGATCCATTAATTCCGATATCGGGACCACGACTTTGAACAGCTTTGACTTTTGCCTCGTCTTGTTTTCTCGACATGCACTTTGGGTTATGGACACTGTTCCTGACCCCACATTCTTGTTTCCAATATTACCTGCGCCCGACCCCCCCACTTGGCAATATGGAGTTGAACATGTTGATAGAGATATATGGAAATGTATGATAACTCAATTCTTTGCAAGGGGGTCCTGGTAAATATACAGTTGGATGTTTACATACATTTATAGATATGGATGGACTTAGATGGCCATGTAAGATGCATTCAAGCACTCCAATCATTGTGACTTGAGCAAGATTTTCAAGGTGAGCATACAGGCATATTTTGGGCATCTATGTTGGTGGATGAAAATATATGTGGAGTTCACTTGATTTTTTTTGGTGGGGTGCAGGTGCCTTATGTTGCCAAAATTTGCTTGGTGAGCCCTATGTCTGCATATGGGCCTCGACATTGATGGATATCATGGTACTTGAATCTTGCCTGATTTTTGGTGGGGAGTGGATGGCATCTGTACGCCTTATGTAGGAGTTGTAGAGTTGGTGTGCAGCACCCCAGATTGTAACATATAGAGGGTTAGCCCCCTTGTGGTGAAATCTCTTGCAATAATCTTATGTATACATCTACACCTACTATCACTCACATCCACTTTTGCAACTGTTGTTGCAGATGTGGTCTATCTCCCAGGCATATGGTTTCAGTTGGGCTGATGCAAAATCTCCCTAAGATGATGGTCATTCCAGACTCAGCTGGAGATGCCAGCTGAGTGCGCATGCATGTGTACAAGACATGCTCCTAATCCCGCACATATACGATCATGAATATACCTGTACTTTACAATACAAGCTTCCACCAATCAGTACATTTCAACAGGTTATGAGTCCAGATATTGCTACTATCTGAAAAATCTCACGATCTTTCCTACAACCTCTTTCATGATCTCCAAAAGAGACTCCAGAACCCTAGACCTTGTCACCGTAGCACCAGCCACATAATCAGCACTCAAACTCAACACCATCACAAGACATCTTGACAATCTTACAATAACCTCCTCAGAACCCGCCTTCAATATGATCAGGCAGGGCACCATCCCTAAGCTCACTCAGGCCAACTGTGATAAATGGAAAAATGACAAGATACTCATCCTGTTAGCCATGAGAGCATATGCAATTGTCACTGGAGAGGATCCCGAACCGCCACCGCCTGATTTCGACCACAATGACAACTATCTTGATTGGAAAGATAAAGAGCTGAGGCTGCTTCGACGATCAGACTTTCCTGTACACTCCAGGTATGGTGCATCATTAAAGGTATACGAAATCCTAATGAAATGCGCAACTAGTATTAGCAATGGGTCAGGGTAACCCGCCAGCGGTCCAGGTTCCGACTGTAAAAACGGGTCGGTTCGGTTCTAGACCTGTCCAACAACACAATCCGCTGCCTCCTGGTGGGCCAAACCCGAACCCATACCCTTCAACCCAGGGGTTTTGCCGGGTTAGGCTAGACCCATCGGTTCCAATCTCCGGTTCTGCATTTTGGGTTTTTCTATTAATAGTCTCATTCAGATATCCTACTGTTAATTGCAAAATATTGACTATGGTATGGAATAGTCATTTTCTGATGTATTGACAGCCTTTATATAGAAAACAAGCACAGAGACGCTCCCTACCCCATCCTGAGAATGAGCGTCAATGGAGCATCAACAATTGATGGTCTTGTATCTTGGGTAATCTAAGTGGCGCTTAATCGCACGTATCTATAAACAAGTGGTTGGCAGCCGTTATAAGCAAATCAGCAAGTGACACTCCCGTGATAGCCTCCTGAACCGTAACAACTTATTCCATTTACAAAGGTGCAACTAAGTGTTCACGAGCGTTTTAGACTACAAAAATGGCCAAAACTGAGTATATGGACTTTAACAGCAACAGTGCACTTCGATAAACCATGATTGAAGGCCCAAGATCATTGACACTCCGTTGACGCTCATTTCAACATGGGGCAGGGAGTGTGTCGCTTGCTTTTTTGCCTATAAAGGATGGCAACACTTCCATTATGTGTATTCACTACCAAATCGCATTTTTATTACCCAACTTACAGCAACAAAAATTGTTGACGCTCCATTGATGCTCATTTTTAAGATGGGGCAGGGAGTGTCTCGCATTCTTTTTTGTGTATAAAGGTTGTCAATGCTGTTGTTATGTATAACCACAACAAAATTACTTCTTAACTACACCTATGGTAGGCAATTTTATGACCTCATATGGTCCTTGGCATTGGGAAATGCTTCGATAGAACATGGTCTAAAAGTGGCGGGCAGATGCCCACTCACTAGGTAGTGATAAATTTGTAATGGCAGACTCTGCGCAGAGACTGCGACCATTCAATACTAAGCCAAACTTATCAGTATTTGTTGGTATTGTATTGCTATCATTGTCTAGTGCGACAGCCAAGAGTATCACTATCCCCGCGCATTTTAGATCTCTCACGATTTAGCTTTCGTTCTGTTAGTAATTTTAAATATGCGTTAGTACAGACCTGAATGGGGCCATATATGTTTTCATTCAACACCATTCCAATGTCACTCTCACGACGTTTAGTACAAACTTTTACTGCCTAGTATGGATATGTACTAGCTTGTATCTGAGGCTGAGCCATGTTCATTTCGCGTAACAGTCCATGGTCTATCATTTGTCATACTGCAACTTGAGTATACCGCCTGTTATCATCTTGTATTCATCCGTACTCATTAGTATCTGATCGTGTGTTGAGTTCATTTCGCACAAGTACAGAGTCTATCGCAGAAAGTACTTTGGTTTATATTCATACTGCTCAATACTGCGCAGTACTAATCTGTACAACGCCGTATTTAACCCTTCATTGAGTTCACATCCAACTTCATATGTTGTTTATCGCATTGATTGCTTTTGTAGCGCCCATTACTGTCCAGTATTGGCGAGTATTGACCAATATCAATATATTGACTGGGTTCATTCGATTTATTCTCAGCCTTTCTGCCAGAACAAATAAAATTTTTCACAAACTTCATGTTACCGCACAGTACTGCTCTATGCTCATTTATACAGCTTGTCAGTATATCTTGGTGTCCTGTCTTTTGCCAACTACTACGAGTGCATTCTGCAGTGTCAGTACTGGTGTTAGCAACAGTTCCAACCTGCTAGAACGGTTCCGGGTTAGGGTTGGGACCGGAACCGAACCGTTGTAATGGGTTTTACCACACGAAAACCCGGACCGTCGTAATTGGGCCGCTTTTACCACCAAAAACCCGGCATTTCAACATCACAACTTTGGCTCCGATTAAGTATTTGAGTTCTGATTGTATCATGACATGATCAGTATGTAGATTGTGCAGTTTTGGATGTTCTTTCACCTCCCGGTTTCAGATTTGCGATCCGACCAATATCCGTGGAGGAGCTATTGAGAACCCGCAATTTTCGCGTAAAATTTGCTGTTATTTCACAGCCACTCCAAGAATATTGGTTGGATTGCAAATCAGAAACTGGGAGGTGAAAGAGCGTCCAACACTGCACAATCTACGTACTGATCATGTCATGATATGATCAGAACTCAAATACATAATTGGAGCCAAAGTAGTGCCAAAGTGGTAGGAACCGCAAAATGGAACCGCGGTCCGGGTTCAACCCGGCCAAAAAACCGCAGGTATATGTCTGGTCCGGGTAACAAACCCGCCAAGACCGAGCGGGTCGGGTTGCTTGGCGGATCCTGATCCGGACCGGAGGCTTCGGTTCGGTTCCAACCCGGACCGAAGCTGGGTAACCCGGAACTGTTGCTAACACTAGTCAGTACGTTCCAATACTACTCCCTGCTTGTTTGTATTGTAAATATCTGGATTTCAAATGTCTTGAACAAACTATTCACCGCAGGCTTTTGTACATCATCCATACTCACCGTTACAGCATGCTCCAGATTGACTGAGGGCAAGTGGAAGCGAATTGGCGGGTGGAATTTGACGGACGGGTAATAGGGGTGAGCCTCATTGACCATCGGCTGGCAGGGGTGAGCATTTTGGCCGAAGGAAGGGATGGAAGATGGTGGCCGAAACCTTGAGCTTGAGCTAAAGTTTAAGGGTGGGCAAAAGCTCGGGCCCGCACTGGAGTGAGAAACACAAAACACGAGAACGGGCAAGAGTTTGAGCTAGAGCTTGAGCCAGAGCTTGAGCCACTGCTTGGAGCTTGAGCCTGGGCAAGAGCCTGAGCACGAGCTGGAGGTTTTGGTGCCACAGCCTATGGATGGGAGGGAAGTAAGCAATGATTCCACCAGTCCGGGTTTAGTCCAGTCCAGTCCAAGAGATTTTTGGACCATGATTGGACCAGTCCAAATTTCAACTGGACTGGTATGGACTGGGACTGGAACAGTCCACTCGCATGGAATTAGCCTGATGTCACCGGGAGTCAGTCATACACTGAGTCACTGAATAGTGTCATACAAGAGGTGTCATGTTCGTGAGAAAGAGCGGTTCTGGCTTGCGGAGCATAGGATGAGGTTGAGAGGATGTGATAGGTTACCAGGCTGTGAGAAACCACACAGAGTGCGTGGATCTATAGAGGCTTGGCAAGATTGCGTGAGGAACCACGTAAATGGCGTGGATCGATGAAGGCTCGGCAAGAGTGCTTGAGGAACCACACAAATTGCACGGATCAATGAAAGTTAGGCAAGAGTGCGTGGGACCAAGAGCTGTGAAAGATACAGTGTGTATTTCGTTGTTTGATGAGATGATGTCGATCTACCCTGGGGTCTCCCAAATATATACTCCCTGTTGCGATAGTGAAGGAGAAAACCGTGTGTATTGGCTGTGGTGTGATAACTAGGTACAAATCCAAAGGTCCAAGATGCGTAGGGAATGGAAGAGTAGTGTGAAGTCTGAAAGAGCAGTCACGAACCTTAGGCTCTATCAACACTCCCCGTCGCTTGGTCCATCTCTGCTATCCCTGTATCTCGGTATGCCCCCCGCTGGCTTCCCTCTGCCAAACACAGTGGTCGTCGTGGTGAGAAACTGATGTTCCCGCCACATCACCTGCATAGACCGGTCCCGACTGAGCCCGTCCAGTGCAAGACTGGTAGTCTGCGGTCCGGTCCAGTCCAGCCATCCTGTTGGACAGGACTGGACTGAGCCCTATCTCGGACTGCGATCGTCCGGACTGGTGGAATCATTGGAAGTATGGAGGCCAGGAGCGAGGCAAGAGGTATATAAGTGGAGCGCAGCGGCAGTGGTTAAGGCAAAGCAGCGCGTTCAGCTTCAAAAAAACCCGGCCACCCGCATCCCTACAGGTACCGAGGGAAGCTCTGTATGTTTTTCAACTCTACAACTAGTGAAATGGCTTCCGGCCAGGAATGGGAGAGTCCAGGTGGAGCGGCGGCACCTCTCTTTACGCGTTGTTTACTGTGTTTGTTCTCGTCTTTTGTTTTTTGTGACTGTTCTAGCGTGGGATAATTGTCTTTTTATGAGTGAATAAAGCACATACGAAGGGAAGAGCGAGTCCACTAGGTAGTAGTGGTCAGTACTAACATATACTTCTTCAACCCAACCTCCACAATGTTATTGAGTTGTAATATTTGGATTCATATAGTGCTTTACTTGTCAGTATCTTGCAGTATTGACTAATGACTCAAGCGTGCTGTATTCAGGATCCGTTTCCGCTGTCTCTGATAGTGCTTTATCCTTCATTGAAAATTATTTCTATCTGTTTCCTGCTTGTGACCATCAACAACCGATGTAGCCTTGCCGAGTTCTACAAAACCCTACGCCATCACTCGAGTGACGTTGAATTTTTTATGTACTTAGCTTCATCTACAGGGACCTACACCTCTCACCCCGGCTTGCTCACTGTTTGACCTCACCACACTTCACAGAATCACTCCCACGATGCATACACCACCAAGCTCTCCGCCGTGTGAACCTGGCTGATCATTTCGGCCTGTGTTGGCTCGTTTATCCTCCCCAAACTTCTTCGTCGACAAGGATGGTAATGCACATATCCACGAGCTTCCGACTGTGATGGACCGGTGATTGTCAAGGGCTGTTAGTTGTCTACTGCACGATAACGAGGCCGACGAGGACAATGAGGTGGATCCGGGTGAGGTGGTGGAGGAACCCGGTGATGACGTGGATAGTGAAGCCGTCGAGAGGCTTGTTCAATCCGAAGTCGATGAACGTGCAAATGAAATTGATCATGTGGCCAGCGACTGAGGTACTGTGGAGTCTGGGAGGGTTGACGGAGACACTGATGGGAGCGATTAATGTGTTGCTCCCACAAACAGCCCTCCTCCTACGCATTGATGCAAAAAGTCACGAGCTGGTACTATAAACCACTCCGCTATGACATGGTCAATAGTCGTAAGTACTTGCCTCAACTGGCTTAAACGTTCTGATAAGGTGATTTACTCCATCATCAACCCGAGTACTTCAACAACAGCATGGTTTACGACAAGGGAAACGCAGAAGATATTTAGACCGTCAGTCGGCTGACTAACCTTACAATTGAGCAAGTAACGGTCAGTATCAGCAAGTTCTAAACGGGAATCTCTGGTATTGAAGTAATTACTTCCCCTAGCGATGCATGGCCAACGAGCGGAAGCAATACAAGAGCCGTCCATGTCTACTGAAAAAGATTGCAGCAACTGCAGGGATTTCCAAGAAGGTAGATGAGCTAAGGGAGGCTTTGGAGGAATGCATCTCACCTGGCGAGCAACCTGGAGATGGTATCATAGATGATGATTTACGATATCTGGCAAAGACTTTGGTATGATTCCATATATCTTCACAAATAGTACGGACTGAGCCGTGTTAGGATAAGGTATTGGCGTTGCCCGTCACAAAGTGAAATTTGTGAATCTCTGTACCTATTCCTTCATCTACTTCTCATCATCGGGTAGCCATCTGCTTAGCAGTGTTGAAGTTGGAAGCTGGAAATCAAATCAAAGAGCCTGTCTATTGTATACAACAGGGAGACCCTTTAGACGTGGTTGACAGGAGACTAGCGGAGGATTATACGGAGTTCTGCAGCCGCACCAGCAAGGCAAAAGGGCTTGTAAACAAGGCCTTTACAAAGGCACATACGAAGAAAGGCAAAGGCAAAAGGTGAAAGGTGGTAGGAAGGTATTGAAGGATGACAGCAATAGCAGTGGGAAGTGTAGTGACGAAAATGGCGATGATAATGTTAATGGCGATGGCGATGGCGATAGCCATGGCAATAAGGTCGTACAGCCAAAAAACCCAACAAAGAGGCTGGTAAAGAAGCCGAAAAGGAAGGTGGAGAAGTAGGGGGGAATTTGGGCATAGTGTTGTAGAGACGACGAAAAACATCATGTGCAAAATGGTACTATTGTGTACTGACAGGTACTGAGAAGTATTAATTTGTATTGAAGTGTAACAAAGCGTGTTGATAATTCTTTCAGCCGACAAAGCGATACAAAAGAATACCTGTCAGTACTTACAAGTACTACTCAATACTGTCACACTAAGCTCGAACTAACTGTATTTGTTTGCGTATCATAGGGAAGCGTAGTGAATAATACCAAAGTATACCAGCCAATACTAGTTAGTACTCATTGACCTAATTGCTTGTAACTAGTGTTAGCAACGGTTCCAACCCGCTAGAACGGTTCCGGGTTAGGGTCGGGACCGGAACCGAACCGTTGCAATGGGTTTTACCACACGAAAACCCAGACCGTTACAATTGGGCCGGTTTTACCACCAAAAACCCGGCATTTCAACATCACAACTTTGGCTCCAATTAAGTATTTGAGTTCTGATCGTATCATGACATGATCAGTACGTAGATTGTGCAGTTTTAGACGCTCTTTCACCTCCAGGTTTCAGATTTGCGATCCGACCAATATCCGTGGAGGCGCTATCGAAAACCCGCGATTTTCGCGTAAAATTTGCCGTTATTTCACAGCCACTCCACGAATATTGGTCGGATCACAAATCAGAAACCTGGAGGCGAAAGAGCGTCCAAAACTGCACAATCTACATACTGATCATGTCATGATACGATCAGAACTCAAATACTTGATTGGAGCCAAAGTAGTGCCAAAGTGGTGGGAACCGCAAAATGGAACCGCGGTCCGGGTTCAACCCGGCCAAAAAACCACGGGTATATGTCCGGTCCGGGTAACATACCCGCCAAGACAGAGCGGGTTGGGTTGCTTGGCGGTTCCTGACCCGGACCGGGAGCTTCGGTTCGGTTCCAACCCGGACCGAAGCCGGGTAACCCGGAACTGTTGCTAAAACTACTTGTATCGGGAGTAGCAATAGATCTATAGATTACAAGTGCTTGAATGGTAGAACAGTGCCAATTATCCCACCAAACCTCGACATTTTCCGTTCCCTAAGAGACCGTTCCACTTAAGCAACACTCTCCTCATCGACAGAGATTCCCATCGCCTCCAGAGCAGTGAAACCCTCATCGACATTCGGTTCAAGAAAGCAATGAACAATGCGCTTGACCCGCTTGGTAAGCATCTCAGCCTCCGCATCCTCATCCTGGAACATCTCCAAGACTTCACGGCGTGTGCGCATGGTAGTGCTCATCTTGGTCTATTGGAATCCATTGTGGTTAGTTCTGCCACTGATGCATGAACGAAAGAAGACTGACATTGAGTGTCTCGCGGCGAGCAATCGAACTCTCCGGAAGTTTACTGGCGAGGTAATGCCCCTCAAAGAGTCGCTTGTTCTTCATACCATGAAGTCCTTTATCCCAAACGTACTCAATGATGTTCTCGACTTCTTCTTTGCTGATCACATAGTTCTGTTTCTTTTTAAGTATATGGACATTGAAAGTAGTAGAAGTTATTCAAACCTTTCCACTCAACTCTTCGATGCGGATACATCTGTCGACCTCAGCGGGGTCAACTTTGGTTCCCTCATTAGCCATAGTGGTAAGGATGTGAGATACAATGTTGTCGCGAGGTATTTTTTCAGCCTTGCTGAGGGTCTCGGTAGGGTTCTGTGCAACAGAGTGCATGATCTATTCAGTATTCATCAGTAGCGATCAGTACCAGTCAGTATCTGCAGGTAGCAATGTACTTGTACTTTTGGCATGTTGTTGTTGTCGCTGGTGTGTGTATTCACAGTCACAGGCTGGTCAGTGGTGGTTCAAGGGGTTCTGATCTCAATTGACGATGCAAGGCATGCTAACCTGGCAGCACCATTTAAAGCATGCACTACCGAACTTTGTCCTGCATATCCGCTTCGCTACTGAACTTTCAACGATGATCAACGAATCAGAACCAGGATGAGCCTCACCATGTGCGCCTTCTTGTGGCCTCTGACTCGCTTGTGAAGCACGTCAACTTCCAGTCGCCTCTCTGTCATGAGCTTGATGAGCTCTGCCTGTACATAACACAGCTGTTTCAAAGCATGAGCATGTTGATGGCCCAAGGAAGACTTGCCATTCCTTCTGCACTATTCGCGTGTTGAGCCGGTCAACGTGAGGAGTCTCGTTACCCTCCGATCTCGTCTTCGTAACCGTCCTTCCTCCAGTAGAAGCTCAAAGATCTCATGATTATTGGATTTTTGAGGCACCCTGTAGTAGATCAGTAATTTTCGATCTTGCGTGGTATAATCTAGTACTCACCGGTATTGAGTATAGTACCCGACTTGATCTTCTGATTGCTCCACCAGGAAATCTAATGTAACCCTTCTCCATGGATGCACGCGCCCTGATTTGTCGATTCGCTCTGCTACCACCATGGTAGTCATCTGTGCAAGAGTTTCCTTTGCTTCTTTTGCCATTTCAACCACCTTTGTCCAGCAGCGTTCCAGGTTATTGCCCATGTCTTCTCTAGAACGTTGAGCATTGTACAGCCCTGAAAAAGGATTCTATTAGCAGGGTAATGAATCTAGTTATATTGACCAGTACCTACCAAAAGAGTGTATCGTCTGCGTTCGGCTGGAACTTGAAAAAACTCTTCCCGACCGGATGAGATGTTGCATCATTCACCGTAGATGCTCGGGCTCTTGACCGACCATGAGACCGTAATTTGCTGTGTGAAGAAGGTTGTACAAGACATCACACTGGCACTCATGCCCATATATATGAAACCTTGCAATTCGTGCTTCAAATACCTCCATCCAGTCAGGATTGTAGCGGTACAGAGCACGCTCAAACACACAAGCAACGTCATAACACAACTTCAGCTCGGCGAAGTGGTGAACCTCATGCAACACAGCTTCAATTAGTCTGATACGGTGGTTCTGCCGCTAACCACTACCGTAGATATTCAGAGACCTCCACTTTACGCCATGGAAGCATGAAATCCCAACAATGCCGCACTCGTCTAATGACTTCTTTGTAGAGGTAATGGTTTCGGGTCTATTCCATCCGTCGGTGGCCCAAAATTTGAGTCCGCAGGCGTTTGCGGGGATGATGGTGTTGACCTGCTCATTGGCGCTCCTTGCCAAGTCGAACTTCTTCCTGCCTTAGTCGACGCTCAGTTTTGGTTCGAAGCTCTCAAAGTCCCACAGTGTATGCCTCTTCAGTCATGCATGCTGCATATTCCCGTCCATTGTTATCCGTATGGTACGGTCTTCATCTTCATCGGAGATGTTAAAGCAGGGTTGACACACATTCACAAGTTGTTCCTCCTTCCACGGAGTCCCTTGGTCAGCTTCCTCGATTCCTGATGCTATCATTGTATCTATTTGATATTTCGTAGCATCCCAATGATGGTAGGCATCTCGAAGCTGAATGACCGTATATATCAGTATTGAAGAGTATTAGGCAATATCTGGGCATACCGGGCGTGAAAAGTCTGACAGAACCATCTTGTTATCTGCTTCAAAAGCGGCTCGAAGGCCTCCAGCCCAAGCCTCTTTGGAGATAGAACCCCTAGCACACTGTTCATGTAGAGTGCGAAGTAGGTTTAGTGAGAACACAGTACGAGGCTTTCTTGGGCTTGATGGGAAGAATCCGGAGGATATGAGGCGGCTTGCTGAAGTTGCGCACTGGCAATACGGAACTTCTCTCCAAGTATAGCTCCCCATGGTGATGTGCCTAATGTTGACGACATCTCGGCGGATGCATTCGCAGGCCCTCTCCGACCCGCTGTAGATAGCCTCCCACACAATCTATTCAACTTCTCGTCCGTTTTGTGCAAGCTTTTGCCTCTCGGTGAGCCGCGACCTGCTCTGAATGATCAAAGTACGGATAATCTGGTCCACCCAATGTATACCGTCGTTTCGAACATATGGTTCATCATTTGGCTGGTCACCAAGCTGCTCTTGCTCGTAGTCAAGCTGAAGGGGCAGGAAACAACTTTTGTCTCCTCCGCTAGGGCCATGTTTTCCTTTTCCAATTAGATTCGGACCTTGAAGTTGGATCCTCCTCTCTCCTTTCCGTATATCTATTGTCCGCGCCTTTGAGCCACCATATCCGCCCAATGCAACCGTCTCAAAAACTGCCGTTTTGCGCTTCCTAGCCATGATATCTGAGTATCAGAACGTCGAGGGTATGGTGATTAGGCATAGATCGGCAAAAGTATGACCAGCAATAACACATGCAAAGTGTAAATGAAATGGTGCGGTAGGTGTCGATATGATGGGGTGAATATGGAACTGAGGTGTTGAGGTAGTGAATGTGAGATGGAGGTTAGCCTGCGCATGAGGCTCTGCGGGACCCTGAACTGAAGCCCTACAGATTCCAACGGGCTATTTCACCCCGTAGTCTTTACGTATTTACTTGGAAGTAACTATAGTTCAATCTTTCTTGGTTGAGGCTGAACATAGTTCAATGCATTTAGTATGATGCATTTAGTACTTGATTATACTGAACTATACCAATGAGTATTGGTTGATACCAATTGAAATTTGGGAGTCCACAGTAATGTGACTAAATTTCGAGTATACGATAATACTTGCCAGTATGAAGCAGTACTGCACTGTAGTTAAAAATTGTTGCATGTCCAGTTATTATCACTCGTTGATTCAGATACCAAGCAGTACAATTCAATTCTATATAAGTCAGTAAGCACTATCAATTAGAATAGTTGCGCTGTATTGTAATGCGGTGGTAGTTTACCTGATGTAAACTGTATTTTATGATATCTTCTTTGCATGAATATCATGGATGGACCAGCTTCAACTCCTTCGGTGCACCTTTCACGGCATAGTATGTGATTTGAAGCATTTCCAGCCAAGCAGAGAGGATGGTTTCGCAGATTCTATCCTGAGTACCACCCAACTCGGCACTCCAATGCTCGGGTGCACGCCATTTGATCTTCCCAGCGGTCAGAATGCTCTGCAACCTGTGATGGGGAAGCTTCTGAAATTGCTCTATACCATTTGGGGTCTTTGCATCCGTACATTGCGGTGTGCATCAGTGAAACTTCAGCCACGTCATTATGGGCTGCTTACTGATGATTGCACGAATTGCAGAAGATACCAACGTCCTCAGTTTAACTCTCCCTGCTGTTTCTTCAACAGTCTTAGGTACCGAGAGCAGTTTGCTTGCTTGCTGGCATAAATCTGAGCCATCACAGACAGTTTTAAACTCTTCAAGACTTCTTCCACTGTGGAGGATTAGCTTATAGTAGGCTGCTCCAAGTGTTCGCAACGGGTCTGGGTAACCCGCCAGCGGTCCGGGTTTTGACCTGCAGTTTGGTTTGGTTTGGTTCCAGAACCGGCCTAAAACCCGAACCGCTTTTGTCTTGGCGGGTTGTTACCCTGCCCGAACATAGAACCGTGGGAACTTGGCGTGTTTGGAACCAAACAGCGGTTCCAAATTTACAGATCCTACGGCTTGGGCTGGAATTAAGTATGTGAGTTCTGATCGTACTGCGACATGATCAGTACCTATACTATGCAAAATTATGAGCTCTTTCACCCCCAGCGTTCAGATTTGCGATCCGACTGATATTCGTTGGGTGGCTGTAAAGAAAGGCTCAATTCTAAGCGAAATGCATAGGTTTGCAATCGCGACTCCACGAATCTTGGTCGGATCGCATATCTGAAACCGGGAGGTGAAAGAGCTCATACAACTGCACAATTCATGTACTGATCCTGTCACAATATGATTAGAACCCAAATACTTAATTGGAGCCAACGTTGTGAGGTTGAAATGCCGGGTTTTTGGTGGTAAAACCGGCCCAATTGGATTGGTCGGGGTTTTCGTGTGATAAAAACCGTTGCAACGGTTCGGTTCCGGTCCTAACCCTAACCCAGAACCGTTCTAGCGGGTTGGATCTGTTGCTAACATTGGCTGCTCTATAGCCGGCACTGTTCAGAGCTGGTGCAGGAATCTTGGTCGGTATAACAAGCAGGACTGTATGTACGCCGTGGTTCCCAAGGTATGCCACCTCCTTGGTCAGTAATGTATATCTTCAAATTTGAGTATCAAGAGACTTGCTGTTTCTCGCAAAAGATTCACTACAGGTGTTTGCGCTCTTCTGAGGCTCTCCACAGTGCCTACGTGGCTCTCTTCATTCATCTCCTTTACTTTCTCTTTGTAGTACTCCCTCTTCTCCTCAGAGACATTCGCAACCTCCTTTGCGTACTCTCCGGTGAACCGACGCCGCCCATTATACCAAGACCCTGCCCTGGGTCTGCGTAGATCGGCGGAAACTGATTCCTTTTCCTCCCTCATTTCAAGGTGCCATGCACTCATCATGTTTCAGCGCAAGCGAGATACTTTCGAAGAGGTCACAGCCCTTGCGCGCTTGGGGATCTGCGTGGTGGTATACTTGCTCGTCTTTCTGGCGAGATCTTGTGCCATCGCAAGTACTTTGTCGGCAAAGTCCTCGAAGGTACCATCGTCTCTGCCTCCGGCATGACCAGATGTTTCCTGTACATCCGACTCTACATCATTATTCGCTTCCTGTATGAATCAGTCACTGTAGCTACCAGTGAGGAATGGACAGTTGAAGTTGAGAACTCTTTGTGGCTCTCGATCTCCTCTTCATAGCTTTTTGTTTTCTCCGTTGCCGAGGCACTGGTGGAATTCTCTGTTCTTCATCCTCTTCATCCCCATCTTTCTCAGCTTCATCTCCACCATGCTCTTCATCATTCGCATGCTATACCTGTCAGTATTAATGGATACAAAGAAGTAAGGAGGGGTCTAACCCAGGACCTCCTGGTCGCAAACTTCTGAGGCACCTTTCCTCTCGTGCTAGCGGGTTCCGACTGAGTTCCACTCTCGAAGTCAGTTTCAGCACTAAACAGGTGTCTTCCTCGGTTGCCGTTCATTTCCAAGTCGTGACAAGTTTCCATAGGGTGATGTAGATACCCACTCTCATCATCATCATTATCATCATCATCATTGTCATCATCATCATCATCAACATTGGCGGCATCGCCATCGCCATCGTCGTAGTCGTCACTTGGCGAAAACTTGAAGCTGCCTGTGCCAAATAAATCGAATGATGGATCCCTCTATAGAACTGTGTGAGAATAGGTAGAGATAAGTTGTGTAATGTCAAACCTGAGATTTGTTTGCAAGTATGTTGTTCGAGTACCTTGGAGACTCCTCCAAATCACTGTCACCATCATCGCCATCAGGAAAGCTTTGTTGGCGAGCGTCGAACATAAGATAGTCCTGATCAACAGGGTCACGACTCTAGGTCACCTGCACTTACTGTTTCAGGCGACAGCGAGCGTCGACAGAGGGCAGATGGCCGGGTTTCGTGGTGGGGTGCATAGTGTTGAGACGGAAGTAGATGTCGACGAGCTTTGAGAGTCGGAGTGATTGTGGGATGGCCTATAGAGAGGTAACTGTGTGGGGTTCAAAGTGAGGGCAAAGCCCAGCATACGATGTCATTCGCCATGCTCACAGGTAAAACTGTAACTGTAAAATGTATCGACGAGGATGATTGCACAGAACACTAACAGAACATTAAGCGAGTTGGAAAGTTGAAGATGCAAGGTCTATCAATCTCTTGTAATATTGTTATTGAGATATGCAGTACAGTCAAATATTGACAAGTACATGTTAGTATTTTACATCACAGGCTTACTTGGAGGGCACATTGCACATCGTATTGTCATAAGTTCACTGGAAAGAAAATACTGGCGGGTACAGAGCTAAACAGTCAGGTATTCCAGAATACCTGTATATAAGTCCAACTGAAATC
>Ga0307512_10001488_pt1 | contig 33015 bp, 41 predicted proteins | sample 14_EM_MG_FD_200267 | JGI IMG/M metagenome (GOLD analysis project Ga0307512, IMG submission 200267) | Populus trichocarpa ectomycorrhiza microbial communities from riparian zone in the Pacific Northwest, United States - 14_EM | ecosystem: Host-associated > Plants > Roots > Unclassified | place... | reverse complement strand
GTGGCGGACGAGGTGGCGGACGCGGAGGTGGATGAGGAAACGGACGCCAGAAGCACAAATGTACATACTGCAAAATGGACAATCATACCACTGAAGCATGCGGAAAGAGAAAGCACGATGAAAACGACACAAACACCGGCGGTACAAACACCGGTGGTACAAACACCTCCAGGAACGACGAACGTACTTGCTACCACAGCGGTCTCTCAGGACACTTCAAGTCCGACTGCATCCACTTCAAACGTGCCCGGGATCAACGCAACAAAGTCAACAAGGGCACTGTATCACTAGCCACAGCCGGAGATCACTACCTAATCTGACTGGCCGACAACGCGACCACTCTCACCGCAGCCTCTGCTCCAGCTGCATGGGTCATCGATTCCGGAGCATCTCACCATATGTGCAATGACCGCACCAGATTCAACTCAATAAAGAAACTTCGTCAGCCAATAGTCATTGAGCTCGGAGATGATAACAAAGTCACATTTAGCCATCATGGACTGGTTAATGTTTCACTGGAGTACGAAGTCAATGCTCTCTACACCCCTACGTTCCGGCTCTCGCTTCTCTCCATCAATCAATTAGACACAGCCGGGTACACATCCACATTTGGACGCGGCAAGTGCTCCATATCATCTCCATCATTCACCATCACAGGCAATCGGGTCAATGACCTCTATATCATATCTCCCGCGACTGCACTCACTTCGATAGTACCAAGCATGTCTACGAAGTCCACTTCAAGAAAGAAGAAGAGAAAAAGACCATCATTGAGCGGACACATCACCGTACCATCATCGAGCGCACACATCACCGTACCATCATCGAGCGCACATACCACCGTACCATCATCCAGCGCACATATCACCGTACCATCAATCGCGCACTCCACCGGGTCTACTACTACAAGCTCACTCCACACCGCCTCTCCAAGTGCAGCCAGCACCGTACTTCAAAGCCCACCTACCACCGTGCCTCTCACAATCTCAGAATCACGACTGTGGCATCGCGGTCTAGCCCACATTGATTCTACTGCCCTCCGATCTCTAATTGATGGATATACAAAAGACGACTCAATGTGCACCGCATGCATCCAGGCTAAGCACAAGCAGAAGATCATCAAAGCCAAGACGAAGCGCACTACAATGCCATTTGAACTCATACATTCAGATGTGTGTGGACCATTCTCCACGCCCACCTCCGCCGGCCATCGCTACTATATCTTATTCATCGACGATTACACACGCTACACCTCTGTTTGGGTCCTTCCAGATAAAAAGTCCAAAACATGCATCTCAGCCTACCAATCATTTCAGGCCCGAGTTGACTCCATGGGATACAAAGTGAAGCGATTTCGGTGCGATAATGGCCGCGGAGAATATGTCAACACAACCTTCCGACTGGTGCTCGCCGCTCGTGGCACAACATACGAACCATGTCCTCCCTACGCTCACCATAAGAATGGGGTTGCCGAACGCATGATCCAGACCATCACCGAGAAAGCACGATCTATCATGATTGACTCCCAGGCGCCACTTGTCTTTTGGGGAGAAGCAGTCAATACCGCAGTCTACCTCCACCAGCGAACCCCAAACAAAGGCCTAACCAAAAGAGACGACCGCGACGGCTATCAAGCACCATATCCCACTCCATACGAAATGCTGCATGCATGTTGCAAGCCCTCTCACAACAACGGCAATAAAATCTCGCACAAAGCTCCTCTCCACCACCTTCGGCGATTCGGCTGCTATGCCAGTCGACATATCCCCGAACCGCAACGGCATGGAAAATTCTGCGCAAGATCCAAGCCATGTATGATGGTCGGTTACGTACACGATTCTACTACACTTTGGAGGATATGGGACCCGGCATTCCAAGTAGTAAGATCACAGTCGAATGTCATTTTCGACGAAGAGAGGAATACACATGCTTCATGTCTACCCGGAGACCGCACAGACATCTTTGAGCTACCAGAAGAGTCGGAATATATCGAGGAAATCGACAATGGAGATGGACTTCTCCAAGCACAAGACAATGAAACAGGAACACAAGACAATGAAACAGGAACACAAGATAATGAAACGGGTGGAGATGGACTTCTCCATGACCACGCAGGAAACAGTCGAACAGGTGAAGGCCACAGAAGTGGTGATCATGACTGTACTGACGATGATACAGATCACAATCTTCCCGACGCAGACAACCATCGAAGTCTCCCTGCAAGTACAGGTGTGAGATCACGTCCTCCTCACGAGGAAGACGCACCACGTGTGTCCAGAGAAACCGTCGTCCACAATCGACATCTCCGCCGCGAAAACGACAAAGCCTGCCGAACGGCGGCCATGACCAAGCAATCATGCCAACCACCACGCACGAATTGCATTACAAGAAATCAGATTAAGATGTCCGCAAATGCACTAATCATCATCGCAAAGGCTCTCGCATCGACATCCATCAACAGCGATCCATTCACATACGTGGAGGCCAAGGACAGTCTACAACATGAGCACTGGAAACGAGCAGTGAAGAAGAGTGCACATCGATTCTGCTCAATAACACATTCACAACTGTCAACTTCCGGGAAGCAAGGCAATTACGAGTCAAGGCAATTGGCTCCAAATGGGTCTACAAGACGAAACACAATCCTGACGGCACCATATGATACAAAGCACGCCTAGTCATTAATGGCTACGAACAAACGGACTTCGGAGAAACTTATGCCCCTGTCGGAAAACTCACCACTTTTCGATATCTCATCTCCCTGGTCGGACAGCATGGCTGGAACATCGATCATTTGGATGAGGTCACTGCTTTTCTCAATCCTGAGGTCGATGACGATGATATCTATATGACCCTGCCGGAGGGCTGGCCGGAAGGCCTCAACGCACCTACGATTGTTGTTCGACTAAAGACAGCACATTACGGCCTCAAACAAGCACCACGACTTTGGCACAACGATATTAACACCTTCTTGCTCTCTCTTGAGTTCACACAGTCCCTGGCCGACCCCAACCTCTATCTCCGCAGCAATGGTATTCTGATGCTTTTGTACGTCGACGACATCTCGATGTTTTACCCAGAAGACGCTACCAAAGCTGAGATTGAAGTCAAGGCCAGGGTCTCGGAAAAATACAAGATCACGAATCCCGGCCCGGCACACCAATTCCTCGGCATCGAAATCCACCGCGAGGAAAACGGTACCAGCACCGGCATCAGTCTTGGCCAGAAGGCCTTCATCACCACGATTCTCAAACGATTCAATATGCAGAATGCTCACGGTGCATCAACTCCAATGGATCCTAATGTGAAGCTAGATCTGTCCGAGCATCGGGGGGAGAAAGAACTAAAAGATATCAAAGGCTACCAGGCAATTGTCGGCTCATTAATGTACGCGGCACTTGCAACTCGGTCCGATATCTCATTTGCAGTCGCTGCACTTTGCCGATTCAATTCCCGTCCTTTCACCAGCCATCTCACCACCGCCAGATCAGTTCTGCAGTATCTCAAATCCACCGCCGACTTTCGACTGCATTTTAGCGGCAGCAGCACTGGCAGCAATGATCAACTCACTGGCTACACGGACTCGGATTGGGCCAATGATAGTGCCGACCGCAAATCTCAACGTGGTCACGTCTTCCTTCTTTGCAACGGAGCTGTCTCGTGGCAGTCACGAAAGCAAGATCTCATCGCCATGTCAACTCTCGAAGCCGAATACATCGCGTGTTCCGAGGGCTCCCGTGAAACAAAGTCGCTACTGCAGCTCCACCGAGATATACACGGCAAAGACGCATCTCCGCTCCCGATCAATTGTGACAATCAGGGCGCACTTAGTCGTATCACAACTAGGATCATAAAGGCTCGCACAAAGTATATTGACGTTTGCTATCACAATAGTCGAGATCTCGATGACCGCAAGATGGTTGACTACTCCTACGTGCACACAAATGAGAACGTGGCAGACATACTAACCAAGGCCTTGACGAGAGATAAGCACGAGAAATTCACAAAGGCGATGGGGCTATGGCAATAGAGCTAGATTTAAGGTTAGATTTAAGGTTAGATTTAAGGTTGGACTTAAGGTTGTTTCACTTTTCTTTTTGGGCACGCGGATTTCCTTGTCTCTCTAAGGATGGCCATCCTCAGGCCACAGTAGTACTCTTTCCCTGCTCACTCTCGCAGGGTTTTAAGGAGGCTACTATGGGAATCACTTTGTTTGTTTCATCTCTTCTTATCTGTTTTCTTGCTCCATGGAGCGTAGCAAGAGGGGGGAGTGTTTCATATATGGTTTATCTCCTGTCGTATGGCTTCAGTTGGGCTGATGCATAATCTCTCCAAGATGATGGTCATTCCATACTCAGCTGGAGATGCCACTCAGCTGGAGATGCCAGCTGAGTGCGCAGGCATGCGTACAAGACATACAAAGACATACTCCGACTACCGCGTATATAAGTCCATGAATGTACCTGTACTTTAGAATACAATCAAGCTTCTCTAGCTTCACTATTTCAACATGTAGATCCCAGGGTGCTTTCTCAAAAATCAGTACAGGGTATGCTTTCTCTATGTTGGGCTTGATCTCCCAGCAAATTCCCTCCAGGTTGATTATATTGGGGTGACTTTGAATAGGAGGTTGACTTAAGATCAGCACCTCGGATATCAAAGGACGAAAGTCCATTCCTGAATCACCGTCGTCGTGAAACCGCTTGAATGCAAGGGGCATGTCCAATATGAATGTGGACTGGGTTATCGTGCTAGAACCACCCGAACCGAGAGTACCGAGAGATGGCTGCCACGAAATGGCGAGGTAGTCGACATTGCATCTTTGGACAATTGAAAGGAATGCGATCAGATCGCTTTGAAAGTCGAGGTTTGTGTGATCCGTCGAAGCAGAGAAGCGCGTCATCACTCCATCGAAATGTGGCACCAGTGCAGGGTTGTGCGTTGTAAACATGGTATTATTACTGTCGGAAGGTGATGTAGGTGTGGAGTTATGGGTTGAAAACATAGTGTATGTTCGCGCGGTGGGGGACAAAAGCTGCAATAGATTGAGTGTAGAATAATTGCGAAATGGGTATACGGCGTCACTTGGTTAACTGCTGCTCAGAGTATTAATGTAAGACGTGGAGGAGGCTAAGTAAGCTCAAGTTGATTGAAACCAGCTTTGCACAAGGCATCTCAGTGCGCATGCATCGCAAGTTTACAGCATTGCCGCGGATCTGCAAACAAGTAACGTTCGAATATAGCGTCATTGCGCAAATTATATCCACTAGCGGCCCTCTCAAGGCTGCTTGACAAGTTTCTTCAAAATGCTCAGCCATACTAGTGCATGACTGCGGCAATATCGCTTCCATTTGCAGGGAAGCGCAGTCCATAACTACCCCGCCTTGTTGTTCATGGTGACATCATGATGCTTACAGATAGCGGTTTACAGCAGCGAATCGTATATCCGTTATCAACAGTTACAAAGCAGAAATGTTTTCATTGCCTTACAGCATAGCACCATGCAATATGCTGATTAAGACAAAAAAAAATAGGCTGTGCACACAGCCCAAAACAATTTCCATTGCATCGCCACGGACTACCTACAGTGATGTCTACGTAACCTTAGTTGTCACGACAACTGGTAGTTGGGAAACCTGTAGATAAGGTATGGCCTCGACAATTAGGTTAGCGACTCAAAATTTCCTGAGCGCATAAAATTTAAGCGCGTATGAGAATCCCACTTTGGACAATCTAAACCCCTGCGCTCTGCCATTGACTAATATATTGTGTGATATAACTGCGATTGACTAAAACCGGAGGACCCTGCATACTACCATTCGGTCACTCACGTCATGGTACAATACCGGCAAATGAGGTCGGGATGTTAGCAGACTGAAGGGGATGTCTTCTTAAAGAAACTCAGCGTTAGACTTTGCTATTTTATATTTAAAAGTTGTCAGTAGTGAGTCACGCCGAAGAAAATTTCAATTTTAGCAACTATTTGCACCCGGTTCTAACTGTGGAATCGGGGCGCTACACCACTGAAGCTTCTTCCGCTTCCCCGCTTAACACCGCCAGTAATGAATCCATCAAAATTGAAAATCGCTTCAAGACATCTTTGAGATCTACGATTGTCTCATGTATGTCCCGATAATTTTATCGAGCAGAAACAAGCCATGGAAGTGCTTCAATTTGCGAGTCATTAATAAACATATCAAAGTGGCAGTGTCTTACTATCAAAGTTTAAACCTCCAAGGACAACTGACTACAAAGAAGGTACGACCAACAAATCAAACAATGCCAGCAAAGGGCGGTGCAAGACGAGGCGGGAGCGACCGCACGCGCCCGCCCCGAACATGAAATAGAGGACTGCAGGGCAGAGGCGACACCCAAGAAAGAGTGGGAAGCGAAGAGGTCCAGGGGCACTGGAATGGGCCAGGTCACGAAGTATTTCAAGAAATAAGAAAGAGGCTGCAAAGTGAGATAACAACTGGGTCAATAGATAACGACATGACGAAATGCAAGTCTATCACACTGCACCTAAATATGATTAGTATTCGAAATACGACAACAACCGAAAGATAACGGTCATGATGCAAGAGTTTCAATCAGGCATGACAAACGAAACGAAGGCATGTCAACAATTCGAGAATCGCCGATTCAATCTCCGTCGCCACGGCGGCAAGACCATTGCAAGGGTTTCCATCAGACATGACGATCGTACCAATGAAACGAAGGCGATGATGACATTCTGCGAATGCACATCGACAATTCGAAAAAAACCGTGTCGGAATGACCTTTGATAAGCTGCGACAAACGTCACAAATAGAAAGGACCTGTGTGTTGAGATCAATCGAGTACGAATAGAGATATTGAATTGACTATCGTACAAAAGTGATTGTCTAAAGAGCAAAGAGAGAGAAAGACAGGCGAATATATATGGGAAAGGAGAGAGCATACTCGGCGAAGCCGAGTATCACCTCCGGAGACCAATGCCGGGCATCACTGCCGGGGCTAGCCCTACTCCTCAGCATGGGGGCAGGCGAGGCTGGTGGGGGCAGGCGAGGCCAATGGGGGCCGTAAGCCACCGGCCTCGTGCCCGAGCCTTAGGCCAAACGCCACAAAAGCCACCGGGCCAAATCCCGTGCCAACACTGTGACGGAAAAAGGCACGGCGCGCGAAACAATTTGAATGCAATACCAAGCGTAGGATCACGACGATGGAGATGCGGCTCCGAAGGAGCGACATTAAAGTAGGTGTACATAAAATTAAGTAAGCGGCAAGATGGCTGATGGGAAGCGGCGAGAATCTCTGCCTCATCGGAAAAAAGGATTCCACCAATCAGAATACTTCGTGCGGACATGGCATGGATATACTGCGAACCGACCAATGAGGATGCTTCGAGCGGACATTGCATATGCACCGTGGCAGTGCTCTCAACCGTCCCGTCCGTCATCCACCGTCATCGGGCGGTTACTGTATATCTTTAGACTAAACCCAATCAAGCCCGATAATGTTATACAGGCTTCGGAATGTATGAAATCCTGGGTGCAGAGGGCGTAATCTTTGGAGAAACAGAGTCAGAAATAATATTGATGGAGCAGATGCTCACAGATCTTTCATCACGGTCAGAATAGTAATTGAAATGATTTTCTTATAATTTTTGTTATGTGCGCTAAGAATTCTCCGTCGACGGCCGTCCTTTCTGTCCGTCTCCGTCTAGCCTCAAAAAGACGGCGCCATCTCCATCCTGCTCTCGGACGGACGGATTCTTGCCGTCCGTCCCCGTCCTGACCAATCCTGGACGGACGGGACGGTTACGAACACTGTATGCACGCAGGTCCTTATTACTATAACGACACGTATGCACGAACTTCAATACAAGCGGCTCTGGGCTAAAACCTGACCCAAACCACCTGATGACGAACTCAATAAACCGCTCCAACACTCCTCCAGGGGGTTATCACGTCTGTAAGTACTAAACGATCAAGAAATCAAACAAAGAAACCGTCTCCGCCTTTCAAGCAAAAGCTCCTCCCAAACCATCAACTTTGTGCTACATCAAGCCGGAATAACCCTCCGATCTGAGGTGCCACCGCAACAAGCTTCCCATATCGTCCTGCACGCTAACCCTTAGTACCCACTGCGTTCTCATAAATGTTCACCCCAAAACCATCGACTGAACCAATCAGCAGACCTCGATCTATAAGCCGTGATTGTGAGAGCGTGCTGTTTGCTCCTTCGATATGCAAGACGTTCTTCACTACAACCTCATCAATTCGACTTCCAGGCAACGTCAACATCAACCGCACATCTCCATACCCAATGGCCACTCCTGCAACTCTTCCTGCAAAATCCCGAATCTCCCGCTCTTCGCTCTTATCATACTCTGTATACAGAACAACTATCTGCTGATCTCCGCAATTGTAAGAGGTGGTGGCTGAGTCCAAGTACCAGCTCTCCTTCAATGGAATATTTCCAGCAGCAGCGTCCGTCATCCAAAAGTTCTCGGTAGTCATCGTCGAATTTGCTACTGCTGCTGCTTGCGCTTTCCTCTTCGCACAACACTGTGCAATATGGCCAAGTTCACGGAATTCGGAGCATTCACGTTCCTTCCAATTGGCGCGGCGATGCTTCTCATTCTCTGAACCACTGTCATCGCTATCACTCTTCTTCCGGGATTGTTTCTGCTTATCGCTTTTTGTCTGATTACTGCTTTTTGTCTGCTTATCGCTTATCTTCTTGGGCTTCGCAAACAGTAACGCGTCCGCATCGTCTTCCTGCTCTAGCCGCACTTCGTGGGCTTTCATCTACATATTCACCTCTTCCGGGTTTTCGGCCAGTGAATGAATTTTGTCGTACATCAACTAGGTGAAAAACCTCCAACAATCATCCTTCGGTACCACTTTCATATGGTAATATGTGTGCTCGCTCTTCAGCATCGTATCACAATGAGTCGAACTATCTGCCCAGAGGTTGAAGTCGTTCACATACCCCTTGATCATCGATACATACTCCTGAACATTTTCGCAATCACTCAACTTCATAGCTGATATCTCATCGCGCAGAGATATTACATTCAGCTTGACCTTCGACTTGTAGGGTTCCATAAGCGGTTCCCACAGCTCTTTCGCATCCTTCTGGACACCATATTGTTGCTGCAATGGCCTCTCCATCGCGAGAAGAATGGTCGAACGCGCTATCCCATTCTGCTTCTTCCATTCTTTGTACTATTCCAATTTTTGGTTCTCTGGTGCTTCCTCTGTCCCATCGACAATTCCAAGTACTTGCTTCTGCTCCAAGAGTATCTCAATGTCTGTACAGCAGCTCTTGTAGTCGGTACCATAAAACTTCTTAATTGAGATCGCTGTTGATTCGGCCATCTTTGTTATACGTCGAGTGAAGCCGTGGGTTATAACTAGTTACCGCTCCTCCGACGGTGTCGACAATGCCGCAATTCCTGGTCCGATTTGATATCGTCTAAAATCTCTGTCGCTTCACTTCGAGACCGTCGTCTAAATTGTGGTCATGTAAGGGCCAATGATTCCACCAGTCCAGCAATGGACCAGTCCGGACTGGAACCGTCCAGTCTAGTCCAGGTCCAGTTCAAGAAATTTTTGGACCGGGATCGGACGAATCATCAATTTTTCGGGACATGGACTGAACTGGCCTAGACTGCATTGGACCAGTCCACCCGGGCCGAATCGGCCCGTATACACTTGGAGTTACTGATACACTGAGGCAACAAATAGCCTCAAACACATATACTCATACATGTAGACTCATCTTGCCATTAACAGGTCACAATGCATGTCGCACCACTCACCACTAGCAGTATTGTCAACCGTGCTGTCCGACGGCCGTCACCGGTAGTCCATCCGAGATTTCTCCAGAACGGATGGGATGGCGCCAAGGCCGCCTGTCCCATCCATACACAAGACGGACTAAATGTTGGCCATCACCCACTGTCAGTGGGCGGATACTTTTTATCTTTAGCCGAGGCCAAATCGAGCCCAATAATGTGATCCAGGCTTCGGAATGTATGACATCCTGCGTGCAGAGGGCATAATCATTGAAGAAACAGGAGTCTGAAACAGTCTGGACAGAACAGATGCATGCAGATCTTGCTTCACGGTCAGCATAGTAATTGAAATGATTTTCGTATAATTTTGTTTATTTGCAATAGACATCGCTGTCGACAGCCATTCTTCCATCCGTCCACAGCCGGCCTCAATTAGACGGCGCTGTTCGGTCCGCTCTCAAGACAGATGCCAAGTAACCGTCCCGTCCCGTTCTCCGTGATGTTGGACGGACAGGACGGTTGAAACACTGACGACTGGCCACTCACCACTCATTTGGTATGGTTGGGTTTCTCGTGGTGGTGCTTGCTAGCAGTGGCGGGTTGGTTCAAAGTGATTTCTCGCAGAGGGTGGTTGTTATGAAGTGACATTGGATCTTAGTTGTTGTTGTTTAATCATTGTTGACAGCAGACGAGAAATGATGAAGAAGCTCCATTATCTGTCGATACAAGAGAAGAAAAAGACTAGACTTAGATAAAGAGAAATGATCACACTCGGCGAAGCCGGGTATCACAACTGAGCCCAATGCCGAGTACAAGTGACAGAGCCCTGCCTCATCCTCACCATGGGGGCAGGCGAAGCCCATGGCAGCTGAAATCCAGTGGGCCAAATCTAATGCCAACATTCAGGCTGCATTTACTCTAGCCTGAGTATGAGACTCCCTTATCCCCTCCGCCTCCGGGCGAGCCGGTCAGACGGTATAGCTCCCACATACTACCCTTCGTCCCCACTGGCAAAAGACAGAGAAAGAGGGAGAGAGATGAAAGACTGGCCTCTCTGGCCTCCAAGCCTCATCCTGGCGGGAACTTCTCAATGTCCTTGGCCGCAGTGATGGAAGAGATACACCCATTTTTGGCCCACTATTCACCCGCACAACCAGTCCTTGTCATCCTCTCAGTGTCCCAATTGTTTTAGGTAAGCTCTGGTGGGCGCATGCCCACAGTTTAGTTGGTAGAATCATGTTGCCAATGACTTTGCGCTTGTCATTGGGAAATTGGGATAAGTCTCCTATTGCCTTCTTTGCCCTTCAGTCTGTAGCCAAAGTCCTTACTGCATTCGTCGGCCTCCCACTGGGCCTTGGCTGCAGATTTTCCTTCAGGTTGTGTCGGAGTAAGGGTGGCTGGGATTACTGTCTCACTTCTCTAGTTTTTCAGATCTAATTTGAAATTGATAAATATTATGCTGTTTGGACTGGTCCTGACCAAGCCCTTCCAGTCCAACACTGCCAGTCGGGGGCCCGGACTGAGCCCTACCCCAGACCGGGTCCGTCCGGACTGGTGGAATCATTGGTAAGGGCTCATAACCTGTTGTACCGAACCTTCTGACTTGACTTTCTTAATCTAAATGACATGTATGGAAGAACTTAAATACAAGCGGTTCTGCGCTAAAACCTGACCCAAACCACGTGATGACGAACTCAATAAACCGCTCCAACAAGAGCAAAGCACTACTCATGTCTAAGAGCTTAAGAGAATTAGGCGCCTTCGAAGCCCAGGGCTGACGCAGAGATACTTCCGTACAAATCCTAAGGATTGATAAAGCAATAGGAACCGTACCAAGGTTAAGGCTTGGTGACATAGATGACTAAAATGTTCATGCAATGGGTAGTATTGATGTGGCACTCAGTGAACTCACTGATCGACCCATGGAGTGTGTGTATTCGTTGAACTGACTAGTCAATCTACCGAACTCAGTTCAGTTACTCCATGGGTTGACCAGTCACTCCACGGAGCAACATCCTCCACAAACTGACTAGAACATCAGACCTCCTCTCGGCTTTGGTGCAACAAGTACTGGCGCTCCGCATGGTGATGAAAACGATTCGATGAATCCCTTTGTCAAGCCCTTCACTACCAATTGATTTAGGACTTGCAACTCTTCTTGTGAAAGACGGTAAATAGATCCAAACTGTGTTGTGAATCTATCCTGCAATTTAATCTTATGATCGTAGGGTCCATGTGGTGGGAGTGTTTCTGCAATTACCTTACTAAACGAGGATAGAAACCTGTGGAATTCCTTTGGAATAACTTCCTCGAGGCGCTGTTCCTATACGTCCTTTATTCCCAACACCCTATTGATTGTGTACAGTGTGACGGTGTACACCTTGAGTATCTCTTTTTCGCTCTTCTCATGAAAGCTGACATGGCTACTGCACAAATATCAAGCTTAGGTCTTTCCAGATCCGCTGTCGTGGCCATGTGGTTATCCCAAACCCAGATGCTCGAGTGATGCTGACAGTGTTGTTGAAAGTAGCTTCTTTCAAAGCCAATCCTTTGACTTTGGAACTTGACTGTTACGCTGTGGAGCTGGTACCATGATAACCCTAATATAATTGGATAATGTCCTAATTTTGTGATGAATATTGGTAAATGCTCCTGATGAGATCGTGTTCCTATATTCAATCTGACCATGGTCATGATAATTCCTGATTCGATGGGCCTTCCATCTATAACTTCCAATTTTCTTGATTCTTTTGACTCCCTATCTTCTAATTGACGTTGGCTAACAAAATCGTTGTGCATGGCCTGACAACCGAAGGAATGAACTGGCCGCCCTCACGGGAAGAACCAGTGGTTAAGATCATTATACTGGACAATGTTGTCAACCGTCCCATTCGATGGCTGTCCCTAGCCGTCTTTACCAAATTCCTGCAAGACTAACGGGATAGCATCAATACCAATGCAGTCCGTCCCGTCCTTACTCATGACGGAGGCAATGTCAGCTGTCAACCACCGTCATCTCGCAGCTACTGTGTATCTTTAGGTGAGACATAATCGAGCCCAATAATGTTATACGGGCTTCCTAATGTATACAATCGTGGGTGTTGAGGGTGTAATATTTGGAGAACCAGAGTCAGAAATAGTGTGGACGAAGCAGGTGCTCACAGATCTTGCATCACGGTCAGAATAGTAATTGAAATGATTTTCGTATAATTTTTGTTATGTGCGCTAAGACTTCTCCATCGATGGCCATCCGGCCTCAAACAAGATGGCGCCATTCTGTCCTGGCTCAGGACGGATGGCAAGTTGCCGTCCCAGCCCATACTCGGTGATGTCCGACACACAGGACAGTTGACAACACTGTATGGAGGAACGGTTCATCGACACTGAGGAGGAACAGGAAATTCTCTTAAAAATAAAGAATTTGCAATACAAGGGAGACATTCAGAGTTATATGATAGGGAGGGAAGCCTCGAATTACGGAGTGTGTTTATCCGGAATTGTGTGGCGAGAAGCTTTGCATAGTGGCTTTAATGTTATACCTCACTTAATACCCTCAGAGCGAGAACATACGCCATCACTCGCGACGTAACTAGGATGGCATCGGCTGTCACTCGTCTCGGAGGTCAGAGCAAAGCTTGTTGAACAGCAAAGCTTCTTGAACAGCAAAGCTTCTCGAACAGCGAAGTTTCTCTCTAGTGAACGAAGCTAGAGAAAGCTACTCTCCACCCAACGAATCAAGAGAACGCACCATGCCGAATAGTGAAGCTACTCTCTATCGAACGAAAGCCTATTCGTCTGGAGGTTAATTAGATCGAAAGGATACCACTGGTCTGGACGGCAGAAACCGCGGGGTTAATTTCATAATAGATACCAACGGTCCGAGTATAATCTATTAACGATAAAGATACGAAGGGATTGGGAGATAGTGGCCGGCGGTAGTTACAAGGAAAGGGCATCGGTTAGAAGGTTGTTAAGATACGGGAGATCTTGAGCAAAATATAAATAGTAGTTAAGAGGGAAGACAAAGGTATCAAGACCTTCGGTTTGTTTGAGGGTAGAAAGGCATCATCATGCAACCTTCTCAGCGAGGAGAAGACGCCTTAACAATATACACATTGGAAAGCCTATTCATTTCGTTCAAAAATTTTAAATGATTTTTCCACATCCTGAACGAATCTCCTAACCCGCCATATCGAAGCAAGTCATGAACCGAGTAAGGATACTACTTTGACCGGTGAACCTGGAGTGACGCTCTCGGTGTCACACTTAACGAGGACTTCAAGGATGTTCTAGTTAGTTCACGGAGGATGTCAGTCTGCGGAGTGACCAGTCAACCTGCGGAGTAACTGGGCTCCTGTTGACTAGGGATTTGGCCCGGCGGCTTACGGCCCCCATTGGCCTCGCTTGCCCCCACCAGCCTCGCTTGCCCCCGTCGGCCTCGCTTGCCCCCATGGCGACGAGGAGGGCTCGGCACTGGTACTCGGCATTGGGCAGCGGCTTTGGCATTCGGCATTGTGTTTTCCTTCTCTCTCTTTCATATATAAGTCCATAGATTTCCTTCTCTTTGGATAGACAGACAATTCATTTTCTTCTCCATCATCTTCTCGTGTCAATAGGTTATAAGCCCGGCGCTGAGCTGAACTCAACGCCTACTATTAGAATTTGTTACTGCCTCTCCTCTGCCCCAGTTCCAGTGGATCGAGCCGACATCTATTAGTTTTCTTGTTTATCGTTTCTCCTCTGCCATTGTGCTGCATTGGACTGAATTTACGCCTAGTAGTAGTGCCTCTATCGTTTATCAACCTCCGCCTCTCTATTGTTTCTTAACCTCCTTTATTGTCTCGAAACCCTCTGTTTCAACCTCTGCCATGTCGACCACGGCTACAAAACTCGATGAGCGCAACTATCGACAATGGGCCACAGAAGCGAAACCCCAATTTCGTGCGCAAGGCCTCTGGAAGTACGTATCAGGAGAAATGCGTGTTCCCAGGCGCCCGATTGTAGCATCGACAAGCGACGGCTCCTTAACTACTACTCCCACTGCTCGTGACCCTCGGTTTACCAATTAGGACTTCTTACCGGAATTGACTGACAGGTCATACCTTATTCAGCAGTAATCCTGGTGGGCCCGGCGGGCCAGTTTCAGAATAAGCCCGGCCGGGCCCGCGCATCGCAGGCCAGGCCATTGGAGCGGCCCACGCCTGCAGGTTTTGAGCAGGTGGGAACTGCAGGTGCCTAGGTAACCCATGGTTCGAAAAGCCTGCAGTTTGACTACAGGTAACTATAGGTAACTATGGTCCAGGCGTTGAACTTCAGATTGGTACATCTAGTAATACATTTCCAAGAGTCCACTTTTCCTTGGCCATCGATTCCTGATACAATGCCTCCAACATATGCTCCATCTCATTGATCGCAGTATGCACTCCAGAAATTACACCCTCTCGTTCCCACGACTTAGTAATGTCACCTTGCACTGACTGATCGGAGTCGCAACTACAAGAAACTGCTGGATTTCACCCGCAGGCTCAAGTCTCAACAGATGATCAATCAATTGTATGTCACCTTGCACTTACTGATCAGAGTGGCGACTACGAGAAACTTCACAGCTTATCAATTGTAAGTCACCATTCACCGACTGTCATCATATGCAACCCACTAAAAAGCCTATAGTCCGCCCAGTCACCCACAGTTACGCCCCAGGCTGTCAAATTGTCGGCCTGGCCTGGGCAGTTTCTAAAATCGAACGGCCTCATCTGGCCCAGCCTGCGGGCCACTGACCCAAATGCGGGCCGGCCCGGCCTGTCGGGAAAACTGTTATACAGTTCTACCACATCCTACGCGATTGGGAACGCTGGAAGATAAACAATGATAAGGCATGCAGACAACTCACGTCCCTGATGGAATCAACAATCTAGATACGGTACCGAGAACTCGCTGAGCAAAAACATCTTTGGGATATGATCAAAGCCGACTTCAAGAAGGCGATCAAGCTCGATGGTCGATACAACATGGCAAAGCTCACATCATGTCAATTCCAGTCATATCCCTCAAGCAACGAATGGATCTCAGCATAGGACAACATAAGCAATGACATTGCAATATGCGACATCATGATCGAAGACTCTTGAAGGAAATTCTACATCATGTCCAACTTCCCGAATACCAAAGAATGGCGAACCTTTGCAGCTACACTCCAGCTCACTGAGAACGCGGACACAGTGGTGACGAACATCACCCACCTCCTGTTGTTTACTGCCCACCTCCGCAGTGCCCGTGGTCATGCTCCAGATGCCCCATTGTTGATAACGAAGAAAGGTCGAGAACGACACTCAAAGGGTGAGAAGGGTGAGATGGGTAATGATAAGATGGGGGACGAATGGAAGAGCTAGGTCATATGCCATGGATGCCGAGTCGAAGGCCATATCAAAGTGATGTGCAGTAGTACGCATAAGTGGACCTCGTATGAGAAGTATACAAGTAATGCTAACCTGGCTTTGACCTCATCAACCTCTACTAGCGAGTGTGAGTCAGAGTGAATCCTCATCTCAGTCATATATTCCGACCCAATCCCGGAATCTTTGCCAGACTTGGTGATCACGGTCTTTGTGGCATTGGCTAATCGATCTCCCAATTATTGGATTCTTGACACCAGAGCGACAAATCACATCACCGGCAATCATCACCACTTCAGGAGCGTTCATCCCATGGCCAAGGGGGAGTACCAGGTCAAGACGGAAACAACAGCTATGTCGATGCGGAAGGCAATGGAACATTACATTGTATGTCAATAGGCCAAATACGAAGCCCTCAATGATTGTCCTGCAACTTGTCCTGTATGTGGCAGCCTGTGGGACAAATAACCTCCTCAGAATCATCCAGTTAATGCAGAAAATAGTTAACTTCGATTTAAACCTGGATGGAGCCACAGCAAACCCTGGATCAGTCCTCATATATGAAGCACTGCTCATAAATAGTTTGTTTCTCCTCAGAGCATCTACAACCTCGGAGTCAGTGTCGGAAGCCTCTGTGGTGGTCGACTCTCCACTGAGATCCACAGTGAGCTCCGCTCGAGAGTCCATTCCCGAGACTTCCGAGGTCTAGTCCACCATTTGGCCTGCGGTTGATGATAAGGATTTCCTTGTTTGCCTTGGTCACCTCGGTCATCTCTCCTTGCCAATTCTCAAGCTGCTCCCAAATACTGTCAGGGGTATCCAAATGCATGCGAAAAGCCCAGCGACATGCCCTTGGGAGGCATACATCATGGGCAAGATGCTCTGGAAGCCGTTCCAGCCCTCAGAGGATAAGGCAATGACTCGACTACTTGAGTGGATTCAAACAGATATGATTGGGCCAATTCAGACTCAGACAATACGCAGCTACCAATATATTATTATTTTTACTGATGACCATCCGAGATACCCCCAGGTTTACTTCATGAATGCCAAATCTGAGGCTCCAGGAGAGTAGAAGAAGTAGGTGCTGAAAGTGGAGAAACAGAACCCAAAGGCGAAGGTGTGTTGAATCAGAGCTGATGGTGGAGGCAAGTATGCTAGTCGTGCGAAGTCTCTTGAGTACTTGGCAGAGGAAGGCAACAGTAAGAAAGTATCGGCCCCAGACTCACAGAGGCAGCATGGCATTGTGGAGAGATGCAATGACACAGGAATTCACCCGGCGCGGTCTATGCTGCAGCATGCTGGGATGGCGAAGCAGCTCTGGGCCGAAGCAGCATCCACAGCAGTCTACATCAAGAATCCACTACCATCCCCAGCGGCCCCAACTCGACGCTGTTTGAATAGTGGGGGCGGAAGAAGCCCGGTATCTCCGATCTTTGAACTTTCCGGTACCTAGCATTTTCATGGATCCATTGCAACCTTTGGAATAAGATTGATGCCCATGCCTACAAGTGTGAACTCCGCAGGTACTCAGCAAACACATCGACATGGTACCGAGTGATGGAAGCAAATTTCGTCCGAGTGTTCGTTGTACGAGATGTCTAATTTGAAGAGTCTGCCGTGTATCACCAGCTATTCAAGACGAAGCCTGAGAAGATAACCGTCGAACCAGCTGAACAGGTTCCGGATTCGGATATAGTGGACGAGGCTTGCTGGCCTTCAGATGTACAGCCGCCAATAGTGTTGATGCAGTCCCCGAAAGCCATGGTACTGTCTCCGAAAGCTGCAGCATGGCCTCATGTGGTCAATCCAATTGACGACTCGGATGATGATCTCACATAACCTCCTGAGCCACCGCCTCCAAACCTAGAAGAAGTGGAAGAACTGCAGCCAATGTCAGCATAGCCATGATGATCGAGCAAGGTCTTAAGACAAATCACGCAGCATTGGATGAAGAGGATGCTGAGCAATGTAGACAAGCCATCGGCTAGGAACTGCCATCAATGGCAATTCATGAGGTTTTCACTTTCGTTGAGAAGCTCCCAGACAGTGATATGATAATTGGGAGCTGTTGGGTTATGCGAAAAAAGCTAGTGGCGCATGGGACAATTGACAAATGGAAAGTACGACATGTCGGCCGCGGCTATCTCCAAAAGTCTAGGCACTCAAATGTCATCACCACTCCAGTCATTGATTCGGCCTCGATTTGGCTTCCCTTCGGCCCTGCAGCAACTCACACGCTTGAGATCACTGTCCTTGACAACCTGACTGCTATTCTCGGCGGCCCTCTGGATGAGACTCTCTATATGTGCCTCCCTGCAGGCGAATGGCGTGATGCAGAAGGCCGCGCCAGACCCCTCGTCAAGCTGATTAAAACTTTGTATGGCATCACACAGGCGAATCTGCAGTACTATCAAAAAGCCATTGACTTTATAGTTGACCATCTAAATCTCCAAGACTCAATTGCAGCGCCCTGTCTCTTTCTCGGTGGCAATCTCTGTGAATCAAATCGTGTCCTAATCCAGTCTACCTTGACGATAATATGATCATTGCCCAATCGGGACTTGTCGCTTCCATTGCATCCGGACTGTACAATGTATTCACGGCTTCTGGCTAAGTTCCTGTGCTTGACACCTTCCAATGTATCGGCATGACGGTTACTCGTGATCGCAGCCAATGATCAATTGCCATCGACCAGATTGGCTACAACAACTGGGTACCTGACAGATTTGAGATGACTGACTACCGACATCGCTCAACACTGATTGGGATCGGCCACAAGCCACATTTCATACGGCCTGAGGTTGGAGTGAAGTCCTTCGATGTCACAAGGTACTAAAAAGCCATTAATTCTATTCTTTATGCTGCTTTCGGTAGTCGCCCAGATCTCACCTATGCGACCTCACTTCTAGGCAAATATGCCGCCCAGCCCTAGACTGTTGACTGGGATTCCGTGAAGCACCTACTTCGATATCTCCGACGTACATCCGACTCGAATTTAACAATCTCTGACCCAATCCTCGCGTATGACTCAAGCCTCGGACATGACTCTCAGTCAACCATGTGCGACGCCGATTCACACTTGGGGGGAGATGCACACATGAGCAAGTCCACCTCGGGAATCGTTGTCTCCGTGCTCGCAACCCTTGACATTTGGAAGTCGAAGAAATAGAGCATAGTAGCCCAATGGGCAATGGACGCAGAGATGATTGCCACAGCGTCCGGCAAAGCGTAGATCCACTGCCTCCATGATGTCACCGCTGAGATCAAAAATTCAAGCAGAGTATCATCAGGCAAATTCTCAATGACTGCCTGAACTGTGTTATGACTCTCAACTCGCGCAATTTCCAATCTGATAGCCGACACTTATGACTCCGGTACCACTCGATTCATGAAGCGATTGCTAAAAACGAGATTGAGACCATGCACGTGGCTGGGACTGAGACGCTGGCAGATGCTCTCACTGAGGACCGCCGGGAAGTTATACTGAGCGAATTTGGGGAGGAGATTAAACTCGGATAGGAACACGGTTATGGTTTTGGATTTCTTTTGTTTCAAATTGGGTATTTGGATCAACACTGTATGCTTGGATTTTGTTTTTGATTTAATGGGACTCTAAGGAGGATCGCAGACTTTCATTTGTTTCTTTGGTTTTGTTTTACTTCGTCTGGAAGGCTTTGGGCCACACAGGGAGTGTTGAGTAGGGATTTGGCCCTGCGGCTTACGGCCCCCATTGGCCTTGCCTGCCCCCACCAGCCTGGCTTGCCCCCATCGGCCTCGCCTGCCCCTACTAGCCTCGCTTGCCCCCATTGGCCTCGCTTGCCCCCTTGGCGACAAGGAGGGCTGGGCACTGGTGTTCGGCATTGGGCTCCGGCTATGGCAGTCAGCATTGGGTTTTCCTTCTCTCTCTTTCACATATAAGTTCTAAGTTTTCCTTCTCTTTGGATAGACAGACAATTCATCTTCTTCTCCATCATCTTCTCGTGTCAACAGCTCCGTGAACTAACCAGTCAGTTCATGGAGTCTACCCCAACTCCGTGAACAGACCAGTTACTTCATGGAGCCATGGTGGCACTGACAAAACTGACAAAAGCTCAGTCCAATTAAGTCTGTGAGATTTTGTCCAATCACCAAGAAATGTATATATGTAAGATGCAAAATACATCGCTCTTTCAACTCCCAGTGTTTGATTTATGATATCTTTAACATTTATAGAGCAGCTTTAAAAATACACCTAAAAAACGCCGGAAATCGATGTTTTTCTACAACCATTCTATCAATATTAGAGAAATGGTAAATTGGAGACCAGGAATTGAAAGAGCGATGAATTATGCATATTTCATGTATACATAACTTTGTGATAGGAGTAATTGTGTTCCTAAGCGGCCAGGCCGCAAATAAACAAACGCTTGTAAGTTGTATACGAGTTCTCATCAAACTAAAATCTAGCGTCCGACACTAATAACTAGCTTCGTATTTCTATTTTCACTACCACACCATCCAACTATCTGACGAAAGAAATTGTTTGATCGAACGAGTAATTTGAGTGCCAGATCATGGTAACAGCCCTAATGGGGCGAGGGTGAAGAAAAGCAGGAGCAGGAGCAGGAGCCGGAGCAGAGAAGTAGAGCAGCCAGTCGAGAGCCAATAATCGACGTACCCCAGCGTGCTTGCGCCGTCTTGATGTACTCGGCGAGACGAATCGATTGAGCATACCCACGAGTCAATCGGAGTTGATCTGCAAAAGTTTGAAAGGGTTCAGCACCGGAGGTGGAAGAACCTTGGTGTAGCGAGTGAATTACTTTGGTACAGCATATAAAATACGGTTCGGAAATAATGATGTTAAGTTGTGATGGTGATGGTGATGGTGACAACGATACAAATAATGGGTGGAGCGAGCAAAATAAGGCTTCAGGGGTATGAATGGTTGTCAGTGCGATGGTGATGGTGATGGTGATGATGAAGTGAATTAAGGCTTCAGGGGTTTGAGAAACTTCTCTAAGTGCAAAATCGACAGGGACAAATTGTATACTGTTTGTTGAGACGTCGTTCTTTAGAGAGAACAACAGAGGCTCTTTTCGGCGATGCGAAGTGATCATCATTGTCTATCGAGCGAAAACTAGACTAAAAGTTCGACCAGAGAGCTTGGACACCGCGCTACACCCAATCGCGCCAAGCACACCCGCACAGCCCTAACTTGAAAGTAACCACCCGATATCACTCGACACAACTGGTTGGGATGTGTTAATCTTAGGAGTTCTAGAGTTGACTTATTGTCTATATACACGGAGAATGACTTCTCTTATATAATATGGTAAGTACAGTGTCATGATGTCAGGCCGAGGTCTGCAGGCGTGCCATCAGGCCGAGGCATGGACGTCATGATGCCCAATGTTTGCACTCGTCCGGGGGTGCACCAGTTTAGACAGGAACCATCCAGGTCCGGTCCAGTCCAGTGCGGCATATATTTGGACTGGGATCGTACCACTGCAAAGATTCTGCAGACCGGTCTAGGCTTGGTCTGGACTGGTCCGCACTGCTTAATACAGCTCAGAAACCAGTTACAGATGTGCGTTGCATATATACATGGAGTATCTGTATGGGGTTTGTATGATGTTCGAGTGGATGAGCTTTGTATGATGAAGAGGAGTATGAGATCTAAGGATGTGTTTCAGGATACGAAATGAATAATTGATGCTTAGTTAAACTGATTCCACATCCATGCCGAGGCCAATATTTATCAAGGTTAGGTGGCAAGTTCTCGGGTACTTAAGATCAAGATTTGCGCTGATGAATACTCAATTGCAGCATCATGTCTTCACAGTCCGAGCAACAGGAAAGCGAACAAACTCCACTTTCTTCACCTCTTTCTTCATCTTCACATTCATCTTCTTCTGAATATACTTCATTCCAACACACTGTAAATTACAGTTGTAATCAATCCTTAGCTGGTACTCTTATATCTTCTTCGCCAGGAGCCACCATATCTGCTTCCCCAGCAGCCTCATTCTCTGCATTGGGTACAACCTCAATATCTTCTTCGGCAGGCCCTACAGCATCTCCTTTACAATCAGCCTCGTTCTCTCTATCAACAGTGGCCTTTGAATCGGTGTGTTCTTTACAACAGACCTCAATATCTCAGAATCCCACTGAATCCTTACAACCCACAAAATCCCCATGTTTAACATCTGCAATCATTCACATGGTAGTATGTCTGGTTCTGGCGGGTCTAAGATCTGGTGTTGCGGATATTGTATGTGTTTACTTCACTCATTGCTCTGTGAGACTGAATGCTGATCACTTAATACAGGTAAAACATCATACAAACTTAGTGGAGGAACAGGCAAGCCTGCTCGCCATCTCAAAAGGTGTCTTTCACAAAAGCTGAATACTGAACTGGATCATGGAGAAGCGTCATCTATATCAATACTCTCGAATCTCATGCAGGCATCAGATTGAAATCAACACCCCCGCTTCAATCAACAAGTTGCAGATGATTTGTTATTGCAATGGATTATACATGCGAATCTCGCATTCAGAATAACATCAGATGAACGATTTCAAGCATTCCTACATTATCTCCACAATACATGTGAAGTGCCCCGCTTACCAAATACCATTCAAAAGCGAATTCTGGTCCGATTCAACCAGGAGAAACTCAAGCTGGCAGACCTTCCGCGTGAGTCAATGTCACAAATCCATATTTCTTGTGATGGATGGACAAGTCCACATCACACTATGGCGATCTTGGGCATCATTGCTCACTGTACCTCTCAGTCTGGTGTATGATTGAATCCTGTATTGGGTCTCCGGTTGTTGGAAGGCTTCTATACTGGAGCCAATATGGTGGAGGTTGTCACTGAGGTCCTGCAATCCTATGGAACTGGCGTTGAAGAAAAGCTTGGTTATGTTGTTGGAGATAATGCCAGTATCAATGATACACTTGTGAGGGCACTTAGTGATGATCAGGTATTCCGCGATCGGTCTGCCCTTTATGATGCTTCCCAGTGCTGTCTTCGCTGTATTGGACATGTTATCAACCTTGTTGTAAAGGCATTTTGGTTTGAGGATGTGGACCGTTCTTTACTTCATGATAGAGTTGTGGTTACCCAAGATACGATGGCACACTGGGCAAGAATGGGACCATGGGGAAAGGTTCACAATTTCACTGTTTATGCACTGGCATCTCCACAGCGCCGTCAAGAACTGAAGCAGTTAGGGGGTCTCACTGTTCTTCACCAAGATAATCCAACACAGTGAAACGCTGGATATAGTATGATTCAAAGTATGATGCGCAATCGAGATGCAGTTGATGTATTCTGTGCCCGACATTCTGAGCTGGATCAAGATCGTCTACGTCCCAGTGAGTGGGATCAACTAGCGGATGCAATTTCAACCATGGAAAGATTTCAATCTGCTACACTGCGTATGGAACACAATTTTTCCGAACTGCATATAATTCTTCTTGAGCTCGATTTCCTTCGGACAACTTTTACATATGTTCTTCCGAAATACCAGGCAAATCCTCATTACCATATCTGCCGTGCTGCAACGGAAGGAATTACTGTGTTGGACAAATACCGTGATATTTACCCATCACTGACAGTGTGTATGGCTGCGGTTGTACTGCATCCAGCATACAAATGGGAGTATTTTGCGGTCGCTGTCACCAAGATGGAATGGAGTGAAAATGAACTTTAGGATGCAAAGTGTTGTGTGCAAGGCCTGTGGCTGATGGAATATATATCTACTTCCTCTGAAACTGAGGGTCACCACCGATCTGAAATACCATCTGTTCCAACAACCCCTTTTGCTACTTGGCGTGCTCAACGACAGAGAGAATTGATTGGTTAGTATCTATCCCCATCATAGTACATTGCCCTAGTGTTATCACAATCAGACGCAATCAGACCTAACTCAATTGCAGCAGATGAGTATGATCGGTATCTGTCATCACCTACCGATCCTGCAATTGTGGATCCCGTTAGTTTCTGGACTTCACATCACCCAATCTATCCCACGCTCTCAACAATGGCACTTGATATCCTTTCAATTCCTGCCATGACAGCTCGTGTTGAAAGACTGTTTTCCCAATGTAAACTCATGCTCACTGACCGGCGAAACAGACTGCATATCGATGGCTTAGAAGCTGTGGAGTGTATGAAGTCATGGGATAAATTAGCCGTTGGCCTTCCTGATGTAATTGTAACTGGTGCTGGAAGCCAGGAAGATGGAATGATTGAAGACAATGAAGGAGATATGGACCTTGATGTAGTATAACAGGAATTCAATCGGAATGGACTGGTCTGAACTGGTTCAGTCCGGGCTTCATTTCACAAAATCCAGTCCAGTGCAGTCTGTCTTCCTCGCTGGACCGGACCGTACTGAGCCCTAATGCAGACCAGAACCGTCCGGACCGGTGCAAACATTGATGATGCCCGACGCCTTCACAATGCCATAAGCTCCACCATCAGATGTGGCCGCATGGCCGCACCGTCATGACTAGATGACGTCGGCTCAATATGATATTGTAACAGGATGGAAACCTCAATATGAGTTATTCACAATCCGTGGATCTTGCCCGCCAATTTCAGAAACCTCACAAACCTGGCAGAAATCTCGGAAACCTCAACAAGCTAAAAGCGATTTTGTTGATCTACACTCCGCGAATGAACCAGTCCAGTCACTGAGGGTGGGACTCCGTGAATGGACCGGTCTCACCGCGGAGCAACATCCTCCGTGACTGGACTAGAATATTCGGTAGTGATCTGTAGTCGGCGCGTGTAGAGTATTTGCAATTATATGCAGGTAGTGCATTTACCATATCTATTTTGGTAGTAAGTGTAGTTGTAGGTAAGGGATCATACGTTGCTCGTTTCTTGGTGTACGATGCTTTCTCTCTATCCGTTAAACAACCATAATTTGGACTTCCGTCGTGTCAGCCACATTATCGTCCGTATGTATGTACGAGTATTCAATTATATTGCAGGTGTGCTGGATTTCACCCACAGGGTCAAGTTTCAACAGATTATCAATCATTTGTATGTCACCTTGCACTGACTGATCAAAGTGACGACTATGAGAAACTTCTGGAACGTCCACAGCTTATCAATTGTAAGTCACCTTTCGCCGACTGTCATCATATGCAACCCACTAAAAAGCCTATAGTCCGCCCAGTCACCCACAGTTATACCCCAGGCTGTCAAATCGTCGGCCTAGCTTGCGCAGTTTCTAAAATCAAACGGCCTCATCTGGCCCGGCCTGTCGGGAACACTGATACTGGTCGACATCATTCGGAGGGATGGACTCACAACTGAGCGTCTCCTTCTTTTCGGCGATTGTGTTCGCTTGGTTCCCATCTCTGTCGGTTAAGGCCTCCACGGTTGTTCCCGCTCGGGGGTTGACGAACTTTGCAGCTTTCCAAACCTCGCCGCCTCTGAGATTTTGAAGGTAATCATTCGACATCTGGCTGTTAGACTTCCGAATTGACTTCTGCAGTTCAGCTTTCGCATGGGCTGTCGCTTCGAACCTTCGTCCCCTTTTCTCTCTCGGGGTGTTGGACATTCCACATCGTAGCTCCCATCTCCGCAATTTGCCGATAATATATCGATTTTATCTCCGCTATCTCACGATTGTACACAGACTGACGGCATAAATTAATGGTTATAAGGTATTTCGAGAAAGTGGGGTTAAGGGTAAAGAAAAATATCATATAATGCGGAAACACCGCCGAGACTTTCGGGAAGTCTACAGGCAGCACAGAAACTAAAGAGACTTGTTTGAAAGCTCACTAGGTTACAGTTTTGTTATACAATACAACACTTGAAATCTATAATTCAAGCAAGGTTTTTTGAAGTGGCCAATGGTTTAGTATGTCCGCTGGCGAACTTAAGGATTTCGAATGCTACTCGTAGTCCTCGTTCGTCGGGAATGGTAACTCCGCCAACTCATCGTCGCTCGCTAACATACTTCAGCACCATCCATTAACCTCATGTGATTTAGAAACTTACAGTTCCAAATAGTGATGCTCTTTTCTGCGGCGGTTGCATTATCCCAATCCTCATTAGGCCTGCCGAAGATCACTGGAAACACACCCCTGACCCAATCCTTGGTCCTAACCTGTGTTCCTAAGCGGCCAGGCCGCCCTTAGCGGCGGCTTTTAAATGAGGGCCGGGCCGCCCTTAGCGCAGGCTTTCAGAATGGAGGCCAGGCCGGGCCGGGCCTGCAGGCCGCTAAAAAGCCGGGCAGCCGGCCGGGCTGCTTAGGAACACTGGTCCTAACATCCTTAAGGTATTGGTACATGAGGACCACACTGTCACCGTTGGTGGAATGAGCGGCAGAGTTGCGGACCGGGATCGCATTCATATACTAGAAGGGTAAGACGGTATCTAATATTGCAGAGGGAACTAACCTCTGCAGCGTACCAGACCATCGGTCCCTCCCACGGTTGTCCCAGCATCTTGAATTTGTGGCGCAGTTTCAGAATGTTACCTGATATCTCGTGTGCCCGGTGTTTAGCGCTTCCAAATTGCATCCGGCGAGCAATGATCTCCGCTTCGACCCGCGGAACCCCCCGTGCAAGGTCAGCTTGAGTGTTGAGCGTCTGTGGAACATACGCCAAACGAATGGGAGTGAGTGACTTCTGCTTCGCTTGTACAAGCATCTTGTATCCATGCCTGAATAATATCGCTAGTAAAATCGGGCTGTGGGCACAATCGAAGATACTGCGAATGAGCGTGTCCTGTTGCTTGTTGACAGATTTTACGGAAATGATCTTGGCTCCTAGAGAAATGTGGTCCTTTTTGAGCAAACTGATCTCGGCTCCTAGAGAAATGTTGTCCTTTTTGAGCAAAGTGATCTCGGCTCCTAGAGCAATGTTGTCCTTTTTGAGCGAGGTGTTATCGGCTCGTAGGGAAATGTTGTCCTTTTTGAGCGAAGTGGTATCGGCCTCCAAATTGGTGACTATAGATATGAGATTCGTAATGAGAGACTTAAGCACATCCGGATCATGTGCTTGTGCAATACTACTCTCAATGTCGCCATCAGCGGGGGACTTCCTGTCGGAGAAGTGTCGTAGGGAAACTTGGTTGGTCACTAGTAACGAAAGGTAGACAATCGGGAGAACATGCGACGGGATAATCTGTAAACGTTAGATGAAATCATAGATCGATCCAACAGAAAATCCCGATAGGGCAGCGGGACACGGCAGCAGATGCTCGGAACCTACCAACTCGGAACCAAGAGTAACGGAAATACCCCTGTGAAGAACAAGCCGGCGACGGAGTGCGAGTTGAAGGTGAAACATGATTGCAGCTTGACCGTACAGAAGATGATGTGGTAGATGGTAAAAAATCTGAAAGTGGGAGTGGGTGGTGAGGTGATGTTGCAACCGATCGTAGCTAACGTAAGTTACCCGGATGTCGGCCAATACGTGTCAGTCGGCCGCCCATTCCCACTGCGAAGGAGTTAATCCTCACGATTTCACAATAATCAAGAGTCCTATTATCACCAAACTTGAAAGACAGTCGATCTATATGACAAAGGAGAGAAGGAATCCTTGAGTACAAAAAGAGACTGAGGTTCTAATTGTCTACCGTACAATGAAAAGAGAAAGTAGTTGGCTTTTATACGAAAGAAAAGCACACCTAACCCAGAGACCCGAGTGCTATCCCATGTAGAGCTGCAGAGTTACCCATTGTTGAGCTCACATCCGTAACTAGCCACTCGGTCTAGACTAAACTCCACCACTGTTGGCAGACATCCGATACTTAGTGCCTCCAGCAAGAACAGGAAGTCTTTTAGCCGAACTTCTGTCAACACCTCCTCTTTGGCCTAAGGCCTTACAAACAAAACCAATTATAAAGGGAAAGATACAAAACAAAATCCTCAAGTCCTTCATCCCAATTCCATTGCTAATCATGCAAATTCATCACCTGATCATTGACCTAATGCAGAGCAACTCGTTGCCCACATTCTCCGACTTTCTCTCCACTTTGGCCTGTGGTGAGAGCATCTGCTACCATGTCTGTGCCTAGCACGAGCATGGCTGAGATCATACTTTTTGCGACATCTTCGTGGATTGAATGACATCAGAGCCAAAGCTGCATACTAGTGAACACAAAGCATCCGGCGGTGAGAGTCATGATTCAATCAAGGCCGTCATTCAATCTTTTCAGATCATCAATCCCAAGTGGTATTTCCAAGGTAAAATCCCAAAGTTCATCAATTGGTACTTTTTCAAATGCCATAGCAGTGGTATCAGCTTCCATGGTCAACTGCGCAACGAGGGTCTGCCATTTGAATGTCCAGATAACCAGAATACCAAGGATGTATATGAGGATTCCCAAGGTTGATTTGCTCAATTCAACATCTCCTTCAAAATCGCCATTTGCAAAGCAAGTAATGGTGTCGGGGTCGATGCCGAGCCTGGTGGTACCATAGTTCGAGTCATCCATAGCAAGTTTGGATTGATCAGTCCCTGTGGTGTTTCAGAGAAGGTATTTGATTGCTTCCCAATGAGGCATTGAGGGATGTGCCGCATAGCTGCGTGCAGCTGTAACATCCACTATAATATCTGCCTGAGTGCTGAGTGCAACTTATTCCCTGGATCATAACTAGTTCCCGGCCAATACAGGCCGCCCTCGCAACCACCTTGCCACATATCCAAAAATGATCATCTGAGGCCCTCCTTTGTATGAAGCTTTCTGTAATAGCAAATACAACTTTCTATCCAAAAGAATTATAAATTATATGTGATGTGACTTTGTAAGTCTTCCAAAATTCGCTCTCTGAACTGGTAACCCCACCCCATGTCTATGTACCACTACCCACATTGCTCCTTTACAGGTGATTGAATTTGGCAACACGATGCCTTTCATTATTGAGACTCCACAGTTACTTGCATCTTGAATACGCGAAGCAAAGTGTGGGTGGAGATTTGGTATTTCTGACTGGGTTTTTGTGTTGGTAAAGGCGGCATCACAGCTACTTTCCCTTCTCTAAGTGGACTGAACATCGCCTGTGTCTCCAGCTCTGGCTGCAGGGTACAGACATGCACTTCTTGATGTTCGATGAAGTTGGTTGTAGTCTTGTTCACAATGAGAGCTGTGTGATGGATATAGGTATCCCCCCTCTGAGCGTTATCTCTTGGGCACATTGCAGATGGAATTCCTTGTGTGTAATGATATTTGGACTTCAGGGCATGTCCTCAGCACCAAGCTTAAAGACTATTTTGGGGTGCTATGGGCAGAGTTGTCCATCTGGGCTGCACAGTGACATTTTCAAGTTTTTGGGGAGCTAATCTTGAGACAACCATTCTAACAAAAACTGTCCTTTCTATCGACACCTTATTCCTGTACAGTCCTTAATTTTTGCCAAAATACACTCTAGACATTAGGATGTAGGTTTATCACGCTCCGAGGGCACCCCCACAGTGTTGTGGTTACGTCACTAAACATATGTGGGTGGTGAGTCCGTTGCCATGCCCAAACAGGTCTGGAATGCCATAGTTTTGATCCAGGGGATAGTTTGGATATAATAGCCTTCGGTTACACACCTGAATTGGACGGCTCCGTATTAGAATGTCTGGCGTTGAGCTTCACTCCAATCTCCATTGGCATCATGTGTGTTCCGCAGTAGGAGAGCTTGAATATGTTGAGTATTCATTTGATGTATCCAATATGGTCGACTGCAATGGACAACCTCTTTCGCTCTCATGCTACTGTCATTCTGAGGTTCTGAATGCTGTTGGAAATATGAACCCCACTGCCCCCCTCGAACCTATCATACAAGAGTATAGAGATCGAGACCATGCGTGTTGCGGTACCGATGATGACAATATAGTCATCGGATACCTGCAGTAGGATATCGTGTGAGTCACAGAGTTTCCGACCAAAGAAATGACCCCTGGCTAAAATCGATACCTTTAGTCAGAGTATGCCAATTGTATAATCCAACAATTCCTCAAAATACTCTTGATTAGCCTGGTTGATCCCATACCAGGTTTTGTTCATCTGTACTGTGTGGAAGTTCCACTATGCGGATATGGCAATCCGCCTGCTGCAGGTGGCCCGTAGAGTATATCACTGAGAGGGCAATGAAGACATCCAGTCGGAATGTCCACCTGAGATATCCAGAAATCTTATTCAACTCCCGGACCAAGCAATACCAATGTTAGTCAAACACATGACACAAGTTGTGGCAAAACAGATTGAATGTATTATATCGACAGCAGCAATTGCAATTGAAAACCAGACAGCGGCATTGTGTTCTAGACATCGAACTGACCCTGGTGCGAGCTTCCCGGCGCCATCCCGACCGTCGGAGCAGGGCAAGCACAGGAGTTTACCCAACCGAGTCAGTTTGCAGGAACCTTTGCCACCAATGCCGAGTGAGTTTACGCGTCAACCACCGAGTCAGTGACGACAACAACTACCCTGCACGAGGTGTATTCGACGGAAGTGATGACTGAAATCCGAGTGATTCAGTGTAGCGGCCTGACATCGGAGAAGAGGCAGACAGGAGGAGTGAAGGGCTCATGAATGCGGTGTTGGAGATGGCGACTGTGGTGACATCCATCGCCAAAGAGAATGCGGCTGAACACACATTTGAGCTGGGGGAGGGGAGCGAGCACAGAATGCGAAGAAGCAGAAGTGAGGTCCAGGAGACTGACTGCTCACTCAGGGAATGGAGGCGCCAACCCCCCCCACATGGAGTTTGGGGCTTAGGATCAATCCCGAGAACTGGAACAGCCACACCGAACGATCACGAAGATAGCAAATATGTTGGAGGCGCAGACAACCCAGCAGGAGATGCAGTGGCGCGGGATGAAAACGTCCTTGGAGCACAATGAGGAAAACAGTGACCATTACAACCAGGATGAGGTACTATGGGGCAAAGGCATGATGGACATGGTCAAGAGAGCGGTGGCTGCGACCGAACGAGGGCAGAAAGAGGACAGGAAGGCGGAAAGTGAGACTGTGTGCCTGAAGGCCTCGATATGGGCAGCACTGATGCAGACACGCAGACTGAAGCTGCCGGCGGTGGGTCACCAGCCACCTCTTGGATGGCTGCTCAAATCAATGTCAATGCCCAAACCCAAACCCAAACCCAAACCCAAATCTAAACCCAAGGGCCAACCTGGCACAAGCACCGAGACCAATTCCAACGCCAACACCAACACCGGTGCCGAGAGCCACATAGTCGCTGGGCGGGACAATCTCATCAGTGCCGACACCGCAACTGACCAGATGCAGGGAGACGGTCCCACCACAAAACGAAAAGATGCTGGCCAGTCCAGCCCCTGCCCCGACAGCAAGATTGAGCATGGCAGAATGAAGCCTCATACTCAGGGGAGACAGAAGTGTTCCACTGCCCACCATGATGGACCAAGAGATTGCATCAGCGATGAACAGAGCGCGTTTCCACCACCAGGCCCCGGTGCACATCAAGCTCATGAACGCAAGGAGGAACGGGAAGACTGCGTCTATAACACTCACGCACTAGAATCCGAGACAGAAATTGCCTATGCAGTACAGCGACATCATCAACACATCAGAGATGACTGTTGACAAAGGAGTCGGAGATGTCGAAGATAATGAGACCTGGGTAAGGCTAAGGGTCCATGCGGTAGAAGTCAAACGGCAGAGAAGGGCTGCAGAAGATACGAGTGGACTAGGAACTGGAGAACGCAGCCATAGTGATCCCCAGTGAGGTTCAAGGGTGTGCGAAAGCCCGCACCACCAGGGAGAGGAGGTGTTGACACGAGAAGATGATGGAGAAGAAGAGAAGATGATGAATTGTCTGTCGATCCAAAGAGAAGGGAAAACTATGGACTTATATATGAAAGAGAGAGAAGGAAAACCCAATGCCGACTGCCAAAGCCAGAGCCCAATGCCGAGTACCAGTGCCGAGCCATCCTCCTCGCCATGAGGGCAGACGAGGCTGATGGGGGCAGGCGAGGCTGGTGGGGGCAGGCGAGGCCAATGGGGGCCGTAAGCCACCGGCCACATGCCCGAGCCCGCCAGCACCGAACACTAGGGAAGCCACCGGACCAAATCCCTAGTCAACACTCCCCCTTTGGCCCAAGGCTTTCCAGACGAAACAAAGTAAGTAAAACAAACAAACAAACATAGCCTAAAGCCCTCCTCCGAGTTCCAAATCCAATTTAATCGAAGCACACAGTGTAAATCCAAATACACAATCTAAAACAAAGGAAATCCAAAGTCCTGCCCGTGATTCTATCCGAGTCCAATCTGCTCCACCAATTCGCCGAGATCAACTCCCGCAAGGGCCTTAGTGAGAGCATCAGCCAGCATCTCCGTCCCAGCCACATGATTGATCTCGACCTCGCCTTTGGCAATGGCTTCATGAATCGAGTGTTACCGGAGTCGTCAGTGCCGGCTATCAGATTGGAAGTTGCCTGAGTTGAGAGTTGTAACGCAGTTTAGGCTGTGATTGAGAATACGCATGGTGATGCCTCTGCCAATTCCGATCTCGGAGAGCAGGTCTCGCAGCCAGTCGATCTGCACTTTGCCGTACGCTGTGGCAATCATCTCTGCTTGCATTGTTGATTGATCCACTACACTCTGCATCTTTCATTTCCAATGGACTAGGGTTTGGAGGGCATAGACGACGGTTCCCGAGGTAGACTTGTTTGTGTCTGCTTCTCCCCCCAAGTCTGCATCGGCGTAGCACAAGATTGACTCATGCCTGAGACTTGGGTCATAGATTGTTAATTTGTAGTCGAATGTGTCTCCGAGATATCGAAGTAGGTGCTTCATGGCCTCCCAATGAAGAGTCGATGGTTGGGCGGCATTTCTGCATGAAACTGTAAGGACG
>Ga0307512_10001487_pt1 | contig 33021 bp, 30 predicted proteins | sample 14_EM_MG_FD_200267 | JGI IMG/M metagenome (GOLD analysis project Ga0307512, IMG submission 200267) | Populus trichocarpa ectomycorrhiza microbial communities from riparian zone in the Pacific Northwest, United States - 14_EM | ecosystem: Host-associated > Plants > Roots > Unclassified | place... | reverse complement strand
GGTTGAGGTGCTATAAAAGTTGAGGTTCAGAGGGAATGTCCACTATATGGTCAAAAAAAGTGATCACATGCATGGCAGGGGCTATTTTGTATGTGTGTAACGTCCGATTTCGAATGTCCGCAGCCCAGGTTAGAGGCGTCCCCCACTATACATTAGAAGCATGCACGCAAACAAGATTCCCAAAGGACGAAACAAAACTAGTACTGCACTCTTGAACGTGCATGAATGGCAGAAAAGGCTCGTTCAGTGGCTGAATTCTGTCATGATTACCACAGCTCTAGTTTGCACTTCAAAGTATCACTTTGAAGAGACGACCAGAAAATTATCAGAATCTTTCCCTAGTTACAGCGGTTTTATTTTGAACCTTTTTAGCTTCTGAAACCAATCAGTCACTGGGTGGTATTGAGTTGAAGCTACTTTGTTGTCTGAATCCCTAACCTTACCACAATTAGTCCAGACTCAGTTTCCAGGTTTACCTCCATAGCAGAACCTGTCTATCCTTTTCCTTCGTTTGAATCATCCCCAGCAAGCTCCCATTCTTTCAAGTCCTGCAATCGAGCTAGCTTCTAAGCTAGAAAGAGTACAATCAGACCCTTCACAAATCCGATTTCACTTTGGTTGGGAACTTCACCCACCCGAGAGAAGACGCGTTCCGGAGGAACACTGCCAGCAGGTACAGCGAAATTTGTATGGCACTGAGTAAGGGCTAGGTCACAGACCATCACTTGCAATATGTGAAAGCCCGAACCCAAGCTCAAGATTGTCCTCGCCTGGCTCATGCTATCTCGTACCCAGACTGTGAAAATAAATTTTCTAGCCGAGCGAGCTTGTGAGCTAGGCTAGAAATCTGGGCACGAGAGAATGGCTCATGTGCATCTCTACCAATTTGATAGGGAAGTGGATAATTGGGAGGAATTTGGTTTGAGAGGGGTTTCAGGCTGTGCTAAAACGTTTGCGAATCGTGGCCATCTGCCATCATACCTATTGAATGGAATCCGGTAAGCGACCCAATATACAGACCGAAGGCTCAAGCCCAGTGCAATAAAGCAATAGATTCAGTATTAAATGTGGTGGTATCAAACAGTAAAGACAGCGACATCATCTGTATGCACTCTTACTACTCCGCCGCCGTTTTCCGTGAACGCAGAACTCGTCCAGATCGTGTCGTTCCCGCAGTTGTAGCTGAATCAATGGCCCGTTTCTCCTGAAGCCGCGATTTCTTCTTCTCCTTACCCCTCTCCGTTTTCTCGCTCTCCGCTTCTGCCACCGCTGTAGATTTCCGCTTCTTGCTCTCCACCGGTTTTCGTCCCTTAGGCGCGGCACCTCCCTTCGCTGATGCTGCCGCTGCCTCTTGCCCCAAAACAAACCCTACTCGCTCGACATCCTCTCTATTCTCCAAGCCCAGCCGTTTGGCGGTCGCTCCCACCTTGTCGTAGTAGTCCCAGTACTCCTTCGCATCGTATTTGATCTTTGTATCCCACGCGCCATCATGGACAACCCAGCGAAAGGCCTCGTCGCTAAACACCGGCGCTTCAGACGGTTTGTGGGCGGCAAGAACATATGATGCTGTTGCCGGGCCTACCCCTTTGATCGAGAGGAGGTGCGTGAAAGAGGATTGGACGTCGGGGGACGAGAAGGCGGTGGTAGTAGTTGATACAACAAAGTCGGCATCGTTGGACTCGATCAGCCGTAGGATTGGTCGCATTTTACCGCGTTTTCTAGGGACATCAGGACTGCGCGGAGAGGAAGCAGAAGGGGGCGGACAGTTTGCAATCCACAAGGCGGTAGAGCTCGGGCTTTGTCATGTGGGGGGGAGATCGCGCTGCTATCGCGGAAGGGAGGACGGTGCGGCGCCATTTGTCAAGAGACGAAAGGGTTTCTGGTTTTGGACGGGAAGCGGCAGTGATGGTGGCATCGTAACGCTTTAAAGTCGTGGTGAATTCTGAGAGAGTTATCTTGGACGGGAGGGACATTTTGGAGTTGGTGAGGTTCTAAGGTTCAGGGTACAAGACGCGTAAAGAGATTCAGCGCGCCAAGCAGTTGTCGATTATGGGCCGACAACCTCTGTGTCTTCATCTAGCATATATCCGGTATCGATATCAACAAGGACTTCTACCTCCGTCCATTACCGTCATGATTCCTTGCAAGCAAGTCACCGCGTTCCACTGCACGAGCCAACTATCTACCACCTCGCTCCCTCGGTTCGATACCAGCCTAATTTAGCTCCTTTGTCCCTGACTACGAACAAATTTCAGCCGACGGGAGCTCGGCTAGAGACAAGCAAGCTGCGCATATTCGCTCTTATAGTTCAGTTTCCCTGCAATCGACAATCTACCCAAGATGCCAGCTCAGTGGGAGGAAATCAGCCTTCGAAAGCGTCAGGAGCGCGACTCAAAGATTCCAGACCAATGGCGACTTCAAAACATCGATAAGTCGCGCACCAATGTGACCTCTGTTCCAAGAGAATGTGGTCTGTTGACGAATCGAGAGCTCGACATAACCGAGAATTATGACGCAAAGGACATTGTGGACGCAATTGCAAGGCAGAAGTGGACCGCGGAGGAGGTTACGGTTGCCTTTTGTAAGGTTGTTTGCGACTTTGTAAACTCTCTGAAGTTGTAGGTTGACGTTTCGATAGAGAGCAGCCATTGCGCAACAATTGGTGAACTGCCTTACGGAAATCTTCTTCGACGCTGCCATTGACAGGGCTCGGTACTTGGACAGCTATCTCCAGGAGCACGGAAAGCCTATAGGTCCTCTTCACGGAGTGAGTTTCTCTGCCCTGAAGCCCTCGTCGCCTTTAAACTAATTCGCACCGTTTCGCATATGATATTTTGCTAACATACTTAGCTTCCAATCTCCATCAAAGATTGCTTCTCAGTTCCAGGGTATCCCTCCTCAGTCGGCCTTGCCTCCCGCGCACTCACGCCCGACACCACATACGCAACAATGCCCGCCCTCCTCCTCTCCGCCGGCGCAATCCTGTATGTCAAAACGGCTACCCCGCAAGGGCAGCTGTCATTCGACACAGACAGTGCTCTATGGGGACGTACGCTCTGCCCGCACAAGACAACACTTACCGCAGGCGGTTCCTCCGGTGGTGAAGCGGCTCTCGTTGCTATGAAGGGATCCGTTCTCGGAATTGGCACAGACATGGCGGGTTCAGTCCGGGTCCCGGCCTTTTGCTGCAGTTTATTCGGCGTCAAACCGACCTCCTACAGAACACCACACCTTGGAACAGAAACAATCGAAATATTAGGCCTGGATTCTGTTCGTATCCCGGTTTGTGTAGGGCCGTTAGCAAGGACGGCAGGGGATTGCAAGTGGTTTTTCGAGGTCCTGACCAGCCTCCAGCCGTGGAGATTTGATTCGCAGGTTCTGCCTTACACATTCTCTTCCCCCTTTCAAAAGAGTTCAAAACTGAAAATCGGCCTATTGTGCAACAATGGTATCACAACTCCACTTCCTCCCGTCGCGGCGGTTTTGGATGAAGTGCGACTCTCCTTAGTCGCCACTGGTCATACGGTAGAACTTATCTCCCTCCCAGAATTTGGATCTGCGTGGGCTACAACGGGTGGCTTTTTGACGCTGACCGGGACGAGTGGCTTTTTTGATGCTTTGGAGTCCGTTGGCGGAGAACCGATGTCTCCCTGGCTAGCGGCGCGAATGAAGCGGGTAGACATGAAACCGAATGCCTTGATGGAGCTTTGCAAGCTTTCATACCGGAAACAGCAAGACGAGATAGCGTTTATTAAGCGACTGTGGGAGAGGGAACAAGGAAAGGACCGCCTGGACGTTATTGTGTGTCCTGTTGCGGGTCATCCTACGCCAAAACATGATGATTGGGTCGCGATAGACTGGATGGCGGTTTGGAATATGGTGGACTATCCTGCGGCGGTGAGTGCAGTTTGGGCACTTGACATGTCGATCATGAAGTATGCTCGAGTAGATTGCGGTAAGAAAGGGAGTAAAAGCGCTAAGGGATCACTGCCGAAAAATCTTCTCAAGATTTTACTCCCTCTCTTACCACGACTGTACTTATTCGAGTATATAGGCAGTCAAAGGTCTTGAAATCTCAGTAATGGGATCGACGGATCTGCACACTAAAAGCCAAAACTTTTGACTGCCTAAATACCTAGAGGTGAATGCTAATAGGTATATGCAGGTGATACCGGTAAGGGCTGTATCCGAAGCCGACTTGAGGAGGGAAATAACTGTGCCGTCACTCGGTCGATGGGATGATGGGTGCAGAAAACTCTGTAAGCTCTCACCACTAGAGTCATGAATAGTAACTGAGTGTCTCAAAGGGAACCCGGAGATCAGAAATGCGCTGGAAGGTGCGCCGATTGGGATTCAGGTTGTCGGGCGGAAAGGCGAGGATGGAGAGCTTTGTGGAGCCATGGAAATCATAGCCGAAGCTTTGCATCGCAGCAAAGACCTTAGCACGACCACTTGTGGAGTACCCAAGTTGTAAGAGAACGTGCACTCTTCTGAGGATATCCGCAGTTGAGAAACAAATCGAAGACACGTTGCGTCATATGGAACGGACCGAAAGTGGATCAATACCTATGTGTCTGAAGATATCTACTAGCAACTACAATCCAATTTTATCTAGCGTGAGATCTGCAGTTCTGTGATGTGATGTGATTCGGTGGATCATAATTCTACAGTTGTACGAGGCTACACCATTCTTTAATCAACCCCAGGTCTTCTACCATCCGGCCACGAGTATGGATCAGTTTTAGGACGATGTCATCTCTTGCTGTGTAGTGTCTTGTCAATGCTGTTATGCATAGATGCTAGGGAGTAGTATAGAACGAAAGTCGATATGCGACGGGGCATGGCGAGCTTCTGGGCAACATGACGTTGCTGAACGGTTTTATTGATCGTCGGCCAATGACTGACTTACTGTTCCCGGCCAAGTTACGGGGTCGCTACTAGCACTCCGAGACTAAAAGTTGTGGTGGGTATTGCCGGCGGTCAAGTCGGCAAGTAGACTAGGTACTTAGCTAGGTACAGGGGCATTATTCCGAGATCAGCACTGCCGCCGCCCGAGTTAACACTGCGCGGATGAACCTGGACGCAACTGTAGTCACTGGTATCCACTGAAAGATCGCCAGGGCCTTCTAATTGCCTGCAGCTACCGGATTGCCGCTCACTAATTGTCGTTGCCCGATTACCAAATTGTCCATTCGCTGTTTCGACTCATCATAAACTGACGCTGGAGTGGATTCCTGCAGAGTTCTGACAGGAATCTTGACACGAGCCTCTCAATTTTCATCTCCACTTGGGTGCGATGCATTAGCCTCTTAGGTAATGGACGCACAGTGTGGCCCCTGCGAGTGTTCTCCCAAACCTAGAGCTTAATCTGACCCTATTTAAGATACAAGCTCTCTGCTTCTCTGTTCCCCGCTTTTCACAGACGAGCACTTTTGTCCTACACACCCCTTGATCGATGGAAGACGAGACTTGAAGTATTTGCAACAAACAAAGAGAAAAGAAAAAACCATGACAGACTCAGTGGTGCCAACTTATGCCGGCCTGTCGGGACAGAAGCTAAGGTTTGCAATCACCGCGACTGCAACCATTGGCTTTTTGCTATTCGGATATGACCAGGGTGTCATGAGTGGCATTGTAAGTAGTGAATATCTTCCCCTTTGTTTTTTGGGACAGAGCTCGAGATGGTTGGATGGAACACCTACCGATGAGGGAGTGTTAAGCTTATTTTCCAATCTCCAGCCAGCAGCCCCACTCGGACAACAGCCGCTGACATACTCCACACGTCGACTAGATCACAGGCGAACAATTCAACTGGGAATTTCCCGCCACTAAAGGAAACGACGAGTACCACAGCACGATCCAGGGGACGGTAACTTCGGTCTACGAACTGGGATGCTTTGCTGGAGCGATTGCGGCATTGTTGTATGGTGAACGCCTGGGAAGGAGGAAGAGTATTCTTTGCGGAGCGTTCATCATGATTCTGGGCACGCTTATCCAAATCACTGCTTTCCGTGGGCGTTGGGAGTTGGGACAGTTTATCATAGGGAGAATTATTACTGTATGGCGTCACGTGTGGGGGGAAATATTTAGTGTAATATCTGACAGTTGGCTGCAGGGAATCGGAAATGGAGCCAATACTTCGTCGATCCCCGTCTGGCAAGCGGAGACGTCAAAATCCCATAATCGTGGATTGTTGATATGCATTGAGGCTGCAATGATAGCGGTTGGGACGGTCATCGCATACTGGCTGGACTTTGGCTTCTCATTCATCGACAACTCCTCGCAATGGCGGTTCCCCATTGCATTCCAAATAGTATTTGCGTTCCTTCTGATTGTCGGTATAATGATCCTCCCGGAGTCTCCTCGGTGGCTCCTGAACCACGGCGATGAAGCGGAAGCGCAGAAAGTCCTCGCGGCACTCAACCAGACGACTGAAGACAATGAGGAAACGCAGATGGAGAAAAAGGTCATCCTGGATTCTATTGCTGTAGTTGCAGGTGTCGAGTCAACGAGCGGGTTTAAGGATGTGTTCTCCCGAGGAAAGGGACAGCATTTGAGACGCATGCTTATTGGGGCTAGTAGTCAGATGTTTCAACAGCTTGGAGGTATTTTGAGACCCTCCCCCCTAGCCGGGTTGTTTTACTGACAATGATGGCGAAAGGATGCAATGCTGTTATCTACTACTGTAAGAACCCAGATCAAATACCCAACGTCCACTCCAACTAATATTACAAAGGTCCTGTCCTCTTTGAGGAAAGCATTAAACTTAACCGCACCCTCTCGCTAGTCCTGGGAGGCGTAAACGCAACCGTCTATGCCCTTTCCACCCTGTTTTCATTTGTCTTCATCGAGCGTGCCGGCCGGAGGAATCTCTTTCTTATCGGATCGGCTGGGCAGGCCGTTGCTATGCTGATCACCATGGGCTGTCTCATCCCCGGCACGATCGAAAGCGCAAAGGGTGCGGCCGCGGGACTGTTCCTGTTCATCATCTTCTTTGGTGCCACATGGCTAGAGCTCCCCTGGCTATATCCCGCTGAACTATCCCCACTAAAAACGAGAACGAGAGCAAACGCGCTAAGCACCAGCACCAACTGGATCTTTGTACTTCCCTCTCCTTCCCAGTTACAACACCTTCCTGCTAACTAGCCGTAGAACTTCCTCATCGTTCAAATCACCCCCACCATGATTGCAAGCATTGGCTGGAAAACATACCTGGTCTTTGCAATCTTCAACATGAGCTTCATCCCGATTATATACCTCTTCTACCCCGAAACGGCGGGGAGGAGTCTGGAAGAAATCGATATCGTATTTGCACGCGCCTTCTGTGATGGCACGAGCCCAGTCCGCGTGGCGAAGGAAATGCCGAAATTGGATGTGAAGGAAGTTGAACAGGCGACTGGTGAGCTGGAGCTCAGGGATAGGGGCAATGGTGATGTGGAAAAGAATGGAAGCTCGGGGGTGACGGAGGTGGGAGCAGGCTGGGTGGCGGAGTAATGGGTGTATACCAAGAGCGCGTCTATAGATCGGCCGGATAGATAAAAGTCTTAAGAGTTCTGGTGTAGAGTAATGTGGGAGGGTGAAGTTGGTCTTTAGCTCTGGGAAAAAGCTCATGTTCGTCCACGCGGCTTCTAACTTCGAGATACAACTTCAACCCATGGACCGTAGCATTTCTTCGACCAACAAGGCAGTAGTTACCGCACCGGTAACATTTCAGCCGAATTTCTAACTCGGGTATAACAAGCACTCGATCAGAAGCTGGTCATTATCCTTCTATGGTGCGGTAAAGTGATCAAAATACCATTTCAGCGATGTCGTGCATGAAATTAATGGAATTGGGTAACTTCATGCACACTAACCCCAATTTCAGTAGTTATACACCACATCAGCTTAGCACCATATCATGGTACGACTTCATGTAGTGGTCAACATTATTTGACATCATGTACCAACTAGCGGGATTCAGTGTTTATACACATGAATTTACCCAATTCCGCTAATTCCATGTACGACGTCGTGAAATGGTATTTTGACCGCTTTACACCGCCATATCCTTCGTCCTCAAATATCTTCCCAGCTGACCGTAGGTAGTTCAAGTGCTCATGTGGTACTTGCCTACATTGTGGGAAACGATGCGTTAATTCACAACATCGTTCTTTCCAAACCGTCTCTCAAGTGAACGAAAAGCAATTCCCAATAACAAACCCGTGTTCGGAATTAGCACCTTGTCTATCCATAAGCTACGCCAATCCTCTTAGTCAACTTTGTTTCTAGAGTTGTGACTTAGAACGGGCTTAGGGTCACTATTGTGTTCAAACTGCACGTTTGAATACTGCACTAGTGTTCATTTTGTGGTGTCTAAAACATCCGAACCAGTAGGTGAAGTGATCTCTGGCGACCAAATTTGGAATCTAGTTCGTCACGTTTTCATCAGTAGTACAATATTAACCAAAGATAAAATCGTAGCAATCTCATACTCTCGCTCCCTTCTTTCGAAAGGCAGTCAAAGAAAAATATTACTGCACCTCTGGGGGCCTCCCATGGATTACACGGAAAGAAAAAACACTGAAGGGAAAAACTTATAGATCTCACAAGCCCTACAACAGAGTAAATTCCATTGTCACAACTTCAAGGTATTATACTTGAAGTTGGGCTCTGTTGTAGGTGACCTACTCTATGCATGACCTGATTATCTCATAAGAAATGAACAGAGATAGCAGTAGAACAAGCCACGTCATCAAAAGAGGCTTAGTATATATGCTTAGTACTATGTACTTATATAGGAAACTAAAGCCTTAAATGATTTTAGCACCCAACTAGTAAAATGATATGATTTTTGATAGAAATGGTATTCCCGAAACTCCGGGGCACCTGTTAGTACTAGTGAAATGGCAGACAATGTTGACACGCGGATTTTGCAGTGGGCGTGGAGAACTCGTCAATCGTCTGAATTCTAAAGAGCAGAAGAGAAAAGAAAAAAGCTTAAGTACACGATGTTAAGATAACTATACTGAAAGTGGCAACCCACGTAATAGCCAAGCAATCACACAATGCCCGTCGATGATCTCGGGCGAAAGCCCAGTATTCCGTCAACGAACAAAACGTAGGTATCTCTTTGAGCTGCAGGTGTAAATGGTCTTAAGTGAGCTTACCTTCCTTTGTTGGGTTCTTGCTCGGCTGCCGGGGAGAAATACATCACTCAAACTAATTTCAACGAAGGTTCCAGTTGAATCGACTCGTAGCCAAGATATGCAGAGTACTACGCACGTATAGAAAAGAGAGCTCGGTTTGCTGCCTCCTACAGCGCTAATAATTTGCAATTGGTGCCCAAGTTCATCAAGTCTACCGGTGTAGCTGTGTAGCTCACTACTAAGTACTACATAAACTACTTAGCTACGCAAGACCAAGGCCTCGGCGACGCTGATTGTCTTGTAATCGGGGCTCCAGGTTGTCTCGAGCCCAGACGGAAATGGAGTCACGTACTTAGTATCGAGTAAATCCACAAAAGCACACTCAATTTCCAGTGAAAACGCGGCCGGCTGGGTACGAGACAAGGTTCCAGGACTGTTTCACATAAATAAAGCTCGGCTCCCGCGTTTACCGGTAAGCACAGTTCAATAATAGACCGCGAAGCTCGTTTTCGGTCTCCGTATTATAGGTTGGTTCGCTGTAGTTTCGTGGACCGGCTCCTGGGACAGATTTCGACATTTCAAATTCAAAAGTTGGGATTATTGAACTTTCACAATAAGCACTGAGAGTTGCAGTCTTCAATTGCCATTTCCAATTGCCATTTCCAATTGCGATGTCTACCTTCTGCTATTCTCCAACAATCCAACTCGGTACAAATTTCGAGCGATATTAATGAAACTCAAAAACAAATAAACATTATTTGCACTACTGCATTCTTCGGACTATCACGCCCCAACTTCAATATTCTGTTCCGCCGACGCATACCAAGCCACAAACAATCTGAAGGACAAAAAAATAATATTCATCCGAAAGGTGGCCGAGGTAGGTAGGGTAGAGCGACCGGTGAATGTGGCAGCTGATATGGGCGCAGCCACACCCAACCGTCAGCCGCGATACCATGGCACTGATTCCCGCGAATCCACCCACGGGGCTGAACATTAGACATTGCGTCTGGCCTACCAATCTCCATTGATAGTCGGCGGGGTCGGATAATGCTTCAACAGCTGGTCGACGGCTCTCGACCACTCGCGATTCAAGACATTTGCCAATTCGGCCGCATGCACGGGATTCGGCACGGCACCGCCCCACATCGAGGGTTGGTTTGCAGTCCTCACAGCGTATTGGGGAATCATTTGACTGCGTCCACATAAGTACGTATCTCCATAGAAGAGGGGTGGGGGGAAACTTACTCGGTCTTCATCTTCGCCAGAAGCAGCCACGCAAGGTTCCAAGACCTGCTGCTCTTTGGGTCGCTGTAGACTCGCGCTTTGGCGTCCTCCACGAGCTCGGTGCTGAACGGATACTGTCTGGTGAGGCCACGTAGCTCCTGGAGGAAATTCGTGCTGACGTAGTAGCCCCAGGCGTCCGTCATTTCGTCCATGTAGTCCGACATGAACCCGGGAAGAGAGGTTAGGACACGCTCGATACGGTGGAGCTCAGTGAGGGTGTTAACGCGGCGGTGTCTCAACGTTTGGCGCATCTGGTTAATCTCCGTAATAGATACGATCTGGCGAGGTCCGGTGTAGTGGCTGTAGGCATACTCGCTGGGGCTGGAGTAGTTGGACATTGTGGTAGTAGTATCGGAGCTTTGGTTGTCTGCGGCTTGCACGTAGGTTCGGTTGAAGTATTCGGTTTGAGCTTCGACAACTGGATGGAATCGATGTGAAGTTGATGAAGCGGATGAAGTTGCAGGCGAAGAAGTAAATGATGTAGTCGGAACAGAGAGATATTGGGCTGATTGTTGGTTGTCTGGATTACTCGATGGATTGATATCCGAATGGAACATACTATCCTTATATCTTTTCGTCCCAGTAGTGAAAGTGACGAGAAGATGAAGCCGAAATGTCTTACGGTCAGAAACGTGGGGGCCAAGCTGCACTAACGTTTTTCTGTTGATACTGTAGGAAGTACTAAATCATCAGGTACAGGCAGCATTTTAAACACCGACCTCAAAAAGCATCATCTGCCTCAATGGCCGAGTGACAGCGTAGTCATACTCATGCCAAGTCAGGCTGAGACTCCGCCAGATGCGTTCAGTTGTATCAGATATATGATGATAGCCTCGTTGCCCGGTTGATTCAATGCCGTCGGAATGAGGGCCATGTCAAAGGCATCTGATTAAGACGGACTCGCAAGTGAGCTCCAATGGTATAATACTAGCGCCTATGTCAGCTATGTTGTATAGAACCAATGGTTGCTAGCTAGCGTAAGAGGTCTGCGCGACGGGTTTCGACTCAAAGGTTGCTTCATTTTGTCAGACTGGAAAAAGACATTTGGGCTTGTGCTAGACGGGTAGCTGTTGAGGAATTGTAGAAACACAAAGTTGCAGGCACAATGTTAAGTGTGGTTAGGGCTACTACAAGGATAAGCCACATGTAAAGCCACAGAAGCTGGTCGCACAAGCCATGATAACAATAGAAAAAGGGGTCTTGCAGTCTAGAATGACCGCTAATTACCCAAATAGTATCAATTAACAATCAATATTGGTGCTGTTGTGGCTGTGCGCTCCTCGTGTAACAAAAAGCAAGTGCACGTGGCTGGGACCTAATGCAATTGGAAAAATTTCCGATTGGAGTGAGATGGGATTTCGTTTGATTTCATACTAAGACACAAAGCCGGTAGGCACTTGAAATAGTCAATACCCAACACAGTAGCAGAAGTGGACGCAAATGAAGGTACGAGCGGTCCCCGTTATTATTAGATATGCATGCCCTCGGGTGTTTATCCATCGCGGCTAGTTCATCGTATCGGATTGCACTGCATGCGCAGCTGCACACTGTCAATCAGATCTCAATTGCTCTAGCTTTTCCAATGAACATGACTCCACAGCTAAGTAAGAACTGAGGACGCAGTGGGCCAACCCTACAGCAGATCATCACAAATCTAACCACCATTGATATCAGGCGGGAAGATCAACTATTTGATGACTGCGTAGCTAGCAGCCTTGCTATTGACAAAAGAAGTCTCAGTGCGATACAAGTATGGAACTAAATTTTCCTGGATACCTACGGCAAATGTTACGCCATCCCCTCCCTACATTGATATTCTGTACTGGCAATTGACGATGATACACTCTTCCGACGTTCGAATGATCAAGAATGCACCAAATATGGAGCAAGCTGTATTGGCCTAGCAGCCGATGTACCATCCTCAATTGCCGGCACAACGGACTAGGCATGACCCATGAATTGAGTCTGTTTGCATCACCGGGGACCGGACGCACCACATTCCTATTGTATATGTATTCGGTACTGAATGCCAGCACGGCGAATACTTTCGTTTCCTTGAGAATGGACGGTAACTAACGTTTTACCTGCTGAATGATAGGAAGAAGGGATTTCACTCTCATCTCAGATATGTTACTATATTATACTATACTATGACAAAAGATTAGTCAGATTAGATATTGTATGAACTTGTTAGTTTCTAATATGCAATATACACACCAGCCGCTTCACCGCTTGTTGCACAAACAAACTCTACATACTCAGCCACACTCCGTAGTAATGTTACGTCAGCGCATAGTAGGCTACTTACATATGGATGCACCCACACCTCTCTACAAATTGCTTTTCTCAATTCGGTAGATCACTCTCGTTCGTCTCATCTCGTGGGGGGATTCCTTCATGGTGAAATTCAAATAATCCTTCAGCACAAAGCAACGAGCACAAAGACACAGATGACTTTTGCGAACGCGAAAAGCTTAGATACAGTACATCGCAAATCTGCTACTGAGTAAGTATTGGAGCGGCTGGTCTGCACAATCGGGCGCGACGATATCTGAGCGTCGGTGTTACACAAGGTTATGAACCCCCCACTCCAATTCGAAACTTCAGGTTCGATTCGAACTTCCTCCGTATCTCGACTTTTGGTCCGGCATTAATCCCTCGTTCTTCATGTTCAGGTGGTATCCCTGCCAGGGTTTTGTTCTTTCAATTTTAACGTGGGGGGATTAACTTCCAGTGAGAGGGGCAAAAGATGAGTTAGACTCCTCCATACCGCATTCTTGTGTATCCCCAGGCCTCCGCTGGGGATAAGCGCCACATACACTTACAAGCGACAAAGGCCGCATATCAGGACCGAGTGATATTAGTGAAGTTTCCATCGCCACCTCAGCACGTTGATCGCCGACAATGTGGTAGACGGATGCTAATGTCACTGAGGTGAGATCAGCCTGGCCAATGATGTTAATATACCAGAATTGATGGCTTCTACTTTCTTGAGAAATTACTGAAGCAGTTGCACGTATGTGCAGCAGTGAACTAACTTTTCTAATCTTAGTGAGCGAATGTAGTGATGTAAGTGATGTGAGTAATACTAAGTAGTTAGTCTATACTCAAGACTAATAACCGTTGGGTGCAAATGCACAAGCTTTACCCGCAGTCAGAAAAGACCAGTAGCCTCTGGATGCAAAAGCACAAGCTTTATCCAGCCGTCAAAACTTCCCCTCTTTTCACAGTCTAACTTTACTAAGGTATTCCCCTTGGCAGAATGCCTTATCCTCGTTCCTCCATCTCAGGCTCCATCTCAGGCTCACCATCAGGCCTACTGGATGTCCTGAAAGATGGCTAATGGCCTACCCCTCCATTGGCAACACGTATTCAGAAGCTCCAGATGATATCCTTGGCTAGCCCAACTTCACCTCATATTGATTTTAGCGCCTGCCTGTATGTAGCCCGGTGACAGCGAACCATCTCCCAACTCCTTTTGCTTAAACAGCCGGGAGCATCTTGATACCTTCTCAATTGATGAGCCAGCGATACGCTCACAAACCATTCATCCATATGCCATTTCTCATCACAGCTGAAACTGTCTCGAGAAGTAACAGGAAAAAAACTATTAGTGTGGTTGGATTGGTACATAGCGAGAATGAGAGTACAGGGAATTCAGAAGTGTTTTTCCATAGCAACGCCAATATTTCTGTGTATTCTTGTTGTTGGGATCATTATCGCTGCCCATCCAACCACACTAGATGGTGCTATAGTCACGATCACTGCGTTGTCATCAGCCGGCAGAGTAGATGCTTCCGATGCCACTCAGATTCCACGTATAGACCAAGTGAAGAACGACGAGAGGGAAATACAGGGATCTATCTCTTATAAGTTTATCCGTCCGACCTCCGAATGGACTGTGCTGCACTTTATATTCTACGAGTTGATACAGCTAAGTTTATAACGATTCCTCGTGGCTATTAACAAGCACACGCAGCCCTACAAGTCCACTAAACCTAATCGACGCTTTCAAAAATCAGATTAACGATTCGGAGACGCTCAACTTCCAACAACGCCATGGAGCGGAAGATCTGTTGCGATTCCTCCTTAACCTTTCAACAATTGGAGATAGTGTTCCGAAGCGGCCCGGCTGGCTGGCTGGCTGGCCTTTTAGCGGCCTGCAGATCATGCCGACCGGGCCTGGCTGCTTAGGAACACTGGTTGGAGAGAAAGTAAATGGATCGATCGATGAGATATAGAGGTCTAGAAGAGCTGGTATCGATTACTAGGCGGTTGTTCAGCCCGCATCGAACGAAGCCCGTTCGCCAGAGGCAGAGGTAGATGAAGGTATGCCTTCACAAGAAGAGTCACAGGATCCAATGGTAAAATCTCTACATGGCAGAAACGTTAGTCTGTACATGATAATGACCAGCACAGCCCCTGAGCCAGCGGTACATGTCATGCGTGTGGCCTGATTTAGGCTATTGGCGCAAGAAGGGCCCAAGGGGCAGGAGACACCCGAGTAAAGACATAGTCAGTCCTACTCATGTATCCACATTATTACTGCTGACCAAGACGGAGGTTTGGTTTTCTTTCTTAGTAGCTTCGGGGGCTCTTGGCGGTCTGGTTTTCTTTGCATCTTTTTGCTAGCTTGTACAGTACTTCTCTGAGCTCTCTGCACAATCTAAGCTCGGATTAGAGCCATAAAGCATCTCACCCTGGTCATGGAGGATTCGGGTACGGGTAGACATACCCACGCCTTACGTGACACTGAGCTGAGTTTGTCAGTCGTCTGGGTTCTACTGCGTAAGGTTTGATAGACTGTATCTCTCTCGTTCGCCCGCAAGAACAATCCTCGCTAAGTATTAATTAATGGTCGACCGACCGCAAGCTGCATACAAAACAAAGGCCCAGCAAATCGTCCGCCGCGAAACCCAAAGAATCAGAAATCATCCACGAAGAGACCCAGCATCCCGTTCCAGAGCAATACTTTTAGTAACCCAAAGTTACACGACAGCTCCCCAGAAGTAATTTTACCCACACATCTTACATCCAGCTTTGTCGTAGATATCATGAAACCTGCTATTATCAACTAGCCATTCTCACACCGTAAAGTGCTGGGCAATCATACTTCTGTTTCAACATGTTACCAAGCTATTCATTACCGTAATCCGCAGCGTGCCTATAGAAAATCACGGTGTGCCTCCATCTGTTTCACTTGTTGACAGTCCTGGTCACTTGATAAGCAAAGTGAAGATGTAAAAGAATCAAGAAAGAGCTTACATCATGTTATCGCCAATACCGTTATCTAGAAAAACAAACTCGGTAGCCCGTCTAAACTGCTCCACACAAAAGGCGGAAGTTTACAATCAAGATAGTCGAGGATGATTTGTACATGAATCTAGTTTTGATGTGGAAGCATCCATTGAGATCTGCAAGCCAGGTTGTGAGTGCTCTCAGACGATCAGGCGCGATGTTCTCGTCGAAATGGATCCTGCACAATACTTCGATTGATTGATGTGAAGGATTACTTCCTTGTATGTTGAAGGGGAACCGTGGCTGGTCTAATATTTTCCTTTGATGAAGGTTCGCTGAGCTTTAAAACCTTTGGGGCTGAAGTTGGAATTTGTGAAATGGGTTGAAATTGACTTTCTGGATCCTTGTCTCCTCTGTAATCTTTGCTGCAATATCTGTGAAAACTATTGGTTTTCCATCCCTTCAGAACTGGCGGGAAACCGAACAAAACCGTTGTGTAAAAGAAACAGCACTATATCTTGAAACAGCCGTAGATTTATCGTCTATTGCCAGTGTTCCTAAGCAACCCAGCGGGCTTTCTAGACATCTACAGGTCAGCCAGGCCCGACCACAATATCTCCGGCCGCCCTTAGCGCAGGCCAGGCTGGGCTGCCATATTAAAAGCCTACGCTGTAAAAAGCCTGCAGGCTTTCAGATATCTGAGGCTGCCCACAGATCTGGCTCAGCCCAGCCTCAATATGGAGGCCGAGCCGCTTAGGGACATTGTCCATTGCTGCAACCAATTCAACTGTACTGTAATGAACAAATACTAAACTAAAAGAGCAGTCACGAACTTTATGGCTCTAACATAACTTCCTATGCTGGAATTTTAAAAGTTTTCAGAATTTGAAGGTGTTCAATCTTGCTTGTAGATCAATTGTACAGAGAGATTCAAATGACTTGACATCGTTGCCGGCATTGGTATTGTCATCTTTAAAGCTTATGGAATAGGCATTGACATTGGAGGAGGGTTTGACGGTTGGAGCACCGGAACGTCGACACTAATTGCGACCAGTCAAGTTAGTTATATTCATCTAAGATGATGATGTGAGTGGGGGACATACCTTGGGGTCTTGGGGGGTTGTTGGGAGTTTGGAGAAACTGACGATGGTAATTTTTTGATGATAAAGGGAATTCTAGGTGGCGGAACAGGTTGTTATAAGGAATTAACGGCACAGCACTGAAATACATCGATCCAGGATGTTGCGAACTCGAAAAGAAAAGGTGTATTAAACGATGATGTCGGATAACTCTAGCAAAAGCAAAAACCCAAGAACAAGAGCCGCATGAAAAGGTTACCCGGCACTCTGCCATGACATAGTATTCGGAAGCGCTTGTGTTACGAAATGTTGCGAAGAAACAAAGATGAAGCACCTTCACGACGTCATTTCATCGCACTTGAAAGCCAAGCCGACTACTCATGATTGTCGCACTACATTCAAACTCACCCGTCCACAACAGTTGCGCCCAGCCTCGAGAAGCTTGAGTGTACGTTCCGAGCTATAAACATGCGTATATAGCATCCTGCCCCGTTCCCCTCACATTCGAAAAGGAAAATGTTTAATTTTTGTCTAGCTGTAACTACCTAGGTAGGTACCTCGTCAAGTAGACTTCCTGGCCTCGGGTGATTGCATACGGCAGATTTAGCCGCGGGCTGCGCTTGCAGTGCCCTGTCGTTGGTGAGGGACCCCGTCCACTCGACAATATCCGCTTTCATGGAGCTTATCTAAGGCTGTGACATTATAATACAGTGGGCTCAGGCACTGATCAGTTGGGTAGCTACAACACACCGGAATTGGTTACGGATATGGAAGCTTCAAACAAGAGCCATCCACTCCAAGTGAAACATTGTATTGTGTTGGTGTCAGCGGGCTCTTCAGGTCACTCGATAGCGATTCTCTGGGGATGTAGTCTCGCTGGATACCTCGGTGCATAGGATGGCACTCTACATTCTCCCTTAGCTGAGCTGCCCGGGTCTGGGAAACAATGTCGCTTTTATCCACCACGAGACCGCATTTCGCCATCTAAACTCCATGGGAATAAGCGTAATGACCCAGTGTCTCGGGCCTTCCCCCCCGTGATAGGTCTTGGGCCTCTTCCGGAGCTCCGTAGGTGAGTCTGAGAATGGATCCCAACAAGACTGAAGCCACGGATCTCAAACCCCTTCGGAAGCCGCATCCCGGGTTTCAAACCACCTTCTCTTCATGGACAGACCTCGGGGCTCTAGAATCCAGAACCATGAACCTTACGGCGGCTCGTGTACTCGACAGACGCCGGCGGCTATTATGGCGGTAGTGCTTAACATTCGAGGCGTTCCGGTTCTAGCCGTGAGGGTAAGCGGGATGAGGGGTGTATATTGCAGTTGTCGGTAGGAAACGCGGGGCTAGACGTGCATGCATAAGGGCTGCAGACTTGGAAATGATACAGTGCTTGTGCGAACCGAATATGTTCCCGTTTGCCGCATGTGATAAACCAACTCTCCGAGTGATGGTGATGGTGAGTTGTGCTGCCGTTCGAGTAGCCGCGGGTGCAATTAGCGACTGGCCCCCATGGCCCACCTGCTTCCAGACTCGAGTCTTATTGCGGAGTTTCTCGAGGAGCGCAAAAAACAGGATCGCAAATAGGACCTGGAATCTGGGTACCCAAACAACAGCAGCGAGCAGCCGCCACACTAATGCACGGGTTCAAGAAACTTGAAGTATAGTTTATGTAATAGAGCATTTCCTTAATTGACGCTAGGATATCCTAACAAAAAATGTACAAGAATATATCTCCTAGGAAATTAAAACCCATATACCATCCCAAACACTAATTGTGGAGCACACAAGAAAGCGCTGGTAGGCTTTTGTGCGTTGTGTAGCGGTGTCTAGCGCGCCACTGTTCCACCCTTGTTCCACCAAGAATACGCCTCGAGGAGTTCAAGATACCCGCTATCTCATTCCAATGAAACCCTCCAACCATGCTATACCCAGTTCAACCTTAACTCCAGTGTAAATGCTATGTACTTCGAGGACGCGAAAAAAAAGCCTAATGCACATTAGTATGTTGTTACACGGCATAGGAGCAGCACACAAACTTTTTGCATCATGCATGAATGGCAATGCCACAATCCACGTGTTCAGTAACCACCATACCGCTCGCGGTGTGCTCGAACCCACGTGTCGTATCTCTCCTTGAACTCAACCTCGCTCCGTCGTCGCTCCAGCTGCTCCTCGCGGTTCTGTATCAGTTGGCGGAATGAGGTCCAGACTGTGTAGGTGGTGAAGACGCCGATGGAGCCGAGGAAAAGAAGGAGTGGTGATGTCGGGGCTGCCACTTTGGTGTTGGTGGAGAAACCCATGAAGGCGGGGAAAGAAAGGGACGATGTGATGGTGGACATTTAGGCGGCTGACGTGTTGATAAGGTTGTTTGGTTGGATTGGTTGGACGTGGGTCTTCGTTCTAGCTCGATAGTATATAAAGTAAGCTACTGAGAGATGAGAGATGAGAACTGAGAGCTGAGGGCTGAGCAGGTTGCTTTGAGGCGAGTTTGATATTGATCTCGATCGTCGTGGAGAGCAGGCTTATGTATCGGATGCCGAGATCTGGGGAAAAAGTAAGAGGTCACGCGACACTACACCCGCATAGTGCCCCCGTCTTTTTATTTCCCTGTCAACAACGTCAACCACCCCTCTGAAGATCCACTTAATCCAACCGAATTTGAGGATGTCGAAAATAGACTTACGTGGACCGAATCGAAACTTGCAGTATTTTTCACCTCCGTCGTCAGTTGACGCGTTGAACTGAGACGACGTCGTTGCGGCGGACTGGACTGTGCTGTTTGCTGAACAATAATAGCTGGGCTGTGGGGGATATGGATAAAGGAGGCAGACAACCCGCGTTTGAAAATCCCTAGCCCTTGGTTCCGCGTCACCCGAGCTCATCACTTTGAGGGGTACGTGCACCGAGACACTGAATAGAGGTGTGAACAAACTTGTCGATGCTTCGAGAAATATGGGGACGGTTATCATCCTGCATCAAGCTGCATGCTTTTTTCTCGGTGTGAATCAAATCAGAAAGCTCACATATTGCAAATCTGCTGGGACACACCACCTGTTTTGCTAAGCGGGCCAAACCGGCGCTCTGTAGGCGAGCGGTTCCACGATCTCCAATCATGGGGAATCTGCGATATAGTGTTGCTGTCGTGTAGCCGAGTCGCGAGCCGGCTGGCAGTTGAGGCGGCGTGAGGTGCGAAGGCTGTGGAGGAGCCTTGTTTCGGCACCCGAGAATCATTCTCCGGGCAGGACCCCACACGTGCGGCCACCGACTCTCGGCGCGGCTCCCATTTGGCCGGGTCTAGGCTCCGGAACGCACGGGAGGCCCTCCGAGTGGATCTCCATTCCTTACTGTCTCGGTAATTGAGAATTGGTCTGAACGTTTTGACGTTCCTCACTACGCCTGCGCTGTGGAACATTAACATATCAATTTCCAGCCCTTTGCAGAACAACCTTCTATTACCTCATTGATCTACGTGGTTTGCTTCCCGACGTCGCAGACGGAAGCTTCTCACATTCTGCCAGATCACTTTTGTCGCCATCAATCCAATCGAATCGCGGCTCTAGCGACAGGGCGTGTCGGTTTCCGAGCTCGACATTGGATACTGTCGCTCTGGTGGTTCGCCAGCATATATTGCCAGCCCTCCTGTCACATATCAAGTTTACCTGCGCGTTGAGCAGCCTGGCTGGCCGGTAAGCCGCACTTGCGCCTATTAAAGCCCAGCCCGTTTGCATGATGTCATATGACCTCCCATTGGCCCATCCACGGAGTTCTGTTTGTTTACAGGTCGGCAACCGCGGATAAAACATACCAGCATACATTAACTGACATCAATCACCATCCCTTCCATCTGATTCTGTGTGCGGGGAAAGGAGACGTTTGCTTTTGATGCCAACGGTGCAACGTGCGTGACTTAACGCGTTTCTTTGGCAGAGCGGAATGTTCGACGTGTTCCAGAACAGCTAGAAGGGACAGCAGGGCATCGCGGGGAAATGTGGGGTCTCATCCGAATGCGCATACACGTCTGCACGGGATATTGATGAGTTAATCTAAGGAACAGAATGCATATGGCGTCATGAATGATTTGCTCTATCCAATGGGATGTTTCAGATGAGGAACGCACCTTTAAGACATGATTGCTGATGTGGATTTGTGGATGTATATGCAGAAGTAGTTACTGTAAGTATATGCATAGAGTAGTGGGGTAAGAAGAATTACATAGTCTGATACTTTTTTTCACTCGTAATATTGATTAGTTGTGAACTGAAGTGCTAAGGATATTCTAGGGAACATCCATACTACTGCCGTCGCTCCCGAGAAACCTTGATGCATCTTCCCTGAGCCATGGTCGTATCAATGAGATTTCGGCGATAACTTGCTTTTTTCCGCAAGGCGTATCGATATCACTACTAGCGAGTGACAAAAAGATGTCAAACATGGGTGTTCGAGTTTGCAGGACATGTCCAGTTCGCAGAGTTCCCAACCAATGAAAGCTAATTGCTTGTACGTATTCGAAAGCTGATGAGAACCCAACCCGCATGTTGAACTGCGGTGTAATCTGCGGAAAAAGTAATTGCAGCTGCAGGAATTGTGTGTGGGGTGAAGCAACATCTGCCGATCGATGTAACGGGACACAAGTCCCGTTTAAAATTACCGCGCGGGGCCCCACTGAAAGATTCGGACCATCCCAGACTTCACACGCGCCCAGAATTCAACAGTGATTGGCCTGAATACGGCAAGCCGGGGCAGCTCGTATCATCAACGCCCAGCCCGGTAACATATATGCCTCGTATGCATCGCTTGCTCTGACACTTCTTATGATATGAAGTAGTCTCGCCCACGCGTTAGCCCGACGACAGGATGGAAAAGAATCTGGTGTGATTTGATTGTGAAGAGCGAACTCGGTGTGTATACCCCCTCTTGCAAAATCCCTCGGAGGAAAGGACCGAGCTCATTCTGACTGGGCCAGGTTGTCTCCCACGCAGAAAATGGTCGTAATAGCCCTACTGGGCGCTATGGGTGGGCTGCAGTGGTCACCGGCCATTGGGCTTTGTGTCGGGCTCTTTGGCGTGGGCCAATGGAGAAAGCTTCCGCTCGCTGCCAGCTGGTACACATATATTTCCAAGGATCATGCCATGCTGAGATATATGTTTGGATCTCCTCTGCAGCCCATTACGTGTGTTGATGACGCTGATTAGGGAGGATATTGGGCAGTATTTAGACTATAGAACTGTAACGGCTGTGATTTTTGCTGGCGTTGCTGATAAGCCGGCCGACACCAGGTTTTCATGAGCGGATGCCCAACATTCCGGCAACCTTCAGATACAGCTCTGGCAATCATAGCCCAACGGGGCGTAGAGTAGGGCTATCAAAGCCGTGTTGAGGCTGTTGAAGCTGGCTCTTGACAGCACACCTTCCTATACGAAAATATCGGTCAGTAAGACACCTACAAAATTTCCAACCGTAATGGGCAGCTGTTTTAAGGTGCCCCACACGCAATAGGATCGCCACTCGGGCGTCCCGGAATGACTCCTCAGCCTTATGGTCGGGTTCCTACACCCGAAGTTCGAGTTTTTGAACTCTCCTTATCTATCTATCTATCTTAGCGTCATTCAATTGACTAAGTGAAAGTGCCCACTATGGTAACGGTAAGATACCGGCGTGAATATTGTCCTGCTGCGGTTGTAGGAAGCGGTTTCCAGGTCAAGCATGATGGCACCTGGACCTCGAGGGAAAGTATAGACACTTACGAAAATATTATTGAAAGCCACTCTAAAGATGTACCCGACATACACTGCACTAGCCGTATGAATTTGCATTCGCAACCCATTTTGCACAACCCATATATTCGAGTGATTATTCATACTTAACCCTAATATCTACCCTTCGAAGGGATGAACGGGTGGGGTGTCCAAACAGACCTGGACAGGGTTCATGATATGCGAGCGTTAGAGGATGTTATTGATTCATGGAATATCACTTACTGATATATATATATACCAGCATACGCAAATATATGCAATCACTTGCCGAAGTACGCAAATCCGCCATCATTTCCCAGGTTTGCTCATACATATTACAGCATATATGGCTGCGCCCCGGGCTTGTCCGCTCCCGACTAGGGTCAATACCTATCCGCGGGATTTACTCCTTCCTGTGACAGGGTACAGGGTCAAATCTAGCCGTCCGTGCTCAGCGTTCGCCGTTTGCCTTTCGATTCTGCACCGATCTCAGCAGCGTTGGTATCTTCGGGTAAAGTTTCTCAAGAGCTTTAATTTAGTCTGCGCATTGCTCATAATGATGGGTTTAACGTGGTTTTGGTTTGGATATGTATATATATCCTTACCACTCCCCCCTGGACTACCTCTACCCCTCCTCCATAAAGCCTTTATCGATAAGTGCACAGATGGTACCCCATCCGCTCTATCCAGTGGTATCAAGTTTATGTATGAAGATCGAACTAGCGGATGTCCCGCAACGATGGCATTGCATCTACTCCCTCCCCTCCCTGTCTCCACCAGATATAGTTCAATCTAGAATGGACTTTGCTGTTTGTGTTGTCTCGAATTGCTCTATCTAGTCACTAAGGGCCTACCATGCAAAATACGGTAAAAGAAATCGTATGTCACAATAGCCTCGATATTTCCCCCATATAAATAACGATTTCCCGTGTTTTCTTCGCAATAGTTGCACAAGTTAGACGAGGGGTTCATTGGGAGATATACGGTATAGCACAAATGTAGTGGAAGAAATTGAGTCGACGTCGATGTGTGGCTTTCGTTTGGGGTAGTTTGGTGTTCGGCCGTTTGCGGGAACTATTTTCCCCGACACCATGGCCACCCAAGCTGTGACTGCTCTAACTATCTCTCCAGACCACTTATCGGCCCGCTTTACCTCCTGCGTATTAAAGCATTAACACCTGCAAAAAGCGCCGTGTCTTCGGATAGTCCATATTTCGGGGACAGTGCGGAGACAAACCTATAGATCGGAATCAAACCCAAGGCCTCACACCATATCCGTCAGCTTTGATCATACCAACAAAGACGCTGTCTATGAGAGTATTATCGTATGCGCAGGCACCAGAATCCATTGCTGGGGGCCAGATCGTGAATAGAAGAGCTTTTGGCGAACCTTTCTATCAGGGAAATACATCCGATAGTGATGTACCCGTCAGATGCATACATCAATTAAGACCGCCAGGGTATTTCCAATATGTCCCATCACTAATATCTTCTGGGGAAACCCTAAATATCCCAAACCTACAAACGCACCAACCAATCTAATAACGCCAAATCAAACGCCTTCCCTAGGTAATATCTAGACAGCCTCCATAATGAGCCTCCACCCCTCCCGATCTCTCCTCCTCGCCTTCTCTTCCTCACTCTCCTCCTCTCCACCACGCGGCACCGCCTTCTCACTCTCCTCCTGCTCTGCAACCTTCCTTGCCACCTCCGCCGCCTCCGCCAGCGCCTCTTCCACCCGTCTTGTAGCCGCATAATTCACCTCTGTCTCTCGCCGCACCCGCTCAAGTTGCTCTTCCATCATCAAACATAGCGTTTCCCGCGCTTGGTGCGGGCGGTATTGGTTAATTATGTGGTGCATGTTAAACAGGATTGTTTGCAGGTCGGCGGTTTTGGAGGAGTACTAGGGGTTTTGATTTAGCGCCGGCATCATTGGCGAAAGGCGTGGGTATCATACGTCTTCGGGACTCACGGCCATCACCCCCACCAACTCCAGGAAGCTCAAAAGCAGCGATTTCGATAGGCGGCGCAGCTCAACGACCCGGTTTGCCCCTGCTACTTCCTCATCCGCTTCTGAGTACAGTCTTGTGATGCCGTTTTCTTCCAGACTCGGATGCCGCTCCGGTGTTTGCCAGAACTCGGAGAAGGACCAGTATGAGCCGCTTGCAGGGGGCGGCGGTGGGAGAAGATAGTGGAGTGGAGAAGAGGCGGGGAGCGAGGAGGCTGGAACGGCGTCGGTTGGGCCGAGGTTTAGGGATTGACGGTGGGAACGCAGGGTGGCGAGGTTGGCCGGCGTGAAGTGGGTGTAGAAGTTTGGAGGGTCCGGGAAGGCCGAGAGGGTTTGTGGGGTGTCTGCGGACATTGTGCGTGTTGTAGTACTGGCGAGATGAGGTGCGGTCGGGAGGTCGTGGTGGGTAGACGTGAAGGGCGGGTAATTACAGGATGACGAAACAGCCGACCCCCTCAGCGCAGCGAAACGGCATACGCAAGAGCTCATCCGTAAAGTAGAACCTGTCAACAAAATACTCACTACACACGCACAGGGAATGTACAAATGCAGGAGCCTAGAAAACAAGATCCGCGCATTTCCGGGATCGGGTGATAATTGATGAATCCGGAAAATGTAGAAGGCTATTCGCTCTGCTCCATACAAAGATTGGAATTTCCCGTGAGTACTCGTTGCGTATGCTTTCAACCCTTTGGGCACGCGGTCGGCCACTGGTATAGAGGCAGATAACAGGGCTAACTTTGAGCACAAAGTTGGCGGCTTTGCTATGGATATTTCACTACTAGTACTGTATATATGTTTGATCTCATGTCCAGACTTTGACACCGGTTGGTTTATGAGGTCAATATACCCCAGGCCAAAAAACAAGAAATATAATATTGAGTTGGTAGGGTTATTCATGAATGACTGTAGATGTTCAACTGACCCACGTTGGTCCTTATTTCCTTGCGGAGGAGCCGCCAGGTCCTTTTTGTTGTATTTAGGGGATTGAGGTGAAGGGATAAGATGTGGAGTACTTCACTGTGATTGGAGGGATTGGTACGACTTTGTCTCGGGGATGTTGAGAAAGTACCAGGAAATGGTGGGGTAGGGGAATTAGTGGATTAATAAAACGGCAATTATGTAGGATGACCTCGCCCTGGACAATATTTAGCAGGATGAACCCCCAGGTTCTGTGAGATAGAAGAACTAAATATAAGATCGATTACAAGTTCTATCTATGATACAATGTAGTTCATTAGATGTCATCCAAGCCCCCCTCCCTTTAACACTCAAGTACTCTCACTGCCTTCCCTGCTTTTATCTCCCGGGATCCCCCCGGCTTCCCTCTTGCTTTCCCTTCCCTTGCCCTGCTAAATACTGTCCGGGACGAGGTCATCCTACATAATTGCCGTTAATAAAATATAGGCCATGACCGCTTGCAGTCGCATGCCATATGATTAAAACAAATAAACCCATGTTGTTCCTATTATCTTCCCCTTCGGGCTTCCTAGTCTCCCTGGCACCGTTTCAAGCCTCCTCAAACACCCAATTCCGTTTATTCGAACAGTTCTAGTAATGAGTACGAGCCTACTCAAGCCGAGTCTACGTGTAGACTTGAACTGACAGTCCGACTTGGCTGGAGGGAGGTTCGAGTTTGTCAAAGGAATTTCGAGCAAGACTCGGGCCTACAGGGCTATTATATTTTCTCGCTGGGTACACAAATAGAGCCCATCAACATTCTGTAACTTCTTTAAAAATCAGTATCAATATCCGTCAAAACCAAAGTCTCTACTCAACAGTGTTGGAGGAGGACGTGGTGACGCAGGAAGGAAGTCATTCTCGGCGTTTGACTACCAGCTCTGGGGCCGTAATAAGTCACAATGTGGTCGAGTCCACAGTCTTGATATATCAATATATCACTAGCAAGACTCGAGCCCACCCACAATGAGACTCGAGCCGGCTCTGCTCGTCCTTGCCCTGGACTCGAACCGACTTGCGTGTCCACCACTCTATCGAAAACCAGTTTATACCGTAAAAAATCTTCTCACTCAGCCAAGTACAACCAAATAGAGCCCCCAGTTATAAAAACCCGGCAGCGGAAGCTTCCTAGGGTATGAATATTTGAAGTCCATGATCGAGCCCCCATCTGTTGGTGTATACCATACTTTAGACAGGGAAAGACAATGATGATGATGATGATGATGCCCGAGTATATTTGGATGAGATACGCATGTGAATTCCCGTAGGCCCGGTGCCTGGTCAAATCGGCGGCGACTTTTCCCTTGGACTTTATTTGGATCCCTGTCACCCACAGGTATCAAAAGGCGGCAACTGCTCTCCAGCTTGGATAGAAAAAGAACAGGATTTTTTTCACCCAGGCACAGACGTGAAGGGAGGAAGGTGTGTAATGGATGGCAACCTTTTGGCATCATGAATTATCACTTCAATTCCATGATGGTACTTCAGTTGGGGTATCGTGTCGATATCAAATCATATCGAATTGTCATAACCTCGTAAGTGTACAAAGCGGTATCGGAGCGGAGTAAACTACAAATTCCCCCCTGAAACAACTCAAAAGAATCCTCAACATCTACACCCAACCCCTTCCCATCAAAACGTCAACAACTTTGAAATCGCCTTCTTGAGCGAGAAGCCACCGCCCTCCTGCGCGCTCATAGGAGGCTCGGTATTCCTCCTTGGCCGCGTCCTAACCTTCTCCCTCTCCCTCTCTACCGTCCTCTTCCTCCTCACCTCTGAAACAGGACTTAAATACCCCTCCTCGATCCCCTCGCCTGGTAACTGCTTTCTCGTGCGCTTCAGCTCCTTCCGCGCCCGATACGCCTCCTGCTCCTCCGGCGTGGAGAAACTCTTGCTCCGGCCCCGCCCTTTCCGCTCCATCCGCCCTTCGTCGGGGGAGAGCGAGTTTCCGCTGTCTTTCAATACATCCTCGGTTCTTGCCGTTTTTCTTGCGCGACGCTCGGCACGACGCGCGACGTGTGCGCGTTCGGACATTTCTAGCTCTTGTGCTGAGGGCTCGAGAGGGAACGAGATTGGGAATGAGGTGACGGGAATGGGGCCATTGATGCGGGAGCTGGTTTTTGCAGATTTGTGGGTTTGGTCGTCAGGGTGTCGGGATTTAGAGCGGGATTTTTTGTCGCGGTCTTTGTCTTTGTCTCTGTGACGGTGACGGTGGCGGGGTTCGTCTGGGCTGGAGGGGGGGACGTGGTGTTTACGTTTGCTATGGTCTTCTCTTTGTTTAATGGGATTGTTATTGGCGACTTCGGAGTCGGTGGGGTAGCGGGAGTGTGAGCGGATGCGGGATTTGGAGCTGTGCCGGTGTTCGGGTTCTTCTAGGGCTGAAACAGGGGCGTGGAATTTGTGTCGGCGTCGGCGAGACTCCTCGGCTGGTTCGGTGAGATCTATGGGTGCGCGAGATTTGTGGCGGCGTTGGCTTTCCTCTCCTTCGGTGGTTCTGTCTTTGTGGTGGCGCCGGTGTCGTGACTCCTGCACCTCGGATATGGGGTAAAGAGTAGATGGAAGTGGATTTTCCGTCATCTCTGTTGATATATCGCCGGTTCGTGACCTCGACACTCTCGAGTGCGAAGGCGACCGAGTCCTAGATGGGCTCCGTGGGGACTCTCGTACCGTCTCCGCCCCGTTCTTTAACCCCAAGATCCCCGCCGTCTTCCGCGATATTCTAGAGCCCAAATCCTCTTCGGTCCTGCTCGGTCGCCTCTCCTTCCTCTGTCTCCCCTCGCCCACATCCTCCTCTCTATCACCTCGTCTCTCCTTTTCATGTTTCCGATGTTTCCTCTTCTCCTTTTCCACCGCCTCCATATCCACCCCCAACACCTGCTCCAGTTTATTGTGTTTCCGATTAGGCGGTGTAGGCGTGTACGGATCCATCATCGCCGGCACCGCAGCCACCGATTCCGAGCCGCGTCTTCCCTTTATGCTTGACACTCGCGACTCGGCGGTTTCTGCCGCGAGCTTCTCAGCCGCCTTTTTTGCTTTGCGCGCTGCCCGCTCCTGCGTTTTGTGTCGGTGCCGTCGCTCCTCGCTGTCCGGGTCCATGAAGGGATCTTTGTATCGTGACTTGTGGCGCCGAGACTTTTCGTAGTCGTTGGTTGGCATCGCGTTCTCGGAGGTGAAGGTGACGGGCGCCTCGGACATCATGATCGAGGTCATGTTGCTGCTGGTGATGCTATACGTCGGCACTGGCCGGGGGGGCTAGTGATGTGATGTGGCTGCTGAGTTCAGGTGAGAATGCTGTCGCCAGTGGGCTGCGAACACGAAGGACTCTGCTGTGATTTTTGATATCGATGAAGGAGGAGGAAGAGAAGGAGGATACGATCGATATTCGAGAGGCGGGGAGAGGGGGGGTACCTCGGGGGAACTGAGCGTCACACAACACGTTAGCGCTGAAACAGGATTCTGGTTGGTGTGGCAGGCACCATAACCATAGTAGAGTAATCACGAGGAGGGGAAAATATAAAGCAACGAGTGGGTGTGAAGCGCGGTGAAGAAAATCTACTATGCTTGCCTTCTATTGTTTCATCTCTTTCTCATATTTGCGACGTCGGGCAGTGGCGAAGGTGGTGGTAGTCGTTCAGGAGACCTCTCTGTCATGTCGGTCGCCTCAACATATTCAACCGTTCAACCGTTCAGCCGTTCAACCGTTGCAATGTTGAGGGTAAGAAGGGTAGAGGAAGGGGATCTCCCCACATAGCCGGTCATCCAGAGGGGAGAGGAATTGGGCACTGTCATACTCTAGTTAGAGTGAATACGGTATGAATAAAACAAACAAAACCGTTGCAATGTAGCAAGCGAGAAGTAGATGTGACCGTCAACCTGTCGAAAAGTAGAGTATGACAACCGCCAAGCCATGCCAGTTGCTCAGATTCTCAGACTCGAAAGGAAGTGTCGAGGTGTGTTCGCATTCATATGAGGAGAAGAAACATCTCTCTGAGACATCGACACCCAGCCAGCACACACATGCAGCGTGCCGCGGGGTTACGCCCAACAGCAAGTCACAGATCTGCAGATGCATACATAGTTCAATCCAACCTCCAGACAACATCGCTCAACTCTTCTTTTCCTCTTAGATATCTTCTTCCAACATTTCGCTCAGAGACTATCCCCAAAGCTGCTTCACCCAACATAGCAAGCATCTCGATTTTGCGGATAGTATTGTGCCCGAGTGATCGGATATGAGTGGTAGTAGTTTCGACTCGCAGACAGAGGTAAGTAGACACGTATCCCCGGTGTTTCTTCCCCACAGGAGTGGATGCCCCTCGCTAACTCTCCTGATCAGACAGTTTCAGCAGCAAAAACTTCCGAAGCCCGAGAGGAGGCAAGACTACACGGCAGAATACCTGTCTGTTGCTCTTGACCAGTTATGATCCATCACTCACGGAATCCCGAGTTACCAAGGTGAAGGCCACGTGGATAATAATGTTCTACTTTTACCCATGGTATTGGTGGGAACGTCAAGGCTCCTACTGGTATGAGAGGTTCATTCGGATGGCTTTGCTACGACTGGAGGTCCTGCTCGAACACGATCTTTTGATTCATCCGCCTCAGGAACCAAGCGGCCCATCACGGAGATCCCCACTGTGGATGCAATATGCAATACTATACGAAAAACTGGCGTACGAACATTCAGTACCGACGGCTCACAACTTTTTGAAATTGAGTCCTTTAGTACATGGCCACTTATGATCCAGATAGAAAATTTTCTGCAGGATAAAAGAACTATGAAGGATAATGTGATCCTTCTAGGGAACTTTCCAGGGCCAGAAGGACCAAGAGATATCGGATCCTTCTTAGCCCCGGCTTTAGAAGAGCTAGATCAACTGTGTCGATGATTGCGGGCATATATGTGTAATAACTGCTGACAAAATCGCGCACATGAAGCTCGTGAGTCGGTCTAGTGAGCTACTGCTGAAGTTCGTCAACGATGGAGCTATCTAGTACAGGCCCAAATGCCTACAAAGGATACCGTTTTTGTGGGGCTGCATATCTGCGCGGCCTGCTGTGGCCTGCTGTGGAAGCCTAAAGAACCTGGATGAATCTTCAAATCTGAAGAGCTTCGTGTATCCTGGAGGCTTTAATGAGGCCTGCAGATATCTGGCAGCCGGTCTGACCTTAATCTTGAAGCTTCCTATAGTGAGGCCAGGCCTGTCCACGCTTTCATCGTCGAATTTGAGAATCCGGAATGTTCATGCGATTATCTCAAAGACTACGCTAGTTGTGTTGCCCGAAGCTACTACCACTTCTAGAGAGAATACAATACGATAGAGGCGGCAATATAATAAGTCGGATTTGTGAGTTAATACTGTTTGTTGGTGAGTATGTTGGTGAGTACTAGTTGTGTTTCTCGGGGTGATGAGCAAGTGGCTGATAGACTAGAGTCTTCTGATTGCCATGAGATGGATTGGATCGTGGTATATATCGTGGCATATGTAGTGGCATTTGTTGTGGCATCAGTCGTGTCATTAATTCAATTATGGCTTTCTCATGGCATCGTCTCATCTTTGCATCGTGGCTTTGGCACTACGTATGTCACGACGACTTCCACAACCTCACGACACTTCACGATAACCTCACGACAGATCCTTAATAAATTGTGGTGCTGTGTAGGGCGGCTGAGGGATTCGGGCTCGCCTAAGGCTAGTCGTGACTCACCTGTTATATGATGCGCCCAGGCATTTGATGTTAACACAACGAGACTGGATTGGCAACACCCAACCACCATCGTGACAAAGGGGAAGAAGGGTAGCGAAACGGGTTCTCCCTCACCTAGCCAGCTACCTAGAGGGGGAGGGGAAACGGGCTCTGCTATACTCTAGATAGAGTGAATGCAATATGATTAAAACAAAACAAACAAATCAGCATCGTGATAAACCGAGTCATTTTCTGTGAGTGCGGTCGTGGAAGTACGTAGTGACCAGGGATTCACGCATTGTTCCTAAGCGATCAGATCGACCGCCCGGTGATCCATAGATCCATAGACCGGCCCGGCCCGGCCGCTGTTTTCAAAGCCGCCCTTGGCATAAGCTGGCCCGGTTACAGGCCATATCTGACCGGACTGACTGCTTGGGAACACTGGGTTCACACGTCTGAGTATGGGCTGTTATTGGGGTCATCTGATGAGACAACGTAATTATATGGACTTGATATATCAGAAGACAATGTAGTTCCTAGCACAAGTAGTAACAAGCCTGAGGACAAGTGATTGAGATGTAGTGGATGTCACTAGGTTTCTTTATTTGTTTACAATTGAATTATATTTTACTTTTTATTTTGGTATGCTATATCCTGGGCTTGTTGAATAAATCTTGCTCGCCCCAACTCGTCAGGTTTATATGTACAGTCAGGCCATCGCCCCAGTGGCCTTGGGCGAGCCCAGTCTCGTAGTGACTCGCCCGAATCCCTCAGCCGCTCCGCACACAACAGAGATTCAGGAGCGTGGCCGAAGTGTTTGCTTGCTTGCTTCCAGATCGGATCTGATAGTCGAGCTTTCGCTTTGCGTTGGAGCATGTTAAGACGTGCGCTAGACGGTGCTAAACTTTTGAGATACTGAGGCAGAGGCGGAGAGGTTATTACCTCTTTGCACGATAGACGATCGAATCCCTTGGCTAACGGCCCATCCTCAAATGAGTACTTTATGAATGTGTACCAGAGAAGCCGATATCGGTGATGTTCCGTATCCATTTTCCCGATACAGTAATTTGATTCGGACTCACATATAATCACTCGCGCAAGTTGTATTCGTCGATGTTACAGATGTACATGAGCCGGAGACATGTTACAGATTTGGGCTTCGCGGCAGATATGAAGCCTAGGTCCGTTGGCTGAGCTCACAAAGGAGACCAGGTCATATTTCTTGATATTGTGAATACGTACAATGGATTCCTGCATTGACGCCGCTGTTTGCGAATTCTGGGTTGCTGCTCTCCCTAGCCCTCCTCACACACATTTGCAGTTCATCTAAGCATCTTCGGAGTTATAAGATAATGATGCACATAAGACGGGACTACCGGAGACTTCGTCTCGGATGTTCAGTGGTTAAGCTAGTATGTGGTTTTCGAGATATTGTGCACCAGTCTTCTTTTCCAGAATCCGGCCGAATAGTTTTGGGCTTCGGGATATGGGATGTGGGATATCTCGTTTGCTCTGACGCAATCTCCAGCCCCCCGGGAGTAGTTACTGAGATTGGGTATCAAGAGACTATGTGGCAATCACCAGGACTGGAAATAGTGTCAAGCCGGTAAGTAGTTTGTGAATTATAAGAATGCGTTAAATGAAGGTTTAATTGGCTGTGTCTAATATGATTCCTCCCCCTTATCCCTAGTTTAAGATTAACGAGATTAATTCGCTGGGAGACGATATAGCTCGATGATAAGGCCTATCTCGCCCTATGCGCAACATAGTACTCGGATCAGGTAAGGTCAATCCGGACACCCGCATTTCTGGAAATCAGTTTACCTGTGTGACTGAGGTATTGACTGGGGGGGGGGGGGGGGTGGCTCAATTTGCTGCGAATCTACACTTACTTCATT
>Ga0307512_10001486_pt1 | contig 33039 bp, 26 predicted proteins | sample 14_EM_MG_FD_200267 | JGI IMG/M metagenome (GOLD analysis project Ga0307512, IMG submission 200267) | Populus trichocarpa ectomycorrhiza microbial communities from riparian zone in the Pacific Northwest, United States - 14_EM | ecosystem: Host-associated > Plants > Roots > Unclassified | place... | reverse complement strand
AGTCATCCCTCTCTATCTCTCCATGCCATAATCATGAGTTAACACAGAGTACAGCATACACCAAGTACAGCATCATCCCAAGATCGACAGTCTCCCGCTCCCAGCCAGTTTCTCATCTCTCGGCGGATGTTGTACTCAACTCTCTACATTCCCACATTTACAAGTTAACCAATGAATAGAGTCTCAGCTGCCGTCGCGCCTCCCTCCAAATCGACCGCCTACAAGTACTCCTCCAATCTCGCTCGATCATAGCCTGCAAGTGCATGTCCAAACTCGCTCGATCACGGCCTCCAAGTGTATCTCCAGACTCGCTCGATTACAGCCTGCAAGTTCGCACGATCATGGCCTCCAAGTCCATCTCCAAACTCGCTCGATCCTGGCCTCCAAGTGCATCTCTGAGTTCACTCGATCTCAGTCTCCAAGTGCATATCCAAACTCGCTCAATCACGGCCTCCAAGTGCATCTCTGAGTTCACTCGATCTACGTCTCCAAGTGCATCTCAAACACGCTCGAACAAGTACATCATCAAGGAGCGACAGCGGTTGTACGGAGATACAGGGGTAACAGAGGGGGACAGAGTGATGGGGAGTATATATTCGGCAGACCCTGGAGTAGATAGACATCATCTCATTTCCATCTCCACTTATCATACAATGAAAATTCACACTCTATCTTTCCCAACTTTTGGTCTCACTCGCTCTGTCCGAGATTTCGTGGATCCACGCAATTGCGTGGATCCTCACGGCCGGGTAGTATCATATCTCTTCACCTTCCTACGCTCCTCGAGCTTAATGTAGAAGGAACGCGAGCAGAGATTTTCGCAGCGTCACCCATTGCAATCCCGATGCAAACGTGTACCCAATGAACTCATTCCAACGTATAGTCACAGTTGGCCACAACGCCAGAGTGTTTGTTTAAAATAGGAGACCGACAGAGCGAGAAGACACGGCGAAACGGCGATCGGAGGGCGATACGCAACGCGACGCGTGGTATTGACGCCGGGCGCAGAGTAATCCGCCACCGGGGTGTCTCTGACTGCTCTGACGGAGCGCGTCCTCTCTGACGGAGCCATTCCGCCCAGACGGAAATGTTCTTTGCTGATGTAGAGAGTGTGAATATTGGACAGTATATTTCAGACATGTAAAATACGATAATGGTGGAGCCAATGCAACGGCAAGCGATGTATGCGAAGCGAAGACTGTATTGCAATAAGTGACAAAATCTCAAAGCTAAACATGAATGAGAGTGCGGCATGTGGCTATCGGCCAAAGAAAAGCATAAACATCGCCAGGCGTTATGTAAATAGCTACTGCATAACTGCAACTCCTGCGAAGAGTGTAACATACGTGTCGTTCCGATGGTGCGTATACGTCCCCACATTCCGGACGCAAAGTAAAGGAAGCCAGACGCCGGAGCGGCGAACGTAATATACAACGCGACGCGTCGCAAGAATAAGAGGCATGGTATAATAGTGGCTGCAAGGGAGGTATGGAACGCGACCCGTTGCTTGGGCGACGGGTCTCGTCTGATTCTCCGTCAGAGGGTACGAGGTTCCGCCAGAGCCGTCAGAGCTGTCTGGAACACCCGGGTGTTTCAGACGGAAACTAGGGTTGTTGCTGATGGATGCATGGCCAAAAGTCGTTGACGCTCCATTGACGCTCATTTTTAGGGCATAGTGACAATGTCATCGAAAGCATTTTTGCTTAGAAAGACGGCTGATAATTCGATTATGTGTTAATGTCGCCGCAGTGCCCTTGGATTTTCCAAGATGCATGGCCAAAAGTCGTTGATGCTCCGTTGACACTCATTTCTAAGACAAAGTTGCAATGTCGTAGTAACCGTTTTTGCCTAGAAAGGCAGCCAATAATCTGACTATGGCTCAATGTAGCTGCACAGCCCTAGGATATTACATGATACAAGGCCAAAAGTCGTTGACGCTCAGTTGACGCTCATTTTTAGGACATAGTAGTGATGTTGTTGCAAGAGGTTTTGCCTAGAAAGACGGCCGATAGCGCGATTACAGGGTAACGTCGCCGCACAGCTCATGCATTTTCCAAGATGCAAGGCCAAAAGTCGTTGACGCTCTGTTGACGCTCATTTTTAAAACATAGTAGAAATGCTGCCACCACCATTGCTCCATAGAAAGGCGGCCGATATTTCGATTATGACGTACTGTAACCGCGCAGCCTACTGGATGTTCCATGACACAATGCCAAACATTGTTGACACTCCATTGACGCTCATTTTTAGGATGTGGCATCGAGCGTGTCATTTACCATTTTCGCCATAACGCCGACCTCTACATCCACTTTGGAAGGATGTGACAATGCAGCCCATTGATTGCTGAATGTGTAAGACTCAAAATCGTTGAGACTCTGTCGACACTCACATTAATCACATCGAAACAGCCTTTGTTCATGCAAAAATTGTATGCAACCAATCATATAATCATTATTGACCTCCATCATTGCGTTTGTATGTATTATCGTTTGCATCCAGGAGTTTTGTTACCTCTCAATTTCTGATCAACTGCTATCTACACTATCTGAGTGAGAAATGACGTGGCCCTATCACATTCCCGCGCTTTCGGCCGGCAATTGACGGCATGTGGTTCATTTCACTAGTTTTTGGTAAATATAGCTCGACTTCCTCACCATTCCTTATCCAGCTCCTTCTCCTCGATTTCCATGATGTACCACAAACAATTTCAAATATCTCAACCATGTGCACCAGGTGTGTGCGGAGAGTTATGCAGTTGGATACATGGATGAATACAGCATGACGGTTGTCGTTCAGATCGATTCGTCATGCGCACAGACCGCTCTTTCTATGACACGTATGACATCACTCACTTAAATTTTGTTAGCATATTTTGTCACTAATATTGCTTTTGCATTGTCACTTAACAGTCACTTGCAGAAAGAAACTGCACGTTTTGGCCGTCTTACAGTGCGATTTGAATTCTAGAACTTTCACATGGTGCGTTCGACCCTTGCACATGCATAGACGAATTATCATGTCTCACAATTTTGTCACTGAAATCAAGAAAAAGCTGACACGTAGTGAAATTGGTAAACAACTTGCTTTTCAGTGCGATCAGACGTCAAAAATTACAGTTTGCATATGTATTCTTCCGCAGACGCAGGAGCCGTCACCATCTCTTCGTCAGAATCCGATATCTATATGGTAATTAGCTGGAGGCTATATGCAGGGGTAAAAGCTTACTGGTTCAACAGAGCTTATAGATTCAACTGGCTTCGCTTTCAGCAACGTGGACGAATTGGGCTCCGCAGCTGGTTCACCGCTAGGTATGCCCGATTTTGACTGCGGCTTCACTGAACCTAGCCTGATATGACTACTTCCTGGTCGAGAAGTCCCTTGCGGCCTTTGCGATATTCCAGGGACAATGTCAACACTCTCCATAAGCTCTCCAAATGTTATCGGTGGAGGTGCCAGAGCGTCATCATTCGTATGCGGCTGAAGGACTGCCGGAACCCTCAATTCGAATGTGCCGTACTTCTTATCTCGTTCACGGAAGTAGTCAATTGCATCCTTCCATCCTGGTTGAGTCAATTCGTCGAGCTTCATCTGCTTCTGCCGAAACCTCTCCATGTGCTGCGGTACCGTTTTGGTGATTGTGCCCATCACCCAGCCGGGTTCGTCATCTTCGCTCAGCTTGCCCTGCTCAGTCTCTTCATCATCCTCATCTTCCCCATCCTCCCCATCATCGGAACTTGCAAGATCATTCAGACTGTCTCCGATAGCAACCAGCATCTCCTCAAACGTTTTTTTGGGCTCTCTGTATGTCAATCCCACGATTTCAGCATGCTTCATATCATCCTGCTCTTGCTGAACCGCTGCCTCTGCATCTTCAACTCGCTTTCTTGCCCCAGCGGTCTCTCTCTCAACATAATCCTCAATCCATGTCTGTTTCTCTTCATTGCTTAAGAAGTGCGTTTCTCGTCATTTCTCCGCCACAAGCTTCTTTTTGGATCTCAAGCTGCGCAATGCCCCAAGTGCTCGGACTCTCTCTGCTTCCAAGCCGCTCTTGCCTTCATTCGCATGATGACGTCGTTGGGTTGACCGCTTTGTCGATTTGCCGTATCTGCCAGCCGGAAGTGGCGAAAAGTTCTTTTTCCGAGCATTGACCATTGTAGTTTGCGTGGAATTTGTTGTTGGGCGAGATGTTGGATGTTGCAAGTTATGGACAATATGGAGGCAAGCTGCGTCTTTTATGTCAAGGTTGGTACGTTTACTCATCTTGAACAAAGCAAAATCTCCCTCTTGACTGTCAATAAATCAGGAATAGTGATGCTAACCGTACAACATGACATGATTGTTAGCATCATTATCATGTAATATCCCGGGGATCATTTGAGACAAACATCAGCAGACGTCCTTTCCCTCGAACAACATCCTATTAATATCTAGCGATTGGGCGATTCCGGCCGTAATAACCTGCAGTTCATCCCTGTTCCCACACTAACAACATCAGACCGACTTTTTGCAAATTGCGGGGTGGTGGGAAACCCCTGCAACTTGCAGCCATACTCAGTAGGATTCATCTTGAGCATAATGATCATGTTGGCTGCTACTTATTTCATTCTGGCAAGAAGCTGACTATATAGTCCTCAGGGCTTCCCACTTCCTCTCGAAATCATCTTCCTCTCCTATTCCACACCGGCACATCATGGATACACAACCACCTCTGCCAGGTGAGACCGAATCGCATAGCGGTGGATTGGCAGGTGCTACATCAAATACGGACATTCTTGGCACACAACAAGAGCGCAGACACAAGTTAGTTCACCGTGACGCTGCCTATGCAGCCACCAAACATATGACCCAGGATGCCCATTTAAAATTCGTCCGCAAGACTGGAGGCAGCAAAAATACGAAGCAGTATGCAGTTGGATGTGAGTATATCCATATCGAGGCAAAGGGAGGTCAATTAACTGTATAACGTACAGCGGGTGTCCATAGAGAGCTACGTAACGATTTTATCGCTGCCCATAACGGGAAACCTCCATGGTCGACACAGGCATTTGTCCGCACAGTCCGCGAAATCGAACAACATGATGTCGTGAGCTTTTGGATTTTCGAAGACGAATTTCCTGATAAGCGTCCCCGTGAGAGCACGAAGCAGGCTTTAATAACCTTACAGGAGGCTACGGAAGCGTATATGATAGAGGTAACAGCCGAATTTCATTGTTAGAAGCAGCATCTAATGTGTTGTAGGTTTTCAACATGTCTGCAACTATGGCAAGGCGAGGAGGTCAGGTACAGCTGGAACAGTCCGACATGCGACTGGCGTTGAATCTGGGCACAATGGCCAAAGAAGGAGCTTTTCGCGCGCCGCAATAGAGGAAACAAAATACCTCATCAACAAACCACGCGCCAAGGTCCAAGAGGAGAAGAAGCGGGGTGTTGAGTTTCCTGGGCATAAAAAGGTGAAGGCAGCGATACAAAGACAACAGGCAATGCTTTGTCATAACCAAACGTCCAGCTGCCTTCCTTGCCAAAATGGCACCACAAAGAATCCGCAGACTCACTGGAGATGCAAAGGAACAGGTGCACCTCCACCCGATCGGCGCAGAGAGTGGACTCCAGAGCCAAATCCACCATTGCCCGGCACGCCACCTGCCCCAACCGGTAACACTTCCGGAGTTCAACATTCTCAAATCGTCAATTTGCTGGCCGGATATACACATTCGCAAAAAGCTCTTCCCAGTGCGGACCTTTTCAATGATCAGGATACCGAGCACGATACCGATTTTGATCCAGATATGCTCACCGATGAAGGTTATTACATTCTCTGTGGTGTGGTAATGCAGCTAACATTCATTTTGTACACAAGAGCAGCGGATTGAGCGATCCTGCAACTGGTGACGAGCATTGAGCGAAAGACACGGGATTTTGGAGATTATTATTATATATATCTATCAATTATTGAAGAACAACGTAGTGATCAAGAAGAAAGTAAATAAAACCGCCAGAAAGGCAGCCAAAACAATGTGATTGATGGACTTTGCCAAATTAAATGATTGCATGTTGTGGATACAGCCATGGCAAAATGAGCCTCAACGGAGCATCAACGATTTTTGGTCATGCATTCCGGGAAATCACACCTCCGATACGTTGTAGTTAGTCATAAAGGAATCTTTGGCTGCCTTTATAGGCAAAACAGATTGCAATACCCCCCCTGCCCCATCATGAAAATGAGCGTCAACGGAGCGTCAACGATTTTTGGTCATGTGTCCTGGGAAATACCGCCTCCGATAGGTTGTAGTCAGTCATCAAGGCATTATTGGCTGCCTTTAAAGGCATAACAGATTGCAATACCCTCCCTGCCCCATCATGAAAATGAGCGTCAACGGAGTGTCAACGATTTTTGGTCATGTGTCCTGGGAAATCACGCCTCCCATACGTTGTAGTCAGTCATAAAGGCATTATTGGCTGCCTTTATAGGCAAAACAGATTGCAATACCCTCCCTGGCCCATCATGAAAATGAGCGTCAACAGAGCATCAACGATTTTTGGTCATGCGTCTTGGGATTTCACGCCTCCGATAGGTTGTAGTCAGTCATAAAGGCATCATTGGCTGCCTTTATAGCCAAAACAGATTGCAATACCCTCCCTGCCTCATCATGAAAATGAGCGTCAACGGAGCATCAACAATTGTTGGTCAGGTATCATGGGTAATCTGCGGGGCAACAGGTTGCACATTGTCATAAACTGATTATTGGCTGCCTTTATAGGCAAATATGAAAGTGAAACGCTTCCTGCCCCATCTTCAAAATGAGCATCAACAGAGTGTCAACGATTGTTGGCCTTCCATCATGGTTAATCAAAGTGCGATGTGGCGGTTATTGTCTATATACATCATTATGACTGTTATTATACACTACAAGGCTCAAGAATACTTAGTGGTAGCTCTGTGAATGAAATAAGTTGTTACTGTCCAGGAGGATGTGGCTAGAATATCCCGTACATATCTGCCTATAAAGGCTGCCATGTTCTTCTGTATGGATGCTTGTGATCAAGCACCACTCATATTACCGAAGATGCAAGACCAAATATCGTTGACGCTCTGTTGACGCTCTGTTGACGCTCTGTTGACGCTCTGTTGACGCTCTGTTGACGCTCTGTTGACGCTCATTTTCAGGATGTGGTTGGGCATGTGAGTATGCTTGTTTTGCACATCAAGGCGGCTAATACATTGAAAATCAACCGTGACGTACCAATGTTAATATCTTACGATTTACAGTAGCATATCTGAATGCGACCATAAACGTGAAACCCGAAACGCAGAACCGGAGATTGGAACCGACGGGTCTATCCAAACCCGGCGGAACCCGTGGGTTGACGGGGACTGGTCCGGGTTTGGCCCATCAAGAGTCAGTGGGTCGGGTTTTTGGATGGGTCTGGAACCAAACTGACCTGTATTTGCTGTCCAAACCGGGACCGCTGGCGGGTTATCCGGACCCGTTGCCAACACTAGATGGGAGATGGAGATCTAAGGAGATTGGAGAAGTTATCAGGAGTAATGGGAATCAAAGAAAATGGTATGTGCAAGTTGATTTACCATAGCTGATATAACAAGTACAACAATATATCTGGAAGGTAAGAACACTCATACAAGGTTTTCTAAATCGAACCAAAGCAGTTATCCCCCTGATTTCTCAAATCCACTAATATCTAGCCATATCAATGCCATCTTCATTTCTCATTACTCTGTTTCACACCAACAACTCAATCATCACCACAGAATACGAAGTAAAGTCGGCACTTTCTATCTCTCCACATCATGATCACAACTCAATATTCAATACAGCATCCACCCAGGATTGAGACTCTCTTCCAATCAGTCTTCCTTCATTCCCACAATTTCAAGTTAATGCCAGCTCTGTGTGTCCCTCCCAACTACTTGACAGCCTTCAGCCACCTCACCATTAGTTCAATGGCAAAGTCAACTCTCCTCTTATACTCATGATTGCAATTTAACTAGGCAATAGAGTGACACCTCCTGTCATATCTCCACCCCAATCGACTGCATTCAAGTCAACTACCTCTAAGTACACCTTTGATTTCACTCGGTTACCCCTACCACATTCATCTCCACCCACACCTGATTGATGCCTCCCAGTTCAAACAACAAATGGTTGCTATTATCCTCTGAGAATATTGTTGATGGCCACCTTGAAGTGCAGCTCTACATTGTCTCAATCACACACTACAAGTACATCTCCAAAGTTGCTCGATCACAGCCTCCAAGTGCAACTCCAACCTCACTCCATCACTATACCTAAGTGTAATTCCAAACTCACTCAAGCCCAGCCTCCATCTGTATATCCCATCTTGTTCCTCCATGGTATCCCAGTGCATTTCAATAGTTCCTTGATCACTGCATCCAAGCATATCTCTAACGTTCTCTGGATTACCACCTTCAATTGCATCTCCAAAGTCACTCTATATCAGCCTCCAAGTTCATCTCTATATTCACACAATCACCTCCAAAGTACATTTCTACATTCACAAGATCATAGCTTCCAAGTGCATTTCTCCATTCACTTGATTGCAATCTCCTGGTGTAACTCTGAATACACTGAAGAACCACCCTCAGCCAGTCCAGTAGCCCATGTGGAAGTCAATAGGGATATAGAAATATAGATACATAACTGATAATACCGAGAGAATACACATTTCAAAACCAATTGATAATGAGTTGTAAATATGATTTTCGGGTACACCAGCCGCATTTCCAATGAATATGACATTCCGAGTTTGGTTTACAGCGATGCCAAATACGTTGAACCTGGGTAGCTGTAATTCCTGGGACCACTAAGGTTGTTGCCAGTCATTTAGTGTCGTTATAGATTTGTTGCCAGAACTTCCAGAACCATGAAATGGCCACTGCAGTGGTTCATTCAACCAAAAGATTAACTGCCAGTGCTCCCTTCTGCACCTAAAGGCCACTACTTCGATCCAGTCAACTCCTGGATTCTTCCTTTCTCAGATTCTGGTCAACTATATTCCACTCTCTCCAAGAGGCTCCCTGTAACAAAATGCATTTTACCACTATATATTATCGTTTGTTAGACTAGAGAATGCACCAGAAGGTGCATTTTCCATTTATCAACCTTCAGAAAGAGGACATTTGATTGGTTGATATATTTTCTAATACTGAGTTATAACTTCTTATAATTAAGAAATGCTTTCTACTGTGACATGTGTGCAATAATGTTAACCTTGGGGGATAAATAGTAGCCTTTGTTGATGAGATTTGTAAAGCAGCTTTAGATATTTCCCTCTTAGTGGTTTCAGAACAGCATATTTCCCTAATGTATTCAATATAGTGGTGAAGAGGTTTAAGTTTAAGCATCATGCTTATACTACATCTCTTGCAATGTGGTAGTAGGTAGTGGATGCAGGTATTGAAACCACTAAGTAGATTATGATAGGTATTTGAGTAAGTTTCAGTATGGGAGCAGTATTGTGCAATTATTATACAGTTGGTGACAGACTTCTTGGACTGAATGTGGTTGGAATATCCTTTTAAATGAGGGGCAACTGCTGCAAGCTAGACCATTTCCATGTCCTTAGACTCAGCACCAGACCAAAGTTACAGGCAAGTATGTTTATCGCCAAACAAGTATAGATTAGATGAACCAAGGATAACTGAAAGTCATTCAACTATTGGATTCGAACTCTCTGTACATCCTAATATATCTTGCAGAGAACAATCAACCCATTCCCAGAAGAAAGCTTTAAATTAGCTCATCAGTTGGTAATACAACTAGTTAACATCCATGTAACTATGAATATTACTACCACTTTAGGTATTGCTGATAGTTGGACAGTATGACAACTTCTACAACTGCAGCTTCTCAGCAGCCAATGTTGACAAATGAACATATGATTGGGGATTGCAGTATCTTTGTCTTGAAGTGAAGCCAGGTATGTTATTCAGGCATATTGTACATCAAGGGCACCAACTATTTTCTACTACATTTAATATATACTACATCATATAGTGTATAAGGATTGATACAATTTGGGAAAATTTATAATGAGTATGACTGTCATCATACAAAACTACTATTTCACCCTGTATCTGGACCTCTAGAGCACACAATACAGTTGCCATAGAGTTATGATAAATGAAGATATTGGTGTGGGTTATTGATCTTTTTACATATTTTGGTAAATAACAAATTTGTATTAATCTGTCAGTCTTAACCAATTGTCTTTTCAACTTAAAGAGATTGTACATACTGATATATTCTGGCAAAACTATTAAATAGCCACTTAGAATAGGGACCATAATGTTGTCAATACTCTGTATAACAGAGATGACTATTAATCAATCTGGGAAACGTTTCTAGGATATATTAGCAATGAGTAATGTGGTTCAGATATCTGAACGATTTCATCAATGCTGAAGCTGACACACTTCTCATGCTATCTGCGATAACATGAAAAAAACTCAAACATGGTATTTCTAACAATCTCACTCTGATGGTCTGTATCACTCTCCCTAATACCCACTTGCTGACAATGTGACTCTGACTCTCTTTAATATGCACTCTAATTCTATTTTTCTAACATGTTCTCTCTGATATTCTCTGGCTTGCTCTCTTCGACATGACAAATCTGATATACACTCCCTAATATCGTCTGATAAGCTCTCTCCAATACTCTAACTCACCCAAACTCAATGACAATCAGCCAAGCATTAATCTCCCAGACAATGTAGGGATACTTGTCTGCATTTTCCAGTACCAATCTGTGGTCCACCTCTTAGTGTATATATGTTCAATACTGGTACCCACTTGTTTGACTTGCTAATCAGTATGGATATTCATGTTTATTATATAGAGAACTATAATGCAACAGATGGTAAAACTGACTTGGCACAAGATAGTAACTGACAAAGTGCAACTCTATTGCTCAAAAACTAAACAATAATATTCTGAGTCTTGAACTAGCAATTGATGTGGAATAATATTTACCAGTAACTGTCAACACAGTATTGTTACTTTTCTGTATAATATATTCGTCCATATTGGGGTAGCAGTATAATCTCACACTTTGGCAATAGTACTATTGTATTTATTTGCAAATAATAGTGTCAGCAATAATTGGCACATCAGGACAGAACATTTAAAATACTGCATATTATTATAAGTATCAATACAGTGTAAATACCATCTATAGAAGATATATTGTCAACAAGGGGGCTACTATATTGACTAATAGTGAGTAGCAAATATTACCAATTAGTATACATAAAATAGTACTGAATATTTACCAATACTTTACTTAAAAGTAATGCATATTTTATTCAGCTGTAATTATTAATATGGCACAGTAATAGCCTAATAAGATATAATGACAACAATTAACTATAGGTTAGATAAGAATCTGAGGATATAGTCACTGCTACAGATATATAAATATGTACCAAAAACTTTACTTGTTGACTTATCATTAAAATTACCCAATATCATATTTTCGATGGTAACTATTCTGCTCTAATAACAAGGTATATGCAGGTGTAGTTACCATACACTGTTCTTCACCTTTTAGATGTCAAATATATTTTGCTTATGGAAATATGAATTTTACCCCTTTTTAGATATTGTATATTACTAGATTGTGAGATAATTCTGTACCTTGATGATACAATGTTATATTTCATATGGTCACTATTGATGAGTTTACATATCACTGTTGGCATTCAATATTGAATATTGGTGATGCCACAATCAGTGGAGAGATTCCTAAGTACAAACTCAAAATTATAACAGATGCAGCAATTACTGCAAGGCCAGGTGGGGTCAGGATAAAACAACAGGATATAGAATGACGTCAATAAGCAGCATGAAGACAACAGTATACCAAAAACAAATGAATGAAGCATAACTGTTGCAATAGATTCAGAGTTGAGAATGGTAAGTCTATTGGCAGAGAAAGTCAGATAACAGCATAGCTAATGCAGTGAAATTGAAATGTAGAAAACTTGGAATGTTACATATGACAGTGAGGCAATAGGCAGAGCAAGCCAGAGTAGTGACTACACTGAGGGTTGCATGGCACAATAACTGAATACAAAGCAATATAGTTTTGAGATAAAGCAAAAGTTGAATTACATTACATATTGAATTATGGAGAGATTACCATTACGGTTTAAATTACACAAATATTACTTGACAGTTTCTGTACAAAATTTTGCTGCTTTCGAATAATAATGGCAATTCACAATCAATATAATTGAGAAGATGTCAACATAGCATTGGGGTTTCAACAGGGGACAGTAGTTATATTTATACAATCCAGTCCATTCAAATAGTAAAAGGTCCACAGACACGCTGTCTACCAACAAATACATCAAGATGTTCACAATTATTCTGCTAAAGCAGCCTATAGACAGTGCAACTGTCAAGTGCCATGGATGGTAACTGAAGCAGACTTTCAAAGATAATGGCTCTGCTATAGTGTATTCTTAAATTCATGCCACTTACTGACAATTGCTGGCAGCAAGATATATTCCCCAGAACATCTAGAGGCAGTGCAGAGAGCTCATATTGTTCAAGCATGCTTGAACTTGATAATCATAACAATTGTTAGCATAGTTCACTTGTTAGATACCTATGATCAGAATGTAACTGCATAATATTATCATTGGCAGTGGATAATGATAACTGACTACAAATAGTGTCAGCAAAGGGTCCAAATTGCCGGGTCAGTTCCGGGTCCGGTTCCACCCGAAACCGGACCGTGGCAATGGGTCTTACCACTGGAAAACCCGGAACGTTGGAAATGGGCCAGTTTTACCACCAAAAACCCGGCATTTCAAGTTCACAATTTTGGCTCCAATTAAATATTTGAGTTCTGATCGTTCCATGACATGATCAGTACATACAGTGTGCAGAATGAGCCGCTCTTTCACCTCCCGCTGTTAGATTTGCAATCGGACCAATATGCGTCGAGTCGCTATCGAAAACCCGCGAATTTCGCTGAAAATCTTGTGTTATTTCACTGCGACTCAACGAATATTGATCTGATCGCAAATCTGAAAGCGGGAGGTGGAAGAGCGCGTAAAACTGCACAATCTACGTATTCATCATGTTATGATATGTTGAGATCTCAGATACTTGATTGGAGTGGAATTTTCAGCAATCGTAAAATGGAACCGCGGTCTGGGTACAATCCGGCTAATGAACCACCGGTCTATGTCTGGTCCGGGAACCAACCCTGCCAAGACAAAGCGGGTGGGGTTTTTGGCCGAATCTGGAAGCGAACTGAACCGAACTGGCAGTCAAAACCCGGACCGCTGGCGGGCCACCCGGACCTGTTGCTAACACTAATTACAATTAATGTAGAACGCAGATCCTCAGACTCATGTCAACTAACAAGCAGATGCTCTACGACCCATATGCAACAATAGTGTATATGAATATTGAACTTTCAATAATCATAGTTGTTCGAGTATGAGTTGGGAAGTCAAGATATGGAGACTTAGTTACTGTTAGATATCGCTTATTTTACTATTCTCTCCTTGTCTTCCTTAAATAGTAGCCTAGTATAAATACCATCTGAATGGGTTTTAACCACCAGTTACAGAAGGTGAAGATTCCAGTTGACTATGTGTATCAAAAGGTTGGCAGTAACTTTACTTATCCATTGTAGATTTATCGGTTTACATAATTGTATACTTTGGATGGTTGTTTCATTACTAACTATAATTCACTCTGAATCTCTGCACTTAAATTGCCTTTTGTGCTGCAGAAGGTCTCCACCTGAAGAGGAAGATAATGAAATGACACCATGTGACCTAATGCTGGGTAATTACCAGAGTATATAGTCCCAGCTATGGGCACCTAGATCTGTACCAAATATTTTACTATTTAACTTAACTTCAAGCTCACTCAAGTGCATGATTGCAACAATATCTATCATCTACCCATACATGGATACATGCAGGTATACATACTTTCTTATAGGAGTTGTTAAGGTAGATTATCTTCTAGAGGCCATAGGAGTAATACACCTGTTGAGGAGTCTCATGTCCAGTATAGTATTAACATTCAATTGAAACTTAATCAGTTTTAGAGCTTGGTATATATACCACACTGCATTGTAGATAAATACTGGCAATATCAATAATAGAGTATAAGCCAATGCAGCTTTCCCTCTAATAGTGATGTATTTTGCGGAAGAGAGTTGATACTGTGTTTATAGTTGCTTGGATACACCATATAGCAAATGCAGCTTCCTAACTCGTCAATAACAACTGGCAATATTGACTATTATCAATCTACTAATGCAGTGCTCCAACGTTTAACATATTTCTCCAGCCAGAATAAATATACATTTTATTGATACTCAATGGAGTGTCAACTCATTTCAATATGTTACTTGTCTGTAGAAGGGTTACTATCCTGTTCTTAAATAAATAAACATTACCTTATATCTTTCTCAACTTATTAGCATGGTATATTTATAATATACCATATCCTGTAAGTGTCAACTGTAAATCAAATCATTTTTACACTGCAAAGATAACCACGGCACAGTTGTTCAGTTTACTTGCACATTGTAATTCGTAGTGTTAGCCTTTATCAATATTGCAGCAAATTATAATCAGAATGAAATATATGCAAATTAGTTTCAACAGAGTATCAATAATAGGACTGCATGCAAATTTATTTTCCACCTGATTAACTTATTCTGGAAAGAATATAACATTCAATCTGATACTATCAGCAAATGAAATAGAATTACTAGACAGATTAATTTGTTAATAATATCTAACAGTAAGTACCAATGAATAGTCAACCGAGATTTGACAATATAAATGCATAACTGATAATTTGGCAGAGTAATACAATTACAATCCGTACCATATATCAAATCTGCTATTCAGTTTGAGTATCCAATTTCCCTTCACTTGAGCAATGCATATACAAAGTTATATTCATATTCCAGTAGAATGATATTGTTCTTTATCATTGAACTAACAGAATTCATTATACAGCATTCATTAAATAGCAGATAATAAAATATATGGAGACCAAACACCCAATTATTTGGATGAGCTTACTGTATGAACCCTGATAGAAATTTCTCAAATACTACACAATGAAGAAAACTAGCAGTGCTGGAATGATATATATTAGTGGCAATCATATTCAGGCCCATTCTTTTCAATATGTTAGAAGTATCATGGAAAACTCATTTCAATACAAGTCAACAATTCCAAATTGAACAAACCGATTGAATTGAAACACATTGCATCACCTGGAGTAGTTGAAATTAATGAAGCCCTGGCTGTATTTGAAAAGAGAGTAAGTTAACAACTGGTAGTCTATTCAAATGTCCAGGATACTATGATTCAAAACAGTTAACAAGAAATATCAGTACATGTGGTAGATCTAAGATAGAAAATTTGCGGATAGTACCTACCTACCTATTAAATTTAGAAGAAAACCTAGAATTAGTACTTGATTATAAAAGTGATTTTTATTTATATTTAATGGAATATCATATCAAATCCAGAATTCCAGTGGTATTTCTATACTCGATACCCCAAACTGATTGTTCCTTGGGCTAGTGCACTTGACATTATATGCTATCTTGCCAACTGGAACGAGGAAAATACATTTACCAACTAAAAATAAAATACATTTAATCTTAAGTACATTAACTCCACCAAAGAAATTTCCAATTATCTCTGTTGTTAGTTACCTTCCTTGGACAATCTGATCTTACTGAAACGGTAGTGTTAGCAATCATTCAGGACCATCGCTTCAGGTCCTGGTCCTGGTCAGAACCAAACCATTTCAAAATTGGTGGTGTCGGTTGCAAATACACCCTAATCACGATTTCGGGTACGGTTAGAGGGAAACCTCACAACCTGTCTGAATTGGGCAGGTTGTCAGCGGGTTGTCTAGCGGGTCCATCTGTAGATGTATATAATGCTCTTGTATTTGCTGTTTGCCAATAATATCTTACCAAAATGACATACTCGACATCCAGTAATCACTTTTTGCAAGTTTAGATCATTGCGATATTGATTATTTTGGAATTTCTGTTTTTCCTTGTATATTATGTAATTTCGCTTATAAAGGCAGTGCATAGTTCCAGTATGAGCTCAAATATCTGCGCGATGCCTTGATTACCCAATAATCAAGACAAAAATTGTTAACACTCCATTGACTCTCACTTTCATGAAGGTGTAAGAAAGATATCATGTACTGTTATGCATCAAAAGACCCCCATTACTTCATATATGAATTCCTGCCACACAGCGACACTTGGATAACCCAAGTTGCAGGGCCAGACATCATTGACGCTTCGTTGATGCTTATTTTCAGGTTGGGGCAGGGAGTGTGTCACTGATATTTTTACCTTTCAAGGTGGCCAATACCCCATTGATGGATGTCTACAATCAGTCCCCACTAGGATTACCCAGGATGCAAAGCCAAAAATTGTGGACGCTCCATTGATGCGAATTTTCAGGATGGGGCAGGGAGCGTGTCACTGTTGTTTTTGCCTGTAAAGGTGGCCAATACATCATTTATGGGTATCAACAACCAGTCGCCACTTCGATTACCCAAGATGCCAAGCCAAAAATTGTTGACCCTCCATTAACGCTCATTTTCAGAATGGGGCAGTGACAGTGTCTCAATCTTCTTTAAGTATCAAGGCAGCCAACATGTCCGTTCTGCATAACAGCAAGCAAATCAATTTTCAATTACCTTGCTTACGAGACCAAAAGTCATGGACACTCCATTGCCGCTCATTATCACGAGATAATCGCGATGTCATCGATAGTGTGTTTGCCTAGAAAGGCAGCCAATACTGTGATTGTGAATAATAACGACCAGATCACTATCAAATTACCTGACTTCGAAGACCCATTGACGCTCTGTTGTTGCTCAATTTGCCATGGGTGTATCTGCAATATGCCATCATTTCATTTGGCATATGATATCATTAATGGTGTTTTGGTGGCCTTTCTATCGTGTTCATGTACTTTCTGCTTTATAACTAGATTGTTTTCTAATAACACATATATATATCCTTCAAAATATACTTTAAAGTGTCCACTAATTGAAGATAATTATAGAATCAAAAATCCAGTTTCTGTGAATCAATGTTCATCTCCACTTTCAGGTTTGCTGAATTGGCTGCTCTCATCTGCAAACATCATGTCAGCCCTATTACCACGCAGCAGATAGTGTACTAACCAGTGGATGTTCCTTTATCAGTCAGCAAATCTGGAATACAATCTTGATCGCACTTGCAATCCTTCGCATATGCATCATAATTGAAAAACTGAGCATTGGGAGGGGAAGGATGCATATACACATATCCGGGTAGGACACCTCCAATTTCGACACTTTGAGCTCCCTCAATGTCACCAGGTGGCACGGGTGGCACAGATGGGGTTCACGGAGGACATGGCATCGGATCGTGTGGAGGCACACTCGTGCCCTTGCATGTCTGAGGATTCATTCCTGTGCCGATTTGGTAATGCAGGCAGCCATCCATCAGATTTCCAAGAACCATAGCCGGGTGTCTTTCTATCGCAGTGTTCAACATTCTATGCCCAGGAAACACCACTCCACACTGCTTCTCTTCTCGGACTTCCGCACAAGGTTTCTTGATGAGGTACTGCGTTTCCTCGATTGTGGCACATGCAAACCCTCCTTTGGCCATTTTGGCCATATGCAATCCAAGATGCGTGTCGGACTGTTCTGGCTGTACCCGACCTCCTTGCCTTGCTATAGTAGCAGACATGTTGAAAACCTTCAAGAAATCGGTTGCTGCTTCTAAAAATGAGATTCGGGTATTGCCTCAACCATATACGCTTCCTTAGGCCCTTTGAAGGTCCTCAAAGCGTGATTCATCAACTCTTGGGGACGATTATTGCGAAATTTCTTCACGTAAAGGCCGGAGCTGACAACATCATGATGTTCAATATCACAGATTTTGGGGACAAATGGGTTGGTGGTCCATGGTGGGTTCCCATTACGGGCAGCAATCTATTGGTCACGAAGCTCTCTATGTGCACCAGCTGTGCAATGTACTGTTTGTTGCCGGCCATCTATGTCAATATGGATCCATTCACATCGTATCGCATGCTGCTTCATATTATTGCCGCTTCTGGTTTTAGGTACCATTTTTAAATGCGCATCCTGGGTCAGATTATCTGTGGCTGCATTGGCAGCGTTGCAGTGGACTGACTGGTATCTGCATTGTTGCTGTGTGTCTGCGGGTGGCGCATTGCACAAAGTGCCCATCATTTGACTAGATTCGGATCGGCTTGCGCCTTGCAGAGATGTTTCTGGATCCATGATTAGCTATTGTTGACAAGGAGAGGAAGATGATAACGAAAACAAGTGGGAATTCCTGAGGAATATATACTCAGCTTCAAGTCAAAATGGAATGATTAATAGCCAACTTCAGCAAAATGTATTTTTGTCGCTGGGAGCCTCCAGGAGTGTCTGAGAGGATGTGGAGTGTAAAGTTAGAAGCGTCAATTTCAGAAGAGTATCAGACCTTAGGAGGGCATTCTGGCCGGCCTTCAGCATAACTGGGATCTCTGATGACCGGTACGGGAGCACCATGGGAGCGGTTGTGAAAGGTTTGGGAGCACCTGGGACTGTCGCTCAACCAATGGGGGAATCCCAAATTAACTCTGAGAGATGCCGGGTTCTTATGAATATTCATTCGAAGGAGTGCAGGCGTTATTTGAGATTCTCAGGATGTACACAAGCAATAAGAATACCCTCCACGTATGATGCATAGATTATTGTTCATTATCAACTTCTAGATCAAACTATAGTACACAGCATCTCATCAACATTCTATTGTTTGCATCTCTACATCAAGGAGGAACAAAAGAAAATTGCAAGTGATTCAAAAATGAAAGTAGGTAAAACCAAAACAATAACCCGACTAAGCAATCGGAATGATATAAATCGAACATAGACTCAATGTCATCCACTAAATCTCCCATCTCATCAGGGCTGACAAATGCAGGAAAACACAATTCATCAACGGCGCAACAGAGCTGGAGGCACTCCTTGTATTTCGGAATAATTTGGGCCAGGCGTGTGGGTGAAATCGAATTCCAATGTCCTTTGGCTTGATTTGTGATATCTAAAAGGTTTGAAATTGAGGTTAGCTTGCGGTGATTCAGAATGGAGATTGAAAGGCAATATGACTAATTCGGGGGAAGAAGAGGTGTGCCACCAGGAAAGGAGGAGTGCCTGATGTCATCTGCGAGGTGGGCAAGGGGAGTGCTGATGGTGATGGAGGAGTGCAGAATGAAATTGAGGGGCGCAAATCCAGGCCAAGGAGCGATGACGGGGATTGAGGAGCGCCTATGCAGCGGAGCAGCCCATCCAGGGTGAGCATCGCTGCAAGGTGAGGGTGGTAAAGAGTCTGGAATGAAATCGAGGCGCTCTTAATCCAGGTTGAGGAGCGCCCATCCTAGATGAGGAGCGCGGACAGAAAAGACAGTAAGGAGAGCTGAATGAAATATCGAAGCACCAATCCAGACTGAAGAGCGCCGAGGTGATTGAGGAGGGCCGACGGGGATTGAGGAGGGCCGACAGGGATTAAGGAGCGCTGACGGGAATTATGGAGCACCGACGCGGATTGAGGAGCGCTTAGTACAGCGGACGAGCACCATTGGCGGAGGGGGTATGAAGGAGCCCCACCATGTGTAATTTGAATTTGATGTGTGCAATGGCTTCTGCAGTAATGCAATCTATCACCGTGGAAGGGCAAAATTTACCTCGATATTCATCTTGAGAAAACACAACTGTAACCTTTGTTCTAGTGGCATACTCAGACAACGCACAATGAATTGCTGCAGCCACAAGCGCTAATGTCTGCAGTGTTAGAGGTTGAAAGAACTGTGATGTGGTCAGTTGTCACCCTAAGCTATTGGCGGTGAAGAAAAACTGATAGTAGATTAAGTCAAGCACTTCCATCTATGTGAACCAGGACTTCTTGTCATTGATGACCTTCGAGAGATAAGCATCGTCAAACAGGAGCTCCTTGATTTGGATTCGAAGCACAGTCTCTGAACCTGAATCCGACCGGTAGGTACGGACAATTGTTTGACGAGCTTTATCTGCCAAACGTCCTCGAATTGTACCAATCTTTAGTTTTGACTATGTATTTTTGGGGGTTTAGTATCATCATAAGTCCAATCGAGGAGCAGAAAACAGAATATACACTTACAGCTTCCCAGGTTTGCGGATAGATTTTAAGTGATGGACCACCGGGCACTTGACAAAGAGATGATGTACCGACAGGAGCACCAGCTAATGCCCGCTGACGATCCTGGGCTTCAACGGCTAGTTTCCAAGCTTCGTCAACCATCGAGTACTTCTCATCGGAAATGATTGGCCAGAGAGTCTTTGTGAATACGATCGCCTCCATGAACAGTTTCGCCACCTCAAAAGTAGCCTTTTGCTGTTGAGGAACGTTGTGATCTCCACTGGCCTTTGGTTGAGGAACATTGTGGTCTCCACTGGCCATGGGCAGAGAGAGCGCCTGTACAACGTCAGACTCGCATCATATGTTGATGGCTGACTATTGGCATTTGAGCAATGGTGGTGTTATGGCCGTGACTGGATGTCATAGATTGGGAAGTGGAGTGCAGGCAATGACAGTATCAGCACGGCTCCATTTCTTTGGCGGCTGAACCCTTGTAGTTCGGATTGTCTTATTACGGCGCACCTGGTCCAGATGTAGAACCTCCTGCCGGATGTCTAAATCATCTTCTTCGATATTGAATAACAAGGTGGACTCCAGCGTCTTCACTTTCGTCATTGCTGATCTCCCGATCGGTATCGTCATCATCCTGGTTCTTCTGAATTATAGCCCAGACATTAGCTATCTCCAACACTATACTCGAAAGCTGGGTTGGAAGTTCAAACATTTGATTGGCAATGAAGTTTGGCAGTCTTCTGCAATGCAGGTGCAAGTGCTCTCTCAAGGTGTGTTTCTTGATTCTTCTGTGAATAGTGATTCCTCACCTGGCTAGCCGTAGGTTCCATGTTTGATGAAGTGAAGTTGGGAATGTGAAGAGAAGTATATAAGGGTAAATATAATACGAAGTTTATTAGAATAACACGAAAACAGTGCGACAAAGTAACACGCGGTCGAAGATAATGCAATTCGAGATGTGCCTGGAAAGAGTCCAGATGACAAGTCGGCGGTTCATATTTACATTGCTCATGCTTGTCCTTTGTTGTGATTTAGAAAGCGTCAGATGCACCAGATTAGATGGGTTCTTCATGCTCCCAGTTCCAACATGTTAGCACTCGTATCCAAGTACGCTATTGATGCAACAATTCAATGTTGGTTTAAGCCAACATACATAAAATTGAACCAGACGCACCTGAAGAACTCGAGACATTACCATGGTTGTATCGCTAACTATCTCTCAGGACCAGACATGGGAGATTGAGAAATGGGTTGATCATGATCGCCTCTGCATATGACTCCGCCGAAGGTAGTTCATTAGCCCTCTATTTAGAGCATATACGTGGTGACGGTGTGGCACAGAATTGTCGGTGTGTTGAAGAATCTTGCAGGACTTGGACGGAGGATAGAGTTGGGACCTTGGTGAGTGGCAACAGTCAAAGTTACATGGGTTCAAACTGAGTTTGTTGCGGATAGTGGATAAATGTGATTCTCCGAATGTGGTATACCAGTCGGACGGACACCATATTTTCATGATATGCTGTGGTTTTAGGATTCTGCAGCAACATTAGCGGTCGATTAGGCAATGTCGTGTGCAGAACTTCACTTTCAGCGGTCCCGAGTCTGCTGAATCACAATTTGTATGCAGTCAGCGTAAGAGAAGACGGAGGATTTGGGCTTACAAAGGGGGAATTCAACATTGAGGAAGAATGGTAAAGGTAAGATGAAGATTCACTGGTAATCAAATCAATTCAAGTTGTCGTCAATGCCAAGGTTGCAAGCGAATGGGTCATAGATAGTCACTCACATCATGATGTTGCGCATAATATCTTGTAAGAATGAGATGGATGCGTCATGAGGCTTCATCTGACAGCGGAAAGACCCATAACAGTATGCAGTTCCGGCCAATTGAGGTGCAGCGAGCATTGAATTGGCATGCAGGATTCAATTCAATGTAATGGCTGGGATTGTAGCCGCGCCTTACTTTGACAGTTACTTGTACTCTAAGAAACTGCCTTTTCAAAACTTGAGCTTTCATCATGATATGTTCTTTATGCACTCTTGGGATTGGACATTGGGAGAAATCAGATATCGTCTGTTCATGATGTGCCACAAACTTCAGGCATTCAAGATATGCGGTGGGCGAGAGCATGCCAGTCACCAATTGAACCGTTGAGCGGAGTCTGGCATTCAGATTCTATCTCTTCGAGCTCTCTTGACGGAAATCGGTTCATAATCTATATTAAGATATGGGTTTTTGACGGCCCAAACATACAAGGTAGTCAAAATGTAGTTGAGTCCGCATTAGAAGCGTTGTGAATTTAAGCCTATTTGAGGAAGTGTGGTATGCAAGTGAGCGGGATTTGCCTTTCATCTGCAGAATCGCTGAGCAGAAGCTGTCTTTTGAGGTTCACTCTCTCAAGCTGCAGCTCGAGTATGGAGCCCAAAAGACAGAAGCTATTGTAGGATCTTCGAAATGCAAGGTCCACACATACTTCCTAGTCAAAATCGAGTTAAGTGTCGTTACTTATCGCCCAGGGCTGTGCCTGTATGGTAAGCGTGTGGTGGACACCTTCCTCCAGAGGATAGGTTGACACGGAGCATGACAATTATGGCATTAATGTGGCAGCCTTCACATACTGATCAACCATAGATTGAGATATTAGCTTTGGCCGAGCGGGATAAGCCGCGCCTCCACCTATCAGTTTGGCGTCTGAAAGATGACTCTCTGTGTGTGCTGGCAGCCACAGATTCAAAGCATTGAGGAAGGAGAAAATGAGCTTGGAATGGAGCAAAATGAATCGTTCAAGGGTAATGCGAAGTGGGTATACATGGTTCAGAGGCGTGCCTGCAGTGGGATCATATCTTGGTGTGGGATCATACATGCATCAGGAGAAGCGGCTTGTCAAAATTGGCCGGTGAATAGAATATGTGGCCAGTGTCAAATCTGAGACCATCAACCTCGACAGGAGAGTGGATTTGAGGTGTTCCTGAACTTCATTCCTGAGCGAGGAAATACTCGGTTGTATTCTTCGGGTAAGCCTGAAATACACGAGCTGTGTCTCAGGATGTGATACATCAACTCGATATCGCTTAAAAAGTCTTTCTATCCATGGATGATTAGAGATATACTGCACTGGATCTGTCTCAGGAGGGTCGAGAAGTTGACAGCGAGTCTCTTGTGCAATCGACTGTAAATTATCCAACATTGATAATCGTAGTATTGGCCATCTTCCAAGGCATAGATGCCGGCTAGGAAAGAGCTAGTATCTCCTACAAATCAGGGTTAATGGAGTGTCAACAATTTTTGGTCTTGCATCTTGGATTGTCCAAGTGCCGTGCAACTACATTGACCCATAATCAAAGTATTGGCCGCCTGTTTGGGCAAAAATTGTAGTTATGGTATTGCAACCACCTGCAAAAAATCAGGGTAAACGGAGTGCCAACAAATTTTGGCCTTGCGACTTGCATAATCAATGGGCTGTGCAACTGCATCAAGCCATAATCAAAGTGTTGGCCGAGTTTATGGGCAAAAATGCTAGTTATGATATCATTACCACATGCTGAAAATCAGCATCGACAGAGCATCAACGATGTTTGGTTTCTGGACTTGGATAATTAATGGGCTGTGCGACTGTGTTAACCCATAATCAAAGCATTGGCCGCCTTTATGGGCAAAAATGCTAGTGATGAAATTGCTACCACCTCCTAAAAATGAGCACCAATGGAGCATCAACAGTTTCTGGTGGTGCTCAGTAAGCTACACAACAATCAACTGTGTTGCATCATTCCTAAATGGAGTTTTTAACCGTCAGTCTTTCCAGTCTGTCCTTGTATACAACTTCACAAATATGCATGCAATGTCTCTCAGGTCTGACTTTGTTCTAAAATGCTAGGTTCGACAGTGCTACCATCTCTTCAAGATGAGAGTCAATGGAGTGTCAATGATTTTTGGTCTTGCAACTTGGACAATCAACTGGCTGTGCAACTGGGTGAATCCATAGTCGATATATCAGCCGCCCTTATGGGCAACAATGCATGTGTCGATATCCCAACTGCCTCCTAAATCTGAGCATCAACGGAGAGTCAACAGTTGTGGTGGGGGCTCAGTATGCTACACAGCAACAAACTGCATTCCATCGTTCCTAAATTTAGTTTCCAACGGTCAGTCTTTCCAATATGTCCTTGTATACAACCTCACAAATATGCATGCAATGTCTCACAGGGTTGACTTTTTTCATGCTTGTAACACTCGAGTCAATATTTAAGAAGCTGTGTTACACTTCGCAACAACATATCTTTTGATAGTCTCTCAAGTCGAAGTACACAGTTTTTGAATTCCTACCGCTCTGTCAGATTTAAAATCATTAAAAACAGCGTTGCTAGAGGTTCTGATATGTTCTAAAAGTGACCGTGTGTTTATTCTTCATTTGAGTGACCGTATATTACAAATCATATTTGCTGCGTTGTGGACTTCCATGAATGTGGCCTCGAATTGTCATTGTACTTGGAATAATTCTAGACAGGCGCCTTCATGGCAATTCTATTTGCATTGCAGAATTGGGGAGACTGGCATCCCATGCATCATATGTATCATTTGTCATCAAGTTCTTCGCCATCCATCAGAACATGGGACCAGCTGAATGGGGAAATACTTGCTGGAAAAAGCACACATCACAAATTTAACTGCAGTAACAGAGTCAGAAGTCACGGAATTGACTACTTCAACTGTCGATAAAACACCTTTGGCCATACTGAAGAGACAACGAAGTCGGGGAATCACAATAGTAAGTTTGCAAAGGAAATTCATATTCGACACCTAAATCCAATCCATATTGCCTGACATAAGAGACAAAATGCTCGAAACTGGCATCGAAGTACTTTGTAACTGCCGAATTTCACCAAGACACATGGAATTGCTATCTCATGTTAGCATTTGTTTAGGCTCGTATTCCATGGAACGCTATATTGAACCTACAGCTAAGGTAGTCACATATTGCATTACACAGTGAGCTGGTGCTACCATCCACCAGCACTTTTAGCAACATTTGCCGGAGGGAATTCTCACTGACAGTGGATGCAATTAACAAGCAGTTGCAATCAACAAATAAAGTTAATTTGTCTTTAGATGGGTGGGCATCAATGAACAAATTGTCCAGATGGTCGGTCATTGCTCATTGTATGGAATGAAACGGGGCATTGCGAGAAGTACAACTCGCTTTCGATGAGGTTGATAGCCTACTCTTTTCCTATTTTGACTGCTAGTCAAGGATAATAGGTCAATGCTCAACACACTGGAGCAAGGCTAGCCATACATATGAAGGACGTTCTTGATCGATTTGAGCTTACTGACGGCCGTTTACTTGGAATTAGCACAGATAACGCTTCTTCCAATTACTCAATGATTCAGGAACTAGAATCAACCCTTGAGTCCTCTCGAATCGAGTGGCCTGCATTGAGAAACCACATACCATGCACGGCACACATCACTCAGCTTACTTTAGGTGCCTTCATGAGCAGTCTCGGTGTAAAAGGCTGCACAAAGTCTTCGGAAAACCATGAGCATGATTGGCAATTTGGAGAGAATGAAAGCACAGTCATTAGGAAGAGTCAAAGACTTCGAACAGATGGCAATGGTAGAATCAACAAGGTGTTGGCCATGAGACCAGGTTTAGCAGAGATAATTGAGAAAGTATATATTTCAAGAAATTTTGAAAGTGCTAAAACTGACCTTCAAATAGCAGCAAATGCTTGCTGTATTAAATACCCTGACACAGGGCCGTCGAAACCAGTTTACTCACCGTCAAAAAGGCAATGTACCCATTTCAGTTCTGCCCATTATGGATGTGAAAACATGCTGGAATTCAACATTGGAGTTGGTTGAGCCAGCCTATTGATTATGAGAATTCACCCGTGAGTGGCTCAGGAATCCAATATGCAGCGATTACAGACCACTCTTCACATCAGAGGATGAATGGACCTTGTCAAGTACGTCATGGATGGTTGGAGGCCATTCTGATCCTGGACCCTGTGCATGTCAAAAAGGCATATGGTTACTAAGCATTACATTATCACTGTGTACAATGCCATGATTGATGATATGAATGGCGTTATGCAAGCTTTGGATAAGAACAAGACGCGATGGAATGAAGTCTTATACTTCGCCGTGAAGTTTGCACACCAGAAGCTTTCCAACAATTATGCTGCAGCAACTCCTGTTAGGGGTTATCCGCAAGCAGCGATAATGGTACTTGTATATTTGCATATGAATACATATCACGGAGTACTCCAGGTCTAGTCACGTGATATGCATAACACCAATTCATGTCAAAAGCAAGTGTGCCAGTCTTATGGGTTTTAGCGGAGTTACATATGAATTGCGTGTTAATTGAATAAACATCTTTGATGTTTAGTGGATCCATCATTGATGATGCAGCTCAGTTGCTGTTGTGGGGAAACTTGTTTCAGCAGTGCGCTTAGATTTCAACCACATTCACTTTACTGGATACTAGCGGGACATGTCTGATTGAATTGGAGCGTACTCTGACACAACAGACACGGCAGTCGATAGTCAATATGCGACTAAGCGGGACTTCTGACTTATTGCCTCTGGAGATAAGAACCATGAGGGTACACCCTGGTCAAAGAGAATGGTCTCGGCCTAAGCATGACATGACTGAGTGAATTATGACATTGGCTGATGATAAGAGGCCAGAAGCAACCCTGCCTATTTGTTTGAGTTACTATGCATTGAAATGTCGGACTCATATATTTTTACGAGCTGACAAGGCAAGTTCTATGTTGGCATAGTATTGGTTGGTCACCGAGTTAATCTATGATGCAAGCTAAATAGCCTTTATGGTGAGGCACTAATTGCGATAAGCACTGTCGACTGAGGATCGGCTGATATTCCAACTATCGAAGCAAACAGATGGTGAGATGTCTAAGTGCAGGTTCTGCCTGTAACATTGTCTGACTTGATACCATGCGATGGATGGCCAGATTCTTTTCAGGAGCGTAAGCTTTAATACCTCATTGCATGAGCATGATAACCTATTGGGAGGCGTGGCGTGTTATTGTCAGGCACTAGTAATGCACGACCGACGTAATGCTACAAAAAGCTTTGTAGACATCGTGTCGAGGAATGGGTCGTCAGACCCCAAAGACAACTATTCAGAGACAGCATTGCTCTGGCAATGAGAAGAATAAGCTCAAGCAGTAATCCGCAGTCAATCATCAGAACACCGAAGATGATTGTAAACCATTATTAAGAATTCCACTCCATTTAAGATCTCTATCACAATTACTTCTCTACTTCACACCCATGTCCTGTCCCTATATGCCTTGGAACAGGTTGACACAATCAGAATACGCCCTGCAGAAGAAATTCAAATCCTGTCGCGATCTGATCGTCGGTTCAGAAGAGGAACGTGTAATCCATATCTCTCACGTCATCATTCTGTACACGTAATTCGAAGGTATCGATTATCTGCTACATTCGTACTTACCTACAGGGCTGTTACCATTCAAAGAAATTTCCGAAGAGCGTTTGTTTCCGGACGAGGTGAAATCTATACACAGGGGAATAACATCAACAATTGGGAAAGGGTCAACTGGTTAGCTCTTGAAGCAGCTCAAGAGGTTGAGTCTTAGGATAAGACGAGGAATGAAAGAGTTTCTTAGATTAGGCAGCTATACATAATTCAATAAATGTTGTATTGAATATAGGAATCAACAACCCCCCATAACAACTCCAACGACCAGTATGCTTCAGATTTCAGCACATAGACTTGATTCTTTCCGGAAGTTGTGATTGTTTAGCCAGTGGGACAAGGGAACGGATATTTCTTCTGAGGACGAGACTCCCTATCCTACCCAATACCAAGAGGTGTTTCTGAAGGATATGGAGAATGAATACTGTTCTAAACATGGACGATTGTCGATTATTAACCCCGAAAGAATACTGAGCAGTAATCTGTTCTCCTCCGCAATGTTTTCTGGATCTGTTCAATCGTCTTTTGATCCATATGATTTGTCCAGCAATGATGAAGAATAGTTAATGCCTGAAAATGTGGCTGAATCAACACCTGGACGAAGCAATTATGCAGCACACTTATTCACAGCCGCAAGGCTCTATTCGAATTCACTGCCTGAATCACCAAGCAACTGGGGCCGAGCTAGTCCAAATCTGAATGATGACGACTCCAACCCTATGGAGATTACCAGCGCATCTTGGATAGCGGATATCACCAATTGGTGGCGCCAGCAGGAGGAAACACACTCAAAGTACACCGATCTCTATAATGTGGCATCCGAAATAGTTTCTATCATACCGCATCACACGGGAGTGGAGGCCACTTCTTCCATTGGGCGAGACGACATCGGTTGGAGGCAGTCAATAACCACAGGTGAGATCCTCCCCTAAAAAGTCGTAGTTAGACAGTCCACTGGAGCCATTCACGGAATGGTGTGGGGCGATAACCCAATGTTGGATACAACAGAAACTGAATACGACTTTGAATTGAAGAGAGAGGCGGAGGAAAGAAAATTGCACCGAACGGCCATGGTCCTTGACTGTTTGGAGATGTGGCAGGGCAGCCAAAACCTACATGCTACACAGAAGGAATCTCACGCTCAAAACAAGCAACTGACAGCAGTGGGATACATTTCAGATACTCATCACATCATCGAAGCATCCTGGTCAAACTGTGAACATGATGGTGCTGCTGCATTTCAATTGTCGGAAAGGTCACCTTTGCATCCAGCTTTTTCTCCCAAGGCCCTTCCTGGAGGACGAACTCCTGTATTAACTATCCGCCGATTCAGAGGAATTGACTGTCATTCGTCAGAAAGTGATCAGGATAGTGCAGCTGAATCCATTTCCGACACTGAGAATTGGCTTAACAGGAATGGTCCCTTGGATGATCCAAATGAGAGCGAAGAGGACTAGGAGACAGAGGGTGAATCCAATTTGGGTCCAGAACACCCAGTGAAGCGGGATGTGAGTGCAGTACCAAATGTTCCAGGTTTTATTCGGCCAACACGGAGGTCAATCAAAAGGCTGAACAGGTGCTGATGATGGTCAATGCAATGGAAACAAGACTGAATAAGAGAAACATGAAAAAGTAGGTCAGAATGGGTCAATATGGTTTCACCAGGTTCTATATGTTGATTGACTGAGAATGTCACTTACTGAAATAGTATGGGTGAATAGTGAGCAGTTGCATGTGAATATTGGTTGATAAACAGAAGTATAATGGGTGAAATGTATCATTCAGCTGGATATATAAATGTTGGTAGATTCTGAGTGACCCGTGCAAGAATATTACTGGGCTTGGCTTTGCCAAAGGGCTGAGTCTCAATCAGGCAGGAAGGCGACCAATGAGTTCAAATAATTATGCTTACAGTAATTGATGGCAGTGGATTTTGACTACACAATACATCAAAATGAGTGTTGATGGAGGGTCAACGTTTTTTGGTCATGTAAATATTGTAATTGAAGAGTGACATGGTCACTTCGATGCGTAACCACCGGGTTGGCGGCCTTTATAGGCAAAAGCAAAAACGACACGGTCACTCCCCCATTCTGAAAATGAGCATTAACGGTGGGTCAATGATTTCTGGTCCTGTAAGTCAGGTCATTTCAAAGAAACTTGGTCATTGTTATACATAACCCATGTATTGGCCCCCTTTATAGGCAAAAAGGTAAGTGACACGCTCCCTGCTCCATCTTGACAATGAGTGTCAACACAGTATCAACTATTTTTTGTCTTGCATCTTGGGTAATCTAAGTGGCGCTTGATCGCAGACATCTATAAACCAGTAGTTGGCAGCCTGTATAGGCAGATAAGCGAGAGATATTCCCGTGACAGCCTCTGGGACAATTAACACTTAATTCATATTCAAAGCTGCAACTCAGGTTGCAGGAGCGTTTTCGCCTACGAAACTGGTCAAAACTTTGTATATAGACAATCATGGCCACATTGCGCTTCAATGAACCACGATGCAAGGCGAAAAATCATTGATGCTCCGTTCACGCTCATTTTCATGATGGGGCAGGGAGTGTGTCGCTTTCTCCATTGCCTCTAAAGGCGGCCAATACTTTGATTATGTCTAAAATCAACCAAATTACTCTATAATTACCTGACGTATCAGACCAAAAGTCGTTGATGCTCCGATGATCCTCATTTTCAGGATGGGGCAGGGAGTGTGTCGCTTTCTTATTTGCCTATGATGGTGGTAAATACTTTGAATATGTATAACAACGTGACCAAATCACTTTGTAATTACCTGACCTACAAGACCGAACAATGTTGATGCTCCGTTGACAGTCATGTTCAGGAGATAGTAGCAATGTTGTCGCTCACGTTTTTACCCATAAGGGCTGCCAATACATTCAATACGCATTACAGCAACCAAGTCACTGATTCATTACCTGACTTACAAAATGAAAAATCTTTGATGCTCTGTTGGCGCTCATTATCAAAATGAGGCATGGAGCATATTGCCTTCTCTTTTGACTATAAAGGCAGCCTATACCTCATTTATGAATGTCTGCAACCAATTGCCACACAGATTACCCAAGATGCAGGACGAAGAATGGTTGAAGCTCCATTGACTCCCATATTCAGGATTGGGAAGGGAGCATGTGTCTCTTGTTTTTGATTATAAAGGCAGCCAAAGCATCAAAATAGAACAATGACATACCAAAGTCGATATGTTGCAATTCACAGTAGGATATCTGAATGCAACCAGAGATAGAAACACTCAATAACCAGAACAGGAGATTGCAACCGACTGGCCTAGCCTAATCCAGCAAAACCTGCGGGCTAACAGGTATGGGTGCAGCCTTGGACTGGCAAGAAGCAGTGGGACGGGTTTTTGGATGGGTTCGGAATCAAAATGACCCATTTTGGAGGTCCGAACCCCGACTGCTGGCAGGTAACCTGGACCCATTGTTGACACTGTGCAACACTTTACCTATCTCTGATATGGTTATTAAGTGATTGACCTCCAATCTACACTGACAAAATCCAATTAATGAATGCTAAATACACTTAAGTATTGTACACCAACTATATAAAAGTGATTGTTGAACTTTTTGATTTAAATACTATTCTGCTAGTAGCAATTTTCACCAATAATACAGTATCCAATAATGGTATCAGATGGGTTCAAAAATCAATTATTGAAATCTCAGAAATTGAGTACTCAGCATGTAACAACAATATACTACATATGATACCTGATATTCAACTATACTTGGATATATATACAAGCTACTTAGAGGTTGGATGGTATACAACATCATCAAGACAATAAAAGCATGATGAGCAATTTGTAGAAATGCTAAATACAGAATTATTCAAGATTCAGATATTGAAAAGAATTGGCAATGCTCCTCCAATAGTAAAGATACTCATGATAAGGTCTTGTCTGGTAAAGATTCTGTCCAATATATGTTATACAAAAATCACATTGCATATTAAACAGAATCTCCACTTCATTCTGAAAATATACAATCTTGAATACTCTAACTTCTCAATTTCGAAATAAGTTCATCTACCAACAACAATCCAAAAAGATTGGACAATTTCCTACTGTTAACCATTAATGGAGAAGGAATTTATCAACAGGATTACTGCAGTCAGTATACAAATAATTCCAATTTCATATACATATAGCTGAACATTCCAAACTGCAGTCGCAGTTAATAAAGAATACAAAACTCCGAATATATACATTATAAGAAATTCTTTTGTTAAGATATTCTAACTGTTTCAGTACTGCACATATCTAATATTGTCACTGTATACAGGTGCTCAATACCACAACATTATTTGTATCAATTACTGATTTAATTCCATAGTTCATATTATATAGACAATTCTCAATATAGACATCCAAAGCAGTGAGGATTAGTTTTTTCAGTTTGCAAGTTATGTGCTAAAAGTTGTAGAAATACTACTCCATAGTTCTCTTAGAAACTGGATACTCCTTATTCAAACTCAAATGCAGGATCTATTCTACAAGTTGATATCATTCAGATAGTAAAATAAAGATCTGGGTTTTCAATCTAACAAGACTAGTTTCAAAACAGTCCAGTACATTCAGAACGTTCTGCAGTATGTAAACTGTAAATCCTTCACCAAAATGGATACTATACTATGCATCAAGTCCATGGGAAAAGGGAAACATCAGCAAAAAGTGGAAAAGGTATTCTGAGCATTCTGAGCATTTTGAAGGTTTTTGAAAGTCAAGTTTGTGTGTAGTCGATTTTGTTGGGTCCAGTTATACGAATCATACTCAGCGATCTTGCATCCACAATATGACGGGATTTTCAAACTTGGTATAGTGTTCCAAAATAGGTATAGCCTAGTTGGATACATTTCTTAATAGATTAAAGTCAGCTACTTTTATTTTTGAAAAATGTAATGAACATAGAATACTTTACTGAGTCGTGACATGAAACTTGACATTACTATTTCGAAATGACAAATCAAAAACAAACTAACTCAAATAGGAAGTATTATTAAAGATATTCAGTTATTTGTTGATTATAGCTGGAGGTATTCCAAATATGGTTAGTTTCATTATGATTTGTCATGAAGATATACAAACCAAAAGTTTCATAATATTACTAAGCAAGCAATAGTACGTCAATTACATATTTCATTTTTGAAAATGGACTAACTTTTGACTATAAAACAATGTAACAGACTAAGCTATACCCCTTTGGGAATACTATACCAAGTTTAAAAATCCTGCAAAGATATGAAAACAATTTTACTGAGTATATTTCCA
>Ga0307512_10001485_pt1 | contig 33045 bp, 35 predicted proteins | sample 14_EM_MG_FD_200267 | JGI IMG/M metagenome (GOLD analysis project Ga0307512, IMG submission 200267) | Populus trichocarpa ectomycorrhiza microbial communities from riparian zone in the Pacific Northwest, United States - 14_EM | ecosystem: Host-associated > Plants > Roots > Unclassified | place... | reverse complement strand
TTTGAGCCAATACGTACACACTTTACACAGATCGCTGTCTGAGAACGGAAAAATCGCAGTGCTATACAACCTTGACTGCCACACACGCATCGCATGCCAAGATCACTGCATTTGGCCCCGTCGTCGAGGGCAACATAGTCCCCAATGGTGAGCTCAACCTCCCTCCTCAACCCAATCCAGGCAGCGTTCAACATCGGCGCCGTCCTTCGTTGGCTCGACTTTTACGACTGCTTCCCTGCCGCAGCATGTGACGTGACATCGTCTCTCCACCCGAACGAGCCCCGCGCTAGCTGACATGACATCATCGCCCTTGCTGGGGGGCACCCATTCAACAATCTCGGGGGCCATCCTCGCTGTCGCGGACCACCTGGCTCACGGCACCCGACGGGACGATAGCACCCGACGGGACGATAGCACCCGACGGGACGATAGCACCCGACGGGACGATAGCACCCGACGGGACGATAGCACCCGACGGGACGATAGCACCCGCCTCAGTCTTCACATGCAACGTCGCCTGTATCGGCGTTGGAAGCCGCTCGACTACCCAGACAAACCCGCCGACTGGACATTGATGGGTGCACCTTCTCAATTCCCGATGATGGTTCTGTGGATGACTCCCGACACCATTACTTTCAACGCGGCGATTCTGGCAGATGGGGGTTAAGGTTATTTCCAGTCTTTCCTCTGACAAAACCGTCGCTTCGTACTGAGCCACCCGCAATGACCCCGCGCAGATCCTCGCCGCTGCCGCCGTCGCCACCGGCACCACAGCGCTCCACGAGCCCACGAAACGGAAATCCTTGAGCCGCAATATGACGACGCCCACGCAAGGGCGAGATGCTTGGCGAAGGGGATGACCGCCTTTAACATCTCGGAAAGCGAAAGTAGTCCACCCGTGCTGCAGCTGAAGAGAGAGACTCTGAGTGGCCTATCCCAAGGTAATTTATTACAAGGTAAGATGGTCTCGTTCACATCGAAGATCTATTTTTTAGGTGTCACGACTGCTGGCGCCTCATTGATGCGATCGAAAGCGGCGAGGTGGACATCGACGCCTACCCCGTTGGGGAGCAAGGCCTCGCTTCCCAACGGGAAGGGCAAGTCTCTCGATTCCCAGGTGAGCGTGGCGAGTCATAGAGGGGGGGGGGGAGGATTGAGTAGCTTTTTTTCATGATTGACACGGGACTCTCGATGCAACTGCATTATATCTATCATACTAGTAGGCTCATTGCGTATCTACTGTTAGGTTATTGCCAATGCCAGTACAATTGTTATGCGCTAGTTCTCTTCTAGTCCTAGGCACAATTCTGGACTTTGTTCGGGTCTTGAAGTTTGAAGCTTGAAGCTTGAAGGGCGGTGAGAGCCAATGGTTGATCATGCATATATGAGCCTGAGATATGTTCACTGATCACATGGCGGACATGACGCATGATGCAGGATCATGCAATGTCGGACGAGAAGCTCCCATATTGGCGCTTATGGACCCGACAAGGCAAAACCTTTGATCGGATTTACTCGACTATGACCTATGATCTCTGGAAGACACTCTCATTTCAGCATCGTCACACTATCCACTTCTCTGATAGTAAACAAAGCCGAGACCTGGAGGACCGTGGCGTGTGAGGAAGAAAATACGTCGTCCCTTCAGGCCCCAGCATGCAGTTCAGTCCTACTGATCAGCATAAAAAGAATCTTTGCTATTGAAAGGTAGACGCAAGGTCTACCCGTGAGTTCGAATAGGAAGGGGAATGACAATAGAACCAGCACGACACCCGAGACGGGGCGCGCGATGGAGCGAGTACAGGGGTGGGTAGACGGTTGTTAATCGCGCGACCGCCGGTGAGTTTGTGTGGTCTCGGAAGTTCTAGGGAGAGGTTAGATATCGATAAGGAGTTGAAAAGTACGGGTTCACGGGTCGCGTCGTCAGTCGACGTCATTTCGGAGCGGATCGGACGAAAAAGAGAAAAGAAAAAGAGAAATCGCACACAAGAGAGATAGAAAGGGGGGTTGCCTCGATGATCTGATGATTTGATGCGGGGCCGGGCTATGGTATTCATACGTTCGCGATACTAGTACTGACAAGTATGCTATGAATATCCGCAAGAGGGAAGAAGGCGAAGAAAATGGACAACTCTTCGCCCTCGCCCAAATTCCTGAAGTCGATCAGTAATCCCAAATTGTCACGAAATGTAGCAAGTAGAATTGCGCAGCTCCGACTGCAGCACGTCCCCCTCAACAGCTACCTCCATAGATTCAAAAGGACGGACAAAGCTTGCTGCCCGGCCTGCGGCAACGAGGAAGAAAACTCGGCACACTTTCTACTCCACTGTCCAACATACGCGCACGAAAGATGGTTACTCGAGAGACACGTTCGGAAAAAGCGCAAACCCATGTCGATCGAAACGCTCCTAGGAGACCCGGACCTTGTAGTACCGCTAGCAAATTACATCGACAGCACCAACCGCTTCCTATTCAATAACGGTGAGCACCCACAAAGTTAGAACGTTACTACCCTCACGAGAAAAACATGATAGACACTCCAAAGGATAGAGCCGCGGTAAAATCATCTGCACGCTCACCAATCACTACCCTCGCAGCGTCAACACGCTTGCCGCACATTCGCAAGCGCAGACAACTCAACTCGAGAGTTAGGACAACATATGGGCTGCCCATGCGAGCGCCTCCCTCCACATACACATAAGGGACGCCCCCATACAGCATAGACAGCAACCTGGCGCGACTATAACGCGCTCGTCATTAGCCCCGAAGTAGACGCTACGCCACGATAACCTCGGTTATGGGGTAGAGGAACCAGCTTTATTACATCACACCTTAGCCATTAGATACACATTAGTACCATACTCGTTAGAAGTGCTACATGGGATTCTGCACCCCGAAGCGCACGGTAATGGAGTCCAAAAAAAAAAAAAAAAAAATGCTACGAATATTGGTGAGTAAAGATAAGAAATGAAAAGTTGTATTGTAGCCGGCAACAATCCCGCATGGCGATATAATCAGGGAACGATCGGTATTTGGTTTGAGGGGAAACAAGAGGCATATCAAGGGGCGCGACCGCGTGCGCAAGGTCAAAACATAGATGGTGCTCATGCTTGGACCGTCGGCTAGGTAAGAAAAAGGAATATGAAAGAATGTGCTTGTTCGATGGCTAAACAGAAAAGGAAAGGAGAAAGAGAGCGGGGATCATTCGAGAAGGAGCAGTGTGGAAACATACAAGGAAGAAACGAGTGTGAGGAGGCGGCGTGCTCAGCAGAGAGGGGCTCAACTGGCGAGGCGATGCGCGCGTTGTTTTTGAGGCGGAAGGCGGGCGATCCGAGTGACTTTGACACGGAACTTGAACACGAGGAGTTTGGAAAGGTGAGATGTCGGAAGGCGAGGCGATGAGGACGCGACGGCGAAGGAGGCGTGTTGGACACTTGCTGGCAGCGTCACGTGGATTGGTCAGCATTCTGCGGCGGATCTGATCTGCACTCCGAGAAAAGATAAACTGGGCGTTTCCGGGGTCAGCTCGTTCCCCATCCCTACACTATCATGATCATCACCACGTCATCTTTCGGGACCCCAACGTCTCTCTTCGATCTTATTCTCATCGATACATAATATTGTCTCCTCGCATGTCTCTTCCTTTATCTACCGCCACCTTTTCTCGGTATGTTGGAATAGTCCATTCGAGGTATGCTCCGTTCTTCTATTGTGTTTATTGGCATCCGTTTATAACCCATGGAAGTTCCAATAGACAACCCATGTGTATTGATATCCTCGACGATGATTCCCTTCTCAACGTCTTCTACCATTGCAGGCCGCCGGTTGCTTTGGTGGAGGCCGATGGCGACCGCATTAACCCGTTCGATGGGCGATGGGAGTGCGAATATTGGTGGTACAAGCTTGCTTGGGTCTGTCGCAGATGGCGATGCCTCATACTTGCATCGCCATCCTATCTGGGTGTCTCCCTCGTTTGTAGGCCTGGGACGCCAGTAGCAGACATGCTTGCACATTCACCCCCCTTTCCGCTCATCATCGACCACAATTTCGGGCCTGGAATGAACGTTGCAGAAGTTGAAGAGAGAATTCTCCTCGCACTCAAGCACCATGGTCGCGTGCGCCGCATCCGTCTCCATGACACATCATCAGAGAGTCTCATCGGAGCCATAGACGAAGAATTTCCGTTGCTGGAATACCTGTGTATCCAGCCTCCGGCCATGACGGCGCTCCGTCCGAACTCGACCTTGTCACTGCCCTCGATGCTTCGGGCACCACATCTACGCCATCTCGTGCTATTCAACTTTACCTTTCAGATTGGATCTCCATTGCTTGCGGGGCTCGTCACGCTCTCACTCGAACTTGTTAAACCATCCGCCAATTTCGGCCCAAACGAACTACTACAACAATTTTCGCTCATGCCTCACCTCCAGACATTCATGATCACCTTTCATCCATCCTCTAGTGTCCCGGGGAAATCGTGGCGGATACCGTTATCGACGCAATGCACACTCCCTAATATTCGTTGGTTTGGGTTCGAAGGTCGTAGCGCTTACATGCGGGCTGTCCTTCCTCGGATCACCATGCCTCTCCTCAAGGTTACCGAAATCATAACCATGCCAGTGACCTTAGATCTTTTTGATCTTACCACTTCCATTCTATTCACCCTGCGGTCCATGTATAAGACGGAGAACCCTAGGCCCTGCGGCGCAAAGATTACGTTCTATGATGTAGATATCGCTGTGGCGATGTACCCTCACCAACTGACCGGCATGCCTACCGTCCGCTTCGACGCTTCTTGTTTGAACCTCGACAGAATTCTAAACTTCACAGCGCAAATATTTGGTGAGATCAGGACAGTGCTCGCCGAGGTGGAGATGCTCACTCTCGAGGGCAAGGCATCATCGACGACATTGCACAAAAGATTCGTCATTCCCACTGGGTGGCGCGAACTTCTTGGACAGTTTGACCAAGTGAGAACACTTCACGTGTCCGGTGGTGACCTTATCGAGCGGGTGTCTGGTTCTTTGCTGCCACATGACGGAGAATCGGCCATCGAACTGTTACCCAAGTTGAGGGTGCTCTCATGTCCTGAGGGAAGCCATGTTGGCGAATCGTGCAGATCATTCCTCGCCGCCCGCCGGAATGCTGGCTTTCCCGTGACTATTTCGCATCATTAAAGAAGCAAGCACACCTCTTTTTGCAACACGGCCATCGTGAGCTGTGGCAGCGCGCCGATCCATCATTGGCATGAGCGCCGTGGCAGGTGACGATCATATACAGAACACGGCCTATGACGTCGACACTGATAACACAACACCCCATGCCATTCACGTCCACCCTCATCACACCTCACGTACACTAGCTCACAAATTTCCTTTCATGCTGTCCTGATATTCACTCCTTCTGTACGGAGATGCGCACGCAGCTTTCGGACCTAAACCATTCAGAGCGGCTGTCTGTGGTCTGTGGTCTCTCTCGACACCCTCCTCGGCCCTCGGCCAACGCACTGCCCTGTTCATTTCTCCGCGCCCCGTCCCATGTCTTTTTGCTTATTTTTGTTCTCACCTTATCATTCTTAGACTTCCCGCCCCAACACCCCATTTTACATCACTCTATGGTACACTCTTTCTGCCCTACCTTGTTCTAGCTTTTCTCTTTCTCTCTCTCTCACTGTATGTCGCCTGCTTCCTCTCCTGTATACAATCCATGTCTCAAACTCATTGACGAGCAAGTCACAATAAGGATATAGTTCACATCCTCAGTCCACTCATGTGCCCTCACCTTGCTCAATCCCTTCCCACCTTTCCTCTCTTCTCGCCTCAACTCCCCTTGGGTCGAATGCGCTTCCAAATCCTTGCAGCCTTCCCACTCTACATTTCCCTGCGCGTTGGTTTCTCTGATGCGGTGATAACCGCCGCATATATGATAGCGGTATAATGTGTGCATCCTTCCAGTGTGCTTGCTCAGGCCATATATATGCTGTTTCCGTCTGGGTGCCGCACACCGGCCAAGTAGTACAAAGGGTCTATTCGTAGTCATGTTAGATGCAGCCGCACAGGTAACATCGTCATGCTTTGCATCTCGTCCTCGTCTTCACCGCTTCATCTTCCCGCCGCCCTTCAGTGAGCAGAGTGGGGACTGTTATACATCCCAATTCCCTCTCAAACACATGGTATACCTGCGCCGCCATATTACACCTCATACACGGTGCATTCAAGGAGGCAGACACCACCGTCAATGTACATCTGGGGGCTACGTGCCCAACAGCCGCTACTGTTGGTACTGAGTCATGTTCGGTCTCACTGTCATGAGGCAGAAGTCTTCTGCCTCATGGGTAGATCTTAGGGTACCGACTAAAATGTCATATGAATGGCACATCGACTGTGAGCGAGGTGAAAAACACACGGGAATGTGGCTGCGCTGTTTTTGGGTCCTTGACGCACACCTCGTGGTCGGGGCTCTGCAGATATCGATCTGATGAGCTCCGGTCTCCTCCTGGAGGATAAGAGCATTTTGTGTTTGCAATTGCAAAGGAACTTTATTCGAGTTTCTCGAAGGGTACGGTGGGTGAGGCAATGCCATATGATGGTTGAGGGTTGAGGGTGCTGATCACGTGGTGGACGGATCACGCACGGACCCGGAAGCTCGCGGATTGGCGCTTAGCGCTTAGCATGGACCCGACAAGGTCCGACAAACTGAACTTGAAGGCACAACTATTGATTAATATTGATTTCTCAAAGATACTCCCATTTCAGTGTCGTTGAACTATCAAATTCATTGATAGTGAACAAAGCGAGACCCGGAGGGCCGTGGCAGTGAGGAAGAAGATACGTTGGCACTTTAGGGTCCAGCACACAGTTGAACAGTTCAGCGCCATCCACCAGCACCGCAAGAATCTTTCTCATCACCACGTCCATCCTTCAAGTTCAGCACCCGAATGCCTCCCGTCGATCGTATTCTCGTCGATATGTTGTCCCCTCGCGCGCCTTTTTCTTTATATCCCGCCACCTTTTTTCTGTACGTTGGAACAGTCCGCTCGAGGTATGCTCTGTTCTTCTATTATGTTCATTGTCATCCGCTTATGACCCATGGCAGCACCAATAGACGACGCACATGTATCGACATCCTCGACGACGATTCCCTTCTCAACATCTTCTACCATTGTAGGCCGCTTCTACTTTTGGAGGGAGGTGATGTTGACCGCATTGGCCTGTGGGATGGGAGATGGGAGTACGACTATTGGTGGTACAAGCTCGCTCGGGTCTGTCGCAGATGGCGACGCCTCATAATTACGTCGCCATCCTATCTAGGTATCTCCCTCGTTTGTAGGCCTGGAACGCCAGTAGCGGACATGCTTGCACATTCACCTCCCTTTCCTCTCATCATCGATCACCTTTACCTCCATGACAATATTTCTGCGGAAGACGAAGAGACAACTCGCCTCGCACTCGGGCACCATGACCGCGTGCGCCGTATCTGTCTTCAGATGGATACTCTACCATTGATGAGGCTGCTCGCGGCCGTTGATGGGGCATTTCCGCTACTGGAATACCTATATATCTGTCCTCTAACCTGGCCGGATACGGACCTCTCACTTCCCTCCACACTTCGGGCCCCACATCTACGCCATCTCATGTTGGATGGCTTTGCCTTTCCAATCGGATCTTCCTTGCCTGTTGGCCTTGTCACGCTCTCACTTGAATTGAACCGATCCGCCAATTTCAGCCTAAACGAACTACTACAACAACTTTCGCTCATGCCTCATCTTGAGACTTTCAGGCTCAGCTTTTGCCCAGCCCATTCCAACCATGATGTTGAGAGGCAACTGTTACAGATGCCATTATCGACACATGTCACACTCCCTGCTCTTCATTGGTTTGGGTTCGAAGGTGTTTACATGGAGGCTGTCCTTCCTCGGATCACCATGCCTCTCCTCAAGGGTACCGAAATCGTGTCCATGATGTTCTCTCACTCAAACCTTCCCTCCTCCATTTTATTCACCCTGCAGTCCATGTGCGAGACGGAGAACCCCAGGCTCTCCAACGTAAAGGTTACGTTCTATGATAAGCATATCGTCGTAACGATGTGTCCCCGTAAACGGACCGACATGCCTACCCTCCGCGTGCGAGTTCTCTGTGTGTACCCCACCTTCGCGTTATGGTCCATAGTGCATGTCCTCAGTGCGATCAAGGCAGTGCTCACCGAGGTGGAGTCACTTACTGTCGAGGAAAAGTCATCATCCAGATATGCCATCAGCGAATTTGGGCTCTCCATTCCCAATAAGTTGCTGTGGCGTGAACTTCTCGAGCCCTTCAACAAAGTGCAGGTTCTCCATGTGTCCGGTGGTGACCTTATCGAGGCGCTTTCTGGTTCTTTGCGACCATATAACGGAAAATCTGCCATCGAACTATTACCCATGCTGAGGGTGCTCTCGTGTCCTAAGGGCAGCCATATTGGAAAATCATGTAGATCATTCATCACCGACCGCAGGAGGGCAGGCTCCCCCGTGACCATTTCCCATCATTGAACCCAGCATGCCTTTTTTTGGCAATGCTGCCGCTGCGAGCAGTAGAGCGCGGATCCATCCCGAGCGCCGCGGCGAGAGACAATATACGGTACACGGCGTACGACCTCGACACTTGTTGCACAACACCCTATGCCTCCTTCCATTTTGCCTGGTTAGGGACCATATAGATTCGTTCCGGGTACCACACATCGGTATTCTGGATCAATGTCGTACGGATTTTTACTCACTATTGATAGGGTCTATCCGTGTCCTGGGCATTTAATTTAGTCTGACCCCGCGGCCATGACCGATGCAGCCGGTACAGATTATATGGTCATACTTTGTGTCTCTGCCTTTGTCATCCTCATATTTAATCCTTGAGATTCGCCTCACCAGCTAGTTGACAGATACTACTGTACCCCTTCCCTTAAATACAGGTGTACCCCAGCGATCTACGCGCCCGAAGGCCGCTTCTGTTGGTACTGTGCCACATCCGGTCGCGTGTCTGCCCCAGCCCCACGGGGTGATCTGAGAGCACCGGCTATAGTGTCATACGCATAGTGATCGCCGGCGTGAGGACCAAGGTGTAAAAACACTCAGCCGTAGTTGGCCCCATTTTGGTGCATGACTCGGCCGGGGCTCTGCGGACAGTGAGGTAGTGAAATGCGCCTTCGGACTGAACGACATACATACGATGATGAATGAAAATGACGGGAAAAAAAAAAGCGCCAGCACCAAGTCACGTGTTAATCACATGATCTCCCCCCGCCCATTCGTCACCCGCGGACTCGGAAATGGAAAGGGCGCATATCTGAGGTTGGCTTAAGCTCAGGGATCAGCGGTACAGCTCGCGGTGCTCGTTTCTGAGGCTGCAGCGTTGCCGTCTTCACAACTGATCAAGGAAAGGCGAGATCTGGAGGGCGGATAAGGAAGCTTGAAGGTGTGATATTACCCCTTTTGGCCCAGGCACACAGTTCGAGTTCAGCGCTATTTCAGTTGCTCATCGCCACGTTGTCTTCGGCCGTACCCTCATCAATATGTTGTCTCGTCCCAGGTCTCTTCGTTTCTCTACCGTTGTCCCTCTTCTATATACCAAAATAGTGCGCTTCAGGTGTGTTCCGTTCCATACCATGTTCACTGGCACCCACTTATGAGTCAATATGGCTGGTGGGGACACCGATAGACGACGCAAATTTATTGACATCCTCGATGATGATTCCCTTCTCACCATATTCTACCACTGTAGGCCAGATATTTTGGAGGAAGATGGAATTGATACTGGGGATATCGATAGCCGTATCGATATCCGAGTGCCGGATGGGAAATGGGAGCGCGAACGCTGGTGGTACAAGCCTGCTCAGGTCTGCCGGAGATGGCGCCACCTCATCCTGGCGTCACCATCCTATCTGGGTCTTTCCCTCGTTTGTATGACTGGGACGCCAGTAGCAGACATGCTTGCACATTCACCCCCCTTTCCGCTCATTATCGATAGCCTTTCCCTAGGTAGCCACATCCCTGCGAAAAATGAAGAGGGAACTCGCCTCGCCCTCGAGCACCATGATCGCGTGCGCCGCATCCGTCTTCGGATGCGTGCTCCACAGTTAATGAGGCTAATCGCTGCCATTGATGGGCCATTTCCGCTACTGGAACACCTATATATCTGTCCTCTGACCCCGCCAGATACGAACTGGCCACTTCCCTCCACACTTCGGGCACCGCATCTACGTCATCTCGTGCTGCATAACATTGCCTTTCCGATTGGATCTCCATTGCTTGCGGGGCTCGTCACCCTCTCGCTCGAATATATTAACCCACTCGCCATTTTCAGCCCAAACGAACTACTACAACAACTTTCGCTCATACCCCACCTCGAGACGTTCGACATCAGCTTTTATCCAGCCCTTTCTAACGAGGATATTGAGGTGCAATTGTTGCAGATGCCGTTATCGACACATGCCACTCTCCCTGCTCTTCGTTGGTTTGGGTTCGAAGGTCCTAGTGCTTACATGGCGACTGTCCTTCCTCGGATCACCACGCCTCTCCTCGAGGTTATTGAAGTCGTGTCCACGACCTCAAATCCCCTTACCTCCTCCATTCTGTTCTTCCTGCAGTCTATGTGCGAGACGGAGAACCCCATGCTCTGCAGCGTTAAGGTCACGTTCTATAATGTACATATTATCATAACGATGTATCCTCATAAACGGACCGGCATGTCTACCCTCCGCCTGCGACTTCTCTGTTCACACCCTGCCCTCGGGCTAGAATCCATGGTGGAAGTCTTCGATTGGATCAAGGCAGTGTTCACCGAGGCGGAGTCACTTACTCTCGAGGACAAGACATCATCTGAACTTCTCAAAGAATTCGCCATCCGCGCTGAGTCACGGTGGCGCGAACTTCTCAAGTCGTTCAACAATGTGCAGACTCTTCGTGTGTCCGGTGGTAACCTCATCGAGGGGCTGTCTCGTTCTTTGCGACCACATAACGGAGAATCGGCCATCGAACTGTTACCTATGCTGAGGGTGCTTTCGTGTCCTAAGGGCTCCCGCGTTGGGAAATCATGCAGATCGTTCATCGCCGTCCGCCGGAAGGCAGGCTACCCCGTGACTATTTCCCATCATTGAAGCATGCATGCTTCATATCATGATCGGCAATACTGCTGTCGTGAGCTGTGGGTCACGCGGACCCATCGCGAGCACTGCGGCGAGAGACAATATACAGTACATGGCGTACGACCTTGACACTTGTAACACAACGCGCTATGCCATTCACATCCGTCCCTACACACCACATTTACACTGGCTTACGATTTTCCTTTCCCATTGTTCTTAATTTCTTATTCCTCCTTCCATTTCGCTAGCTCATGGACCATATATATGCTGTTTCGTTCCAGGTGTGCACACCGGCAGAGTATTCTGACTCAATATCATACGGTGATTCTCTCACTATTCATAAGGTCTATCCATGGGCCGGGCATTTAATCCAGTCTGATTCTTCGGCTAAGTTGGAGTGATGCACTGGCACCTGATACAGATTATACCGTCACGCTTTGTGTCCCTACCTCTGTCACTCATAGTACTCATATTTGAAGACAGTAGACTACCTGTTTTACCTCTTGGAGGATCACCGACTCCCCTGTTTGACCTTCGTACGCGTAGGTGCATACGGACGCATACAGTTACCTGATGCTTAAAGTACGGTCGTATTCTCTTATCGTTCCTCAGTCTTTCTCCCATCTGCTATAAAAGACGAAGGTCAGTGCTATACGCTTTTCTCCCCCATTCCACTGTAGTTAACATATATCTTCCTAGTCCTTTGTCCTACACACCAAGCACCATCCTGTTCCCTACAGTCTCTATTGCAAATTGAGGCCCGAGGTCGTTCGGTTCGCGCACACGTGGAGGGATCTCACTCGTTTGAAACTTCCTTTACTTACATATTCCGACTCTCTTTTCTAGTATTTAATCGTTGTACCTGCGCCGACACACTCTCGTGCGTTTGACCCGCAACATCCTTTCCTTTTGGCCGCCAAAAATCCGACAGTCTCGGGTCCCTATCGCCTTCCCTCAGCTCCTCTATCTGAATCCCTCACCCTTGCGTCTACTTTTCCCGCGTCTCGTACTCCTACTTCCGCCCCAAAACCGCACTCTTTTGGTTCAATTTCCACCTTTTTTTCCTACAGCAATGTATCAAGTCACGCAGTTGTGCTGGCGACCCCATTGGCAAGGTAGCAACCGCACTGATGGTGAAAGGGGTCCCCTGCTTCATTTTGTCGAGGGAGGTCATGGTCCCGGTTGTTCAAGGATACTATTCACTTTGACTGGATCGCATAGCACGGCACTGGATCTTGACGCTGAAGTCCTCTCACGGAGCTTCGACTTGGAGATATTGACGCAACGCATGTGCGCGCATTGGAGGCCAAATGCGCGTACATGCGTTGAGTTGACTCGAGAACCAAGTAGATCGGTACGGTGACAACTGCTGCGCAAGATTTCGTAAGTGATTGGCCAGAGCTCCCGCACCACTTTATAATATAACGTATACTTCCGCTTTCCCTAGCTCAAAGGTCATAACTGTTCATTTCAGTAAAGCAAACAGCACAATTATCAATTTAAGCACAATCATATCCAAGTGTCCGTATTGCTGTTTCCGTGCGAAGCACGTGCAACTGCTAATTCATTCTAAAACATGATATAAAGTCCGCAAACACGCATCAAAAGTTCGTGAAAAAGAATCTCGAAAAAGTCGTCATGAAGGTATGAGTCGAAGATGTAAGTAGAACGAAACCTCCGTCATAATCGTTGTTAGAAGAGAAAGAGTCCAAGTCGGAGTTTACAAGTTCGCATCACCGAAACCCACACCGCGGGGAGCACGCCTGCCGTACTTCGCAGAGGTAGGACTAGGGCAAGCGCTCGATGTGCTTGTACCGTTGAGCTTGATAGCGAGTGCCTGGAAAGCCTCGAAGCTCTGTGGACTGCATTCGTCCGCGTTCGCCGCAAAGACCATACCCTGACCACAGTGGCCGGTCTGGCGGCAGTACACCCAGATCGGGGCCGTGTCGATGACCTGAATAGTGAACGTGGGGAACGTGGTAGCATCGGGAGAGACGGGCATGCTAACGAAATTTGTGCCAACGTGAGCGTCAACGATGCGTGAAATAATATGGGGGGAAAGGACGTACAATCCAGAGTCGAAACCAATCTGCTTGCCCCCTGAAGAGAGAGCGAGCTTTTGGCAAGGTGCGTCAAAGCTGGATTGCGTGACACTGTGGTTCTTCTGTTGGAACTCAAAGGTGATGGTGTCTCCCGGCTTCGCGGTGATATTGGCGGGCTGGAAAGTCAAGGTGGCGCCACCGACGATGATCTTGTGGTCTTGAGGAGGACAGTCGGGCGATGGCGGCGGAGGGGAAGGTGGAGTTAAGGGAGTGTTCCTCGCGTTCTCCTGGAACTTAGCAAGCTTTTCTCCAGGGTTGATAGCGAAAACCATTTCCTGCTGACAATGCCCAGTCTGCTGACAGTAGAACCACACCGGGTTCGTGTCTTTCACAGTGTATTGTACTCGCGGGAAAGGCTCCTTGTCTTCTGGAACGAACATACTGACAGAACCGATCAAAACTCGAGCTAGACACAACTACGAATAAGAGACTCACAAGCCAGTGTCGAATCCACCAGGAAGGGGAGAACAGGGGGTCTCGAGCGTGGACTGTGTCACGGTGTGGTTCTTCTGCTTGAATACGAACGTGATGACGTCACCGGGTTTGGCCGTCTAGTGATGGTGGTTTGTCTAGAAGCTCACGACGGAAAATTGTGTGGGCGACGCACCACAAAGGACGGGTCGTACTGGATGAGTCCACCTGGACCACCTGCCACTACGTCGATCTGGGCCGGCTTTGGATCTGGAGTTGGAGTCAAGGGAGTCTTCCTCGCGTTCTCCTGGAATTCAACAAGCTTTTCTCCGGGGTTGATAGCAAAAACCATGCCCTGCTGACAATGCCCAGTCTGTTGACAGTAGAACCATACTGGGTTCGTGTCTTTCACAGTGTACTGTACTCGTGGGAAAGGCTCCTTGTTTTCTGGCACGAACATACTGACAGAGCCGATCAAAACTCGAGCTAGATACAACTACGAATGAGAGACTTACAAGCCAGTGTCGAATCCACCAGGAAGGGGAGAACAAGGTTTCTCGAGCGTGGATTGTGTCACGGTGTGGTTCTTCTGCTTGAATACGAACGTGATGACATCGCCAGGGTTGGCCGTCTAGTGATGGAGGTTTAGTCCAGAAGCTCACAAGGGGAGATCGTATGGGCGACGTACCACGAAGGAAGGGTTGTACTGGATGAGTCCATCTGGACCACCCGCCACCACTTCGACCGCGGTGGATTGCACAGGCAGAGCTGCCATAAGGCCGAGCAAGGCCGAGGCTGCGAAGAGTTTGGAGAACATCACTTGTCGCGCAGAGAAAAGAATCCGAGGACCCAGAGAAATTGAAAGGAAGGGATGTCGGATGAGCTATCAGTGGGCACTCAGGCGGTCTTTATATCCCAGAGAGATCATACCGAGCGCGCATCAAGTTGGGATAACAGAGAATAGACCATGGCACGATGAGAGCACGCAAGCCAATCAGGCAGAGGCGCAAGGGGTTCCCAGCAATTCTGTTCCTAGGTGGTGTGTTCGCTTACAGGTCTGCAAGAGTGTGCTCAGGCCCTGCCCCTGAGTACTACCCAATAATCGGCACAGTGGAGCAGCACGGTGCACTCCGGGCTTGTCGGTTCGGTTTCAGCATGCCAGATGGGGTCGGACGAATGTCAAGATATCCAATTTACGAGATAATTCCTAGGGGAAGCGCAGATACGTGTGAGTAAAAGAGAGTGCGTGCATATAAGACTTGATTGCGCCCGGTCTGAGTCGTCGGGGCGAGGCAGTGGGCGCATCATACAAAACTTATAATGTGTTTTAACCCTCAGGATAAGACCGATAAGTTTAGCGATAAGACGAGTTTTTTGTTTCCTGATACGCTTTCAATATTCTACCCAAGGTGGCCATTGGAATCATAGAGGAAAAGAAAGGTGAAGTTGTTGAAATACGGTAACAGTGATGTTACAGCCGCTACACGTGGCCAAGGCGTAATAAGGCGCTTACAGTAACTGCTTGGCGCTCCCACGATTAATGCCTCAGGCGTGCCGGAGACTCCGGTGATCCCGTGATTGACGCCGACGCCGCCAGGCGTCCCTTCAAGTTCTTGCGCACGCCGGAACTACGCCGCGGCCATCTACCGCGACTGCTCGATGCATTTCTCGAAACTAGGGCAGAAACACACATTGTGGAAAAACGTAAGGGATGATTCTTTGAGCTCGGGCACGGGTTCAGGAAACGTGTGTGTTAGGTACTATGAGAATTCAGGGCGCACACCACTACCGAACGGTGTTTTAAACAGAATACCGGTCTACAATTCAAAGGGATGAACAACACGTGGTGAATGCGCCACAACCTCCAGCTTCTAAAACTAATGTCTCATACGGGCGCCTCATTGTAGTTCTCTTGGCTAGGTCGGCGCATATCCCATGAGGCATTATTGCATCATCGGGACCGTGTTGTTCCCGGAAGCACATCGGTGTCTCTCCTTTCTCCGTGACCACCTGTGGGGTTGCGGCCTGCAAATTCTGACAGCAAAAGCAAAAACAGTCGTGCATTCGCTGCACTGTGGTGGCAAGCGAACTCCACGCCCTATGTATCCTTCTTTCCGCTGTTGCCCGTTCTTGACTGCTTTGCTCGGCCACATGCAATGCATTTTAAAATGCCCTAAGTTTTCCCTCTATATATGCCAACCATTTCTGCTACTTCATTCCTCCTTCGCATCGGACTTCAACGGACCTCCACCGATCCGGGACAGTGCTTCCGAATTGATCACCATCAGGTGATACTCCGGCTGCTTCTTGGTATTCGAAATTGTGGAATTGCGAGACACGCTGTGAGAGACATCTGCGTCTACCATGAGTTTATTCCACAAATCTCCTCCTCGGGAGAGGGAGAGGTGAAGGAAGAGACGATGACTCAGTGTCAATTTCGAATGTCGATTGCCAAAGGTGGAAAGAAGTTGAAGAGAACACGCCCACTAATTCCTTGAGCCCAAACATGAGACATCAATTTAAGCGCGATCGTGTTCAAGTGTCCGTGTTGCTGTTCCCGTGCGAGGCACGTGTAACTGCTACTCTACTCTAAAACACACCATAATATAAAAGTTTGTAAATACGCATTATCGGGTCGTAAAAACGAATATCGAAAAGACGACGTGAAGCTTTATGAGTCCCAACACACAAACCAGAACGAATCCTCCGTCATGATCGTGAATAGAAGAGAAAGACTCCCAGTCGAAGTTTACGACTCCTCACGACCGCGACGGACAGCACGTGGAGGCAAGGGAGTTTTCCTGGCATTCTCCTGGAATTCAACAAGCTTTCCACTTTCTCCAGGGTTGATAGCGAAAACCATGCCCTGTTGGCAGTGGCCAGTCTGCTGACAGTAGAACCACACTGGGTTCGTGTCCTTCACAGTGTATTGTGCCCGTGGGAACGGCTCCTTGTTTTCTGCCACTGGCATACTGAAAGGACCAATCAAAACTCGAGCTGGACGCAACAGCGAATGAGAGACTCACAAGCCAGTGTCGAATCCGCCAGGAAGGGGAGAACAAGGGGTCTCGAGCGTGGACTGTGTCACGGTGTGGTTCTTCTGCTTGAAGACGAACGTGATGACATCGCCGGGGTTGGCAGTCTAGTGATGATGGCTTGGTCAGAAGCTCACGACGAGAAATTATATAGGCGGCCTACCACGAAGGAAGGGTTGTACTGGATGAGTCCATCTGGACCACCCGCCACTACTTCGATCTCGGCGGCGTTTGCAGGCAGAGCGGCCAGAAGGCCGAGCAAGGTGGAGAGCGCGAAGATCTTAGAGAACATGACTAGTGTATGGTAGATGTGCAACTGATGTGTCGAGGAAAGAAGTCGAAGGCTGATAGAAATTGAAAGGAAGGAGTGTTTGATGAGCCATCCATGCCCACTCAGATGGACTTTATATACCAAAGCGACCGAGCTAAACTCGTTTCAAGTTTGGATGACAGAGAATAGACAAGGACACGATGAGAGCAAGCGAGACAATCAGGTGGCCGCTGAGGCGAAAGGAGTCCAGCCATCCTGTCCCAATGCTGTGTGTTTGCCTACGCATCAGCGAGAGTGCTCTTGGGCTCGGGCTCTGCCTCCGGTTACCCGATAAGGAATCCGGTGCAACAAAACGGTGCACTCCGAGCTTGTCGGTTCTGTTTCAGCACGCGCTAGATGGGGTATGGAGGCGTAAATCTACACCGATGTGAGTGTCTTGGTAATCAAATGGCGAGGTAGATTCAAGGGGGAATGTGGACATGTGGGAGTGGGAGTGTGTGTGTATTGCTCCCGCTCCGAGTCGTCGAGGCGAGGCGGTGGGCGCATCACGAAGGCCCCACAAAACTTATCATGTGTTAAACCCCAAGATAAGACCGATAAGTTTTGAGGTCGCATAAGTTCGTTGTTTCCTGATACGCATTTAATATTCTACCCAAGGTGGAGTAATAGAGGAAAAGAGAGGATCGAATGTGAAGGTGTGGAAATGTCCGCGTCGTCGTCAAACGCTCTAGGGCTTAGTAAGGCACTTACTGTATACGGTGGGGCTTGGCTCGCCGAAATGCCTCGGCATTAGATGGCGTAATTTGGGTGTGCACAAGAAGCGCCGCAGCTAGTCTACGAGGATCCTAAGCGCTCATGCATCACAGGAAGCAGGAAGAGCCGCAGCGGTACCAGAGTCAAGGTTTCTGCCAGCCGGGCATCGCGGGAGCGCGGGAGCAAGAACATGTGGGCCACAGTAGGTACTAAATCGGGCAGGCCTACCCCACGCAGCGTCAGTGTTGCCGGAGAGTTGAGCTAACTCGGAGTTACCTGAGTTGAGTTAGCAGAGTTGCGAACCCAACTCAGCTCTGGTAGGAAGACTTTTGTGTTCCCGGACAGTAGAGTTGAGCAGAATTGAACTCTGGCCAACTCCGGGCTCCGGGAGTTGCCAGTGCACGTTGACTCTGAGAGTTGGCAGGTGCGGCCCGGGAATATCCACCAATCAGATTTCAAGGTTTGACAGGGTGCGACGAGGATGACGAAAGAAGAATGACACTGTTGTTTGGTTTAGTGTGGCTCCAAACCAAATGCAGTAACAACCGGAGTTGACTCCGTTGCAACTCTTCCTACCAGAGCTGAGTTGGGTTCGCAACTCTGTTAACTCAGCTCAGGTAACTCCGAGTTAGCTCAACTCTCCAGTAACACTGAGGTCCCAGCGTGGCGTGGGGTAGGCCTACCCGATTTAGTACCTACAGTGGCCCACGTGTTGTTGCTCCCGCGCTCCCGTGATGCCCGACCGTCAGGAACCTTAAGCTTGACTCTGGTACCGCTGCGGCTCTTCCTGCTTCCCGTGATGCCTGAGCGCTGAGCGCTTAGGATCCTCATAACAGATGCGGCGCTTCGCACGCCCAAATTACCGCCATCCACTGCCCGAGGCATCTTGGCCTTCTCGGAAATTGAAAAGCAAGACATTTTAGAAAACGTAAAAGCTGATTCATTGAGTTCGGGCACGCTTCAGGACTTCAGGACGGGTGTATGTGTGCTAGGCACGAGAACTCAGGGCACAGATCACTACCTACGGTGTTTGAAAAGTGTCCACAATTCAATGGATGAACAAGCGCTGAACGCGCCACAACCTCCAGCTTCTAAACTAATGAGTCTTATCCAGGCACCTTATTGTAGTTCTCTTGGCTAGGTCGGCGCATAGCCCATGAGGCATTATAGCATTCTCCGGACCGTGTTGCTCCCGGAAGCTCATCGGTGTCTTTCCTTTCTCCGTGACCACCTGTAAGGCTGCGATTCTGACAGCAAAAGCAAAAACAGTTGTGCATTCGCTGCAATGTGGTGGCAAGCGAACTCCACGCCCTATGTATCCTTCTTTCCGCTGTTGGCCGCTCTGAACTGCTTTTCTCGGCCGCATGCAATGTATTTAAACTGCCCTAGGTTTTCCCTCTATTTATCCCAACCATTTCTGCTGCTTCATTCCTCCGCATCGGACTTCACCGGACCTCCACCTATACGGGACAGTGCTTCCGAATCGAACACCATCAGGTGATACTCCGGTTGCTTCTTGGTATTCGAAATTGTGAAATTGCGAGACACGCTGTGAGAGACATCTACCTCTACTATGAGTTTATGCCACAAATCTTTTCCTCGGGAGAGGTAGAGGAAGAGACGATGACTCAGTGTCCATGTGAACAATTTCAAATGTCGATTTCCAAAGGTAGGAAGAAGTTGAAGAGAGCACGTCCACTAATTCCTCGAGCCCAAACGTTATCAATTTAAGCGTGATCATATTCAAGTGTCCGTGCTGCTGTCCCCGTGCGAAGCACGTGTAACTGCTAATATATTCTAAAGCACGCTATAGTATAAAAGTTTGCAAATACGCATTATCGGGTCGTAAAAACGAATATCGAAAAGACGACGTGAAGTTGTATGAGTCCCAACACACGAACCAGAATGAAACCTCCGTCGTGGTCATGAATAGAAGATAAAGACTCCCAGTCGATGTTTACAACACCTCACGACCGCGGCGCACAGCACGGCGGCTGGCGCTACTCTTTGCAGGTGGTGTCAACGGAGTCTTCCTGGCGTTCTCCTGGAATTCAACAAGCTTGCCACTTTCTCCAGGGTTGATAGCGAAAACCATGCCCTGTTGGCAGTGGCCTGTCTGCTGACAGTAGAACCACACTGGGTTCGTGTCTTTCACAGTGTATTGTGCCCGCGGGAACGGCTCCTTGTTTTCTGCCACAAACATACTGAAAGAACAAATCAAAACTAGAGTTGAACCCAACGGTAAATGTGAGACTCACAAGCCAGTGTCGAATCCGCCAGCAAGGGGTGAACAAGGGGTCTCGAGCGTGGACTGTGTCACGGTGTGGTTCTTCTGCTTGAAGACGAACGTGATGACATCGCCAGGGTTGGCCGTCTAGTGATGACGGCTTGTCCAGAGGCTCACGATGGTAGATTGTATGGGCGACTTACCACGAAGGAAGGGTTGTACTGGATGAGTCCATCTGGACCACCCGCCACTACTTCGATCTCGGCGGCGTTTGCAGGCAGAGCGGCCAGAAGGCCGAGCAAGGTAGAGAGCGCGAAGATCTTAGAGAACATGACTAGTGTATGGTAAATGTGCAGCTGATGTGTCGAGGTAAGAAGCTGAGGGCTGATAGAAATTGAAAGGAAGGAGTGTTTGATGAGCCATCCATGGCCACTCAGATGGACTTTATATCCTAAGGCGATCGGGCTGAACGCGTTTCAAGTTTGGATGGCAGAGAATAGACAAGGACACGATGAGAGCAAGCGAGACAGCCAAGTCGCCGCTGAGGCGAATGGAGTCCTGCAATCCTGTTCCAAGGCTGTGTGTTCGCCTACGCATCGGCGAGATTCTTTCGGACTCGGGCTCTGCCTTCGGTTACCCGATAAGAAGGACGTTGTAACAAAACGGTGCACTCCGAGCTTGTCGGTTCAGTCTCAGCGCACCAGATGGGGTTGGAGGCATGAATCTACTGCGAACTGAAGGCCTTGGCATCCAAATTGCAAGATAGATCCAAGGGGAAATCTGAACATGTGTGAGTAGAAGTATGTGTGTAAAGGTCTTGACTGCTCCCCCTCCGAGTCGTCGAGGTGAGGCAGTGGGCGCATCACGAAAATGCCACCAAACTTTTTATGTGTTTAACACCCGGCCCAGGATGAGACCAAAAAGTTTTGCCAAGTCGAAGGATCACATAAGTCCTTGTTTCCTGATACGCTTTCAATATTCTACCCCAAGGTGGAATAACAGAGGGAAAGTGAGGATCGAATGTGAAGGTGTTGAAATATCCACATCGTCATGAATTTGCACAGCCGCCGTAGGTAAAGCTTAGTAAGGCGCTTACGGTGCGCTTTGGCGTCAGCGTGGGGTAGACCTACCCGATTTAGTACCCACTGTGGCCCACATGTTGCGCCCCCGCGATACCCGGGCCGTCAGGAACCTTGACAGCTTGACCCCTACTGCGGCTTTTCCTGCTTCCTGTGATCCTGTGATGCCTGGGCCCTTAGGATCCTTGTAGACCCCGGCACAGCTGCGGCGCTTCCTTTGCACGCCCAAATTGCGCCATTTACTGCCCGAGGCATTTTGGCCTTCTCGGAAATTAAATAGCAAGACACATTTCAGAAAACGTAAAAGCTGATTCATTGAGTTCCATGCCCGACTGAGTCCCTGACTGAGTCTTTTTTTTTTTGAATTGTCCGACTGAGTCGGGCACGGCTTCAAAAATTAAGGACCCGTGAAGTATGTGTGCTAGGCATGAGAACTCAGGGCACAGAATACTACCTACGGTGTTTGAAGGGTGTCCACAATTCAAAAGATGAACAACACGTGCTGAACGCGCCACAACCTCCAGCTTCTAAAACTAATGATTCTGATCCACGCGTCTTACCGTGCCAGTGGTTCTCTTGTCTAGGTCGATACGTATGCTATAAGTCATCACGGTATCCTCGGCGTCCCGCTGCACCCGGAAGCACCTCTGTGTCTCTCCTTTCTCTCCATGTCCACCTGCGAGGCTGCGACCTGCAAACTCCGACTTCCCCATCTTGTTCTTCCGCTCTCGAGCCTTGCCCAACCTCCTCGCTCCTTCCTTTTCTTGAACTCCCTGGTGTGACCTTTTTTTTTTTGACGGTGTGACGTTCTTCGCGCTTTCACAGTTTTATAACGTACAGCATGTATGTACGTACAAAGATGCGCCCAAGCTGTAGGTACAACCCGGTTGATCTGAGTAATTGAAGGACCCGGTGAATTGACTGCTTCTGGGCGGTGCGTGTCACTGTGTAGTCCATCATGCATCATGGTCCTCAGGGCGCCTCCTTTATCCCTGGTTCACCGGAGGTGATTAGTGGTGATTCCCTCTGGCGTGGCCTTGTGCCTCGTGGCCGAATTTCAAATCTCGGTGACCTTTCTATTGCCTCACTCGTGACTCATCACCCTCGACATCAATCTAATACCAGTGGTCACATACCGAGTTCAGGGTGCGCACTGGCATGCCGCTGACTCTGACTCAGGTCGGTATATTTGTGTCTAATGCTGACTTTTTACATCCAAATCCACTAGCTGACACGTGCTGTTGCGTGCCCTCCGCACAATGGTTGTTGGCGTCGGCCCAAAATATCATGGCTTCTTCTTGCATACGGGATCAGACCCCAATCCCAAATTGCGCACGAGACCGATATCACCTGTCTATAAGGTTCTAAATAGTGTTTTCTCATCAACGCCTGAATTACTCGAGCAACTTTTGGGAGTGCGGTTTTGAATGGTGACATCACTTCTTCAACTGGCGGGCATGAGTAGTAACATTGATTAAAAGTAGTTCGACTGATGAGGTCGAATCCAAGGAATGTGATTAGGATAATGTTGAAGGTGAGGTCTTCCCAATGCCGCGCAGTGTGTAGAACGAAGAGAAGCCAGCTGAGTAGACTTGCATGTAATTGCACGGTTGGTACAGAAAATGAGTTGCGCGAGCGGCGGCCACATACAGGGGTCGCCCTCGTAAGCCTTGATGAGGGAGTCGCAAAACGTCCGCAGGTGCACATCTACCATGTTGTTGACCCGAGAATCGTGAGCGGAATACGGATGCGACAGATCCTCTATCTGCCAGCCGACCAATCCCGCAAATAGAGCGACGTGGTGCCACAAGGTCTGTCAGTCAAACAGCGCAAAACATATACAAGCGTCCATGTTTCTCTTCCTGTATGATGCACGTGTACTGTTAGGTTAATCTAAACATGCCAGTGATATAAAGTCCGCAAATAAGTATTATCAGGTCGTAAAGACGAATATCGTAAAGTATCCGTGAAGTTCAAGTTATGAGTCCCAACACACAAACCGGAACAAAACCTCCGTCATGATCGTAAATAGAAGAGAAAGACTCCCAGTCGGTGTTTACGACTCCTCACGACCGCGGCGCACAGCACGTGGAGGCAAGGGAGTTTTCCTGGCATTCTCCTGGAATTCAACAAGCTTACCACTTTGTCCAGGGTTGATAGCGAAAACCATGCCCTTTTGGCAATGCGCAGTCTGCTTACAGTAGAACCATACTGGGTTCGTGTCTTTCACAGTGTATTGTGCCCGCGGGAACGGCTCCACGTTGGCTGCCACTGGCATACTGACAGAAAAAATCAAAACTCAAGTTTGACGCATCGGCGAATGGGAGACTTACAAGCCAGTATCGAATCCGCCAGGAAGGGGAGAACAAGGTTTATCGAGTGTGGACTGTGTCACGGTGTGGTTCTTTTGCTTGAAGACGAACGTGATAACATCACCGGGGTTGGCAGTCTAGTGATGAAGGCTTGTCTAGAAGTTCACGACGGGAAATCGTATGGGCGACGTACCACGAAGGAAGGGTTGTACTGGATGAGTCCATCTGGACCACCCGCCACAACTTCGATCTGGGCCGCGTTTGCGGGCAGAGCGGACAGAAGGCCGAGCAAGGTGGAGAGTGCAAAGAGTTTAGAAAACATGACTAGAGTATTCGAGGAAAGGAGCCGAGAGCTGATAGAAATTGGAAGGGAGGAGTGTTTGATGAGGCATCAGTGGGCACTCAGATGGACTTTATATCGCAAGACGATCGGGCTGAGCGCGCTTCAATGTCGGGATGACAAACAGGATGAGAGCTCGCAAGAGGCAGCAAGACAAACAGGTTCAGCGCGAGGTGTCCGGAAATCCTGTTCCGAGGCGGTGCGCTTGCTTGCATGCCTTCCAAGAAGTCTGCAAGGGTGTGCTCAGGCTCTGCCTCCAGTTACCCGATAAGGAGTATGGTGGAAGAGTACTGTGCACGCTGGGCTTGCCGGTTCGGCTTCAGGGCGCTGGATGGAGCTCGAGGCACAAATCTATTCTGATGGTGATCCATTAGTATTATTGCAAGATAGCTCCTGGGGCAATGCGAAGATGCTACATGTGATAGAAGAGGAAAGAGTGATTAAGACTCGAGCGCGGCAAGCCAGCGGGCGCAGGGCGCATCGCAAAATCGTGTAACCCCTAATGACTTATCATGTGCTTATCAGGCCGATAATTGATGGGTAAGTAGGGAGGTAAGGTGCTTTTTTTAATTTCTGATGTACTTTCACCTACCTAAAAGTAGCTGCTTGAATAATAAAGGGAAAGAGTTGCGGAAATATATCTGCGCCTCCATCAAACGATTTGCACAGCTCCACATGCACCGTGTGCGGTGCGTTTATGCTTGGCGTGGGATAAGCCTACTCGATTTAGCAACAACAGTGGCACGTGGTATTGCTCCCACTCTCCCGCGATGCCGAGATGAAACTCCGATGATGGACCCTGCACAGCAAATACCATTTGCGTCCCTTCTTCTGCGCTCAAATATTACGCTATCTACTGTGCGAGACATTTGGCATCTCGGTCCTCTCAAGAACTGAGTGGCAAGACACATTGTTAAAACATAACAGCTGACATTGGGTTCGGGCATGCGTTCAGGACCTCGGGACGCGGGTGCCTTGACGTGAGAGCCCAGGGCACAAACCGCTCACCACCTCAGGTGTTTTAAAAAGGCCTACAAATCAAGGAACGACCAAGATGTGACCAACGCTCCACAACCTCCAGCTACTAAACTGATGTCCCTGATCCGAGTGACATAATTGCAGTCCCCTTGATCCGCTCTTTCCCGCACACTCAAGATCAGCACATATGCTATACGTATGCTGTGAGACATCACGGCCTTCTCGGGAAGGTAATACTCTCGCAAGTACATCGGTGTTCTTCTCATTGGGGCCTTTTCATGTCCATCTGCGACCTGCAAATTCCAACAACAAGCAAAACTAGTTATGTATTCGCAGAACAAGCGAACACCGTGGGCCTGCCTGTATGCCCTCTTTCCACTGTTGGTCACTCTCATATGTTTTGCCCCATTATATGCAATCACTTTATCTCTATCACACATTCCCCTCTACACTTTCCGATCATTTCCGGTTCTCCTGCTTTGCGTCGGATACTACCCGATCTGCATCGCTCTAGGACTGACCTTTCGCATTGAACATTGTCAGGTGGTCCTCCTGCTACTAGTTGGTAATCGATATCACCAAATTGCAGGGGACAAACTGCGAGAAACACCTATGTGTACCATGAGTTTAGGCACAAATCTCGGCCTTCTCATTAGCATGCGATGTGAGGGAATGGTGGATGTCTTAGGGTTCACGCGAACAGTTTCGTATGTCAATCACTAGGAGCCGTGAAGGGGCCGAATAAAATGGGCCCACTGAGTGGTTGAGCACAAGCACGAGATATTTGTCCCGAAACTCGGGCCTAAATGCCTCCTCCATTAGCTGGTCGTGCGCATTGAGAACGAGGGGGTTACACATCGAAAAACATTTGTGATATGTGCGGATGTGCCGCTCCACCCGGGGAAACTGTTCCCTTTCCATAGTCGCCGAAAACGCCTACTTGGACGGCGCGAGAAAAATGCCATTGGCTGATGCAGATGCAGCGAGCCGGCCAGGTGAGGGGAATGAAATTGGACGTCACCAGGGCGTCTTCATGTGATGGGGCTTGTGAGGAAGACCCAGACCGGAGTACGCTGCGAGGGCTGGGACACGTTCCTGTGTATGTGATATGTGCTGACCTTGAGCGCCCGGGGCAAAGCGGATCGAGAGAACTGCGATCATGGCACTCGGATCAGAGACATCGGTTTTGTAGCTAGAGGTTGTAGCGTGTTCGCCGTCCACCACGTGTTGTCCATCCTTTGAATTGTGGACACTTTTCAAACTCTGTAAGTAGTGCTTTGGGTGCGCCCTGAGGCCTGAGGCCTCATGCCTAACATAGTACGCGTCCCGAAGTCCTGGATCCGCATCTTTTACGTTTTTTACAATGTGTCTTGCTAATCAATTTCCGAGAAGACCAAGATGCCTCAGGCAGTAGAAGGCGTAATTTGGGCGCGCCCAAGAAGAGCCGCAGCCATACGAAGCCTATGTTCATAAGGGCTCGGGAATCATAGGAAGAGCTGCAGCTGTGCCAGTATCAAGTATCCCGAGGTCCTGAACGCATCCCCAAACCCAATCAGTCAACTTTTACGTTCCGACAATCTGTCTTGCTATTCAGTTCCCAAGAGGACCACAGTAGATAGCGTACGTGTTGAGTGCGGCAGAAGGGACGCATAGGGTAGTTGCTGTGCAGCGTAGATGTACTGGCCATCACAGAGAGCGGGGCGGGAGCAAAACCACGTGTCATGTAGTTGTTAAATCGAGTGGGCTTACCTCACGCCAAGCGCAACTGTGCTGGCCAAATTGGCGGGACCAAAGGTACTCGTGAGAAGATTTGACGATTTGCAATACACTAAATTCAGTCCTGTGCGTGCCACTGCGTGGTGATAAGCCGTAAACACATCTAGAGCTATGCAAATTGTTTGATGGTGGTGACGCAGACAAATTTCCGCAACTCTTTCCCTATTACTCGAGCAGCTACTCTTAGGTAGAGTGTGAAATTGCATCAGAAAAAACATACTTAGCATGAATTATTGGTCTGATAAGCACATAATAAGCTGACCATTATGCATTAAGGGTTACGCGCGTTACGCGGTTACGCGTTACGTTTTGAAGTATTTTCCTGATGGCAGATGCGCCCTGCAGTCGCCGTCAGGCTCGCCTCGCCCAGAGCGAACAGGAGCAATCAAGACCTAATCGACCTAATCGACCTAATATCTCATTCCCCTTCTATCACATGTAACATCCTCGCATTCCCCAAGGAGATATCTCGCAATAATACCAATGGATTCCCATCAGACTGATCAGAGTAGATTTATGGCTCGAACCCCATCCGGCCCCCTGAAACTGAACCGACAAGCCCAGAACGCACAATACTGTTCCACCGTACTCCTTATCGGGTAACCGTAGGCAGAGCCTGAGCGCACTCATGCAGGCGAGCACACCGCCTTGGAACAGGATTGCCGGCCCCCTTGCGCCTCGCGTGATTGTCTTGCGGGCTCTCATCGTGCCCCTGTCTATTCACTGTTATCCCGACTTTGAAACGCGCTCAGTCCGATCGCCTTGGGATATATATAAAGTCCATCTGAGTGCCCACTAATGCCTCATCAAACACTCCTTCCTTTCCATTTCTATCATCCCTCGGCTCCTGCACATTTACGATACACTAGTCATGTTCTCTAAACTCTTCGCGCTCTCCACCTTGCTTGGCCTTCTGGCCGCTCTGCCCGCAAACGCGGCCCAGATCGAAGTGGTCGCGGGTGGTCCAGATGGACTCATCCAATACAACCCTTCCTTCGTGGTACGTCGCCCACACAAATTCCCGTCGTGAGCTTCTGAACAAGCCATCATCACTAGACGGCCAACCCTGGCGATGTCATCACGTTCGTCTTCAAGCAGAAGAACCACACCGTGACACAGTCCACGCTCGAGAAACCTTGTTCTCCCCTTCCTGGCGGATTCGACACTGGCTTGTGAGTCTCTCATTCGCTGTTGCATCCAGCTCGAGTTTTGATTGGTCCTTTCAGTATGCCAGTGGCAGAAAACAAGGAGCCGTTCCCGCGGGCACAATACACTGTGAAAGACACGAACCCAGTGTGGTTCTACTGTCGTCAGACTGGCCATTGCCAAAAGGGCATGGTTTTCGCTATCAACCCTGGACAAAGCGGCAAGCTTGTTGAATTCCAGGAGAATGCCAGGAAAACTCCCTTGCCTCCACGTGCTGTGCGCCGCGGTCGTGAGGAGTCGTAAACATCGACTGGGGGTCTTTCTCTTCTATTCACGATCATGACCGGGGTTTCGGTCCTATTTGTGTGTTCGGACTCACATAACTTCACGACGAATTTTTGACATTCGCTTTTACGATCTACTAATGCGTATTCGCGGACTTTATATCATAATAGCTTGACAGTGTGTTCTTCGCACGGGCCGGACGCTTGTATATGTTTGTTCCCAATTTGATTTTTTGCACTGTTTGCTTCGCGGATCTTGTGGCATCGCATCAGTCTATTTTCTAGATTGGTCGGCTGGCAGATAGAGAGAATCTGTCAGATCCGTGTTCCGCTTACAATTCTCGGGTCAATAACGTCGTAGGTGGACACCTGCGGACATTTCGCGACTCCCTCAAGGCATCAACGCTCACGAGGGCGCGCCCTCTAGTATGCAGCCCTTGCTTGCGTCACTCGTTTCTCTACCGGCTTCTCCCCGTTTTCTATGGTGCACGGCATTGAGAAGATCTCACCTTCAACATTGTCATTATCACATTCCTTGTTCTTAATCTCCTCAGTCAAGTTGCTCTTAACCAATGGTACCATTGTTACTACTCACGCCCGCCAATTCAGGAAGTGATGAGACGACTTTGTTTCAATTCACAACCTCATCCCCAAAAGTTGTTTCGTATCCATCCAGTAATTCATGCGTCAGTACGAAAATACGATGCAAAACTGTAGCCAGGCGATATCGTCTTATGTTTGAGAGTAGCGCAAGCACGAGTGTGGGATAGGAAGAGCACACGAGGGTCAGGAGCGGGAATACCCACTCTCTCAGGAGGTGCTGTATTCTATCACATGCAGCATATACGTGAACGCGGATGCTTGCATCGTATTTGTCACCACCACTCCTAACATATCGTCCTCCTGCCCGATTCGGGGTTGGCGTCTGATCTCGTACGCAAGAGGAAGCCATGATAGTTTGGGCCGATGACCATTGTGCGGAGGGCCTGCAACAGCACGTGTCAGCTACTAGACTTGGATGTCACAGTCAGGACTAGATATGAATGTACCAACCTGAGTCAGTGTCATCTGCATGCGCTCCCTATCCGCAGTATATCACCACTGGATTTTCATTGATGTGAAGGACGATAAGTGAGGCAGAATGGGAAGGTCTCCGAGAGTTGAAGTTCGGCCATCACGGATAAGACCACGGCAGAAAGAATCACGATTAATCGGCGCCAGTGGATCAGAGATGATAAAGAGGGCGCCCTGAGGTCCGTGATGAACTACACAATGACACACGCCGCCCAGAACCCGTCAATTCACCGGGACCTTCCATAGTATCTATAGCTGCGTGACTCCTCTGTCAGCTTCATCGTGCTCGTCGAGAACGAGGGACTTAAGCTACAAAAATTGTGATGTATACGGGTGTGTCAGCTGTTCCCTTTGTCGCCGAACACATCTACTCGGACAGAGCCAGCGAAACGCCCTTGGCTGATGCAGACGCAGCAAGCCGACCAGGTGAGGAGCATGAGATTGGACACCACCAGGGCGTCTTCATGTGATTGGGCATGTGAGGAAGACCGAGACCGGAATACACTGTGAGGGTTAGGACATGTTCCAGTGCATGTGTCAATGGCTGCGGAGATGGAGGCAGGGGCTACCCGCAGAGTTTTTACGTTATTTTTCCGCGGTGAGCTTCAAAGTTTAGCGTGAGCAGTATGCTTGGCTGTTTCTAGATTCCCATGTAGATGTGCAGTGCGCTGATATCTTTCCTTTTTTATGTACTGTAAATCCGCACTTGAAACTCGTGATACGTATGCACGTATAAAGATGCGCCCAAGCTGTAGGTACAACCTACTTGGTCTGGGGTACATATGCAATGTAAGGACGCATGGAGAAATTGGCTGCTTCTGGACCGCGCGTGTGATGGTGTAACCTATCCGTGGTCCTCCGGAGGCGGTTCCTTGCAGGGTGGTCTGATGGATGCTTCGCTGGTCGTGATAAATGTGCCGAGCGCTTAGCCTTCCACCGTAATGCTGAAATTTTGTGAGAAAAATAGGGTGTTAAAGAGTGCGAAGAGATGTCTCGCGACAGTCACTGAGTGTGGAGTGGGCATGATGTTACAATGTGATGCGCTGTCTGGAGCGGGTCCAGTTCGTGTGAGAGGGTGAAAGTAAGCGGGTGATTCGCCTTTGAAGGTGCGTGTGGTCATCAGATGGATGGCGGTGCGGAAAACCAGTGGTAGAAAGCCATGTGCCAATGAGATTAGCGTGCAAACCGTTACACACTAAACTGTAAACTGTCTAAATATAATATAATTATATTTATTGAACACTGCGCAGCGAGGCGAGGTGATGACGGGCCGCGGCCGGTGGACGCGGCCCGCGATTCTCCCAGGAATCACGGCGGTTCGGGACTCCCTTGACTCTTAATAGTTACGTACTCCACAAAACACGCACACCGTGAACCATCCAACTTACAGCATAGTCGCGGGGGATGACGCCTATGGACGAGTTATACCATTGTGTGTACAGCATAAACGAGGAATAGTCTGGACTCCGCCGCCTCCGCCGCTACGCCAATTCTAATATGCATGAGGCCCACATGAGGCCAGCCAACATCCAGTGTTCAACTACACTCACGCCAATACACAACTCCCTGCTATGCCCAATAGCTTGTCAACCGTCATTTTTTGTCCATTCATCAAAATATCTCGGCTACTCAAGTGCGGCAGGTATATTCCTTGCTTCTACTATGCCTATCGGCTTGTGAGTTAATCTCTGTGACTCTAACAGTCCGGATATCCACGTCCTCGACGATGACTCGCTCCTCAACATATTCTATCTTTATCGACTAGACGTGTTTGACGAAGGTGAAGTTAACAACGAACCTATCCTGCATGGGGGGAGATGGAGCCGCGAACGCTGGTGGTACAAGCTCGCGCAGGTTTGCCGAAGATGGCGACGTGTCTTACTTGGGTCAGCATCGTACCTGCGTCTTTGTCATCTCTGCACGTACGGCACACCCATAGCGGATGTGCTTGCGCATTCACCTCCACTACCACTCATGGTCGATCATATGGAGGGAGATGTCACGATGGGTACGAAAGACGAACACGGAGTACTGCTCGCACTCCAACACCGTCATCGTGTACGTGGTATCCGCCTTCATGTACCCCTTCAAAGTTTGTGGAAGTTCATCGCAGCTATGGGCAAAGAATTCCCAATACTGGAATTTCTGTATATCGCACTTCCCAAGAGGCACCATACGACTTTAATCCTTCCCGAAACATTCCAAGGGCCACTCCTATGCCACCTGGCACTGAAGCATTTTGCCTTTCCTATTGAATCTCCAATGCTTGCGACTGCCGCCGGCCTGGTCACACTTACCCTTAAATCCGTACGCCCATCAACTCACTTCCACTTCCACGAGTTTCTCCAACGCGTTTCCCTCATGTCCCAACTGAGGAAACTCAAGGTCGCTTTCCACTCTCCTCTTTCCGATGATGACACCGAAGAACAACCGACAGTGATACACGTTACGCTCCCAAATCTTCGATGGCTTGGCTTCAAAGGTACCGGTGCCTGCATGGAGAAGCTTCTCCCTTGCATCACCGCTCCTCTCCTTGCGAAGCTCGAAGTCATCTTCTCCGACGGGCCTCCATCTTCGGTCCTATACCTCCTGCACGCTATCAACCCAACAGGAAATCTCAGGTTTAGCAAGGCCAATGTCAGTTTCCACGAGGAGCACGTTGACGTGAAGGCGTATCGCAATAAGAAAGCGGAGACGTATACCTTGGGTATCCAAGTTACCTGTGATGAACTCAACAGGCAGATAGCCTCTGCAGCGCAAATTTTCAACACGCTGAGGGAGCTATTCTCTTCTACGGAACGTCTTGTCCTTCAGTGTCCGAGGTCCATCGAATGGTGGAGGTGGTTTATCCATGCCAACCGCACACAGTGGCGCGACTTTTTTAGGTCTTTTAATACTATGAAGACCCTTCGTGTGCCTGGGCCCCTGGTCAGGGAGCTGTCTGATGCTCTACAAGTACATGATGAGGAATCACCTACAGAACTATTGCCAGAGCTGAATGAACTCTTCTATTGTTCAAGTGACGATCCTGACGACGAATTCGTCTCATTCATCGATGCCCGCCAGAACGTAGGCCGGCCAGTGTCCCTGTTCCGTCGTTGAATAAGCCTCGTTTGAGGACAGTCACGAGGTGTAGCGCGCGGAGAGGTTCAGCAGCGAATACATGGGTTTGGCATAACCGCGAAACTTGGAACAACCCTCCTTCCATGTTGCGATTGTCCCCACCATATGCCGCGCACTATATAGAACGAAGAGAAGCTGGTAGACTTGCATGTAGTTGCGCCATTTGCACAGTCACGGTTGGTCCTCAAAACGAGTGGCGCAGGCGACGGCTACATGGAGGGGTCGCCTTCAGAAGCCTTGATGAGGCAGTCGAAAAATATCCGCAGGTGTACATCTACCACGCTATTTACCTGAGAATTGTAAGCGGAATATGGATGCGACAGATTCTCTTTCTGCCAGCCGACCACTCGCAAAAAGAGCGATGTGATTCCACAAGATCTGCGTGGCAAACAGCGCAAAACAATCAGGTTTGGCACAAAGATACACAAGCGTCCCTGTTGCTGTTCCTGTGCGAAGCACGTGTAAGTTATTCTAAAACATGCCAGTGATATAAAGTCCGTAATTATCAGGTCGTAAAGACGAATGTCGTAAAGTAGTCGTGAAGTTATGCGTCCCAACACACAAACCAGAACGAAACCTCTGTCATGACTCATGGTCGTGAATAGAAGAGAAACACCCCCAGTCCAAGTTTACAACACCTCACCACCGTCACGCATGGCACGGCGGCTGGCGACGCTCTTCGCATTCGGAGTCAAAGGAGTCTTCCTCGCGTTCTCCTGGAATTCAACAAGCTTGCCGCTTTGTCCAGGGTTGATGGCGAAAACCATGCCCTTTTGGCAATGCGCAGTCTGACGACAGTAGAACCACACCGGGTTCGTGTCTTTCACAGTGTACTGTACTCGTGGGAAAGGCTCCTTGTTTTCTGGCACGAACATGCTGACAGAACAAATCAAAATTCGAGTTGGACCCGTCGGCGAATGAGAGACTTACAAGCCAGTATCGAATCCACCAGGAAGGGGAGAGCAAGGGGTCTCAAGCGTGGACTGTGTCACGGTGTGGTTCTTCTGTTTGAAGATGAA
>Ga0307512_10001484_pt1 | contig 33048 bp, 33 predicted proteins | sample 14_EM_MG_FD_200267 | JGI IMG/M metagenome (GOLD analysis project Ga0307512, IMG submission 200267) | Populus trichocarpa ectomycorrhiza microbial communities from riparian zone in the Pacific Northwest, United States - 14_EM | ecosystem: Host-associated > Plants > Roots > Unclassified | place... | reverse complement strand
ACCGCCAATACATCGTTTATGATCGTTTGCATCCAATCGCCATCTAGATTACTCATGATGCAAGACCAAAAATCATTGACGCGCCGTTGACTATCATGTTCAGGATGGGGCATGGAGCGTGTCGCTCTTGTTTTTAGTTATAAAGGCGGCCGATTCATCCGAAAAGGTCAATGATGTGCAAAAGTTAATATTTTGCGATTAACAGTAGGATATCTAAATGCGACCATAAATAGAAAAACCCGAAACACAGAACCGGAGATTGGAACCGACGGGTCTAGCCAAACCCGGCAAAACCCGCGGGTTGACGGTTACGGGTCCGGGTTTGGCCCGCCAAGACGCTGCGGGTCGGGTGTTTGGACGGTTCTGGAACCGAACCGAACCGTTTTTCCGGTCCGAACCCGGACCGCTGGCGGGTTACCCGGACCCGTTGCTAACACTACAGAGGGTGGTAGAAAAATGCTGGTGTGGTTGGAGTGAGAGTCCAATTGGTTTCTGTTTGTATGTATGGTTTTCCTTTGGGTGCACAGTCATCCTGGGTGTCCATTGTTTTTCTTTGGGTTTCTGGTTTTTTGTTGAGTCTGTATCTTTCCTTGGGGTTGATGCATTTCAGATGATTTTCATGTTTGGGGATATGGTGATATGGGATGAATGAGGACAGGTGTACTTTGCACAAAGAGTCAGGGAGAAGTGTGGGGGAAAATCTGGTACTCAACTCCATTGCCACGCAGGATTTCATAGTGGAAGCCAGCAGGGGGTGTCCAGAAGTATCAGGAAAACAGAGATTGACTAAGTGACATGTGAGTGGGATGGCGATACACTGAAATTGGGATGTCACTCTGCGATATGTAGTATATATATGTGAGAGCCCAGGTGTAGGCAGATATTATTTCATCACATCAAATCACAAAATACTCTCACTATATTTTCTAGCATTCATTTCCACCCACTATGGCTGATCATTCATAGATCCACACAATCTGTGTAGTTTGTCACTATCAGGTAGCATATTATGCATCACTACATTCATTCTGCATTCCTTGAACTGAGACAGCATTTTGTAACATATTCCTATGTGATGACTTCAAAGATGCAGAGCGGTATTCATGATTGGCTGTGTGTGTTCTAGCTCTGCTAATGTACTGCACCGGCCTTGAGGTTGTTGTTATTTGGCTGGCTGTAGCGGTTGGTGCCTTGCAGCTGTTCTCAGTGACTGGATGGCTTGTCCTGGTGGAGTCAGCATACACCTCATGATTGGTATGGAATATTCACTGCTTGGTATATACAGAACATCTGCAACTGAGGCAACACAGACAATATTCAACAAGAATCTTGTAGTCCTGCCATTGGCCTGTTCCATCAATCACCCAGACGAAGACTGATACTATTCAATGCAGGTTCTTGACTCCATGTAAAGACTAGTCGGTACGTCCGCCGGCGTTTGCCTGAAGCCAGCACTGCGTGAGGCCTGCCCAGATGATCTGAACAGATGCTGGGGACGGGCCGTACTGCATGCCACACCAAATTCAGATGGCTGGCCATGATGGCTAGGTGAATTGAATCTTAGTTCACTCAATTACCGCTCTTCAGTTGATTTCTTAGTTCAGTTGATTGTCATTTTTAGGCCCAACTTGAATTGATCTCAATAACTGCCTGCAGCCTGTCCAGATAGAACTTGGCAGATGGCCTGCTCCATGAATACGAAGATAGATTGAGAAATAAATAACAATTCAAACTCGGGTTGGAAAACCTAATCTTTGCAAAGGCTAAAGCTGTATGGAGTGCCACTTGTAAACTACTTGGGACAAGGTACAGAGGGCCTGCCAATGATTCAAGATACAACACACACTGGCCACTCAGAAGTAGCAATCCCTGTCCACTGACAGTGGCTGGCAAATATCCACAACTTCTGGCAGAGATGACAGAACAGAGAAATCACTGCAATGTTAGTGGTCTTCATAGTAAAGGGGAACTAGGTGGTATTTAGACTGGGCAAAGAAACCATCGAGCTGGGTGGAGTATAATAAAGAATCGAATCATTTGGATATTCATTCACACCCATCAGGTGCAAGTACTGCTGTGTCTAGGGCCATACATGGTACAGGAGCACTACAATCTACTCAGAGCCACACCGCATGAGCACCAGAATTCACTTCTGCAATATTGTTCAGAGCATGGCTAAATAGATTCCTCTTCGCTGCCGGATAGACAAGATGTGCCCCAACTGGACTCAATACTGTATTCCATGCAGCAATAGGTATGCACGGATAAATGAAGACGCCACTGTGGTAGTGAATGGAAGGAGATGAGAATCTGCACGACGGACGATGGATGTCAGGGGAGCACATACAGGGACAAATGGTATCGCTTACAACATAGCAGCTAGGGCTCCCAACGGAGCAGACATACACAGGATCAAAGACTACATGACAGCGGTATGGGATGAGCAAACAGGGGCTCAAGATTCTTCAATGGGTGTGGGCGTACCAGCTACTACCACCTCCATGATTTCACCTATCACAGCCTGCACGGAGTCCTGCGATGACAGAGGAGTTCCAGCATCTGATGGTGGGGGATAGTGAGGGCAACAGGCCAAGGTCAGAGATGTGGACCATGTCCACACTCAAGACAAGATATGGACTGAAAGTGGATCTTGTGTGTCGGCGACTACAACTGAGATTACATTAACAGGTCAGACTCTGTCATTCACTGTACGAAGCTAGATAAAATTTGGAAATCTGAACGGCAATGCACAAGGATAGCGATGTTGCAACAACTGGATCCGTCATTGTTAATAGAAATAACGGCGCCAATATGGTTGTAGTCAACATCAACAGAAGCGGAGAGTTAATAGCACGGGTTGTACACATTATCAAACGACCAGAACGGGAGACAGGAGAATGCCAAGGGTGGAGACCAAACCGGCAAAGAACCATTCGGCTGGGGATAGGTGGTATGTTGCTCACAAGTGTAATTAACACACAGGGATGTTGCTAGAACCCGATATTCTCCAAATGGAGAGACTCCCCATCTCGTGTAGAAAGATTGGGGCCAACATGGACGGCCCACAGGCCATGACCACCAGCCCACACACTACCGGACTTAATATACCAGCAAGGGTAAGTAGCGCTGGGTAGCTAACTATACTGGTCCGAAATCTGCCGGCGTTTGTCTTGGGGGGCACTGGATTGCCGTTCCATTTTGGAGTTTTTAAAATTTCGAATTTAAATCAGTTTCCGAATTCTCAACCTGTGACATTATGGTATATATGAGAAAGACGCAGTTTCGAGGGCTCTGTAACGGCGACACGTAACCCGAGGCCGGGTCAGCGCCAGTATATTCAGGTCGCAGCTACGGCACTTAGATCTGTATCGAATATCTTGCCACTATTCTCTGCATATATACTCACTTGCTCTCGTGTGCAACCTTATACCACTAAACCATATTTCTGCGGTCAAGCGTAGGGGTACGCCCTTTACATTATATTCGATTTTTCAGTTATCGGATACGTTTCACTCAAGAGGATACACCCGTTTTACCCCTTTTGTCAAAAATGACACAACCCACGGAAAACGCACAGCTTGCGCGTCAATTTTACCGTCAATCGTCTACCATGCCTCCTAAGAAAGCTGCAAGAGATCAATTGCGCTTGGGTAGTACACTTTCGTGCGCGGAAAACGTACAATTCCCTCGGCCGACTTACCCCTATTCTCACCCGACGAGTCTCTGTGCTTCAGGAGCATGCAATGTACGACCGGAGAGATCACGATGACAAAGAAATCACTGCCGAGAGGGAAGATGACCGGAGGGCCGGTCTGGGTGACAACCCAAGCGCATCCGAGCTTCCCTGCAATACGAGATCGCAACTATGCGAAAGATGATGAAGGAATATCTATACGATCGCGGTACACCTAAACGCATCAATTCACGGTTCACTGAGACGAGTTCAAATTCCGACAGCTACATTGAGCACCCATTGTCGAAGTCTACACGATCTCCGTACCCCTAAACGGGTCAGTCAATTCACGGCAAAGTCCAGAGAAATCAAGCGACGCTATATAAGGCCACAAAGTAACCATCCACTATCATATCCACTGATGATCGCAAACCCTCGAGTCGAGCAATGCCCATCTCTATTCTTATAGCAGTGACCAATTCCTAAGCACGCCTACTGAAGAGATGAAAAGTTAAAGCCTATTCAAGAGGAGCTGGCCATTGATATGAAGGGCCACAAAGTGCTCATGAAGACCTGGTCATCTTACCGGAGTTGCTGATCGTTCTTTGGAATGACTGCACGATCCTGCTTATGTACTCCCGGTCATCATACCGCAGGAGCTGGTAATTTTCATAAAGGACTGCAATGTGCTCAGAGACTCCCGGTCATCCAACCGGAGGTAGTTGTCATGCCGGCCAAGGACTTCTCTACTATACACACAGCCATGGTTGACAAACTCGATGTGCTGCAGCCGTTTCGGTTAACGAATCTGATATGCTGAATGTTTGATTCACGGTCCGAAATCGGAGGTGATGGCCACTTATAATGAGCCCCGATATGCAGATGGTACAATATATTGGGTTGTATATCCCGTAATTCGGAGGTCGACTTGGCAACTGCAGGTTGTCTAATCTCTACAAACTCCAGTCGACGGAGAGGGACGAAGGTCACATAATGTGGAAAGTGCAGCACGAAAGTTACATGATGACGAAAGTGCAGCACGATGGCCAAAAGATGGCGACAATGCACCGGTGGATGCAGACGCACTGCCCAGGACACCCACGTATGTCGCAACCGGCCATGGGTAATGCGGCGAGGACATTTCCTCCTCCGAAACTCATTGGTATACCGCATATGAAGGGCAACTGACAGCATGCAAGAGGTTGTTGTGACATTCTCTCAATGAATGAGGAATGCAGTGGCTGTTGGGAGCGACTATGGAGGTCTCCAGTTTGGAAGATCCAGGTGAGAGTGAGACTATCAACCCAAGCGCTGGACAAGGGAGCAGGGAGCAGCGGGGGTAGTTGGGGCAGAAGAGGAACCTCACTTGGGTATACTTGAATGACTGCTACCGGCTCGCGTAGTCATGATGGGAGGTTGTTGGACTAGCGGGGTTTGGCTCGTTCCTGGGCAAACCGCTTGATCCGCAGGTCCCTGGTTTCGTTTCCCCGTCATCCCAAATCCAAATCCGAAGTCGGAGATAGAGGATAATGCACAGATGCTGGAACAGGTACTGTATGTACTGATGATGGAGGTTGTATCCCCATGAGATACAAGGACTATGTGGACGTATGCAGCAAAGATATGGCACACTCTCACACCGCACCTTTCACGGCATCCAAAGGGAATTCGAGAGGAAGAGCAGTTCTGGCTCAAGGAGCGTAGGAAGAGGGTGAGAGAATATGACAGGGTACCTGGCCGTGAGTAACCACACAAATTGCGTGGATCTACGAAATCTCGGAAAGAAAAAATGACGGCGGACTGCAGCTGTGTGTGGATTACCGAGCTTTCAATAATGCCTCGGAATGCCTATCACCTGACCCGAATTAAGGAAGGCGACAAGTACAAAACCGCGGTACGGGCAATTCGAGCTCCAAGTTATGCCGTTCGGGTTGACGAGCGCACCAGCTTCAACTCAAATTATAGGTGATGAGTCGTCGGCAGAACAAAACGTTTAAAGAGAGGGATGAGCCTACCGGAACCGAAATCCGCATACGATGACCCTACCGGAGGTGCCTGAATGACGGACCAGAGTGTACTTAACGACAGAGAAGTCCAGGGGCAATAAATGCACCCAGACAGCGGGGATAAGCGTACCAGAAGAATCAACATACGCACCTAGCATCCGGGAGATGATAAGCCCACATAGAGAATTCACGGCCACAGCCCAAAGTCAGACAATGAGAACAGACCAAGTGAAGTCCGAAAAGGCGAAAAGCAGGTCGAAACACGAAGCAAGTCGACAATCCAAGCGAGTCAAAGAAAGGACAAAGCAAGCGGACAAATGAGACGAAGCAGGCCAAGAGACAAGCGAAGTCGAAGACCTCCGAAGGCCAGCGACGAAGCATTCTGAATAAAGCGTCGGTCAACAAAGAGACGTACCGAACAGGATAACCAAAAGTCTACCGAGCCACGATGGCAATCAACAACCGATTTGAGTCCAAGTCGTCGATGGCGCAACGAATTTCAAAAAGGGGGAGACAGCCGGGTCTATAGAATAAAGTCCTACCGACAATCAAGTCCTACCGACAATTGGACAAGCCCACCGGCATGCAGTCTACTGGGACACGCACCAAGAAGCCTACCGAGAAGTCGACCGGCAAGTCTACCAAGTCGACCAACAATATACTGAAGCCGGCTTGCGAGAGCGCATCTAAGAAGTCGACCGGATGGTCGCCGACTCGGACTTCCAAAGACGATTACCGAGTACCGATGAATGTTGGCTGCAAGATATACTCTACAGACCATGCGGAAGCACTGCACAGAGCTCAGACAGCGCTTGCGGGCTTGAACTTGGTGAGTATAACCATATAGGAGAAACATACGTGTTAGGTGTCTACTAATGAGACTACACGCAATTGACGTATACGATCGATGATTACCGAAGGCGACGCATGATGCCGGCAGCGGATGCTCCCATCGATGCTGAGTCACAAGCGGAAGCTCTCTACCGCTGTGATGATTCCGACGATGACCTACCCCAAGCTATACGAGCTACGGGTGTGGATGGTCGGTGGAGTATGAGTTTGGAAGTGGCGCTGCGGAGGATATGGAAGCAGTTCGGACGTTTCCTTCTGTTCCTTTTTTCCTTCTCTTCTCTTCTCTTCATATCTTCTTTGAATCTCGGCCTGGTACAAATGGCGTCGGCACGGGATTTTACCACTTGCCAATGGAGGCGGAGTCTCCCTGTGCGCCGGATCCGCCGAAAGGTCGCCATTGAGTGTGCCGGTCAGTTGTGGGACTTATGGGTTCTTACGATTGCGTACGTAGGGTGATTGTTTCATTCCTTGTTTCCCTTTCCTTCTCTTCTCTTATACTGGCTTTGGCAGCCCAGGCGGTCTGCGCCTGAAGAGGGGGATAATGTAACGGCGACATGTGACCCGAGGCAGGGTAAGCGCCAGTGAATATAGGTCGCAGCTCCGGCACTTAGATCTGTATCGAATATCTTACCACTATACTCTCCATATATACTCACTCGCTCTCGTGTGCAACCGTATACCACTACACCATACGTCTGCGGTCAACCGTAGGCGTACGCCCTTTACAGGCTCTTTCATGGACCTATCTCCAAATTGCAATCCGATTAAATTTCGTTAAGTCGCTATGAACGAATACTCCAAATCACCCCCACATTGCAGGTATTCCACACCACCCCAATCAACATTGCTCCTATTTACAAATGGAGACCAGCAGGTGAATATGCATTCGAATCTGCATCATTGACATGTAGATCATTTCAATGCAAAATCTAAACACAAAATCTTAGTTAGAGCGAAAACACTGGGCTTGGAAGAACCGGGGTTTCAGGTCCATACCAGCCCACACACAAGAGGCATGGATTTTGTAGAGGTTAAAACTGGTGTGATGCATCAGTTCTGGTTTGAAAACTAACCTGGAACAGATCTACCTCATTAGAACAGTTGCTAATACCCGACAGGCTACAGCATCCGTTGATGAGATCGTTGAGTTGTAGGTAGACTCTACACACCTTGAGGAGCCTGTGGTCATACCTGTGGTAAGGTACAATGTTGCGGCCATGTTGCAAGAGGATGTGGAGCAGGCTGAGGAGTTGGGGAATGTGGGGGAAAATGAAAGAGCAGGCATGGAAACGGAGAGGCAGGAGGATGATGTTGAGAGCCAGGCCGAGTTAATACAGGAATCTGTATACAATTAGCTTGACACGACAGGTAACACAATCTGGCTCGGTGCTTTTGAAAGAGATGGTGGAATGGTGAGTTGAAGAAGAAGAGGAGACAATTTGGGGAGAAAAGAGCAAAAGCTGCAGGTTTGCAGTGACAGCCCAGGCAAAAGGTGAGTTGCGACAGTTGAGTCAGAGACTAATAGACGAGATCTGGAATGACTGTTAGTCAAGTGTAGAAGGAGCTGAGATCCAGTGTCTCTAAGCAGCCAAGCCGGCCCGGTGTTGCATAGGCCGTGCCGGGCCGCCCTTTGCGGCAGCTTTTACATGAGGGCCGGGCCTGCAGGCTTTCTCTTGGCGGCCGGGCGGCCGATCTGCAGGCTTTCTCTCGTCGGCCGGGCGGCCGATTTGCTGGCTGTTTCTTGGCGGCCAGCTGGCCTGCAGCCATTATTTGCCAACGTATAAGTTCAATCGAACAAGCATAAACATATATTCTCCAAATGACACCCATTGCTGCTGCCTAAAGGGTTAAACTCACAAGCCACCAAAGTAAACTCAGCCATCGTCCATCATAAGTTCATAATCAGGCTGGGCGGCCGCCGTGCAGCCTGTTCCTTGGCTCGCGGGCGGCCGATCTGCACGCTTTTCTTGGCGGCCCGGTGGCTTTTCTTGGCTGCTGGCCTACAGGCTGTGTCTTGGCGGACGGGCGGCCGGCCCGGCGGCTTCTGACCCAGGCCAAGCCGGGCCGCCCTTAGTGCAGGCTTTCAGAATAGAGGCCGGGCCGCTTAGGAACACTGCGGAGATCTGGTGAGCCTAGGAGATCAGTAACACACAGACAGAAATGAGTATGGAGGTGTGAAACAATACATATCGAGAACAAGGAAACACCATAACCCACCAGGATAGTTTGCTGAGACGACAATCTTTTCCACCATCTAAATGCAACCAATGCTTCGAGCAGCATCGCTTAGGGGAATCATACCCGTCATTTACTGAGCCAGCAGCCGACAGAGGCCTCTTCTCGGAATTTGGCATCACAGTTCCAAGCTTCAATACACTGTTTGCAGGAGCCACCATGTCAGAATCTCTTTGGTACTACCATAACCAACATATTCTATGGCGGTTGCCACTGAATTCCAGTTTCCTACCACACAGTATGGTATCATACTATTTATTTATACCATTATGGGAGGATTATGGGAGTGTTACTGTATACCACCATGTGTGATAACCATTCACAGAATGAAGCATATTGCTCATGCTGTATACACTTTCATAACCAGCTGTTATATATTGTTACCATTGCCGCCATCACCACCACCATCACCGTGACCAATATTATGACAATCACCATCACAATTATCACCCTGACCACCACGGTACATTATATTCTTAGATCATACCTCTCTGAGCTGTATGTGATTTGTGGCTGCCAACTCTCAGCGAAGCCAGATCCAGTAATCCCGAAGAGGCAAGACTCCATGCAGCCAGTGAAGCCTGTTTTGCCCCTGCTGGGGAAGCCGGATTAACTACTACCAGCTTGCTCCCAGCGACGCCAGTTTGATGCCTTCCTGCAAAGCCAGATTCACCACTACCAGCCAAGCTAGTATTGCCCCTACCAGCGAAGCCACAGCCACCACTACCAGCGAAGCCAGTGCTGCTGCTATGAGGTCGCTCCAAGTGAGGTTAGCTTGTTAGAGATGTGAGAGTGAGCATGTCACAATAGTAAGACCAAGCATGTTCAGGCTTGAAAAGTCAGTTTGACTGAGTTGGGAGAGCAAGCATATCAGTTGTGAAAGTCAGCATCTGAGAGGAGTGGGAGCGAGCGTGTCAGATTTGTGAGAGTAAGTATGTCGGAGGTGTGGGAGAAACCTGGTCAGAAATGTCCAAGCAAGCATGGAAGAGATAAAAGAGTACATGTTAAAGACATGCAAGGCAATGTTAGAGTTGTACATAAATGATTAATTGTCCTGAATATATAGCAAAATGCATGAATTGCAGTATATAATACATGCACTATAGTTGAATTCCAGCAATATTCCAGTTGTGCTATCAGTAAATTACAGGTGTATTATCAGAAGTTACAGGAAATGGCTCTGGGGTAATTTGTATTATTTGGTGTTATTAGTGTTACGGGAGGTTACTGTAAGCCATATGGCCTATTGGACATTACATGTAACAGAATATCACTATCCAGACGTCACCTACTCTGGAACTGGACCAAACACAGTATGGTGGAGCTGCTACACATGGCAGTCTGAATAGGCAAACACAAATCCATTTGACAGCATGCGACCAGAGTTGAAATCACCAATCCATGGCAGGAAGACTGTACTATATGCAAGTGGCACTCCTCCATCTCACTGCTAAGCGACTTGGAAACAGTTGGCAAAGTAGTGGATGCGGATTTGCTACCTCAATTCTTTGTGGTAGAAGGACAACTATGTGACAGTCTGTGTGTAAGGAGAAAAAGACAATCAGCAATTATGGTGGTGTCAATGATAGTTGAAAGAACAATTGCAGCCGGCAGAATGAGCAGTATCGCAGATGTGCACCTAATGGACATCAATGCAGATATCTCGATTATGGGTAAGGGGAGACTAATCAACAAATTGAATGGCAATGGGATAGACCGTGATCTAATGCAATGAGCTGTATGTACTGGATTGCATCCAACTGTTGAAATTGTTTTCAAGACAATGTGATGGAGAGAAGCCCACAGAAAGTAGGCATACTACAGGGTTAAGTGGTATCTGTGATTAATTTCACAGAATACACCTTAAGGCTCATGAAATGTATTGGGGAGAAAATTGGGTGAGTGGAAGGTGACCCATTTGTGGACAATTCGGGATGGGTGGTGACTTGAAGAAGTGTAAACTAGAACATCAGGAAACTCAACGCCTTAACCAGATCGAATATCCACTTGGCAGAATGATCAGGGGGAGAGTTCAATACTACAGGTTCTGACATTCAACCGATCAGCCGCAGCGGTGGCCTCAAGAATCACCTTCATCGAAACATAACTGAATTGGTACGAATTTGGAATGCCTTCAGTAGGTTCAATCAGGATACAACCAGGTCACTGGGAGATTGGATGCACACTCTGCTGACATACAAGACGCAATATAATCGATACGTGAACACAGCTTCAGCCGCACAAGCCAAAATGCACCTGCTTACAGGTCCGTGTGGGGTTATAACAGCGTTTGTGAGATTGGTCCTGAATGGCTGGATTCAGGTTGTGGTGGGCTATAGAAACAAGTAATGGTATGATCGACAGGATGCCAGCCAGCGACACATCCTGCAGACTGTGCTTCATTGATATGCCAGGACCACATTAGATGAGCTGCCTACAATATCATGAGATGCGCTGACGAGAGTCTCAGGGCTCATCCCTCCATGCTAGATAACAATTGGTGATGGTGAGGGTAACAATTGCATGTGAAGGGAACATTCCGATACAGCTTTCCTATTCCCCCACATGTGGTGCAATAGTACACAGAGCACCTGTGATAGAGTACACATATGGTATGAGAGCAGGGATGCTGTACTAGCCAGCCACTAACAATGAACTGGCAATGAAAACCTCCATGCCAGTTGATGACCCCGTGGAGAAGTAGACTGCCATGAGGTGCATGCAACAGCAAATGGTTCGTCTCGATCTCGTACATGGGTGTTGTGGACAACTCTACTCCAATGGGATATGTGAGAGTGGGAGTTTCTGAAGTGTATTTAGGTGGAGATTGCTAGACTGTCTTCTGCAGCTACAAGCTTGCAATGGGATAAATTGTGGTGGTAGATGATATACTATAGGTAATGGTGATGGCATGGTGAAATGTTGAATCTAGTGCAGAGGCACTGTAAACAAATGGAGTCAGAACAGTGTTGGTCAATAGTCATTCGCAGGCAGCCATCAGATCAGTAGCACCCTGGGTCCCAGGGCCGTGGTGGTCACTGGCAAGACCAATCAATGAGCATGTGTGTACCCTGTGGTCCTACAGCATTGTGGTCATGATTAACTAAGGGTACAGACAGTCATGTATCCCTGGGAATGAAGAGGCCAACTACCAGGTGAGCAAGATATGAGCAGGTTAAGGGTACACAGCGCCTGACTGAATGTACACCTTGGCTGTGAGTCGAGCTGGGCAGATCTCCCAAGGAAGAACAGTTGTGAATGCGATGTGGGAAGCAAAGAGATGGGTGAAACATTATGGCTCTATACCGAAGGGAAAATCTGTACTCAAGAGACCAATCAAATTGACAATGATGAACCAACTGAGAGCAAAGTTCCATACGCTGAAGAGCAGGCATACACTGAATGGACTGTTCATATGTATTGTTAGCAACGCGTACAGGTCACCTCCCAGCTGTCCAGGTTTGGACCAGATAAACGGGTCAGTTCAGTTCCTGAACCATCCCAAAACCCAACCCGCCATTTCTTTGCTGGGCAAACGTGTACCTGAACCCATTGACCCACAGGTTATGCAGGGTTTGGCTAGCTCAGTTGGGTCCAATCTCCAGTTCTCATTTTCGGGTTTTTCCATTCCTGGTCACATTCTGATATCCTACTGTTAAGTGGAAAATATTAACCTTGATATGTTGTTGTCTGTGTTTGTAGTATTGGCTGCTTTTTAAATCAAAATGAACAGAGACACGCTCCCTGCTAATCCTGAACTTGAGTGTCAATGGAGTGCGAACAATATTCAATCTTGCGTCAAGAGTATGATTAGGGCTATGAGACAGCCACATTGACAGTTACAGGTGTCATTAAGCTTGAAATGGATCAGTTTGCACCTGCTCCTGCACTGACATCATTTGGAGTGCTGATGGAGATCCTGGATATCATCAGCGCAACTTAATCGCAAATGCAGCAATGCTTATCACAAGGAGAATGTAGTTATATAAGATTAGCTTCCGGGAAACCACCGTCTTACCTATGCATATAGACTCTCAAACATGACGCGGTGTCCAATTCATCACCAATTTGGCAATCGAAGCCTGTTAAACTGGTAAGCTTTTATGCCAGCATATTGCGTGACCAGATAATTACCATACAGCAATTGGATTCAGATGAACAAATTGTAATGGCTCATTCTTCGTCCGTAGACTAGATGAGCCAAATGCCATCATTGACAACATATTTTCATGAAAAGTAATCGATATACATATTTCCTTATGTGTCAGTATTTGTTTCATTTCAACGACGAGAGTGTGAGACATGATAATTCGTCTGTGCATGTGCGAGAGTCACAGGGCCAAATGAAAGTTGTAGACTCCAAACTGAGTTGATTGAGAATTGATCTGCATGATATCGTCCTGCCTCTTATAGATAAGCAGGAATGCACAATCTAAATGAGAGACAAAATGTACGAACAAAATTTAACTCAGTCATGTCACAAAAGTCATGAAAGGAGCGGTCAATGCGTAACGCAAATCTGTATGAATGACCACCATCCTGTTGCATTCATCCATACATCCACCTGCATCACTCTGCGCTCAGATCTGGTGCACATCGTCGGGAGGATGAAAGTTGCATATTGTAGGTCTTAGAAATCGAGGCGAAGGTACTGGACAAGCAAAATTGAGGAAGTTGGGCTATATTCATGAAAAATTGTTGTATGCATCTACAAGCAGTAATTTGCTGGCTGAAGGCGCTGGAATATGAAAGCACTACCTCGTCTATTGCTTAGAGAACATGTATAGCGGTGGATAAGCAATTGAGAGGTCATAAAGCGTTTGGATACAACTGAGTATTCATTCAAATAATACGTTGGCTGTCAATAATCACTATATGATTATGTGTATAAAATTATTGACCTTACAACAACAGTTAGAATCTGTTTAAGGTGAGTGACAACAGAGTGTCAACGATTTTAGGTCTTTTAAGTATGGTAATTGGAAACTGATTTGCTTGGTGTCATGCATAAACAACATATTGGCAGCCTTTATAGGCAAAACAAAATCCGCTGCGGTCAGTCCCCCAGGCTGGGAATGAGTGTCAATTGAGCGTTAACACTTTCAGGCCTTGTAGATAGGGTAATTGGAAACTCATTTGCTCACTGTTATGTATAACCAACATCTTAACAGCCTTTATAGGCAAAAAAGAAACCAATACAGTGACTGCTCCATTCTGAAAATGAGTGTCAAAGGAGTGTCAAGGATGTTAGTGATTGTATTTTCTATAATCGAAAGGCTGTGCTACGACATTTGCTCAAAATTGAACCATTGGGCCACTTTATGGGCAATATGGTTAGTGTCAATGTCACTACCACCTAAAAATGTGTGTCAACAGACCATCAACAGAGCGTGAACGATTTTCAGTGTTGTATCGTATATAATCCAAGGGCTACCTGAGTACCACATTTACCTATGATCAATGTATTGCCGACCTTTATGGGCAATATGGGTAGAGTTCATGTCGCTGCACCTGAAAAAAGTGTCCATAGAGCGTAAGCTGAGCGTCAACCGATCGTCAACACAGTGCAAACAGAATGTCAACAGCGCTTCAACACAGTGCAAACAGAACGTTAACTGAGCGGCAACAATTTCCGGTGTTGCATCTTTCATAATCTGAAAGCTATGCTGCTGCATTTACCAAAGATACAAGGATTGGTGTCCGTTATAGGCAATATGTCAAATGTCGATGTCGGTACACCCAAAAAGAGCATCAACACAGAGTCAATAGAGCGTCAACAGAGCGTCAACAGAGTATCAACATAGCATCAACAGCGCATCAACAGAGTGTCAACAGAGCGTCAACAGAGCATCAACAGAGCGTCAACAGAGCGTCAACAGAGCGTCAACAGAGCGTCAACAGAGCGTCAACAGAGCATCAACAGAGCATCAACAGAGTTTCAACAGAGTGTCAATGATGTTCATTATTATATCCTTCATAATCTGAGAGCTATGCTGCCAGATTTACCTACATTCAAAGTGTTGCCGACCTTTATGGGCAATATGGGTAGAGTGGCTATCGCTACAGACAAAATCAGCGTCAACCGAGCCTCAACGATTTCAAGTATTGCATCGTGTGTAATTGAACGACTATGATGCGGCGTGTTCCCACAAACGAAGTATTGTCCATCTCTATGTGCAATATGTTCAGTATCGATGTCGCTACATTGAAAAAGAAACATCAACAGAACATCCCCAGAGCGTCAACAGAGGGTCAAGATCCCATTAACAGAGCGTCGACGATTTTCATTGTTGCATCTTTGATAATTCAACCGTTCTGCTACCGCATTTACCTACAATCGATGAGTTGCCGATCTTTATGGGTAATAAGGGTACAGTTCACGTTGCTAAACCGCATATGAGCATCAACTGAGCGTCAATGATTTTGGGTATTGCATCATGTATAATTGAAGGGCTGTGCAGCGGTGTTAACCCATAATCGAAGTATTGTCCGTCTTTATGGAGGACAAGTTGAGTGTCGATTACATTGCACTTACAAATTGGCATCAACAGAGCGTCAATAGAGTGTCACCGAGCATCAACAGAGGGTCAAGCATTTCCATGGTTGCATCTTGTATAATCCGACGGCTATGCTACCGCATTTACGTATAATCAATTAGTTGCCGATCTGTATGGGCCATATGGGTAGAGTCGATGTTGCTATACCTCCAATGAGCATCAACATAGAGTCAACAATTTCGAGTGTTGCATCATTTATTGTTGAAGGGCTATACTGCGGCTTTCACTCATAATCGAAGTATTGTCCATCTTTCTGGGCAATACGTTCAGTGAGGATGTTGCTACACCTAAAACTGAGCGTCAACAGAGCATAAAGAGAGCTTTAACAGAGTGTCAATGATTTTTGGTGTTGGGTCTCATATCATCCATCGACTCTGGTACGGTGTTTACCCACAATCGGAGTATTGGCTGCCTTGATAGGCAATCTGGTAAATGTCGATGTCACTGCCACTTAAAACTGAGTGTCAGTGGAGCGTCAACAATTTTTGCTTGGGTACGTGAGGTAATTTGGAATGGGATATACTTGCTGATAGGCGTGACCAACATATTGGTCGCCATTACCTGCAACCGACCAAGCGACACGGTAACTGCCCCATGCTGATAATCAGCATCAACAGAGTGTCAACAATCTGTGGTGTTGTAAGTAGGGTAATTGAACAGTAATCTGGTCACTGTTATGTGTAACCTACATATTGGAAGCTTTTATAGGCAAAATACGCAGCAAAAAAGTTTACGCCGCATTTGGAGAGAAAGTGTCAATTAGAGAGTCAACAATTCTTTGATTTGCATCTTGGGTGAGTCCTCATCCAATCGGTTGCAGTCATCCATTTGTGTGATATTGGCAGCCTTTACTGGCAAAGGCAACTGCACCATGTTCCTTGCTGCATCCTGAAAATGAGTGTCAACAGAGTGTCAACAGTTTGATGTCACGCAGATTTGGTAATCAAGGTATCTCACGGATCTTTGCAGTCATAACAGAATTATTGGCCACCATGATAGACAAAAATCCAATATATCAAAGGTAAAACACAAATTACAAATTTATCGATGTTGCATGCTGCAAAGTACGTAAAAATGTATTATTGGTTGTTGATAACAAGATTTCGATAAGATACTTTTAACAAACTGCAAAAAGAAGAGTCTTATATAAATGTATAGATGGACCGGCTGGGCGACCCGCAGCCATCCCGCGCAATTCAGATGGGTTGGGAGTAAACTGTTAGGGGTTCTCCCTTAACAGTGATGATGGGACTTGCGGAGTCGGGGAGTATAATACCACGCTCAAGACTTGCAAGTTTTTCGGCCCATTGATATGCCCTTTAGCGGGGGTTTAAATATCAGTCACGGGAAGAACCTGGGTAGTCAGCCGGAGTGAGCCGAGAATACCCAGGAGCTTCTTTCACTCTCCAGAAACTATGCGGGACATGCTTGCGAGCAAGCACGGCAGTTGATAGTTAATGCGAGTAAGAGGGCTCTTCACTGCCTGAACGTAACGGTCAGGGTACACAGTGCGGCACACCCCGGGGTCTCCGAGAGATCAACGTTCTCCCCCTAAGCATGACGTAACTGAGGGATTTATGGCATTGGCTAAAAACCAGAAGCGATAACCTTGCATTGATTTGCATGAGTGTATCGCAACAATGGTGTCATATTACTCTATGTTATCAGCGCGGAACTGGTAAACCCGATAAGCCTGATTTAACTACCGAATAAACTCATCTAACGCGACATGTCAAAGTTGAAGTTATGGTCTGATTAAATGAACGATATGATACGTGTCCCCTATGGGGATGCGCGGGCACATCCGGGAGGCGCACAGAATAAGCCGCAAGGATATCTATCGGGCGTTGTCAATAAGACCCACAGATAAGTGGCTATCATTGAGGGAATTAATCATAGTTCTAGTCGGGTAATCTGGGGGCTATAAAAGACCACATTGTTCAGGCAATGAAGAAGACAACAAGAGCGAGAACGATACCTACCAGCGGAGAAATATCCTTATTTATTATTGCGTTTTTATGATACCTATACCTATTATATCTATACCTAGAATCTATTAGCATTGTGTAGCGGCAGCCCCGCACCTTGGAAGTATTACGACATAAATGACAATTACCTTCGAGAACGATAACGACGTCATCATATACGCCTTCGAGAAAGTTATATCTTACGCCAGAAGAACTCAGCAGATATTCCTGGCCCAGGCTGTTTGGTGGCTAGCTTCGATTGTTGGCCTCGAACAGGGATTAATTATCTATATCGATACTATACAATCTAGGGTGGAAGTATCGGTAAAGTCTGGACAAGTACCGGAGGAACCAGCAATTGCCGTTACGAAATTAGTGTCCCCACAACCAAGAGATATTCAAGAAGAATCGAGACGAGATCAGGTCCTTCGGGAGTGTGAGGAGTTCCTGAAAAAGTCTCGCCGAGAACGAGATATTGCTACCTTGAAGTCCAAGGGAACCAGTCATACAGGAAGGATTAATCCTATGCCGATATCCAAAAAGGCGTTAAAGAAAAAATATATATATAGGAAGAAATCCTCAGCAGTAACCGAGAAACCTTCGTTGGTCGTAGGAATCAGCGAAACCGAGATCCAGAGGAGGAAGGCATCCGACGAGTGTTTACGCTGCGCTTGGCCTTCTGATAGAAAGGGATCCCATCACGTTAAGGATTGCAGAAACCCTATTAAGATAAACAAGGGCACTGCCAATTATCCTAAGAAAGGTCAACATAAGAAAACTGAGCAGGAGTGTGTTCAGTTAACGGAAGAGGAAGTTAATTCCAGGACGACGGACTCCGAGGAATCCTCTGACGATTCGTTATAAGGAATAGGATCTACGGCCGTACACATCTAAGTACATATACCGGTTGCTAAGTATATTATCAGGAGGTGTTGTTACCCCTGTAACATAAACCAAGAAACCTGACCACAGTTGGCGGTTGGGATTTATTGACAACCCAGACGGCCAATTCGCGAAACATTCAGTTTCGACCCAGACCTGTACCCGAAGTCACGGTCCGGAACCGTTGCTAACACTATTCATCAGGTAGTTTTGAAACCCAGAGAACACTTTCTGCTGGTGGTCTGGATGAGGAGTAGTGCAGAGGAAAGAGCATCAATGCCGCCACTGCAGCTGATAGATACCAGCAGACAAGGCTAGGATGCTGGTGGGGCAGGCCACAGCCTGGAAAGATGGCAGATGTCAACATATGCAAACTTGTGAGCTGATTTCCATTGAGAAATAAAATCTAGTGGTGATGGACTTCTTGGCTGCTACTGACATTGAGATGATTCCTCCAATGAAAGAGAGGGAGTACAGACAGCATCAGCAACAAATTTAGTCTCCGGCAGGAACAGACGGGTGTTTCTGATGGCCCTGACTTCTCTGATGGAACCTTCTACCCTCTGACAGTGAATCAAACATGACCCGTCGCCCAAGCGATGGGTCGCCATGAATAACGCCCCTGCGGCCGCTATTGTACCATTTCCCGTATTCATGTGATTGGTCGCGTTGTATAATACCCAATGGACGCTCGCCGCCGCAGTGTCAAGCGTCCCTTACTTTGCACCCGGAATCTGGTGCCATACACCCGCCATCAGAATGACACGGGTGTTATACCCTTCACAGGGGCCCCACTTACGTTTTATCTGTTTACCCAATGCCTAGCACTGATTATGCCTTTCACCAGCCAAGCCCAACATTGTACCTCTCCAAGATTGCTACTGATCGGATGCCGAACTACCCAATATATGATCAACTTCGATATCTTGTCACTTTTTCGAATAAAGTCTTCTCTTCGGATTTATCGCTGGCCGTTGCATTTGCTTCGCCATTAACGTATTTTTCAAGTCTGAAATATACTGTCCAATCTTCACACTCTCTAATACTGTACCCTCAGTCCACCAAAGTCTGTGTCAATCCAGCATCAAAGTGCGATTCTTCATCCCCCTCAGCTGAATCCGCATCATCGCCATAGTTGCCCTTATACCTCTCAACATCTCTGGTTCCCAGGTCAATCCTCTCGAGTTCAGTTGCATCCAGTAGTCACCGGCTGCTGATGGGTATGGCATCGCTTTCGTCGATTTTGTCACCTTCATCGTCGGGATCTTCGCAGCTCCCTGGCATCCCGGAATGTAGTTCATCATCCGTACAATTGTTGTCTATACGGGTGTTTGGGTCAGTGCTACCAATCTCAGGCTCCTCAAGCGCCACCTTGGAGGTCAAATCATCAAGAAGAAATGCATTGTCAGCATGCGCTGCTTTGGTGCTGATGACCTCGGCAGGCATTGGGTTCTCCGCCTTTTGCATTTGACATTTGCCATTGACAAGATTGTTTTGATACACCCACTGTTGATAGCTCTCCGGTAGTGTGTTCCAGGAAATCATCAAGAATGTATACATGTCTGCAACGCCAGGCAAAATTAACAACTTGCAACCCGTTTCAGCGCAGCAGGTTCCATTCTTACCACTGTCGATCATGTAGATGAAGTAGTTCAAGCAATCCGATCTGTCAGCTTTCAGGTTTGACTTGGAATCTTTCGGATGAACACCTTTGTTCATTTGCCATGCCAGGAGAGCATGGCGCAACCCGGTGCAGGTAAACATGATCAGTGGCGAGGGTAAATGACAGTCCCTGTGGTCAATCATTCAATTATAATATCCATCCGCATGCTGACCGCGGTTACTCGCCCGATGGTAAAATTTGATGTAGGTAGACCCCAGGATAGCTTCCGTCACGAAGTAATGTGGATGCTGGCCATTCGTTACCCGCTTTTGACACTCTCTGCATTGGATATGGACAGTGTCCACCACCTTCCACATGCTCTGCCACAGTAAAAAGGTACTTATTGTCTGCTAGAAGGGAATTAATGAATTCCAAATGCTCTGCATCAGATTCAAAGCGGTAGAGATCATAAAGCTCTGCAACATGGTCTCTTGCAGATTGAGTAAAATGGGATTTAACTTTGTCGACTTGTGCTTGAACCTGGTCCCGGTTTCAGTGTTTAATATCCAACATGGGCCGTTGCTTCAACATACCTCTTTCAAGATCTCCTTGGGTCACGGTGTGAGGAATATATGAAGGTACTTTGACATTACGATGGAAAGTTGGGGATGGTGTGGAAGGAATTGTGTTACGGAAAGACAGCGACGTAGGAAGACACGGAGAAGGTGGGGAGACGGTGGCGCTATAATTTGTTATGATAAGGAAGTGCTCTGAGGTGTTGAGACATTGGACGATGTGGCATGATTGCGCTGATAAAAGTTATGTTGATGGTGTGTATGATCATGGGATGAGGTTTGGATGGTACATCGGAGAATGAGGAATGATTTGAGGGTGGCAGACAAACTGTATATACAGAGAGTGTTGTTGGTTTTGGAGGATTTCCTTTTCATCTCTCCTTACTCATTCTCTTGTATAGCAAGGCAAGTTACAACATTGAAAGAGCGTCGACTCTTTTCTGGTCTTGATTTCGTCGAAACGAACATCGAGCCCCATTTGTCTCGTTTTCTGATATCACATTAGTGTTACCAATATCACCTACACCCGACCTCGCCCGTTACACTAGACCGTGTCCTACTATAACGTACCTGATATTGAATGTGCCTACATCTCCCTATAGGGTGTAAGTATTATTCCGAACCTTGCTCTGTTTCCGGTTGAGTTTATCTACCATCGAATTATCATTTGATACTGGTTTGTGACGATTGCGTTGACAAGCTCCTTCAACTTACCAGATTGGATATCCATCAGTACCCTCAAGGATCACCATACTCGAATGCAAACGTACCACTGTAACTGTACTTGGAGATCAAATTGATTTGATCTGGCCGGAACCCCTTGCCTTATTTTTGAACCCGAACCTTTGAACTCTTTTGAGAGTATTGAAGCTATACTTGCATCAACATTTGAGGAACCAGCCTTAGAAGGTTCCTTTTTCGAACAATCCGACGTCCCCTCAACTTGGAATACTTACTGGACTGACGCAGCCAGGGAAGGTGGAGGATTCGATATTGACAACCCAGTGTTTGGACAACATTGGACGAAATATTTCGGAAAACATTGGGGCCTGTTCATGAATTGCGACCCTAACGAACATTCCGATTGCAAAGGACATGATTGTGTAGGAGCACAATCAACTGTCGGACATGCAGCAGCAGCAGCAACAACAGCTAAGTCTCTGGGGATTCCACTGATTGTTGTATTACCTCCGACCCCGACTCCCTCTGAAATCAACACATATACTTGGCACTGGTAGATGTGTTTGATCCTCTGCCATGTCGGGATCAATGGAACTCCGAGCGGCCCTGGTGTCAGTCGAGGATGAGGGCGACATCATGGCACTTCTCGACATACAGAGTGACGCCATCGGATTCGAGGAGCTGAACGAAGTGTTCGCACAACCACCAGAGGTTCTAATGAGGGTGGCACAGGATTCATAACCCATCTGCGAAGTGCAGATGGTGTGCGACCACCCACAACAAATCATTGATCTACAACATCAGATCACAGACCTACAGACGAAGCAGTTCCTGCCCCCGCAGTGCAATCATAACGGGATGGAACACCAGATACAGACCCTGACGAATGAACAGGACGAAGCCAGGAGGAGACCCGCAGCCGCAAGAACAGACAAACAGCTACGGGAAGAACACGCAGTGATGACCCGGGACGCACATCAATGTTGAGAGGAAGTCCGCGGTTCGAGGAGCCAGTTAGCAAATGCCTTGACATTGGCAGCCAGAGCGGCCCCGGCTGCTCCCCAGGCTCTGGAGGACAGAGACCAGAAAATTAATGACTCCCCGGACAGTTCAGGGTCGGATCGCAGTCTGTGGAAGAGCTCAATTGCTCAACTCCGAATGGTAATATGACCCAAACCGGACAGCGTCCCGGACAACTCATCCAACATACAGTACGCATTCAACCGACTAAGGGGATTCGCTATTGTGCATATGTTGCCACACATCCGGGATGACCAAACGATAGGGGTGGAAGACCTACCAGGTTTTATACGACTCCTGGAAGCAGCATGTGGGGACCCCGACTGAGTAGCCACCGCAGAATGGAAGATGCGGGAAATCAAACAACAAAACCGCAAGTTTTCTCTGTACTATGCTGAGTTTCAAGTTATTGCAGCTGATCTAGATTGGAATCCATCTGCCTTACGAAATGCTTTGAGGATGGGGTCATCCAATTGAATGAAGGTCTTCTTTACCTATAGCTCTTTGCCAGAGGAACTCACCGCATGTGTGATGGTTCGCCAGCAACAGGATTATCTGATCCGCGAATGATGAGCCGAACAAGCTGCCCAGAAAACCGGAGGAGAGGTAGGTTTTGCCTCCCCCACGCCGCCTCCACCACCGAAGGCACCAGAGACAGCTCCCACCGCAAGAGTTGCTGGATTCACAGGACCTGCGGCTATGGATCATAGCACAGGCAGGAGAAGGATCTCGGTGGAAGAGACGGCGAAGAGGTTTGGGGATGCAAGGTCTTGATACAGTAGTGGATTTAACCACAGGGCGGCGGAATGTGCGGCAAGAAAGCAGGCGCAGACATTGAAGGCGGCTGGAGCGGAAATTAAGGAAGTAGGAACCAAAGAGGGCTCCGAGGAATTGGGAAAAGATTAGGTCAACCAAAGCAGGATGTTACTTTGGTTGACAGAAAAAGTTTTGTTTTCAATTCTATCAAATGTTTTGGAATTTCACAATTATCAGTTAGCAAGGTGGAAGTATTGGAAGGATCAATGGAAGGGAAATATTTAGTTATAACCTGCACATTGACGGTGAAAAACCAGGAGATACCACCACATGCACTGATTGATTGCAGAGCTACTGGCATTGCATTTATGGATCAAGACTTTGCTTGCCATCATCACATACCACTTCAGGAATTAAAAGAGAGAATACAGGTCGAAGTAATCGACAAAAGACCCATTGAATCGGGAGACACTATGTATAATGCCAAGGTTGGCATGAAGATACAATGCCATGGGGAACAATTACCAATCATTGTTACGAAGTGGGGACACTATCCCATTGTGCTCGGAATTCGGTGGTTAAGGCTACATTACGTTTCCGTACGATCTGCATCAAATACAGTAACATTTGGCTCACAATATTGCACCACACATTGCCAGGATACACCTGTTAGGATTCAAGGTGTTACTGAGGAACCCCCGGAACTAGTATATCAAGTCAAGGATATCTTTGAACCTCAGATAAAACCACAGAGGGCTTTTCGAGGGAATAGTGTTACACTGAATGGATTATCCTTCTTTCAAACTGTTAGGAAAGGAATGCTTACGATTTTCAAGCCATCGCTTGATGATATAAATCAGGTGATTGAGGCTAAAAATCTGAAGGAACGCCCCCTGGAGGAGATTGTTCCCAAACACTATAATGAGTTCCTTCTGCTATTCAGCAAAGTATTAGCGGACTGATTACCACCACATCGACCAGGTATTGATCAGGAGGTGCATCTGAAAGAAGAAGAGACGCCGACATGGGGACCATTGAACTCAATCTCGAGGACTGAGCTGGTACGTTTGATGGAATGACTGGAGGAAAATATGTCGAAGGGAATTGTTCGTCAGTCATCGTCACCATTTGTGGCTTCAGTACGGGTTGCGAAGAAACCAGATGGCGGTTTACGATTCTGCATTGATTGGGGTGATATTTATAGTAAAACACTACAGAATGGGTATCCCCTTGGATTAGTAAAGAAAACTTTGAACCTTTTTGGAAATGCCCGAGTGTATACAAAGCTGGATGTACGAGGAGCCGATTATCTACTGAGAGTCAAAGAAGGGGATGAACATAAGTTAGCTTTTTGGACCTGGTATGGGCTGTTTGAACCAACGGTAATGCAGTTTGGGACAACAAATGCACCAGCGGACTTCCAAAGCTATATCGACAATGCCATAAGGGAAACTCTGGATGATTTTTCGTTTGCATACTTGGACAATGTATTGATATATAGGGATTCCGAGGAGGAACATGTCAGTAATGTTAAGTGGATCATGCTACTCTTGTTAGATGCAGGATTATATTTGAAACTAGAGAAATGCGGGTTCCATTAGGGAGCAGTGAGATATTTGGGATTGATCATATCGACAAAGGGGATTTCGATGGATGAAGACAAGGTTGAAACCGTACCAAATTGGAGCTAGGAAAAGAAGACGAAGAATGGGCGACTTAATAACCTCTGTGCTGTACAACAATTCCTCAGATTCTGCAATTATTATCGACGGTTCATCCCAAAATATTCCGCGAAAGCTGAACCCCTCACAAGGCTAAGAAAGCAAGATGAGCCATTTGACTGGGAATCAGAACAACAATTGGCCTTCCAAACTATGATTACCGTGTTTACAACAGCACCAGCAATCCGGCATTGTGATCATGAGAGAGAGGTAATCATTGAAACAGATGCTTCTGATTATCTGTCTGCAGGAGTTTTATCCCAACGAGACAATGAGGGAGTGCTACACCCCGTAGCAAACTTTTCAAGGAACCATCCACCAATGGGGTGGAATTGTGATATATATGATACGGAGCTCATGGCGGTTATGAAAGCACTCGAAGAATGGAGCCCCGAGTGCGAGGGTGCCACGTACCCGCTTCAATTGATAACAGACCAGAACAATCTCGAATAGTTTTATGACATAGAAGCTTCTGAATCGCAGACAGGCGCGGTGCTCAGAATGTTCAATACATTTTGATTATCAGATAGTATATAGACCAGGAAATTCAAACGGAAAAGCGGATGCATTGACAAGAAGGCCTGCAGACCTCCCTGAGGGGGGGATGACAGATTAAAAAATACGGAACAGGTGGTTCAGAAGCCGCAGAACCTACCGGAACAGTCGCGTTTGTTGCCAAACAATCCGCCCACCCAGGGCCATCCTTCAATTTCCACTCTCATGATAGAAGCATATGAGACTGACCCGCTACCATGGGAACAATTGAAAGCGACCCGAACGAATGGCAGTTCAAAGTAGATTTCCATAGCAGAATGTACGGAACAAGACAGAAGAGTCCAGTATCTGGGGAAGTGTTATGTTCCAAAGGACGATCAGGTAGTGCTACAATTGATACTGGAATATCATAATACTGCATTGGCAGGGCATCTGGGTAGGGCAAAGACATTCAACGAGCTGGATAGACAGTACTGGAAGGATATGCGAAGACAGGTGGATCAGTATGTACCGAATTGCCATAGCTGTCAGCGGTCCCGGAGTTCCCGACATGCAACGTTTGGGGTCCCTCAACCACTGCCAGTTTGTGAAAAGCCGTGGGAAGATATTTCAATTGACCTTGAGGTAGGGTTACCAGAATGTCAGGGATTGGATGCAATCTGGGTGGTAGTAGATAGGCTTTCGAAAATGCGACATTTCATCCCTTCCCATACCACAATTGATGCTATAGAAATGGCTAAGTTGTGTTTACCAGATATTATACAGCTCCATGGGTTTCCATTCACAATCGTTTCGCATCAAGGTGCTCAGTTTGCGTCAACCTTTCGGGGCCAGATATGCAGCCGTCTGGGAATGGATCTACAAATGTCAACAGTATTCCACCCTCACACGGACGGTCAAATGGAACGAATGAATCCCAGCATGGAACACCCCCTGCGAGTGTTCATCGATCACCAACAGGATGATTGGGTACAGTGGCTTGCTCTGGCTGAGTTCGGTGCAAATATTGGAATATCAGCAACAACTATGTGTACTACTTTCTTGCGGTTGAAGGAACGAATCCTCGGATGTCTTTTGCAGGACAACCAACAAATGAACCAGATCACCAACGCCTGAGTGCTGATCACGTCCAAGCTACGATGCAACAAATCCAGGTGCACCTCCCTGTAGAAATGAGACAGAGTCAGGCATATCAAGCAGAAGCAGTAAATCGGTGACAGATCCCTGCGACAAATAGACAGGAAGGTATCTAGGTTTGGTTAGATGCCCGACAAATACAAACCACCCGACCTGATCGGAAGTTAGCTGGGAAAAAGTTGTGACCATTCAAGGTTCATCGTAGGATATCCCCGTATATCTATGAGTTTGAATTCCCTTCGTGCATACGAATTCATCAGGTCCAACCTGTTTCGCTTTTAGACCCCATGCTGGATGATCCCCTTGTTGGGCAACAAATAGAGCCCCTTCCCCCGGTAGAAGTTGATGGTGAGGAGGCATACCAGGTATCCAGTGTTGAGGATAGTAGGATGTATCGGAACCAGGTACAGTACCTTATACGGGGGACTGGGTCCGACTCCCTGACATGGGAACCTGCAATGTTTGTGGATGGCCTACAACCTGTCGAAGAATTCCACCAACGAGATACACAGGAGCCAGGGCCATTGGTAAATGTTCTCGGAGCACGTCGAACCTAGGAGGGGGATACTGTCACGGTTGCAAGAAAATATGAAAGTACTTGGAGATTACGATGGAAAGTTGGGGATGGTGTGGAAGCAATTGTGTTATGGAATGACAGAGACATTGGATGACGCAGAGAACGCGGGGAGACGGTGGCGGTATTATTTGTTATGATAAGGAAGTGGTCTGAGGTGTTGCGATGTTGGACGATGTGGTGTGGTTGTCCTGATACGGACTTAGGTTGATGGTGTGTAAGATCTTGGGATGAGGTGCGAATGGTACATCGGAGCATGAAGAATCATTCGAGGGTGGCAGATGAGCTCTATATCCAGAGAGTGTTGTTGGTGTTGGAGAATTTCCATTTTTTTGCTCTTTTCTCGTTCTCTTGTATAGCAATGCAACTTACAACTTTGAAACAGCTTCGGGTCTTGCCTTGTCTTGATTTCCTCGAAACGAACATCGAGCCCCCTTTGTCTTGTTTTCAGATGTCACATTAGTGTTACCAATATCACCTACACCCGGCCTCGCCCGTTACACCTTTGTGCATACCTCAAATGCTATGGACCAAATGATGTTTTGCTGAAAAGAGGGGTTCCAGTACATCTCTATGATCTGCTAGTGTGGGGCTTCAGCTAATGCTTTCACAGCATGTTGGGTTGCATAACTTACCATCTCCAAGTTGCTTGAACTCATAAACGGCCATCTGTTCCACATGTAGAGCTCCAGGAGTCGGCCCATTGCAAATAGAAGACGCATCATGTCTGACTGATGAAATCGATGGATGCTGCGATTGACGGAGACCAGTGACCCAGGTGTATACCCTGCCTGGGGTTGCAATTGCCCGTGCCTCTGTCTCTGATTCCTGTCTGTAGCTCGCGTTCTCACTGGATTTGTAATGGTAGCGCGGGGTTCTGAATCAGGGATGGGGGTAGGCAGGTTTTCTTGACGGTGGAGAGGAGTGGGATTGCTAGCAATGCTAGATGCGAGACTGGATACAATGCGACACGTTCAGTCTGTCTGTGAGGTTCCTCCACGTGTTGCTCTGCTACGACTGCTTGTACCTGGCATCTGGGTTGGTGTATTCATTGACCCTTGCTGTGAAGTGGACGGGGTTGAAGTCATGCATCGTGTGATATCTGCCACACCAGAATTGATCAGCGAAGGTGAGGGGGTGAATGTCTCACCAGGGATTTTAGAGGCTACAGAACTCCCTCCTTGAGAGGAATCCCTCTCGCCAGCCAGTGCGGAAACCCATCTCACAGCAGGGCGAAGCTGAACATTCCTTCACTGCCTACGCTCTGTTTAATACTGAACAATGCGTACGAATAGAGTCTTGGCAGGGTGACGGCTTTGGGAATGCATAGTCCAAGTTTGATGTTCGATGTTATCAATGTAGGAATAATATCTTCTTCAGGCATATGTAACGGCAAGTGTGGTAGACACCTAAGTGAGCGACCAGGGAGGGATTTGACAAAAAAGGCAGGCGTGGTGTAATCCGCGCAAGCCTCTCAATAACTATCGCCTGTGTTCATTCTTGGTGACGAGATCCCTTGAAAAGCATTCCCTTATGGGGTCAACTGCCATCAGATTAAACTCAGATTATACTCAGAATTGATATTCACTGTTACAGCAACGTCTGAAGGTCTATTTGCACAACTTGAAAGGTCTTTATGCTATCTTGGCACAATTATCATAGGATTGCACTCATTCATGAGCTGCCTGGTGGTTGTGCAAGATGAAGCCTTGTCTGATTTGTATTCGTTAACCAACAAAACTCACAAGTTGAACCAAGAAATCGCCAGAACTCGGGTATATATATCCCTTCTTCCCGCCTCCACAAGGTTCCACTTGTCCTCCCGTCTTGTACCCACCAACAGCATCCTGATCTCGACATCACGTGACTTGCACCAAACATCGCCTCACCTTCTACAACACACCCGCTAACCTACACAACTTTGTACTTTCCCTCTGGCCTTCCTTCCGATATATGCAACTGTAACATAATGCTAACGCATCGGATGTACATTCATTTTCAACTCACACCGAGGGCACCAAAGGGCAGCAGCAAAGGAAAGGTCAAGGCTAGGGCGAAGATGCCAACATCAATTGTAAATGGACGCCTCTTATTGGATTGGTACCGTATAATGGGATTCATGTCAGAATACTTGTATGAACTCAGACGGATAGACAATGTTCGGGGCGTCAACCACGACAGGGCATGGGACCTCTTTTGTGATTTAATCCTTCTTGATCCAGTCACGATGAGCAAGTTTTAACAATTCCAGCAGATGTGGGCACACGGCAGGAGCAGAAGTTCGCCTTCTCGGGATTGGTGGGCTGCCTTCCGCTCATTGATCGGGGAAATGTTTCACAAAACCCACGAGCAAATGAACCATTGGAGGGGGAACGTCCCCCGTGCATTCGGGGATCAAGTCGATCGCGCCAATCGGCAGACAATCTTGTATGGGATGGTTCAACGCACTGGTGAGGGTGTCTCTTGGGATGGTAGTGATGTCCCCAGGGCAATGATTGAGCCCCCAAGCTGTTCGCAGTACAAACCAGGCGACTTCCTGGCTCTTAGACCACACAATTGGGATGAGATCATCAACAAGGATGAGAATGATGAGAACTGGGAGCATCCTGGTGCACTAAGTGGTGGAAGGCGCCGTCCTGGCGATGGCAATGACAATAATTATGGCGAGGGTAAGCAGGACACGCAGGGTGGTGAGACAGGGACCGCGAAAGGGAAGGGAACAAAGCATGGGAAGGGGAAAGGGAAGGAGACTGAGGACAGGAAGGGGAGAAGGAAGGGGAAGGGGAATGGAAACGGTAATGGGAAAGGTATTGTTGAACGAACCCCAGGGGGAGATGATATCTCTCTCGCCGTTGCTTTGCAGTTGCAGAAGGCAAGGTCAGAGGCACACATGGACATGGAGGGCTAACTAGAGCAGGTATATTTAGAGCCAGAAGCATTGCCTGCCATGTCAATTTCCTGAAATGATGATACCAACTCAACCGAGTCAGACAGCAAATATAACTCAGAACGTGATTCAAATGTGGATATACACATGTAGGATGATATGGACGCACCCAAAGGTGTTGATTTAGATGGTGATGTTGATATGGAAAGGGACGGTGACAATGAAGATCAGTAAGATGAAGAGTAGGACCATGGGAAGGAGGAGGAAGAGGTGGATGAGGATGAGGAGGAGAATGAGGATAAGGATAATGGCAAAGAACCTCGGATGGTTGCCCAGGAGGAGATGGCCAATGCATCGGCTGACAATATAGATAGATTTGTAGACTATCGGCCAACTGTGCTACCTGAGCAAGGCCAGGAGATGCGGGAGCATACCCCACTGCCACAACCCCTGGCACCTGCCCCAGGGCCACAAACCCCGGAGCCTCTCCCATACCCATGAACTCCGGAGACTCATCTCGTTAGTGGGCTGGAGTTTTTGGGGGTTGTGATGACGCAAAAATCTCGCCCAGCAGCTCCAACTCTGCGAGATGCTGAGGCAGCGGGAAACACCTCAGATGTCGATGTGGAGCAGCAGCTACTCAGCCAATTGGCAGGAGGCGACAGTCACCCTGATGTCCCACTCCCGGATGCCCTTCTCCACAATGTCCTTCTTCCTGATGTCCCTCTACTCCTGTCGAGCCAGGATGGCTCGGTCGGCAAAGAGTAAACCCCACCACCCTTTGAAGAGGAGGTGTGAGTTTTGGTTAGGGTTGGGTTCTTGTCTTCTGAGTTTCGTTTGCTGTAATCGATTCATCACAGGCACTGATTAAGACACCCATGGAGGTGTTTAGTTCGCTTGGGTTAGGGTTGTGGGCTTGTTTGTTTCCTTTGTTCTGATCACTATATCACAGGTATTGATTATTACACGCGTCACGAGGTTTTAGGATAGCTCAGGGTTAATTTTTTATTCATTCATTGTATTAGGGGCCATCGCGCATCCAGTGTTTTTGCAACTCCTGGTGTGTATGGAACCTCCCTATGATGGAGTCGAGGCTCCATAAATCTCTCAAGTAAGGGGAGGTTATACCCACACAAGACTGCGGAGGCCCAGCACCAACTTTCGTCCCTGGCTGCAGTGAATTCTCCACTCCTTCCCTGTTTGTGGACAATGCCTGAGAACACCCCTTTCCGTTTCCTCAAATTTCCATGCTGAAAGAAGTTCACCTCAGACAGCTGGCAACTGAACCATATCAAACTACACCATCCTGAACACCATGAAGTTGCATGCCAGACAAATCTGACTGTTTCGGGTGCGCCCCGACGCGTTGCACTGGCTCAGAGTCATGAATTCAACCATAACAAAGATTCAGTCGAAAATTTGGACATGGTTCCTAACCTCGAACACCTTGAACACATCGCATACTCGGAGTCCCAATCAACGCCACCTCCTCTTCCCCAGACAGCAACATACCCCAGTGCCAGAGCTCTGCTGAGCGATGACATTGGTGAGCCACGGCAACTCGACGCTCTGGGTTGCCTGGAGACGTACTTACAACACAATCCCTACAACCCATTTGCGACGGATGAAGAGTACGAATATATCCAATGTAGGATCAAAGAGAAGGGCATGCAGACGTACTATGACAACGTGCTGAAGGACGAATGCACCTCTCTGCATGTCCAAAGCTTCACAAACAGGGATCATGTGCAGAAGCTTGGGGCTAGCATACCAGATGTTCAGGCTCTCGGAGAGTGGGATCTACACACTGTCGAGGATATGAAATGGAATGACAGTAACCAATGCTCAATCAAATACTGGTGTCGAGACATCATCAAGTGCATCAGAAGATTGATGCGGTCACAAGTGTACACCGAGCACCATAATTACCCACCTCAGCATTGCATTAACAGCGATACGCCACAGAGACATCTCTATACCACAATGCAAACTGCAGACATCTGGTGGGAGACACAGGGAAGGAGTGAGACCCAAGCATGATGACGTGCTAACCAGCGTTAAGTCAATGCTCAGATTGGGGGATACACTGGTTCCCATCATGTTCATGTCTGACGGAATGCATCTGTCCAATTTTGCGGGCAACACCAAACAGTGGCCTGTGTATATGCCAATTGGCAATCTATCTTCGAAGATCTACCAGATTGCCTCAATGCAGAGCTTCGTGATTGTGGCTCTCCTGTCAATTCTGATCAACAACGGCAATATTCATCAGAACCGGCTGGATGAGCAGCAGCAAAAAAACTAAGAGGTGGTGAATGAGGTAGTCCAGTGGGTACTCCAGCCTCTCTCCTTTGAACAAAATCGCAGCGCCGAGAGCAGGTATCAAAACATTCTCTGTGCAGATGGCAACTTCAGGTGGTGCAAACTGGTTTTAGCTACATGGCTTGCAGATTACCCTGAGAATAGCAACCTACATCGTCTCGAGTGGCATGTCTGTTTTCGGTGCGACTGTCCAAAGAACAAACTTCGTGATTACGACCCTTCTGACTAGTAACACACGCAGCGGGATCACAACTAATATCGAATGCTCATTGATGACAACACCTGTGCAGCCGTTGCCGAACACTCGTCGAGCGATGTTCCCTGAGGATTCAACCTGTTTCGACATATTCCCTGTATCGTGAGCAACCTCCTGAAGCACTACCTCCTACATACAATGTCGATCAGCATGTTGGAATCACCTCCAGCAGTGGATTCTCCACTTCATGACGACGCACGAATGGCTAGACATTTTCAATGCAATATGGTTATCCGTGCCTGCTTACCACGACCTTACACCAAAAACTAAACCATATGAGGAAGTTTTTCAATGGAATGGGAAGGGGATGAATGGAATGAGCCAGTACCTGCTGGGAGTTGTAACCCAGTCTCTACGAGGAGGAAGCCCCACTCAACGCCCCATATTCAATTGCCCAATTGAGTGCACACAGACATTGTTAGAAATCAATGAGTATGCTCGATATAAATCTCACGATGATGCAATATTGAGCTACATGGAAGACGCCTTGAGTCGTTTTCACACCTTCAAAGATATTTTCTTCCTCTGCCGAGCAGGCAAAAAGGGGAAGGCCAAAGCCAATGCCCTGACAACGGAGCTAGTGAAGAAGCCAAAGGTAGACAAGGATATGTACGCTGAAACTTGGATGCCATCCATGATGTGGCACGAAATGATCCCTTGGCGGGATTTCATCAGCCATGAGAGAGATGTTGTCACGGCGCAAGAAGGTACGAAGGTACTTAGGAAATATAGAAGAAAGATACGGAAGGTGTGGAAGGAATTGTGTTACGGAAAGGCGGAGACGTTGGAAGACGCGGAGGAAGCGGCGAAGATGGTGGCGGTATAATTTAGTATAGATAAAGAAGTGAG
>Ga0307512_10001483_pt1 | contig 33063 bp, 27 predicted proteins | sample 14_EM_MG_FD_200267 | JGI IMG/M metagenome (GOLD analysis project Ga0307512, IMG submission 200267) | Populus trichocarpa ectomycorrhiza microbial communities from riparian zone in the Pacific Northwest, United States - 14_EM | ecosystem: Host-associated > Plants > Roots > Unclassified | place... | reverse complement strand
AGATTTTCGTTTTCGTTGCTTCCGGCCGAATAGACTCTCTGCGGTATTCCCGATTTGCCTCCATCAGCTCGGCATTCTGCACACATAGTTGAGTATTCTGTTGAATGGCATTGTTGAGCATTTCTCGGTGTTCCTCCATCATCTTTCGCATTGACGCGATGTCAGATTGCATGGTAGGTTCGGGCTCGCTCAGGTTGTCGCCTAGGCTGTCGCTCAGGGTATCTTCCATGTCGGCAGTGTTTTCTTCGTCGTCGTGATCGTCCTCGTCCTGGATCTCATCCTCCGGAAGTACGGAGGCTCCTCGGGTGAGAATAGGGGTTACTCGGCCGAGAGGCGATCATAAGTTTTCCGTGCTCAAACGTATACTAGCCAAGCGCAATTGACCTCTGGCAGCTTTCTTAGGAGGCATAGTAGACGATTGATGGTAGAATTGACGCGCAAGCTGTTCGTTTCCTGTCGCTTGTGTCGTTTTTTTGACAATAGGGGTAAGAATCGTATATCCTCGTGCGCGAAACGTATCCGATAACTGAAAATTGAATATAATGTAAGGACGCGTACGCCTACGTCTAGCCGCAGACGTGTGAGATGGTATACGGTTGCACACGAGAGCGAGTGAGTATAGATGGAGAGTATAGTGGTGAGATATTCGATACCGATCTAAGTGTCGTACCGGGCGATCTATATACAATGGCGCTTACCAGGCTTCGGGTCACGTGTCGCCGTTACAATATCTTGCAAACTTATTATATCTTTTCGGTAGTTGGAACGACTTGACTATGTCAACACGGCATTTGTGTTATCAAATCATCCTGGATTGATTAACTCATAGTCCTACAAGGCTGGGATATCCCTTGCTATGCCAACGTTGAACTTATGCACGTAATCTCCATTGATTAACATTGCAGAACCATCTCAATCAAATAAATTATTAATATCTGCTGTTGGCCCAACGCCAACGCCATATTCCCTCAGTCCTAGGTGCTTAGGTGTCGATAACCGGGACATGCCCTGATTCACAGAGAGCCCACTTATGTGCACGACCGCCTCCCGCATAGTATCCGTAGATGAATCTGGTTGAAAACAACACGCTCAGCAGGACCTCTTTCATTTTGATCTGGTGTGTTGCTGCATCATCAAATCAGCTGCTGCAGCCCTATGCTTTCAATGATTCCGCTAAGCCTCTTGCTTATTCAATCCAGACGTTACTAGTATGAACCCCCGCTAAAAGGCATACTACTGACCAACCAACATTTGTCATTGTCACTATCAGAGGGGAACCCCTGACACCAGTCGCTGCCCTGGGCCCGGCTACTGATGTGCCGCTCGTAGAATTGCGGCCGGTGAGTCGCTAAAGACTGCCACCGTTTTCACTCCATTCTGATGCGGTCTGTTCCTTCTCTTGACTGTCTCCCCGAGCGCGAGCCCAATCGCCAACAGCTCGGCATCAAAGACCTTCATACATCCAGTGCCGAGATAACTGCGGCAGGTCCTCCATTCATTGCTGTGCTTGCACATTGCTGCTGCTCCCACTCGGCCGTCGTCAGAGCGTGATCCATCTGTCCACCACATCCAGACTCCCACCCCCACTGTCGCTTCCATCTCTCTCGCCCAGTGTTGCGCGGCTCTCTTGGCTGTGCTTCTGTCGTCCAGTATAATGGTTGTAACCACTGGTTCTTCGCCCGGGGCTGCCCAGCTCATGCCTGCGGTTGTCCGGCCGTGCTCATGTTCCAGCTCGACAACTCCGCATATCTGTGTGCCGGACGAAGGATCTTTGTGCAGCTCCTTCAGTTTGCCGCTGAATGCATTTCCTAGTGTCACTGGGAATTGTTGTTGTCTGCTGTGTAAGATTACCGGCGTGGGTGTGAGCCATGACTCCATCTTTGGTGCCCCCCTCGGGGTCGTGTGCAGCGCGCCCATGACGGATCTGGCTTGTCAATTCAGGAGAAGGTTGAGGTCGTCTTTTCTTCCTACTTCTTTGCGATCCCACCACAGCTCACTCCCATCCAGTGCAACCGCTTGGATGCAGGGTACCTGGACGGCCCTTACAATCTCTGGCACTACCCCGTATGTCTGTGTGAGGGTTCGGAGGCTCGCTTCGGCTGCTCTGGCTTTCTTCATGCATCGGTTGTGGTGCTCCTTGAACATCAGGAGTGGGTCCATCCAGACGCCGAGCCAGCGCGTCACCTCTTTGTTGAACCGTATGAATCCGTTCCCGACCTTTATCTTTGCTGTTTCCTTTGCCCGGAGGTGTTTCTTGTGGCCTCGTCTGCACGTAAACAATTCCGCATCGATCTTTGCCGTATCGAACTGTTGCCCTCGTCTACTTGCCCAGACGATACCCTGCGCTGGGCATCTCTCGTGTCTCGTGGCGACCTGATCGAGGTCGCTTCCAGTCGCCACCCAGCGGAGATTGTCCACAATGGACAGCCCTCCTGCAGAGACTTACTGTTTGACCCATTTGATCAATTCTGAGGTGTAGATCGCAAAGGGAATCAGTGACACGGGTGAGCCCTGCTGAACCCCCGCTTGCACTGGGTGTCTTCCCATGGCGTTGCCCTTGGGTATCATCTCCACCATTCTCACTGAGATAACGCTCTCTGTCCATCGTATGAGGTCTCCATCCATCTGCCTGACCTTCATTGAGTTGACAAGCCTTCCTTTTGCCACGCTTGGGAAGGCTGCCATAATGTCCATGAGAAGCATGCCTGCTATGTGGCCGTTTGTCCATGCTGCATGAGCTCTGTCAACGATAATGGCCACTGCATCGATGGCTGACCGCCCCTTCTGGCTCCTGAATGGTTTGTCGCTGAGTAGCCCTCTTCTCTCGGCCTCCTCTGACAGTAGTTCCGCGACCACCTTTTCAATGCCTTTTCCCATGCAGCTCAGCAGGGATATAGAGCGGTGGGCCTTACGCTTTGTATAGTCGTCTTTGCTGGGCTTGCGAATCACCACCCCGCTAGCCCGCTTCCATAGAGCTGGGTGTCTTGCCGTCCGAATGGCCACCTTGGTTGGCCTAACGATCCTCTCGTCATCCCACATACAGACCAGCCGTATGGCACCAAACGACAGCTTGTCCGGCCTGGGTGCTTTCTGGATTGATTGAGAATTCGGGGCTCGCTCATCTGCTTGCTCGGTGTCGAGTGTATGTGCGCTTCCTCCTGGAGGTAGCTCGTTGTGCTGGTCTTCATTCATCAGCAACAACTCTAATTTCCGTCAGAAACACCCAGGGGTTCCAGACGGCTCTGACGGCTATGACGGAACCTCGTGACCTCTGACAGAGAATTACCCACTACCCGTCGCCCAGATGACGGGTCGCGTTGCATACGTACCTCATTTACTTTTTGGTGACGTTTACGAACCATCAGAAGGACACCTGTGTTACACTCTTCGCAGGGGCTGCAGTTACGCTGAAGCTGTTTACACCACTCCTGGCGATGTCAAATCATAGCTACTACTTTTAGTTTAACGATTTTCAAAACTTATGCATTCAGTTTGAATTCTCATCTATGTATCTATGTATCTATATAGCTACCTATCTACACACGGTACATCTGGACTGGCAGCACGCGGGGATTGTCAGGAATTCGAGGTGCGCCTGAAGACGACGATCAAGTGAACGTCCACCTCCTTTACCCCTGTATCTCCGTACACCCCACGTCGCTCATCAACGATGTAGTTGGAGGCCATGATAAAGCGAATTTGGAGATGCACTGGGAGGCCATGATCGAGCGAGATTGGAGATGCACTTGGAGGCCGAGATCGAGTGAACTCAGACATGCACTTGGAGGCCGTGATCGAGTGAACTCAGAGATGCACTTGGAGGCCGAGATCGAGTGAACTCAGAGATGCACTCCGAGCTGTGATCGAGCGAGTTTAGAGATGCACGTGCAGCAGGCTATGATCGAGGGAGATTGGTGGAGTACTTGGAGGTAGTCGATCTTGAGGCGGTCGAAGGGAGGAGCGCCAGGTGCTGAGACTCTATTCATCGGTTACTTAACTCGAAACCGTGGGAATGTGACGAGGTGACTGTACCTTTGAAGCTCTTATGGAGAACTGGCTGGTGGCAGTCGATCTGTAGGGAGGTACGCTGGAAGCTCAACCTACATTCGGGGGTCAACTCGAAATCAAGAGAATGAAGGGACCACAGACAATCTTAGGGGTATTCTGTACTCGGCGTATGCTGCACTTGGCATATGCTGCACTTGGCATATGCTGCACTCGGTGTTAACCCATGATGATGGCATGGAGAGATAGAGAGGGATGAGTTAACTTTGTGTTCTTGCAATGATGATAGAGTTGTGGACGAGATAGAGAGAGATGGGGGATGAAGATGAGACTGGTATAGAGGATACGAGCGGAGCTGAGAAATCAGGGGTACGACTTGCCGGATTGGGTTAAGAAGACCTCGTATCGGTGTTATTACCCGCCGGATCGGCACTCGTACCTGCTGTATGGGGCATGGTCAATTGAATCGCACACGAAATTCTCCCAGTCCCAGTTTCTCATCATGATTTCCCCCATCTCCTCTGATCTCTCTCTTTCTTGTGCTGAACTCTACCATCACCTAAGAACACGAACAGCATACATCAAGTACAGCATCATCCCAAGATCGACAGTATCCCGCTCCCAGCCAGTTTCCCATCTCTCGGTAGATGTTGTTGTACCCAACTTTCTACATTCCCACAATTACCAGTCAACCAATGAATAGAATCTCGGCTGCCGTCGCGCCTCCCTCCAAATCGACCGCTTTCAAGTACCCCTCCAATCTTGCTCGATCATAGCCTGCAAGCGCATCTCGCAACTCACTCTATCACGGCCTCCAAGTGCATCTCCAAACTTGCTCAATCACGGCCTGAGAGCGTATCTCTGAGTTTACTAGATCTTGGACTCCGAGTGCATCTCTGAGTTCACTCGATCTTGGTCTCCAAGTGCATGTCTGAACTCGCTCGATCACAGCCTCCCAGGACATCGTTGATGACCGACGGCGGGTGTATGGAGATATAGGGGTGATGGAGGTGGACTGAGCGACGGGGAATACATTTTCGGGAGACCCCAGGGTGGATAGACATCATCTCATTTTCATCTCATCTGGATCCACGCAGTTGCGTGGATTCTCACGGGCAGGTAGTATCATATCTTCTCACTTTCTTCCTAGGCTCCGCGAGCTAGAACCGTACTTTCTCACGAATTCTGTTTGGGTGTCCTGAGAGGTGTAGCAGAATGTAGATGGTGGGCTCACAGCCGTCGATGTATATATATTGAGATACCTAAATAATGCATGCCATATCATGAGGTAGCAAATCTTGTGACTGTAACAAAGACGAATATGATAGACGAAATACCTTGTGCTTATGCAACCCTGCATGTGGCTTCCCGACCTATATAAATTTTGCTGACATTCCCAATGAACCCATTCCGATGTATGGTCACAGTTGACCACAACCCCATGGTGATAATTTACATTAGGATACTGACAGAGCGATACGAAATGACGAAACCGCGATCAGAGGGTAATATGCAACGTGACGCGTCCTATTGGCTCTGGGTGCGGGGTAGTCTGTCACCGGGGTGTCTCTGATGGCTGTGACAGAGCACTTGCACTCTGATGGAGCCATTCCGCCGAGACGGAAATGTTTTTTGCGGATGTGTTTCGGGCGAAAACACTCGCGTCTCTGCATCTCTTCCCTCTCCAGGATTGAATTTGCTTGCCAGCCTTCTCTTTCTGTGAGGGCTTCCACGGTCGCACCTGCCCCAGGATTGGCATATTGTGCTGCTCTCCATACCTCGGCTCCCCTGAGGTTTTGTATAGAGTCACTCCACATTCCGCTGTTGGATCGCCGAATCGACCTCTGGAGTTCAGCTTTCATTGAGGCGGCCTCGTCCGAATTCCATTTTGTTTTCTCCCTTCCGACCGCCTTTCTTCTTTGTTTGATGTCAGCATTCCACCACCTCATCGATTTGGCGCAGATCCTGATTTTCTTCGCCGTTGCATCGAGAATGATGCGCATTGCTTCCTGGCACCATTCGGCCTCCTGCTCCACCTCGTCTTCTGTACACTCTGCATCCAGGTGAGCTCTCTCCCTCGCTAATTCAGTCCACAGCTTCTCTGCTGCCTCCACGTCCTTCTCCGTCATTGCCGCTGAATCCCACCCCACTACCCTCTCGTGTTCCACCTCCTCCTGCCTCTCACCTTGCACCATCCATTCTATAACTTTGTGGGCGGATCCAGTGGGGTGGTCATCGGCAAGTATAGACCACTTTGTAATTGGTCAGTTTGCTAAAGTCAGGTCAATGACCGATTTGCCTTCGTGGCCTTCTCTCGTCCAGTGGTGGGTGGACTGGCCGTCATTTCCGATCTCCAGTACATTTTCGTCAATCACTTCTTCCCAGGGGGCAGCATTCCGCTGCCCTCGGCATCTCAGATCCCATCTTCTGCTGTGGGGGTTGAAGTCTCCTGCCAGGACTGTGGCGCCCTGCCAGATGACTCTCTGCCAGTTCATCTTTTGTGCCAGTCGCTCTCCTGACTGCCCGTTTCTCTCATCGTAAATATTGACCATCCTTGTTATGTTCTCCCCACTCCTGCTGACATCAGTAGCAATAACATCATCGTTTGCACATCTGCTTAAGTCCGGTGGCTGATCAACCACCAGACCACTCCAATTCCGGATCACCGTCCAAACTCCTTGTCTTTTCCTGATTTCGTATGCTGAATTGCTGATCCCAATAGTTCCTCTCTCTCTAGGTGGCTCCTGCAAGTACACTACATCCGCCCTGCGTTCGACCCCTGTTTCGAGTGCCGCAATGGTCCACTCCTATGACCTGGCACAAGTGTGCTGGATCACTCCAATCATTGGTACCCAGGGCTCCCGCGGCGATCTCAGTCTCAGTGTCGGTCGGAGTCGTAGTCGCGATCTCGGTCTCGGTCTCGGTCATCATGACGTCCCTTCCCTCCCCTGTCACCTCCTGTTCCTCCACATCCGCCATCTCCTCTTCTTCTCTTCCCCCATGTGCTGCCGCTCCCCTGGGCCTAAGACCAAGCACCACTCTGTTTGACCCTGTTGCTATGTTCACAGCTTCTCCCGTGGGAGCTCATCCTGGTAGTCCCATCCACCTGCTCTGCCGCGCCGCTTTGCCAGCTTCGGCCTTCTTCGCGCACCTGCTGCTGAACGCGATATCATTTCCACCGCAATTAGGGCACTTCTCCGGCCTGTGGCCGCAGAATCATCCCGGGTTTGCTGTGCATCCCACAACATTGCATTTGTGGTCGTTTGTCCAGTGACTGCCTGAGCAGTAGCCACACTTGGGGTTGCTGCCGCACCTGCTCTCGATGTGGCCCCACCCGCCGCAGAGCTCACTACTGCTGTCAGGGCCCACGTTCGTGCAAGCCTCGACATGGTACCACACTCCCGCCGCCTTCATGCCTTTCTGGATTCAATTCTGCGCCGCCTTGCTCCCCTTTACGACAAAAACTGCACATGACGCAGCTATTTCTCCGTTCTGCCTCGTCTCCCCAATGGTGCCGGGGTTCCCCAGCCATCGCACTTGGTTGGGGATCGCTATGCCCTCGTTCTCCGCTTCAAACTCCTCTCGCATCTTTTGCAGGCCCTCTGTGCCTTTTCCCGTGTACCTTACGAGTGGCACTGCGTGGAACTTTAGCTTCTCCCAAGACCCGTGTTCTTCAACATCAATGACTCCCTCGTCGACCATGCGTCGCGCAGTGATGATGCTGTCGCGGTACATCAGTGCCATCGCCACTGTTGCGTTCTGGTTGGTGACAGCCGTAATCATATCTCTAGCATTTCTCCTTGCTTTCATAATCCGAACCTGGGCCGGTGCCTTCTGGTGGAAGAGCGCTCTGTTGATCGCTGACGCAATTTCCTGGTCCATTTTGTTGGGGGGCGGTACACTCTCGTCTCTCCTTAATACCGGACGTCTCTCCGCTATGCTCAATCCAGCAGTCGGGGCAGGCCATAGGCCTGGGCCTGGGCCAACGGGAGCCCTCTGACTCTGGGCCCGGGGTTGGATCCTCTCCCGCCTTCTGGCTGGTGCGGGTGCTAACTTTGGTTTGGGTTCATGCTGCAGTTTAGGCTGCAGTTTTAGCTGCAGTTTGGACTTTGGCTGCTGCTGCAGCTGTTGGCGCTTCTCTGGACCACCATCCTGCATTGTATCTGCATGTTCCGAGGCCTCTAGCCTTCCACTGTCCATCTTTGCAGTCTTGTCTCGTTCTTTGTCTCTCACTGCCTCGGCTAGTGCTACTCCTTTCATGATCTTTGCGATCATGTCTGTGATGTCCGCCACCCACAGCTTGTCGTACTCATGGCGGGCGTACCACTTCTGCTCTCTCTCTTGCATCCACGTCAACATTCCCCGCCACTGTGCTTCTTCGCGGGCTGCTTGGGCTTCCAACACATTTGTTCAGTGTCCAACAGTTCGGTGCAGCTGCATCAGCTCCTGTGCCTGCTGTCACACTGTCCTCTCCATGCGGCTCCTCCAGTCGCTGGGGGCCTAGGCGGTCGCCAGGGCCTCGTTCCTCCTTGTCCGCTGTCCATTCTCGTTTCTCTCTATCGGTTGAACTACTGTTGCGCCCGCAGTCTCCGCTGCGATGAGTGTCGCCGCTATCACCAACTCCATCGACCCATTCATGGGCGGGTCGCTCCTCCTATCTCCCGCTTCTCCCGCGTCCAGGTCGCTCCCCTCGCTCACTCTGTCCTCGGTCATCACTCTTGAGAGGCACACCTCTCTTCCAGGGTAGTCCTCGTCGTCGCTTGCTCGTTGGCCGTCCCGTCGCGTCAACCGCGTTTTCTACCAAGACTTTACGTGAATCCGCTCAATTGTGTGTATTCTCCTGCGCGCCGTCCTCTGGCAGCCCAGTAGGTGCTGGGAAGCATGTTCCGGGGTCAATTCGACGTTAGAAATCGATTGCCGCTGTCCATTTTCCAATTGCTAGCGTTGTTCTTGACTAAACTCGTGGTTGGTGGGATTCTTGATGTTGGAACCCGGATGTGTTACTCCCATATCTGTTTGCATACCAGTTTGGAATATCTTCAGACGCTCTCCCTGATCTTGATGCATGCCATGCATATCCTCATATAAGCCTCTATCTTGATACGAGCGATCAAACGGAGCTCAGACTCATGATGCAGGTACCTAGGCAACAGATTGCTCGGAACACTTGCAAGTGTGTTGAATCAGTGATGCCAGAGAAGCTTGATTGTACAGTATCTAAGAGTGCCACAAGGCCATATATATACGAGTACAAGTGTGAATGCGTGCGTACACATCTATGTATAGAACCTTCAGGCCAACAGCAATCTCCGGTCATACGAGAGTCATCTCCGGCCATAAGATGGCAGAGACCTATCATGCAATATAGTGATGAACACATGATACGAGTGATGCAATCGTGACGGAGTGATGATACCCAATATGCCTCCCAACTCTGCTATGGTACTTGTTATGCACTATAACTTATCCGGTCGATCATCCACTGATTGGGGAGCCCACATCACTGTGACTTGATCAATATAACTACATTACTACAGGTGAATCAAAGACCCAAGTCATAGGCATTATTGAAAATACGGAAGTATCTACATTTCTCTTACTAACATTTGTACTTTCTTAAGTATTCTCCTTATGATAAGATGGTACTTTATGGATAAGAATAATGTGGTGTGTTAATAACTTTTAATACTTTTGTTATCTTGTTATGTTTAGGTTGTTTAGCAAGTTCCGGTTAGAACTTGTCTAGAACCTTCTTTTTGATTCCGTTGGAAGAGGGATTTATCAGCACTTATCTTAAAAAGAATGCGTCTAGATTGTTCTGTTATATTCTTTACGGTTCTCATGTAATTAAGTACAGTTGCAGAGTTTTCACTTTTGTTTTTGGTTATTGATCCGCGACTGTGGTCACGGACAATCACTAGTTTATTGTTGTATATATAGATACTGTTTTTCCTGTTGGAAGACAGTTTTTTGGACTTGCTCAGACATCGATCGGAATACTAGAATATCTCCTCTCGAGTCCTCTTCTCAGTATATGCTTGCCTTTCGAAGACTTCTTGAAATCGTTATACTTGCAATACTTCTTCTTCGTATACTTCTTTTGAGTTTCTAATAAATCTCTTCGGACTTTCGCTGTTATAATCGAATAGGCATCACCCCCAGTCGCGCTGATTGGGCCCTAGCCTAGCAATATCTTGCCCAAAACTGGATGACAACCTGGTGACCTGAGAGACTTGTGGGCGGACGGACTATTGCAAGCCTTACAGCGGACTTAGCAAATTCTACAACCGCCGTCTTCGAGGTGGCTCATTTCGTCCGCACTCGCAGATGTCTTGCTAAGGCCAACTTACAAACAAAATGCAGGCACGTGCTCGACATATTTGATCCCGGTGTTGGGCTACGGATCGATGACCCCCGCGCTTCAAATTGAGTGCATGTACTGTTTGCGAACAGTGGTAGCTTGAGGCTGTACCTGTAAGTTATTCCTATAGTATATTGTACAGCTCACAGGAGTAGGGAGAGATCGATACATATGCCCCGCACATCTCGCGGCCGATTACGAATTGTCTTGCTTCCCGTCTTGTGGTGGAGACGAGTGTCGGGTTTGAGGCGTGAGGGAATGTGGAAGTGTCGAATCTGATGTTGATGATGCTTTATATGGCGTGCTCGAAGATACTGAATATGAGCGGAGGTGTAGGCCAACGCCCTGAATCAATGTAGCAGGCGGCGGAATGTGGATTATAACAGCGCAATCCAAGTGTTTGTTTGTTTGTAATCATAATGTATTCGGCAGCTAGAGGCCATGACATATAATATTTTTTCCACCACCCCCCTCCCCAAATCCCAATCGCTTCCTCAGGGTTTTCAGCCCATTGGCAAAGTCGCGAAAGCAGCACCCTGTGTAGCCTCTAGGCACTTTCCCTGTCCCTCCGCAGTAGGCTCTCTACCCGGCTCCCCTAACACCCTTACCACACCGGCTCTCCAGCCGGCCCCCTCCTCAAAACAGATTAATTGACCCCCATTCCTGAATAACCTACTTACTCCACTTAGTCGAAGCTCCGTTGAAGTCTCTCGCTCTGACCCTCCAGGGTCTCATTGAAGTTATCACAGTGGAATACCCCAACCGCCAAAACCGAAGCAGGCAGGATTTGTAGGTCCGAGACTGAAATCTCCCTAGGTCATCCATGGCGCGCTGACCATCGTTGGACTGTAAGCTGGTGGGTGGAGGGATGATTTAGGTCATTGCAAGTCATAACCATCGTATAACGAGCATAAAACGAACAAATGAAGGCAAGTTGCCCCAACAGGGGACTACCGTTCAGTGTCGATGCTGAGTGGTATCAACAGTGTTGTCGATGAGGTACACTCACCCAAAGGATGAGTGGACACACTGGTATGTGAGGATGAAGCCAAAGTAAAACCCCGGTCTCCCCCAACGAGGGGAAAGCTTGGCAAAACCAGTCGTTGAGAGGTGTTGTCGGAGGTGTGTGTAGCGCAATCCAAGTGTTGGACAGCCGAAGAAATGCAGAAACCGTATATCATTTCCAAAAACCTGTAAATAAAACTATCCGACTTGTTACTTTCTAAGTACTCCTTCCTAGCGATGGGATAAGCAAATCCGACATATGGTGGGTGCATCCGGGAGTGAGGTATGTGGCCGCACTGAATTAACCACTGCGCAACATAGTCGACCCGTATGTTTACTCAATAAATGTGATCATATGCACTGTATCTCTTGCGGCTTAGTGGGTTTCACACTTCCACACCATGCTCAGAAACCCCATCAACAACGATGAATTGCTCTTTCCCAATTCCAACACTCTAGCACACGAAGGGCATGATGTATTTCATTGCGTGATGAAGTTAAAGTTTCGTACAGTTCCAATTCTTAAATAGTTGTTATAAACAGTATAGTCCAGTTCGAAGCCGATTTCCCAACCAGTTTCCACCATTGAGAAGTCTTCAGAGGACAGCAACGGCAGACCCAAAGATATATGTTGAACCTTCTGCTGTTATCTCTGCAATGCATACGGTCTTGCAATACTGTTCAACTTCAACTGAGATGGTGACCGCTTGTGAAGCTCGGCCGGGTAGCTGGAATCGGAAACATGGTGAGTTTTCAGTGTACAGCCAAATCGATGAAGCTGCTAGAAGTAGTTATTTCGTGCTCGTGCTTTCGGTAGCGCCGTAGGCCGTAAATAGCAAGTATTTTGTCTTTCTTGCATAATACAATTACCACAATCAATGCTTTTTCGACGTTATCGAACACGATTGTTTCAACCTAACTCATCACATAACACGGCCGCTCATTACCATCACTGGTACAGATGACCGTAGTCTTGACCAGGGTCGGATATACTGTACCCGCAGATGAGCTTGGGACGGCGCTACCTAGTGACAAGAAATTTGCGATGGGACACTGTTCCATGACGGAATTCCCATTGTTTGTTGCATGTATACTTAGATCCTACATTGGACTTGCGGATATCGACAAAAGCTACGCCAGAATGGAAGGTGTGAAGGGTGGGTCGGCTACTGGAAAACCATGTATAGTAAACCTTTGTTGAAATCTACTTTGACAATACCTGGCAGTGTTCTCAACCGTCCCGTCCGTCCGTCCTGACCTAGGACGGGGACGGGACGGCGCCGTCTTTTTGGAGCAGGACGGTGACGGACGGTTAGGACGGCCGATAACGGAGCTTTCACCGTCCCCGGCCGTCAACTACCGATATCCATGGATGTTGATTTCTCAGTGTACATAAAACATAATCTCATCAAAACATCTATTTGTAACCCTTGTCCCGTGCAATTAGGACTGGATTATCAATCATGTTTGTAAATTATCTAAATATACTCATGTCGCCAAGTGCTAAGCTCGCCACGTGATGTGGCTTTAACGCTGCGCAGTCTCTGTGCCACATCACATGGCGAGCTTAGCACTCGGCGACATGAGTATTCTGTAACCGCCCAATGACGGTCAGGGACGGTGGATGTCGGCCGTGGACGGCGAAAACGCCGTCCTCGGCAGACAACGGCCGTCCAGCCGTCATTCATATGCTAGGACGGGACGGACGGTCTTGGCGCCGTCCCGTCCGTCCTGGCAAGATCTCGGACGGCACTGCCATCCCCGGCCGTCGGACGGGACGGTTGAGATCACTGATACCTGGATATGGGACAGCAATGAGTGACGTTGACAAAGCCACCATTTCGTGGCACAGATACCTTGCTTGGTGACCGGTGACATCCCAAGCTCATCTGCGGATACAGCAGTATATGAGGCTCGGTAATGAGAATTCCGGGGCACCACATCCCGGAACAACTCTTCAGTCGAGATGAACTTGCACCGAATCGGGGATTATAAGCTTTAATTATGTGAATCTCAATTTCTGTGGGGTCAATTAATGGACTGTAGGGCCAGCAGTCATTTAGTCTGTCATGGAGTGCCCGATTCCGTCCAGTCGTAAAATCGTGAGCCCCGAAAACTTTTGTCGGGTCTCGGGTATGGCCATGGCCGGATGGGCCCGACCATTGAGATGCCTGTAGTGCAGCTGTGTCGCAGCAGGGGCGTAGCGGATGTAGCAGCGGTGGCGGGCGTAGCAGTGGCGGAGGAGGAAGAGGAAGAGGAGGAAGTGGTGGTTGTGGTGGTGACGGCGATGGGTGTTGTAATGGAAGTGAAGGTACCGATACATCGGTGAGAAGCCAACGGAAGCATATGATAGTACCTAGTCCACTGACGCATATCGCAGATCGTGTGCTCCAACTCTTCCAACGTTACATTATGTTCTAGTCCAGTCACGGAGGATGTGCCTCCGCGGAGAGACCGGTCCATTGACGGAGTCCCACCCTCTGTGACTGGACTGGTTCATTCGCGGAGTGTACCCCTATACCCCACCTCCATGACTGGATTGGTCCATTCACGGAGTTTATACACTTGGTGAATGCTCTGCACGCATAAATGTAGACGCATGAATGCGCACTCAGCTGGCCATATCGGGCTGAATTTTTTCAGCACAAGTGAGGATCTTATGCCTGGCTAAACATATCTGCGATGATGTAAATGATCTACATATACATACACTCTTTCTGTCCGTATATAAGTCACCAATTCTGCCGTCAGATCTTTCTACATCAACTTTCTTCATTAGTATTACATCATCCCATTATTGAAACACATTACCATCTGCAATCAGTAAACAGTAACCACTATATCCTCTACATTTATAACGATAGCTTCTTCAGATTCTACACCAACCTCTCAAGAGACTTTTATAATTGAAGCTCGAGATGCCTTCTTGCAGTATATTAATTCCTTTCGGCACAAGAATCGATACCGCTTGGATGTATTCAAGTTACTCCAAATTAAAGTTTGTAAACTCTAGGCCCAGTCACAACCAAAAGCGACATCAAGCAAATACACAAGGAGACGCATGGAAGCTACCATACTGCACTTCCATTGATTATGGCAACGAGAGCGCCGAGGTGAACCACGGAACTGATTTGACCGAACTGAATATTGAGGAAGGATAGATTCACAAGGACGTGGAGGAGGAGGAGGAAGAGGACAATGTGGAGGAAGAGGACAACGAGGGTGAAGAGATGGTTTCAAGTCAGGATATGGAGCTCAATGTCATTGCATTTGAATAACGACATTGGGCGACACAGCTGACCATAGGGATCGTGATGATCGATAGTGTATGAGCAACAGATATTTTTTGTTCTAGTCAATTCACGGAGTATGTCAGTCCGTGGAGTGACCGGTCAACCCGTGGAATAACTGGGCTCCGTGTACTGACCGGTCAGCTTGCAGAGCCTACATGCTCCTTGAGCTGACCAGTCACTTCATTGAGTGATACAGCCAATTGTAGGGAAAATCAGGAAAAAAAAAGTTTGTCTTGTCTCTGTTCAGCTGCACTTGACAAAAAATGACAAAAAGTCAGTCCAATTAAGTCTGCAAGTATTGGTCCAGTCACAAAGTGATATATACATGAAATATGCATAATTCATCGCTCTTTCACCTTGCTGTCTTCGATTCATGATATCTTTAAAATTGATTGAGCAGCTTCAAAACAAACAGCCAAAATTGCTGAAAATCAGTGTTTTTTCACAACCATTTTATCAATATTAAAGATATGGTGAATTGGAGACCAGGAGGTGAAAGAGCGATAAATTTCGCACATTTCATGTATACATCACTTTCCAATCAGAGTAATTGTTACTTTTGTTTGAGCACAATTAGCACCAGTCACTTCATGGAATGCTGATCTGACTGGTTCATTCACGGAAGGTGGGGCTCCGTGAACTAACCGGTTACTCTGCGGACTGACATTCTCCGCGAACTGACTAGAACATTTTTCATTGAGTGTAATTAGCACTTTGTATGTATGCTCCGCGAATGAACCAGTCCACTCACTGAGGTGGGGTACAGGGGTACACTCCGCGAATGAACCAGTCCAGTCACGGAGGGTGGGACTTCGCGAATGGACCGGTCTCTCCGCGGAGGGACATCCTCCGTGGGTGGACTAGAACACGTTACATATCACTGAACGAAATCTTCCCCAACCTGTCTACATTCCAGCCAAAGAGCAGGATTAGGGAATTTTACAACCTCCAATATTGACTCAGGAATAGATGGAAGCTCACAAATACCAGTTCGGGGCTCTCGCCAAACGGGATTTTCCTTCTCATATAGGTAAACTTTTCCATCACTTACATCTCCACCTATGAAAATGTCCTGTATCTCTTCCACATTCTAACTTCCTGAAATTTTTTCTAATACCAATACCTAGGATATCATTTCCTGCCGCCTATCTCGCAACGTCAGTCCTATGCCACTTCCTCGAGAGGGGACTACCAGCATACCTGTTGTCATGCCATTTGTCACATCCTTAAGCACAGTATTAATGCCGAGCCCAACATGTGGCCGATCCTTAGAGTCTTGACTATAGGAAACCGCGCCGCGTCGTTTCTTTTTGAACATACCCAGGAAGACCACGTCAGCATCGTGCTCATCAATCTGCCGAACAGTGGCATTCTGCCTGTTGTAAGCTGCCAACTCAGGCGCCCTCGTCTCATTGTTGTCTTTGGCCTCTTGGTCGACACCGAATTCGCTCATAAACAAACTAACCGTGGAATTCTGCCCTTTGGAATCAGCTAACTGTACCGCCGTCATCCCATAGTTGTCCTTTGCCCCCTTATCGACACCGAAATCGCGCATAAGCAGACTAACTGTGGCGTTCTGCCCTTTATATGCCGCCAAGTGTAGCGCCGTTCTCCCATTGTTGTCCTTGGCTTCTTTATCCACACCGAATTCGCCCATAAACAAACTCACCGTGGCATTCTGCCCTTTGCAAGCAGCTAACTGTACTGCCGTCATCCCATTGTTGTCCTTCGCTTCCTTGTTGACACCAAACTCGCCCATAAGGAGACTAACCGTGGCATTCTGCCCTTTGTATGCTGCCAAGTGTAGCGCGGTCCTCCCATTGTTATCCTTAGCTTCCTTGTCGGCACCGAATTCGCCCATAAGGAGACTAACCGTGGCATTCTGCCCTTTGTAAGCAGCCAAGTGTAGCACAGTCATCCCATTGTTGTCTTTTGCATCCTTATCGACACCGAATTCGCCAATAAGCAGACTAACCGTGGCATTCATCCCATTATCAGCCGCCAAGTGTAGTGCCGTCATCCCATCATTGTTCTTGGCCTCCTTGTCGACACCGAATTCGCCCATAAGCAGACTAACCATAGCATTCATCCCGTTGTAAGCCGCCAAGTGTAGCGCCGTCCTTCCATATTTATCCTTAGATTCTTTGTTGGCACCGAGCCGGACAAGCTGCCCAAGGGTGACGGCGTCTCCTCTGGTAGCTGCTTTATGTAGCGCAGTTGATCCGTTACTAGTCTGGGCTTCATTACATTGCAACAATTGACTGTTCTGAAGCTCGTGGATAAAAATCGGTAGGCGGACAACAGAAATGTCTGATATTTGAGACAGACTCAGCCCACTGAGCTGGGACCATTTAGATTCGGAAGTTATAATAGTCTTGAAGGAATGTGTTGACGTATTCCTCGCTGCTCTTTGATATACACGGGCTTTAGCGAGTGTCCCCTCAAACGATAATACTACTGACGACCGCAGGCTATTGACTGTTGCGACAGTTGACACCGATCGAATTGTAGAAGAATCGAATCTGTCTTTTGGATTGGGGAAGTCGTATGCTGCCATGCGTTCAGAGAGTACTTGATCCGACCGTAGTACCGCCTGCACGGATTGTGCTAACTGTGTCATATTATGCTGTGCCATTTGCGTTGATTTGCTGGTACATAATAGTCAACATCAGCCCAGCGTGGATGTATAGACAATGGGCTGCTACAAACCAGGTAATAATAGTCAGCATTAGATTAAGTGACAATTTATGCTTCTGCAAATTGTCGAGAATTCGAACCAGATCGGGATCCTTGAGCGCCCACTTCGCGGTACCCCATAGACGGAGAAGGACACCAGCATTATCATTGATGTTCAGGCCATCTAGTACCTGCTCGAGCTCGGCGAAGGAACACACGCATCCTGTGAGGGTAGCGACCAGTTGGTTGACGAATATCATTGACTTTCGATCGTTGCCATTTCCTTCGTCAAAATTAAGTATAAAGTCCTGCAATTGATGAAAAATCGCTTCCAGTTCGCGGAGTTCGGCAAGTACGTTTTGTGCGATTCTAGACGTCTCTGTCATAGTAGAAATAAAATCGATGACCGTTGCCGTTATCTGAACAAGGCTCGCGACTGACGCTGCTACTGAGAGGCCTTCCATAGTCTAGTTGAAATGTTGTTGATGATCGTTTATGCCAGCTGGAATATGGAGTACCATGGAGAGTTAGCGATTGAGCGGGTTGTAGTTCAAAAACTTATATTCCAGGGACTTGCCGGAACTGGGGGTTGGTCACTCAGTGACGAACACGCTCCAAACCATTACCCTATTGAGGCTAAAGTGATGAAAGCTATAGAAATCACTACTATCCAATGAAATTCGTCACTATGTAGTATTCGTTTTGGAACTACAATCGGATAATTGCTTGGGATCGCTAGACTTAAATATCACAGGAGCGTTACGAGAACTAAATGTCTTGAATCCAAGTATTCGAATTCAGTGTTGAAGGCAAGATTCCGGAATAACACAGTCATTTGAATTTTCCTTTCAGGATATTGCCTCAATCGAAGGATGCATATGTTCTCGTATTTCAAATTGGAACATTGTCGAGTGAGGTGGGGTTATAGTGCCATATGACGCAGTAGATGCTCGTCAGATGATAGTTTGCCTGCGCTACCTCTAGTTTATAATGGTTGGGTACTGGAATAATGCACCATGCAACGCTACAACCACATCTGCATATGCAAGCGAATATTCGGACAGCAAATCATAACTCATTAATTCTTGGGGTGGTTGGTAGGATCACTATAATACTATAGTATCTGACAATTTTTACCTGCAGCTTAAAAGTTAAAATACTTTACAGCCACGTCGTTTTAGTAGAGTAAACAAGATTTCTACATAATAACTATAACTCTGGGAATTCAAGTGCTACTCAATGGAATGTTTGGAATTCGTAATGAAGTCGCATAGTTAGGTATATCGCAACTTCAACTGTTCTTATCCGAAATGACTGTGACTTCTCGGACTTAATTTTTGGCCCGCAGTAATTTAGTACGGTTTCCCGTGATTTTCGGCTGGGTGCGATGACGCTTACTGAACAGAGTGGGGGGTGGCGGCGTTAGCGATAGCGCTTAGTGACACGTGTCCACATATCTGGGAGTAATATTTACTAGTTTCTACATGCAGTTTCCATGTAACTTCCACCGAGTTGTGACATAGTAATTTGGTGGAAAGTGGCTTCTTATCTGGTAGTAAATACAAGTCCATAGCACGAGAGTGGATTTTCCCGTCAAGCAATACCATACATCCCCTCATAAGTTCTCAGAGTCGATAAATTCATCTATATATTTGCACAACTTTGTACACATGTACAACCGATAAGAACCCTTACCTTGCGGTAGTGTCTAGGAGGAGGGTGGGGAGGCAGATGAACGATATCTCATCCTTCCGGCGACGACAGCCCCGAGTCAAAGAATAAAAGAACTTGGCAACGATCTAGTGTTGGGTATCGTGACCGTATCGTGATTTTCGATTCTTGTCGTTATACATCTTTAAACGTAACATGCGCTATTATGACGTAGTAAATGTACCAAAATATATGAGAACACCACTTCGTGCTTACCAAGCGAGATGCCATTTGCTGAGTGATATTTTAAGCTATGCCAGTGTGGCTGCATCTTCTTAAGGGATCCTTGTTGCATGTCATTACCAATGGTATAGGATATTCGGGTGCCTTGATTACAAGAAACGCAGTGGGCATGACGGGGTATGGGCATGCAATCAATCGATATAGGTTCACAGGCTTCCTAAAGCAGGGTTTGCAACTGTTCGTCCCGAATAGGTAGAGCTATACACAATCCTAGACTGTAATTTCCCGGGTTGAGGATTCACGTCCGCTTTATCCTCAGGGCTTCGAGGTTCACAACTACAACCCTGCAGGGCCTCACAATCTTGTAAATATTAAGCCCCAAGCTGCATGGCCTCAGGGCAATGGGAATACAAGCCGCCTATATGCACCTGTCGATACGAAGCGGAACAACGTGTGGGGAATGCTGACAGGGTTAAAGTTTCTGGTGTCCCCAAACTTGGTTTTTCGACGAGTATAAGTCGAGTCTTTCTCCTTTATTGTTCTCTTCTTTCGGTATCATAGAATCTATGCACTTGGTTCTCCACTTAATATCGTAACAAGTTATGAGCCTAGTGGGGTACCCTCTATCTCTATCAGTGAAACTATGGTTACATGAAATCTCACAATACAGAACCCTAACCCTTGGTCGCTTTCATCGTCTGCGCGATATCCTCCTCCTACAAACATCTCGTGCCGAAGGTGCCGGGTGCTAGTAGCGCATGTTGAAACGGGAAGCTCTCTTCACTTAGGAAATTGACATATTAATGTAAAATAGCTGATTGGTGCATGCTACCCTCTTTATACCGAATACCGAACACTCATACCTACTGTCATATCTATTACCACGTAATGCCCTAGAGTACATGGTTTTGGTGTTGCGGAGTTTAAAAGCCACAAAAACTCCGTTTCAATGCCATGTGATAGTTTATATCAAACACTGGGGTGTAAAAAACATTTAATCTGTAGTGCAATCGTTTGCTCTAAACTATAACGTGGCGTCAGGATGCTATTTCATCTCTTATAGCTGTAGTGTAGATTAAACAATGGTGAGTGAAGGGGGTGTAGGTGCAGTAAAAATCTCACTGAAAAATCTCGAAATGTTTCAATGTTCATTTTTGCATGGAAGGTGTATGTCAAACAGCGGCCATAGATGTATGTGGAACCAGCTCAGTATATAAATGCGTACACTGTATAGCGGTAAGTAGTTCAACTACTAATTAATTGGCCTCTTCAATTCACAGGTTCAATTCCTGGCAGCGAAATGTCTTTTATTATTTGAATGGCATCTTGTTAAACAACAAACATGGTATGTAAACACCATTTTCGTGTAAAAGAGATGCCTTTGTCGTTTAAACCTCTTGCAAATGGCACCCCCTAGTGGACCCCCCCCCCGCTCCTGGCCATGCTGAGAACCACATGGGGGGGCCGCCAGGGAGGTGGTGGACACCCCCTTCCATCGATCTACAGCCAGTCCCACTACCTGGCTAACGATAACACGGAATCTATTTACATATTGTTGACCAAGTCTGTGCAAAGGGCATCGAATTTGACTAAGAATTGGCGGACTTATGGAGGTGGGTGGTAGAGGTGGAGGAGGAGGAAGAGGTCTTCCTACCCCACTTGATTTCTTTACCAACTCAGGTTTGAATTCAGTGCCTTTGCTACCGGAGTCTCTTTGGCATGCTAGAAGACTATTTGGGGCCAGCTTGGCAGTATTTAGATACTGTGAATTGTCACATGGGCAAAGATCACCTAAGTTATGCAATTGTAGAGGGTCTCCCACTTTTGCACCATACAAATAGTATCTATCTCAACAACCACAAGTCCAAATCTGCCAAGACAAATACTGGTTGTCAGCTAGCATGCTATATATACTCTGATATGATTACTAGGGAAGTCGATATACAATTGATGATGAAACAGGGGGGTTAAAAGATGGACAAAAATCTGCCAGCTTCATGGACTCTCACTCACATTTTCAACTTCCTCAAATCTTGTCCAAATGACTTGAATTTTGATTGACAGGTAGCCCTTGGATTTATCTATCACTGCCCAGTCTCTGATAGTTTCTCTATTGAGTGGCTGCCGAGTAATTTGTAATTATTCGAAATTTTCGAAAAAAATCCCGGGATTTTTTAGGAGATTGCTTCATATCCATGCAGTCCCTACATGGAACGGTTTTGCACAGTAATCCCATCCTGTTTGCATCCCGTAGTTCACACTACTGTTATCTTTGCCTGTCTGTAGTTTCGCGATGTTGTTGCCCGTCGGTGGGTTCACAGGGCAGGCCCGTCTGCGGATTCGCGGGGCCCTTGGTTGTCCGATCTGACTGCGGGTTCGCGGGATCCATGTTCATTAGCTATGGCTGTCTGTAGGTTCATGATCAAGTTTGTGCATGCTTGACCGTGGGCTCACGGAGCGCCTTTTGTATTACTGTTACCAGCTTGACTGAGTTCATGGAGTTTGGAGGAAGTATTGCCATTTCTTTGGTTATGGGGTTTTCGCTACGAGCTCCAGCATCTTATCATCAGTTTGTTGATTTTATTGGAGCATCAAATTTATGTATCTCTCTTTGTTGAGAACTACTTACTGTTGTCTCTTTGTAGTTCCGGGATGGTGTAGGTTTCTGGGGAGTTTTCTGCATCGCGGCTTTATCAGTTGACGAGATCAGTCCTTGGTCGGTAGCTCTGTTATTTAGCTCAGTGTTGAAGTTCTTGCTGCGGCTGTTGATGTTAACATGAGAGGAGAGAGGAGAAAAGAAGAAGAAGAATTGTCTACCGATAGAAAGGAAGGAAAACAGTAGACTTATATACGAAAGTGAGAGAAAAGGAAAACTCCATGCCGACTGCCAAAGCCGGAGCCCAAAGCCGAGTACCAGTTCCGAGGCTAGGCTTCCTCCTCGGCATGGGAGCAGGCGAAGCCGGTGGGGATAGGCGAGGCCGATGGGGGCAGGCGAGGTCCATAGGGGCTGGCGAGGCCAATGGGGGCCGTAAGCCACCGGCCTCATACCCGAGTCCACCAGCACCGAAGACTAAGTAAGTTACCGGGCCGAATCCCTAGTCAACAGTTGAGTTTATGGAGGGGGAAGTGTTGCTTATATCCAGTGGTGGCGAGTGGCAAGTGATATCAAGTGGCAAAATATTAAAGTTTTGTCTAATGATTCTCTGTATATCAGTCGAGCCTTTCTCTTTCTCTGCTCTCTTCGCTGTATCATAGAATTTATACACACGGTTCTCCCCTTAATATTGTAACAACTGGTGTTGAATAAATATATCTCAGCCTTCGCATGGCCGGAGATGATGCCTCATATGGGAAATTGCTGTATTTAGCCGTCACTATACATCAATGCGTACTCGCGCATTCGTAGATGGACTACCGTATATATATGGCCTTTGTGGCCCTCTTAGATCATACAATCAAGCTTCTCTTTCTCTACTTTTAACAACTGGTGTTGAGAATATAGGAAGAACGGTTTGTGTGTATAGGTTTAGATACAGAGAGAAGAGAGAAGGAGAAAGACGCGAGTGATATATGAGAGAAGTGTGCCTCAGCCCTACTAGCGGTCAGCTCGTGTCAGCTCTATATATACAAGCAACAACTTGTGTTACTTTGGATGCTAGAAAGATTTGTTCATTGATTGATCTCTCGAGGCCTGCAACAGGCTTGACTCCTATATCCATATCCAGATCTATATCCGTTTCCATATCCGTTTGCACTGAAATGAGACGCTCTCCTGATACAGACGAAACACCAACTGCTTAAGAGCTAGCAAACGGATCTGAGGCTGACGATGCCGGTACGCATGCAACAACTGGTGTTATGAATGTGAAGCGGACGAAGTCTATTCTACTATCTAAGGAGAAGCTCTGCCCTTATATACATGAGAGCCTGGAACACCATGGAAGTCCATGGAAGCTCACGATTGCAAATACCAGTGGCGGTGGCGAGTGAAAACTCGTGGATGAGTCTACGACTGTGAGTCCGTAGCCTGTGAGTAAATTCGGCGATCTCAGTGTATCGGTGACTTCCCTTCAGATCATATAGTAACAACTAAGTCCGCGTGTGAGCCGAGTGATAGTAAGGTGAAGCGAGTGATACGGCGGTGACTGGCTTCAATCGAATTTGTGCACATATATACCTGTTATAACAAGGTTCCTACACCCAGAATTGGGATACGAGAGTTGTATGCTATGTAATTCATTGTGAAATAAGTGGTTATCAATCTAAAAAAAACCCCTCTGATACGGTCAATGATTCCACCAGTCCAGCAATGGATCAGTCCAGATCGGAACCGTCCAGTCCAGTCCAGGTCCAGTCCAAGAAATTTTTGGACAGGGATCGGACCGATCCCAGAGGCTGACAGACTGGACTGGGCTCGGTCCGGACCGATCCCTCACGGCGTCCAGGGTTAGGGTATATTTTCCCGGTTATAGGTCTTTTAATTGGGAAAATATATCTCGATGGAGCCGAATATACAGACAGAAGTGGTATAATTTCGATCAGAGTGGGTATTCGGGGGTGAGTGGTGATAAAAAGTGAGGATGAGTCCTGTTTTCGGTAGTGCTTGGCTAAAAAGCAGTGTCAAAATTATATGCGTAAATGGATCGGTCCAGACCAAGCCCGTCCAGTCCAAGACTGCCAGTCTGTGGATCGGTCCAGTCCGACCTTCCCATTAGACCGGACTAGACTGAGCCCTACCGCGGACCGGGATCGTCTGGACTGGTGGAATCATTGGATACGGTGCGGCAGCCCCGCCAGGGCCCACTAGAACCCGGCTCAGGGCCCTAGGTGGCTTTACACATCTATACATGCCCTGCCATGAGCAACAATGGCAGACCCTGAATGACTAGCAGCTGTCTAGACTGTTAGTAAGCCTGCATGTTGTAGGTCAAATATGGTTGTTTTTGAGTATATATATTCTTTTCAACAATCACTGGGACCTATTGTAGCGCATACATCTCACTTCGACGGAGGACATTGTTCTTATATACTAAGGGAGCTGTTGTTCACCTTCTCAAACACCTCCTTGTGCCATCGGTGCTTGGAAGGAACCTCTTCCAGATTTTCATGCTTATGCTTTCGTGAGACCCCACTTTATCAATTCCTATTGGAGTTTAGTAGGTACCTAACAAGTATTTCACATTATCTAGTGGCTAATGTATCATGAGTTATACCTCAAACAAACTCAACTTATCTTATTGCATATATGGTGTTGCATGAACCTGACCGAGCTGAGCTTCAGCTGAGCTGATGTCAAGGCACACAGCCGGTAGGGCATAAGGCATCCAACTACCTTGTATATATCTCGAGTCTTTCTCCTGCTCTTCAGTCTCTGTATCTTAAGTCTATTCACACGGTTCTCCCCTTCCATATTTTCAACATATGGATCGCCACCCTTTGTAAAGCGTATGTGCCTCAGTTTGGGGTAACGGGTATTATCAGAGATGGTCATTTAAGACTCAGCTGGAAATGACAGCTGAGTGCACATGCATGCGTACCATGCATACTCTGAATACTATACCAAGAACCTACAAGTTCCCTCGTAGATGGATCAAAAAAGCTTTTCTATCATCACTATTTCAATATGTAGACAGATAAAGAAGCTTGATTGAAGTATTTAAGAGGGCCACAAAGGCCATATACATACGGTAGTCTCTAAACGACTGCGTGCGTATGCATTCATGTATAGAGACGGCTGAATACTATTAGCGCAACAGCAATCTCTCATACGAAGCATCATCTCCGACCATAGGAAGGCTGAGATCTATTTATGCCACATGTCTAATCTAATTTGATCGCATCATCTCTGGTATCGCCGCCATCCTCGCATGATCCATCCCGGAAACTTGTACGCCATCCTCGCATGATCCATCCCGGAAACTTGTACCGCGAGTCATCTTTGATTTTAACATCTCGTGTGTAATATTACATGTTTCCGACAGTGGATGAGGTCAGGCATCTCCATAGTCCATCCCATCCAAGCGTAGACATGTCCCTGTCCCAGACTTCAATTTTCTGGGCTGAGAATTCCCGCCCGCGTTACCCCCGGGCATTTCATTTGATGACTCCGGTTCAATGGCGGCGTACAGACCTATACATAAACAAAACAATAAGCCCGGGACACATGAGCACACTTATATTCTCTCAACTACCCAACACGAATCAAAAGTGTCCCAAAACTAGATCAACTGTGCGAGGACAAGTGGGGGCTGAAAGTTACCGGCTACATAATATCGGCTTGTCCTTTCGTATGTTACTTAGCGGCCGATGTTCAGAAACATCAAGGATTCACAATTGATAATGGCGGAAATTGTTCGTTCCCGTTACCGGTAACATCCGCCTCGACCCTAGGGTTTGGAACCAGCCGGGGGTCGCGTAGGTGGAATTTTAGTTACCCCGCCCGAGGGGGTATGACGGGATTAACTGACTTTCAGCATTGCGACGGGGTGGAGCCACATTGCCTATGTGGTTATTGGTCGCCTTATCCCACACAAGAGTTGAAATTCAGCAGAGCTCAAGTTCGTCATAGACGTTCGCGCCTTAATCCTGAACGAAGGTCCGTTCTATTATAGGCCAATACATATGCAACTGTTCGGATGTCGAGGGGAGAACTGCGTGAGAATGTATAGCTTATTGTTCAGAAGGAAGAGAGAAAAGGAAAGACTCGACGTATATACGAGGATCTCGTATCCATTTACCGGAAGTTCGGAGGCGATTATTGCATAAATAGATTTCACCCATCGTACAGCTTACTGGGCTGCTATTCATATGGGCATACGGTGTTCAGCCGTTTCTGTACATAGATGAGTACGTACGCATTCGTACTTAGACGACTGAATAAAGCCCTCTTAGATAGTACAATCAATCTTCTGTATCTCTATACTTTTAACAGCGACATCTGAGCTACAACCTGGTGACGCACGGTGATTGAGTCATATCTGCCAGCGGAACGACTATGCGGGAAACAATTCAACGCATCATGTGGTTTTCCGGAGATCCCAGCTAAGTCTTTCTAGTTATGGCTCGCGCATTCTACCAGGCGTCAGTATTCTTGTTGTAGGCTCGGTAATTACATGCAGATAGATTGATAGTATAAATTAGAACCTGTCACATTGTCTTTTTCCTACCCTTGGCATTTCATCCGCGGCAGCTTAGTGGGAGTGAACATTTCAATCAACAAAACGCAATCAATCCCCACGTGACTAACTTTCAAATCTGTGGTTGTGTTGATTGCGGGCGTGGGGGAGTCTCTACCGAAGACAATAAAAAATTAACCAACACCGAACATGCAGTGGGAACCTCGGGACTCAGACGGGACGGTAATCCCGAACTAAAACTGTCCTAACAAATCCCGGGAATTTTTCGAAAATTGCAAATGATTGCATATTACTCAACAACCACACAATAGAGAGAATATGGGAGACCGCAATGTGATAGACAAGTCCAAGTGCTACCTGTCAATGAAGAAATCAAGTCATTTGGACACGATTTGAGGAAGTTAAAAATGTGAGTGATAGTCCATGAAGCTGGCGGATTGTTGCCCACCATCTACCCCCCCTGTTTCATCACCAATTGCAAATCGAATTCGCTAGTAATGATCTCTGAGCATCTAGAGTACTCTAGCTGACAATTGGTGCCAGTCTTGGCGGATTCGGGTAGATGGTTGTTGAGATAGATACTATATCAAGATTGCATAGGTGAGAGCCCCTCTACGATAGGATAACTCAGGTAGTATTTGCGAATGTGAAATTTCACAGTTTATAGAAACTGCCAAGCTGGACCTAAATGGTCTTCTGGCATTTTGAAGGGACACTCTCAGTGAGGGCATTGAATTCCAGTCAGAATTGATGGAGAAATCAAGTCAGGTAGGTAGCCCTCCTCCACCATCTCCTCCCCCTCTACCAGCCACCTCCATAAGTCTGCCAATACTTGGTCAAATTCCACGCCATTTTGTACAGAGTAGCTCAACTATATGTACATGGATTTTTAGTTATCGTTGGCCAGGTCCTGTAGCTTTCTCAGGACCATTTGGAGGGGACCGCTAGAGGAGGGTATGGTGGACACCCCCCCATCGATCCACAACCAGTCCTATTACCAGGCCAACGATAACTCGGAATCAATTTACATATAGTAGGCCTACCTTTTGGCTTAGGGCATCCAATTTGACCGAGAATTGGTGGAGGTATTGGTGGTAGTTTGGTCCCTTCTCCTCCACCCCCGATCACCCTTCCTCATAACTCCACTAATTCTGGGTCAGATTGGTCACCCTTTGGCACAGAGTAGCTCCACTATAGGTAGATGATTTCGGCATTATCATTGGCCAGGTACAGGAACTTACTGAGTGCCTGTGGGAGGGTCTGCTAGGGGGTGGGTTAATATCGCATACTTCCATAAACCCATTATGTTACCCTCCTGTAAATCAGTCAAATCTTGGGCGAATAAGGTCAATGAGGGCTTGAATGAAAGTCCAGAAACAGCTCTACCAGGCCGTGAACTCTGATCTCCAATTAGACTGGCCATTCTGGAGCGATGATAAGAATCGCGGCTTGGCAAAAAACCCGTCCAATACCGCCCGGGATGGGATGGCCGGACCTCAAAACCGTCCCGTTACCATCCCGTAGTTCTCGCTACACCGAAGTCATTAGTATCTTGGGATTTGCAAACTTCTGCTGGAGAAGTGCGTAACGCTGACCTTTGCACTCATCACAGTTAGGACACAATGTGCACTAGGGTAATGAAATCGGCAACTCTCGCCAGCGTACTTGGCATCGGAGGAGTGAAGCCCGGTCGTTGATACATTGTAACATTACCTACGTCCCACGTGCGCTTGGCTCCTTCAGTGCACGTGGATGCGCGCTTAGCTCGATTTCTCTCCAAGTGCAATGCAGTTACACTTGGGGTCCTGGGCGACTTCTCCAGCGCACAAACGAGAGTGCACCCGGCGGGAAAGCGGCACGATGCAGAGCTAGCCTTTTGCAAACGGAAGACCTGAACAGATCCCGCAGTTCGACGGGAAGATGCGGATGTGCACATGCCAGCAGGCTGTCAATTACGCATACGGTAAGGCTTCGGCAATCGTCAGCCGATGTCAGAGTTGGCCTGCCGACTCGCCTCCTAAAAGGTGAAACAATAAGATATAGCGGGAGACCGACGGAAAAGTCTATCGCTTAGCGAGTCCGTCGCACCGGTAGTCTGAATCACAGGAAAGCATGATCTTCACACTGACGTGCACCTATACCAACGTCTGCACGTGTACGCAAGCCATCGTAAGCATTTACTGGATGTGCAGCAGCAAATACAAAGTATATTAGCGAGTTAAATATCAGACATGCAAAGCTATCGCACGATGAGGACCTCCAGCGGGCCGAGTGCGCTAGGTATACCTAATAACTAAGTCCATGATAAGACATTTACGAGCGAAATATCGCCGAATTAGATCCCGCCTCCTCGACTTCATGCGCAGCTCGACTAGTTGCTACCTACGGCTAGCAGTTAACAAACCGAAATGAAAGCTATGATCGATAACAAGGATGTAATTAGCTACTATCGATGCCAAGCTGCCGGAATCAACTGTATGAATTTGGGATGGCAAGGGCTAGTCGGATTGTTCACTACGAACATCCGGAGCAGCGACCGGCACGAAACAGAATCGGAGGCTCGAGGCATCTCGGCTGTTTGACTTGGTCTCGGGAGTCCGGGACTTTGAGAACTGGTCAGGGGAATTTCGAATCTGCCAACATTAAAATTGTACCCCGCCATACGCCGCAACTGCTTCCAGCTCTTCTATATCCTTCATTACAATCCAGGACAAAGCAAGAAAACGAGAGGAAGAACGTAGCATAGCACTTGTGCCTAGAATACCTCGGACCTGAGAGCGCACCGAACACGCTAGTTCACAATTTATCACCCACAATAGCAATTTCGAGCTTTTTGTTGAGATTGTCATGGAGGAGCTTAAGATCTGATACATCCGTCTCATTAACGTTCAGTCTCTAACTCTGAGAATAAAGTTCCTGATCAAGTCCTGTCTTGCCCATCTCTAACCGAACCAGCCAAAGGGATGACACAAGGAGGTACGACGGGGACAAGTGCGGGGCAATAGACGGTCAGGGCCGGCTCGATTGAGACGTGGGATAAGAACGGAACTGTAACACTTCTTTAACTTTCCTTTGTTCATTCTGGGGGGTTGTGGCCTGGTATAAATAGCGTAAACAGGTCTATCGCCCTCAATAGAAACAAAGTAGTGGCGTTTACCCCGTGCCCTGCATCGATCGAGAGCCACTACGATTAGCTCACACTTTATGGTCGTTATATAGTAGCCCTGAAGGTGTGCGCTTAAAGTGGGGGATGTTGCATAAATCGATCTCAGCTTTCGTATGACCGGAGATGGTGCCTCGTTTTGGTGATTACTGGCAATCAGCTATCTGCATACATATGAGTACACACGCATTCGTACTTGGACTACCGCATATATATGGCCTTGTGGCCCTCTTAGATAGTACAATCAAGCTTATCTACCTCCACTTTTAACAGGAGATGTTACGAATGTAAAGCGGACTAAGTCCATACTACTATCTAAAGGAGAAGCTCTGTCTTTATATACATGAAAGCCTGGAACTCTATGGAACTCTACGGAAGCTCACGATTGCAAATGCCAGTGGCGGCGGCGAGTGAAAGACTCGTGGATGAGTCTACGACTGTGAGTCCGTCGACTGTGAGTTAATTCGGCGATCTCAGTATCGGCGACTTCGTCTCAGATCATATAGTAATAGGAGATGTTACTTTGGATGCAGTTGAGACTTGTTGATTGACTGATCTCTCGAGGCCAGAAGGCCCGTATATATACAGACTTGTCTCCCATATTCACAGCCATATTCGTCTCCATATCTCTTATCCGTTTGCATATCCGTTTGCACTGATTGAGCTGCTCTGCACTGATATGAGCTGCTCTCCTGAGGCATATCTTCATACACCAACTGCATATCAAACGGACCTAAGCTGTGAGGCTCACGATGCAGGTACACATGCAGCAGGAGATGTTACTGGTGTACATGTGCCGGAGACATGTTACAGGTTTGATACACGGTGCTGCTGCAGGGGCCGATGCCTCCTGTATATATCTTTCTCCTTCTCCTTCTCTCTTCTCTGTACTATAGAATACACGCACACGGTTCTCCCCAATTTCCATCTCGTAACAGGAGATAATGCATTGAAGTCGAGTGATGGTTGGTGCTGTGGCTGAGCTGCAGGCAAGTACTTTAGGATCTATGGGGGTAGATCGTAGTGGGAGCGCTCGGGCTACCTCACTTCGCATGTGCCCCAATTACGACGTTAGGTAAATCACATGATGTCTTGCAGACGGCTATTTGCTTAAGTTTTCTAGTGCCTAGTGATTCTAGATCAGCTAGCCTCCGTCTGCCAAGGGACAACTACAAAAGTACCATCCACCCGCCCAGCCCAATATACCTGATCGAGACTAGGAGGAAAGCAAATGATATTATGTATCTACTTCCCACATTGACCTCATTGCCTCAACAAACAATCTCTACCCTAGATACACTACCATAGGAAGCAGGATTAAGGATTGAGTTTTACGCAATGTTTTCCACCACGGTCCATATGCATATACATTGCTAGTATTGGATTAATAGTTTTCGCGTTCATGTTACTGGAGAGCGACAGTGGTAGTGCTGGGGGGTGGGACTGGGAAAGTGGCATTAGTGAGATAGCGGCGGTACCGGGAGCGCGATAAAGGTGTTGCTGCAAGAGTGGTGAACAATGATGTATGCAACTTCCTCAGCAGCCTAGCTTGTGGTAAGAGCGTCAAATTTGAACTCCCCCGAACAAACTGGATGCACTACGAAGTCATGCGACGACTCTTGGCAATTCCTCCTTCGGAAGTATACTTGAACCTTCCTCTTGTGTGTAGCGGCGTTCCGAGCAGTGATGGAGAATGCCTATGTCATCCGTCTGAAGGTTACCCCATACCGGGGTACCCGGAATCGGGCTGAGATCTAAGGCCACACTCCCGAAGTGTTATACATTCAGCACTAAAGGCCTAGCGGACATGGCAGTTACTCAAGTGCGAGCACAACAATCAAGTCCTAGATATATCCGCGGGGAATTGCTGTGACGACTGTGTGGGGGGCTACAAATGTGGCTATAGATCATCTAGAAGTAGAACTGTGCACATTAGTAATCATAGCCACCAAACGGGGGGCTGTGTCCAGTTCGAGCAATGGGTGTTACACTAGTCCACCCCTAACCCTGGTATCATGGCACCTTTTGGTAGCCATCAACTATGGCGGTGTAAAGTGGTCAAAATTATATTTCACTACGTCGTGCATGAAATTTGCTGAATGGGTAACTCATGTGCACCATCACTCGATTCCACTAGTTTGTACATGATGTCGCCCTAACTTACGATTTCGTGTGTCGATCTCGAGCATTTAGGGACGACATCGTGCATAAAATACTTGAATTGGGTGTAGGTGTGCATCCCGTACTGATCTTGAGTATTGGTGCACATCACATACTAGATTTGCATTTGGTGCTAATACACTAGTTTAAATCCCGGTATTTTTCGAAATTGCAAATTACTCGACAACCACATAATGGAGACAAGATCAAAGACTGTAGTCTAATAGGTAACTCCAAGAGCTACATGGCAATAACAAAATCAAGTCGATTGGACCAATTTTGAGGAAGTTGAAAATGTGAGTGAGAGTCCATAAAGCTGGCGGACTTTATATTGTCCTCCTCCCCCATCAGCCACCCCTATAGGATCCCCAAGTCTTGTTCAAACTCCACACCCTTTAGCACAGTGTAGCTCTACTATATGTAGATGGATTCCGCGTTATCTTTTACACAGTTTTGGGTCTGGCTGAGGGCCAGTGGGAGAGTCCACCAGAGGGGGGGATGGAGGACACACCCCCTCTCAGCAGTCCACAACCAGTGGTAGTCCCAGGCCAACGACAACGCGAAGTCCATTTAAATATTGTATAACTACACTGTGCAAAACGGTATCCAATTTGACGGAGAACTGGTGGAGCTATGGGGGGTGGTGAATCTTCCTCCTCCCCTCCGGGGTGTGGCCACCCTCAGCGGTACCTCCCAATTGATCGTCAGCAAGTCCCAGTACCTAGCCAACGATAACGCAGAATCGATTCACGTATAGTATACCTACGCTGTGCAAAAGGGCGTGGAATTTGACCTAGAATTGGTGGACATATGGGGGTGGCTGGTAGAGGTGTTGGAGGAGGAGGTCCAGAGGAGGAGGGCTATCACGCAAACTCAATTTCTCCACCACTTCTGGTTGGAATTCAGTGCCCTCGCTGGTAGAGTCTCTTTGGCATGATAGAAGACTATCTAGGGGCAGCTTGGCAGTTTAAAAATACTGTGGAATGTCACTTAGGCGAAAATTCCCTGAGTTATGCAATTGTCAATGGTCTTCCACATTTGCAACATAGAAATAGTACCAATCTCAACAACCACCAGCTGCAATGTGCCAAGACTGGTTTCAATTGACAGCTAACATGCAATATATGCTCTAATAATATCACTAGCGAATTTGATTTACAACTGGTGATGAAACTGGGGGGGTAGAAAGTTGGTAGAAATCCGCTGGCTTCATGGACTCTCACTCACATTTTTAACTTCCTTAATATTGCATGATAGGTCTCTGCCATCTTATGGCCGGAGATGACTCTCGTATGACCGGAGATTGCTGTCGGCCTGAAGGGTCTATACATAGATGCGTACGCACGCATTCACACTTGTACTCGTATATAT
>Ga0307512_10001482_pt1 | contig 33074 bp, 27 predicted proteins | sample 14_EM_MG_FD_200267 | JGI IMG/M metagenome (GOLD analysis project Ga0307512, IMG submission 200267) | Populus trichocarpa ectomycorrhiza microbial communities from riparian zone in the Pacific Northwest, United States - 14_EM | ecosystem: Host-associated > Plants > Roots > Unclassified | place... | reverse complement strand
ACCTGCTTTCACATCCCAGGTTGACATTCATGATATTTTTAATATTGGGTGAGTAGTTGTGGATTAATACCTTTATTGTAATGTTTTTTTACAGTAGTATGAGGAGAATTTGCAATGGAGTAAATTGCCAACTGGGAAGTGAAATAGGACCAGTGTTGCTAAGCGGCCAGGACAGTCCGGGTTTGCATAGGCCGGGCCGGACTGCCCTTAGCGGCGACTTTTAAAAGCACGCCGGGCCGGGCTGGCTGCCTTTTCCTTGGCAGCCAGGTGGCTATTCTTGGTGGACTCAGCCTAAACAGAATAGTTTGTTCGAAAGATTCTCTGCTGCATTTACTAAGAAACTCTGAAAAGTACGAAACATAAACCATATCTAATTCAATTATCGTAGCCCTGCAATTGCCGTATTCTATCCATCAACAAGACAAAGATTTATACAGGCCGATGCAGGCATTTTAGTAAATCATGTGCAGGCAGGTCGGCTAGCTGGGCGGCATCTGACCCAGGCCACTGTGACGGGAAAATCTGGGTCTCACCACCACCACCGCTGCTCAGCTTGGCAGAGGACTGAGCGACGGCGGGCGTCCAGAGATACATGGATGATGGAGACGGACTGGGCGACAGTGGGTGTACAGAGATACAGGAATGATGGAGACGGAATGAGGAACCATGGGTGTACGGAGATACAGCGGTAATGGAGATGGATGGCGTGACGGGGAGTATATATTAGGGAGACCCCGGGGTAGATAGACTCACATCTGAGCTTGCATCTCATCTCATATTATCTCATATCATTAGACAACGAATTACACACTCTACCTTTCCCATCATGTGATTCCACTCGCTCCTTCCGGGACTCCGTGTGGATCAACGCAATGATGTGGATCCTCACTGCCAAGTTGTATCATACCTTCTCACCTGCATCCTATGCTCCTCGAGCCACAACCGCTCTTTCTCACGAATCCCATTTGGATGCCGCGAAAGGTTCGGCAAAGTGTTGACAATTGGCTCTCTGTCCTCTAGCTCCGCTGTTTCACCACGCTGCTTAGGAACACTGAATAGGACCTGTTTATGGATGTTTCATCCCTAAACATGTTGTGATCCGAGCAAAACTTACTGACATTATTGGGTTTCAAATAATTCTAATAGCTGTGCTCAAAGCTTCTTTTCAGGTGACAACAATTGCTCTAGCCATAGAAATAGTACCAACTTACAGAGAAGTGGAGAGATATACTAGTGGGCTTGGGATCTGGACAGTGGATATACTGTAGAAGTTGGAGTTGAGTGTACAAATGGTGGTGGAAAAATCCATATCTTATCTCAACTGCTTACATTGGCAGGGGATGTCTGCAGGGGGATTGTGGTGCACAGAATTACAGGGATAACAGAGGTGGACTGGGTGATGGGGAGTGTATATATTCAGGAGACTCTGGGGTAGATAGGTACACTGAGAAAAATGACAATACATGACGCATAATTCATAGAGAAGCAGTTTCTGGGATCGTAATCCATCGCATATTTGATGCATGGCAGTAAGAGCTCCTATGAACCTCTGTGTTGACTACATTCCTATGATTTGCATACAATTTTGTGCACTTAATACTATACATCATGCTGTAGTCAACAATACTGCCAAAAACACTTTATTGCACGCTCCCAAGTAAGCTCTTCAGATGCTCTTCAGTACACTTCTGAGCACAATCTCCAGTATGCTTCCAATCAGACTCAATAACACATTCAGAACCTGCTTGACTCTATGCTCCCAGGTAAGCTCTCATGATGCTCCCAAGGACACTCCAAATATGATCCCAGTTACACCACCAAGTTCATTCTCAAGTACACTTCCGAGGATCCTCTCAAAGACAGTCCTAATTGCACTTAACGGTACACTCACAGCCATTTGTGCTCTTTTGTAGACTGTCAAGATGTTCCCAAGCACACTCCCAAGCATGCTCACAAGTTTGTTGCCAATTGCATCACAAGATACACTCTCAGGCTACTTGGCTCTACTGTTCGAGGTTCACTCTCAAGAGGCAAAACACTCCCAATTTCGACTCCCTATATGCTTCCATCTATGCTTCTTGGTATATGATCCTGAGACTTGCAGAGTTGCAGCTACCAGGCACCAGAATGCAAATGGTGGGAAGTGGGTAGTGGGTGGCATATCATGGCAGAAATCATAACATCAGTCAATATTAAAGTGTGAACCTTATCTTTATTGTACCCACCACAATGAGATCTCACAATGCCTCATAGTCATGGTATTTACAATGAGAATTTTAGATTCTGCGAAAAAAATAAAAAATAGGATTTTGGGACTCAGATTTTCTAGCAAAATCTGCAGCCAGCAGCCAACAGATTGTGGGTGTATGTGTGCACATTCAGTCCAGAGGTGATGGTGATGCTGGCAATGATATAATGGTCATGATGATAATAGCAATGATGATAGTATTGGTGATGGTGATTATAGTACCAGAAGCACTTAGACAAGTAGATTCAGTTCATCCACATTCATGTCAAACCTTCCACAAACTCCGACATTTTCATCTGCTAAACGCATCATATGGCAAACTCAACTCCTCCCGAAGTACACATTTCTCAGGTGCAGCTCTCAAGCAATATTCTGTCATGCTGTCATCAACCACGCTCCCAAGGAGGCTATGAGGAAGGCTTCCAAGCAGGATATCGAGCAGGCTTCAGAGTAGGCTCTGATAAGGCATTCAAGTCCCAGCAGGCTCTCCAGTGGACTCTGTACTGCTATAACAGCCATGTAGTAAACACAGCTATACATTCCTCTCTGGCCCCCAGTCTTATATAAGTTCCATAGGCACAGGTGCACACCTCTATGAATGGACTGTAGATGACTATAGACTGCATATTGTGGAGAGGACCATGGGAAGCTTGCTATAAGCTGTGCATGTCGATCTTTATGCAGAGTGCACAATATAGTTGATTTGTACTTTTGCGGATATATCATTTTACCACACCATTACTTAAACACTCTATTCTTTCCAGCTCTTGGTTACATGTACTCATGTTGAGCTTTTGTTGATCCATGCAATATGTGTGGTTGCTCAAGGCTGGGTGTTCTATCAAATCTTGTCACCCTCATCTTATGCTCCTTGAGCTAGAACTGCTCCCTCCAGAATGCCCTTACAATGCTGCAAGAGGTATGGTGGAATGATGAAGATAGGCCTTCTGCCTTTTCAATCCACTGATTCACCACTGCATATCATTGGGTATATAAAACACAAAACAAAAATATCATTGGGTATATCAGTGGCAGTTGAGTATGTCATAGAGCCTTACTCCTTTTGCTACTGTGGTCTTGATCCCTATCTCCATTCCTCTTCTCCACCATAATGTCCCTCAACAGAAACAACCAACAGAGTGGCTGGATAGTCTATTTAGTAGAATATTCAACTGGATACAGACAGTCATTGATGTGGAGGGTGGCATGGCACCATGTGTGTGGTATTTGGTAGAGAGACCAGGTGGTGCATTCAACGTTTTTCCTTCACACAAATCAAGTCAAGGATGTCACTAGGTGATCTTTACATGTTCTAGCACAGCGAAATGGCTGCCAGGACTTGATATCATATCTGGAAGTGTGCCCAACTTTTGGTACCCTCCAAGCACTTGAAAGCCAGGGGTAAGGTATACCTGGGAGTTGAGCTGGAGATGATCTATCTGGGTACCTCCAAAGGGCGGCGAAGCCGCCACCGTAACTTGTATTAAGTAGTGTTGCGGAATGTCGAATATTGATTTTGTGTGTTTCCGGTTGCAATCGCAATTAAGCGTGCGAGGTAATAACTATATTAATGCTAACTTCAAATCTGAGGAAAAGATAAAGGCCGATTCTTAGTTCGTCACGTCATTTCTTCATATTATATTGACAATCATACTCCTTGCTTCCCTAAAAGAGCTCCGATCGCTCGTTTTCCCTTCCCTCTCATTCGGCCACCAATGTACACTTCCAAAACAATCCAAAAAGACTGCACCCTCCTCCTCCATACAAGCCAGAACACTATACTCCGCATCATACCGACATAGACATCCTGTCCAGACCACAACAGCAAAACAACAGAAGCGCACGCTGAAGAGCCGTTCCGTGGCGGTCGCCCCTGGCTCCATGCTGATGAAGTAGCTGCCTTGTAGCCTCGTGCTTTTTTTCAGTTGCCCAGAGCAGCGGCGTTTTGCGGTTGTTGTCCTTAGCGTTGATGTCGGCGCCCTTCATCAGCAGTAGCTTAACTATCGCTTCGCATCCTCGGCTACCTGCCGCAATGTGCAGCGGCGTCAGGCAGTCTTTGGTCCTCGCTTCGATTTTGGCTCCCTTCCTGAGAAGTAGGTTGACAATTGTTTCGCACCCCCGGCTGCTAGCTGCTAGGTGTAGTGCCGTCAGCCCTTTCCAATCTTTGGCCTCGATGTTGGCTCTCTTAAGTAGTAGTCGGACTACCGCTTCGCATTCCCGGTTCTGAGCTGCAATGTGCAGCGCCGACTGCAAATATTTATCACGGGCGTCGATCGTGGCGCCTTTTTTAAGCAGTAGCTGAGCGCTAGTCTTGTGTCCGTTCATGGATGTGAGATGTAACGCCGTCCGGCCGTCACTATCCGGTGCGTCGATATCCGCGCCACTCTCAAGTAGCAGTCGAACTATAGCTTCATACCCATTCATTGCTGCGCAGCGCAGCGCCTTTGCTTGTGATCGATAGTCCCTAAAGCGGCCAACTTGGGTAAGTAGCACCTGGACTGTAGCAACATGCCCATTCTTAACGGCACATTGTAATTCCGCTCGGGGATTGAAATTAAGGTTCGGTTCGTTGTCAAGTAGAAGTTGAACTATAGTGTCGTGACCGTTCTTCGCCGCGCAGTATAGCGCAGTTCTTCCCCGCTTGCGCAATTCCCGCGTATTGATGTCGGCACCCTTCTCGAGAAGTATCTGGACAGTGGCCCCGTGCCCGTTCGCGGCTGCACAGTGAAGCGCCGTTCTGCACCTGTCGCCAGATTCGCGTGCATCAATATCGGCACCATTTTCAACTAGCAGTCTTACGGTGGCATCGTGACCGTTATCGGCGGCATAGTGCAGAGCTGTTCTATCCCGATCAGCGGATACCTTTGCCTCGATTTCGGCACCCTTCTCAAGTAGCAGCTGGACCGTTGCCTGGTGTCCATTTTCCGATGCGTAGTGTAAAGCTGTTCTGCACTGGCCGTCGAATTCCCTAGTCATGACGTCGGCACCGTGCTCAAGCAGCAATCGGATTAAGTCCGTGTGTCCATTCTCAGCACAGGCGACTAAGAGCGGTTTGCCTTGTAACTGAGTTTCGACTTGAGATCCAGCCGTCAATACTGCTTTGGCCACTTGATAAAATCCGGTTTCTATTGCATCCGATAAAATTCTGTTCCTGAAGTCCTCTGCGACTATTCGCTGACATAGATGAGGGAGCGACGTGCCTAGATGCGGCCCAACCCAACTCTCTAACAAATAGAAAGCGGGACTACTGGCCGTTAATACCTCCAACAGCTGCGAAATGATATAGGAACGGTAGTTGGCTCCACGAGGCGGACACCTGCGTATATGCTCCTTGATGTGGCTTAGTACGTAATTAATAAATGGTCGTTCGTTGAGATACTGAACATAGCCCTTGAAGTCTTTTGATGTCCAGGACTGAACTGGTGCGAAGTGCTTTCCCTCGGGAGTTGTTTGTGTAGTGCAAAACAAGATGAGATAGCGGATACAGGTTATGGATATCTTAATCTGAACATCATCTTCTCTCATCCTGAACCTGGAGTTCGCCACAGATCCTCTGTCTCGAAGGAAGTACTCTCGGACGGTTTGGTGCATTACTTGAACACTATCATCTATCGATATGTTAGACTAAGAATGAAGGTCTTCGAAGAATATAATACCGTGATCCTTGATTTCTATCAGATTTCGTCCGCAATGAATAATTCGCTTCTTTATTCCCCACATTCTATTCCTCTTGAAGTATTCAATCAACGAATCGACTGTCGCATCCGAATTGCTTGGGATGGCGAGAGCGTGCTCTAGTTCCGGGACTTTGAGAGGGCGACAGGCGAACAGAATAAATTCAAACATCTTTATCCCATCAAGGATATCCGCGTCATGACCCCTGCATAGGTCCCTAAGAATATGGTTATAGAGTCCTTCGAGCTCACTTGGAAGGCTCCTAAGAATGGCGTATATTTGTTCTTTGGTGCATCCAGTCATGGCATATTTGCGAAGTACACTTTCAACCAAACGCACCCATAGGAACACTCCGTCAGCATGCTCAACAATGTATTCCGTAGCTTCTCTGAGAGTATCCGCTGGTAGATCAAAAATAGGAAGGAAGGAGGTGACAAAGTTTTGTATATCACGCTTGTTCATATCTTGCATCCGAATGGTCTGATACGATAACGACCCGGACTCATTGGCGGAGTCTTCGAACCCCATAACCGGCCGACTTGCGACGAACACCTTCACAGTGCAGGAGTTTTTGGAGCAAAGCTTAAACAACAAGTCGAGAATGTCCTTTCTGTCTTCCTCATAGGATTCGTCCACCGCATCGATAATAAGATAAAGACGCTCATCCCTTCGGTCGTTTCCCAAAGAGAGAAGAATTCTCTTCAATGACTGGTAGTGCCATGTAGTGAGATTGGCACCTCTTCGTTCGCTTAATAAGGCCAGATACCGGCGATATTCCATCTGGAATTGGTAAAAGAAGGACTCATCTTGATTTAGAATATCATAGAGAATTGACCGAAGCATATTGTAATGACTTTTTCCCCGTTCACCATCTCTAAAACTGTAAAAGAAACTGGCAATGATCGTATTATCTGGTACCTGTCTCATAAGGTTTTGCTTGAAATATTTTGTAACGGTACTCTTTCCACTTCCAGGCTTTCCTTGGATATATAATAGACCGGATTTCCTAGATGTTGACCATCGCCGGTACTGTTCGTTATCCCAGAGCCACTGCAGTGATCCCTCATGCTCTTTCGAAATCTTTTCGTATCGTGTGTTGTTGAAACGCAGAGTATCGAGACATGCTGCGTTTATTCTTAGCTGGAGTCGGAGTAAGAGGGGAAAACTTGTAGGAACCAACCCTTTCTTTCCGCATCATATTCGATACAGGGAATTCGCTCCATCTCAGCCTTGATCCCAACTTGCGGTCGGCTTGTGAATAAAGATCTAACCCTAGTAACTTTCTTTTGCAGGTTCAACACGAACGTTCGTAGTCCTTTAATGAAGCCCTGGCAGTGTCCGATTTCATGCAACCCGTCGACAATGAGACACAGCTCTGTTCCATTTTCAGCAGGCAAGACCTTACTTAGAGCATCCCAGTAATCGCTATCTGACGCTGCATCGAGAATTTTTCTTATCGTTGGATTTTGTGAATACACGTACTCAAACCGCCACAAATCCTTATCATGTGGTAGCTCCCGAGTAAGAATTGACTGGAGAAGGATTTCAATGAATTTAGTAATAAACGATATCCGCTTTTGAGAGTGCAAGTTGCAGACGATTTGTTGTAGGAGTGTGTGGACAAAGACTCTCACAATCGAATCCTCTCTAGCCGCAGTTGAGCAAAAAAAGAACAATACTGAATGCTGTACTCCGGCGGCTTTAGACTTTGCTAGATCGACAATATGCGATGAGGCGTGATCGATATAGCATTCGCGTCGCCCAGATAACCACAGCGCCTGATGACCAGTACCATTATACCACTGCTGAAAGTCCATATCTTTAAAGATCCAATAGAAGTCTGGCCGGTCACAATGCCTAGATGGTATTGTCTTCCTATGTTTCTCTTGATCAATTCCGGATAGCATTTGAAAAACCTGATATGTATTCACACTCTCCATCTCAGACCGGAGGTTTTCCTCAGTGGGAAACGGTACTTTATGACGTCAGCCGTGACATTATAATCTAAGCCCCTTGTCTCGTCCTCAACAGAAAAGCAAATTGGCCAAGTGAGCTCGCAAGCGAAGCTAAAAATCTAGGCCCGAGACACCAGACTTCTGTGATAAACTGATTACATACCAATAAATTCCTTCATGTGTGCTACAACTGACAAATATTCCGAGTCCACCGGGGAGGCAAATTTCACCATATCTGTGTGGTTTTTATTAATCGGGATCCGGTACTCGAACGATAGATATAACTGTGCAGAAAATTCCTTCACCATCTGAACCTCAGAGCTACTTCTCACCAGACCACCCGACTTTGACTAACGAACATAAGTTATGGTTTGCTCTGGGAAGCGTTGAAGCGGAAAAGCTGTTGAGTTGAAATACGTACTTTTCTGACCGTGGGTGTCTTCACTGTCTCGTAAAAACTGACTACTTTACCTTTAAAATCTTTCCATATACGTATGAGTTCCTCCTTTTGATATTCTAGAAATTCGGAGTCCTCCCTCAGCAGCTTGATCAATTTAGTTCGTTCGCTGTATGGCTCTATGTTCATGACCACAGCTTCCAATTCCTCGGTACGAAGACCTTGATGTGGCGTTCCAAAGAAGAATATTCCGTGTGTTGAACTGAGGATTGACCTGTGGTGGGGGTTGCGCTTTGCCTCTACCAATGTCTGCCACCAGTCATTGTGAGGGGTGAAATAAATAAATGGCTATTCAAACTGACCTGTAGTATCAAAATTCCACCCAAACTGTGACCTAGAAATATAATGGGTCGGTTCTAAAATATCAATATGCGGCTTAGTTCACACATTCGACTGTACCGACGGAAATCCAAATACCTTATCTGAAGCTCTCGACTTTTCTAACTCTTCGATGAAGCTCCTTCTATAGTCAGACAGACTCGAGCTCGGGTTGCTCCCACTACTCTTGATAATGCAGCTGTCATAACCGTATGTCATGATTCTGATGTTCTTGAAATGCTCAGGCAGGAAGTCTTTCAGCCACATCTGATGGGTCTCCCTGCTTCTCCAGGACCCAAATGCATGGCCTGCAAGGCCGGTTACGGCAATTACACTACAAACGTTCAGTGTCAATAACCTGGGATATAGTGGCGCTAGGTAGAACTAACTCTGCAACTATTTTGCCTTCGGGGGTGTTCAACGGCGTCAAATCATGAAAATGGTAATCGATAACAAGGTGTACTTCGGCGCTGGTAGACGTCGCTGGCACCTCCAGATAATAATAACTATTTGGAGGAATACACCGAAAGAACTTCGTACAGATCTCAACGTTAAGTAGTGCTGTCTGAGTGGCACCCGAACATGCTGGAAAGAGCGAAAGTTGATGCTTGTGACCTTTGAATGGCCGATCTATGTCATCAAGCACCTGATAGACATCTTCTTTACTCCAGGTTAGCGGCACGTTGGCTACTCGAATACACTTTAGCCCAGCCACTGGGCGATCAATGTAGCGAGCGTAAGGATCTCCTGCCGAAGAAGCGTCACTGTTGTGCATCCGGTTGTTCACTGAAGTAGGTTTTAGAATCGTCGCAGCACTTGGTTGTGTAGAATGCCTGTGTTTTGACACCCTCGGGCCTTTCGTGTGGTCAGCCGCAGTCGCCGCTCCTTTCAAATCGAGTCGCCGAGATGACGACATACACCGTTAGGATGCGTGTTGGTATATATACAGGTTTGGTCACCTCCGCAGCTTGAGATTTCTCTGAAGATTCGTGGAAAGGATTAGCGTTATCGGTCAATCTTGTCGTCGGGGGTTGTTAGATATGGTGTATGTGATTAGTGGTGAAAAGTCAGGCTCGAAGCTATTCGCGCACCCTGGCATGAAGTAGTGAGAGGAATGTGAAACTGCTTTTACTGGGTTGGAGGGGTACTGAGACGACCCTACATTTAAACCTGGCAAAAACCGATGCGTTGTTCGATGAGGGTTAAGCATAGCCCTGGAATGATCTGGAATGAATGGCGCCGAAGAGCACGCAGCAGTCTTGGCTACCTTGAGTCTGTATGTGTTCAAGGGCTATTTTTAACCGTCTTGAGACCGTCCTGCGTGAGGGATGCGCCACACGCTGTGGATCAATGCATTATTAGATATCTTCTTTTCTTATTTCGAGTCACCAAATGTCAGTATTATCGAGGCTTTGAGGTCTCGTACGTACATATCCAAATTACACCCTGTTATTACTGGTGTTAGGAGTGAGGGTATGGTCACTGGGTACTCTACGCCGGCCAATGAAGCGAACAAGACCAGTTTTCTTAACCGCTATAAGCACTGTGGCGGCTTCGCCGCCCCTTGGAGATGTGAATCTGCCGGGTCGTTCTCGAGCGGTGGCCAATTTTGTGTTTTTTTTGGAATGTGCTGAACCTGGAAGGATGCAATCAAGTGCAGCATGTATATATATTAACAGAAAATAAGGGTTTAGCTTGGGTAAAGTACGCACTTCGCCGCACTCTTAGAGTGGGTACCAACGTTGAGTTTTGTGCCGACTTCAGCTGAGACTTTGACCTTCCCCAATTCTTATCGGTACAATGTGGCTGGAGGAATTGTGGACTCGAATCAGGCTCTCAAATGTATATTTGTGTTGGCCTCGTACCCCGGCCCATGATCTCACGCGATTTTATACTAACCTAAATTATGAGTCTGATCCAAATTGAGATCATGAAAAAGTGAGGTGAGAGGACCTGGAGACATCACTCCACCAAAAATTCAAATTACCTCCAAAGAGCTGAGCTTTTGGAGGGTATTAGTTTACAGCTACTTTAGTCAACACCAAGTTTTTTTAAAAAGATCCACCACATTTGCACTCACTGCAGCCTTAACTCGAACCTGATTCAGATCATTATCAGTATATCCCGGTCACTCTCAATCACTTTACACCACAAATTTTGTCCAATTCACTTTGTGTCCTATATAAAATTGATTTCTTTTCCCTTAAACTCTTCTTTCTGTACAAACCTAGCTCAAATCCATGGTGTTGAAATTTTAACTGGGTTAACCTGGAAACTTTGTGTGGCGTGAGGTCTCCAGACTTTCTTATAACTTTATTCCGTGACCGCACTATTCCCTTTCTGCCACTACCATTTCCATTTTAGTGCATATGTACATAACTAGGAGTCTACTTCAAGACTGGCTTCATACCCTAGCTCTTGATTCCATGTAATTTCGTACCATCCGAAAAGGTAAGTCTGATTCAAATTGAAATCATCAAGCAAACTGAGAGGAAAGGATCTGGAGATATCACCCTACCAAAAATTTAAACTACCTTCAGAAAGCTGAGCTTTTGAGGCTATTAGCTTACATCTATCTAAGTCAATACTGAGTTTATTTTACAGAATTCCACTACATATGCACTCACTGCAGCCTTAATCCACAGCTGATCCAGCTCGATCTGGGATATTGTCAGCTTGAATCGAATTGTTGCCAACTTGACCCGTTTACTGTTGTTCACTTTACGCCACTAATATTCCCCAACTTGCTTAGTCCCTCATATAAAGTTTAGTTCTATTCACTAAAACTCTTCTTTGTGTGCATACTCCGTTCGAACCCATGGTGTTGAAATATTAACCGGATTGACCTGTGAACTTTGTGTGGAGTAAGGTCTCCAGGCTCTATTTCACAACTTTCTTCCCTTAGCACACTATTTGCTATTTGTCACTCCCATTTTCATTTTAGTGCAATTGAGAGTCTGATTCAAGGCCAATTTGAGGCCATATTTGTGCGGCAAGCGCTAAGATGAATGTCGAAGTGATAAAAAGGGAATAGTGTGGCAAGGGTAAGGAAGGTGAGAGATTTTCATGATCCCAATTGGATCAGACTTACCATTTCAGTTAGTATAAAATCATGTGAGATCAAGGGGCGGGGTACGAGGCTAGAGGAATTGTTGGTTTCGTGACGAGTGCGCACTGCATGCATGGAACCCAGCAGGGGTCCACCAAACATATATATATCTCATAGGTGAAAATCACCCACTAGGCCGGAATTAGGAAACGGAGATATAAGTATGAGACATTCTCTCTCCTTGGCTAGATTGGGTTTTAAGTACACTCCAAGCTGCAAATCCTCGATAATGAAAAAATCAAAAGACTTAGTTTTTCACTTAGCTTGTTGTATAAGTCTGCTATATGTCACTGACTTCTGGCACTATAGATAGAGGAAGGATTATGCAAGCTGCCATGGCCGATGCTTGATATGCTGCTGTCCTTGGCCCGCAGTTCTGAGCTATAACCCTATTAAGAGACAGCGCCTCGTTGCAACTTAAACTGCCGGTGAGCACTGCAGTTGCGCAAACGCTCCAATATACGCCTCATTTTTACTTTTTCCTATATTCGCCTTGCCAACCGCCTTAATAACAAAACAGTCAATCCAATAATCGACCTATATCTTGCATTACTGCCCAGACCGTACGGCTGTGTCTCACATCGAACACGTCGTTATGTTGGTCCCCGATGGTCCCCGAGTTTCTCGTTACTTACGTTGCTACATCGTGTCATCGATGTAGAGTCATTCTATGGCCAAGGAGTCACAAGGGCACAGTGACAGGTACTCTGAGGAGTGCCTGCGTATCGTAGTGCTGCACTCGATGTCTCAGGCCCTACGAATCCTAAGTCAATACACATAAGGGATGTGCACTGCCGAGTTGCCGAGCGGTTGCTTATCGACAATTCAGATATGCACTCAGTAGCCGGTAAAGGCAGTGATTTGTTAACCTTTTGTTAACCTTAAGCAAGTAATGGCATTACAAGGCAGAACGTTTCTAAACAAGGCACTGTTGCGATATGGAAGGGGGGAATCGTGTGCATGTATATGTATAGACTATGGTATAGGGAGCAGAGAGGAGGAGAAAGATTGTATATACCGAGAATCATTAGCTATAGCTTTTAGGTATGCTAGTACGTACCACCCTTGCCACCCTTTGCCAATTTTACCACCAACAGGCACAACTGACCACAGAACGAGTAATCGGATGAAATTTCAAGCCCAGCTGGGCAAAGTTATATGTGCGTAGCTTCTTCCGTGTCTCAAGTCATGATTGCGTTCTGTTGGCTCCCTCGATCATTTTCTGTACAACATCCAACGTGCGGTTCTTACAAGGAGATGGTGGGGTGCAGATGAGATAGCGATAACGCGAGATGTCAAAAGAAATGAGATTGATCAGGATGGAGATCAATGTGATTAGTCAACATTGGAATAGATAGTAATCGGAGATAGCAGATATGGCAGATAGTGATCGAGTTCAGAGCTCTCTCCACATCGTCATACATTATAGTCTCGTACTACTCGCGGTCCAAGATTAATGTTATCTGTGGTAAATCATAACTCTTCGCTTAAAAAATTTCTTAGGACCACAGACTCTAATAATAGGAACTGTTGTTCCCGGGCTGAAAATAATGTAATATGAATACGCAGCATTGGTTACGCTATCAGAGTTCTGGAGCTAAAATACTCGGCATATCGCTTATCTGACGGTCGCTATTTTACTCTACCAAACCCCACCTGACGCTAAATATGATTTCGCTTATCTGGCAGCTAGTTCCACAAGAGCTAACCGCGAACCACTTTGTGCCTAAATGATCACCCACATGTTGCTATGTACTTGAGAGATACTGAATTGTCCCCGATGATTGTAGTTATCTCAACGCGTACTACAGAAGATAGCTCGGATGGGTTAGCACCTCAGTCCACATCTGATTCAATCTCAACAATAACGCGCCTCTCGCACAATTGTCCACCTTGTCGCTTCTGAGCTATGTTCGGACTTAGAAATTGTATTGTGGCTTGCCCTGGAGCACTAGGAACACACAAAACCGCTGATGTAGATCGTCAGCGTTGTGTATGATAAATAATAACTAAAAGTGATTACCGATGATACAGAAGAATTCAGGTAGTCGTCCGTGAATTTTACCCGCTAGGGAAGCCCCAAATCAATCAATATGTTGAATACTCATGAATCTGGCGAATGAATCAGCTGCTGTTAGTCATTTCCAGTTTCCATGCTTCGATCTATGGCGACCCTGGCAAACGTCAGACCAGATATATCCAGAGGAGTTAATCTACCGATCCGTTGCGTTTCTTAAATATTGGATAGCCTGGCAAATCTGTAAGTACAATGGAGCTCAACTGGGTTGTTTCGTTAAGCATCGTGAGTTGTCACGCGAAGGTCCCAAAAGTCCGTCGCGTACAAGCCGAGGTTGAACCACCTTCAACCATGAGCTTCTGTCATCAGCGCAAGAAAGTTGATTGATGGGCGTACAGTCAGACTATAGATGAAGAATATTGAAAAACGAAAGTTAGGTTAGCCATTGTTGAAATACTGATTGCTAGAGAAGCTTGTATTCTAAACTACAGGAGTTCGTGTGATCTTATATACGACATTCAGAGTATGCCTTGTATGCATGCATGCGCACTCAGCTGGCATCTCCAGTTGAGTCTGGATCGACCATCATCATCATGAGATCATGACCCCCATCTGTCCAGCTGAAGCCCATAAGCCGTAAGTACGGGAGGCGGTCTATATATGCAATAGTCATAGGTATCCAGTTAGCGAGTGATGCTCAATGCACGAGTGCTTACTGGTGAGATAGCACTTCTTGACCGACGAGGTCGTTCCGTGCGCAAGTAGAACTTTGCTGCGCTATCTCCATACCTTCGAACGGAGATACGCGTGACTTTCGGGAATCTCAGAGAGATTTATTGGTAACTGGACATATTGCAGTCCAGGCGGTTAGGAAACATGGCGGAAAAAGGAATACCCAGCGGTGGGGTATAACATATTTTGAAGTTGTCTTCCCTACACCAAATATTTCTACAAATATAATTAGAGTATCTATAGAGAGGAATGAGTTCCGAGACTACGTGGATGTCGCAGATGTTAGTAGTCTTTATCTCTATCAATATTTTACCACTGACATTAAAACGATTGATATTTAATTATGGTGTTAGACGCAAAATAAAAACTCTTTCTCATTTAAGTAGATTTCCCCTCCAATTACGTTGACTCCAATACATGTACTTCTTAATACGTACTGCAGGCACAATCCGTTCAATCTCTCTTCCTCGAAGCACTTGCAGTATGGCAACTTGTAGATAGTATTCTCTGCTTCTCCCCCATCCTCTATTTATCACATGTGTCGCAGGTAGTAGGTTTGTCGAAGCTGGCGATACTATCAACCAGCAAGTCTGTCTTAGCGAACTTATTAGTTACAACTGAGGAGTTAGTGCGCTTGCTTCAACCTGTCATCCTTCTTCTTTGTGCCATCGCTTTTATTATTCCATGGTCTGGCAACCAATAATATTTCCTATCAACTCCCGCAGTCATTTAGCATAGATTCTTAATTTCTCCTTGAAAACAATCCCAGCACATGCCGCCAAACGGAAAATTCTACGTTACATCCGTTGAGCTTGTTGACTAAGGATTTAGCCCGAAGGCCGGCGGAACTAATGCGGTCACTAGATTAGCCTGCTGGTCGTCCGGACTAAGGCGGGCACTATATTAGGAGCTTGGTGCGGTGCCTATCTCCCTGCGAGCCTCTGGGCCTGAGTGGAGCTTCGCTCCAGCTATTATTTGTTTTCTTATTTATGTCTATCTTATTCTCTCTTTGTAAGATAGACTATCAGCATCTTTCATTCTCTTTGGTGATTGCTCTCAACATAGCTTGAATCCCCTGCGAGCTTCATATTCTTGGTATCCTATCGTCGGGTTTCTAAACATTCCCTATGATTGAACTTCCACTCCAACCGCAGTTGCCCCTCACCCCACGTCTTATTGGCCTTAAATCGACCTCAAACCAATAAGGCACGGCATCACATGTTCAAACCCGCTGAACCCCGCACCGCCCGCAGACACTGCAAACCGTAGACCAATATGTATTAGTTGCATGTATTGACACATTGCTATGGAGTTTCATAGGCCCTCATTTTGGGTTTGTTGAAGTTTGAATGAATACTGTATATCTAATTATGGTCCCCGGCATAGTGTCATTATATAAGTGTGAGTGAGAGCCTGAGAGCATTGGGACACTGCTAAACAATGCCTCAAATTTCACCTAGTGGTCGCCGCACTACATACAAGTAGTCGGTATCAGAAGCTTGGATAGAATCTAGCAAGCTATTTTCTAGTTGCATATCATAGGAAACCGTGGTACGAATAGAATTGTTTAATCTTTAGCGTATCCACGATGTATACATCGCAAACCGTATGTGCTGCATGTTGAAGTGATGACTCTTCATGAAGTCTATCTTCAAGAGACATTTTTGGTATACAGAAGGTACCATGCACTATCATATGCCCTAAGCCCTACCGGCATGCCTTGTGCCTTACACCGTGGGCCGAGCGATAAATAATTTTATTGCAAGGAGTACCAGAATCGAGTGATGGTTGGAGATAGGCACGACGCAAAATGGGAGAGGAAGTTTATAGTGGTGGTAGTGATGAAAAGAGTCGAGAGTTGGCGGGGGTCGTGGTTATCAACGTGGAACAGGCATCAGCACCCACTTAACACCGATCGGCCCATGCTAAAATCTGAACGGGTTATGTTTTAGGCGAGCGGAAGTTGCCGGATGCGCTAAAGTCTCCGGTTTTGAGATTGCCGAGAGACAGGGATCGGGCCGAGTTTCCCACGTGCCAATCGGATCTATTTATGCGAAGTTTAAAGTTTCCGAGGGTCACGCAGAAAGATACTTCATCTCCTGACAATCATGACCTACGCAGAGGCCGGATGATAGGTTTGTAGCCATGAAGCGGAGGCGGTGTGTGGATGATACACATCTACCTACCTATGCTAAGCCTGCGCGAGGTAACGAATATAGATTATTTTCGCCTCCAAATGATAGAGAGAAAGTGATCGCAAATCTTCTCTGCGTTTTTATTGCTTTAACCATAGCTGTGGCTCTTAAGTGCATCCAGGTATATCTGAGCAAGATTTCACGATACGCCGTTATTGCGGGCTAGGAGTTAGCAAAGCTAGCCTTGCATTGACGGGCTCCGAGGTCGAAGTTGATTTGTATACTGTACTGGCAGATAAGTTTGAGATGGCCGCTTGAGAGTGGCAAATTTTGTGTAGGCATAAGAGTCGTATGACCAATTTATGGATAGTAGAGAGCTAAAATGACAAGGCAAGGGGCACATAATCAGCAGATATTTCAGCTGGCCGGACGTGCTGTCGGGTACTGATACAGGAGAAAATTTATCAGACTGCCGGAGTACTCACAAACAGCTGTCACCGAGATCTCCGAGGACCAATGTCTGATTGTCAAGCTAGCGTCGAAATTTGTTGGCTTAAATTAATTACTCGGCCTCGAATAACCATACTGAATGACAAGATGACGGTACAATTCTGTGTAAGTACAGATCCCAAATGAAATCCTTGAAGTTAGTACAAACTCATTGTTAGCACTGCACTGCTCGTATAAGCGCTTCTGATGGTTACTGGTCGCTGTGGGTATTGGAACCCTCATATCGCCTTGAGGATGCGCAGCTTCAAGTGGTATTTACAGCTAGTCGGCTCTCTCTAGCATTAGTATTCAAAATACAGTTGAGCTGCTGTGATTTTGTAGCATGTGGTGACCTCGGAATGTGATATGCTCATGGCAATGCAAGTTAGGAGTCTAGGGATATCTGGAGGCGGTTATGATAGATCGCCGGAAGCACATTGTTGCATATTAGGTGGCAAGGGTAGCAAAGGATGGCACTAACATACCCAAAGATATACCGAATATTCTTTGTATATATGTCTTTCTCCTTCTCTCTTCACTCAGTACTAATAGACATTACCCACGTTATTACGTGCCTATATGAACTTTCAATCACCATTCGAAATCCCGCACCCCAAGATAGACTCCAAAAATGTTCAACGTAATCACACCCCAGTAGTGCTGTCGTTATTAACTGTGGATACTAACCGTATTATATAGTATGGATGTTTCCCACTTCGAAAATTTTGATATCCCAACACTCACGTGATAAGTTTCCGGGTGCTGCTCAATTTTTGATCGACCGCTATAGTAAGGCAAATACCAAACGCCGATAGCTACTTAGGTATCATGAGATGCATCACGAAAAAATAGCCGGCCCCTCCGATGTTATCGAGGATCATAGCGACCCCGGGAAAGACCCTAGCACGATTGCTACAACAGAAGCTCCAACAACAGTTTCGACGTTTGTGCAGAGGGAACAAAATGCAATTGACACACTCTGATACACGCACTGAGACAGCTATCACAAACCTCTTTTGCCTCAACCATGGTTGGTAGACCTGATACCCATCTCGACATACCACCTCCGCCAGACCCGGAGAGCGCTTTCGATGGCAACCCTTTTCAGTGTCCATTTTGCTTTACCATAATATCGATCAATGGTCGGCAGTCGTGGATGTAGGTTTCTATTCAATCTACCCAACTTAATGGTTTGTCTCGTGCCCAGACGCATGCTAGCTCGTACCTCGTTTCAACACATTCACATAACTTTGGGCACGAGAAGACCTAACATGTGTCAGCAGAGAGCTGATTTCTCTCCAGGAGACATATTTTCCGTGATCTTCGGCCATATGTGTGTACATTTGACCGGTGTCAGAAGGCCGACCATCTATTTGATAGCCGCCGCGAATGGTTTGAGCATGAACTGGTGACGCACAGAAGGGAGTGGTACTGCAACAATTGTGATCGAGAGTTTCGTTCCCGCCCAGATTTTCACGACCACCTTCGGGAAAGGCACCGGGATCCTTCTACACTAGCCCAGCTTCAGACTATCACTGACCGATGTGAGCGATCTATGGAGGCAAAACAGCAATGTCCCTTCTGTGGGGAAGTGTTTTCCCCTGGTATGTTAGAGCGCCATTTAGCTCGACATATGCAACAGATCTCGCTGTTTGTTCTAAGAGGGTATGATAAAGGAGTAGAAGACGACACCGATTCTAATAACCCCAGTTCTCGAGGCGCCTGTATCGGTGATTCTGATGAGGAAAACCAGACGTCCGAAGGAATACGAGAGTTGGAGTTTGACTCGGATCCGTCCGATGTCAGTGAGCCTGAAGAGGGAGGTGGGCTGCCTGACGTAGAAAGTAAGCGGCCTAATGCGGCTTGGGGCGATGATTTCGTGTTTCCGTATGCAGAACTGACCCAGCGTTAAACTTGTGCCATGGGTGATTACTTAAATTAGGAAGCTACAAACACTGTTAGTTGAATGCTTGGACTGTATTTTCTTCGCTTGGTAGAGAGCGTTTGGTGGAATAAGTTGTGTTTAGATATATGACTATTTGTAATATTATATTAAGTATTCATGCATGAACGTATTTGACACATGTCTAACCTTGGTTCTCCGTGCCAGGCTATAGAGCTGTTTCACACAGGCCGCGAACCTATAAGGTCCATGGTACAGTCGGTTGAGTGATACCAATTGTACTAGTACTCAACAGCACCTCCCTAGCGAAAAAGTCATTCCGAGTACTGGTTGAGCAGTGGTAAACAATCTTAGCATCTTTAGAATGGAGTTCGATTTAGTTCCGGGTATCTCACAAGGGATTTTTCTGGACTGGATATATCCACGACTGTGAACTTCAATTACTATGCTCTATTATTCTGTTCAGTCATTCGCGGCTGCTGTCCTAGTTCTGCGTATGTGCTAGCCATCCGGAGATGTGGTCTATACTGGCTGCAGTTGAACAGCGCAGGCACTGCCGTCGACACGGACGGTTGGGAAACACGAGGTTGTTTGGATAGCGGCTGTAAGAGCGGGGTGTTGGTACTCGAGTAGATGTGGCTTATGCTGTTCATCATACTTTTTTAACCAATATAATTGCATGATACCTAGTAGAGGGATAGGTTTTGTTACGTGAATAGTCCTATTCACCCCACGTTTTGTCACGCAGCTCTAGTAAGTAAAATCTTAGCCTCGCAAGCTGGTTTCAAAGTACTAGCGAAAAGAGAAAGTTTAGACAGTATTAAAATGCAGATACACATCATTGAAATCTATAAGGTGTTAGTAGGTATGTACCATGTACTTACGGCAGAGTAGGTACTCTACTGTGCCCTAGAGTATTGTTGAAGATCGGGTTGACCGAAAATGGTCTAGTAGGGCAGAGCTAGGTTATCGGAAGGTGAATTCCGTGCACATCCCCGTATGTAGTTACCTACTTTCAGCCGCATTCCTTGCACAAATATGAAAGTCGAGCCTGAGGTTATCTAGAGTCACAGTTCACATGTAACTAACACGCTAATATTCTGAAGCAGGTTCATTTCTCCGTAATCCACTCTTCACTTTCCTTCGTTAGTGTTTTTCAAAGCAAATAATTTGAGCGTGAAGATTTCTTGTCTCAGAAGAGCCTCAAGTCTACAAGTTGAGCCTCATCCCTGCTGAGAAGTAGTTGCCAACTTTCAGCCGCATTCCTTGCACGAATTTGAAAGTCAAGCCTAACGTTATTTAGAGTCACAGTTCATATATAACTAACATGCTAATATTCTGAACAAGGCTCATTTTACCATAGTGAGCTGTTCAGTTGTCTTCGTTGGTGTTTTTCAAAGCAAATAAAATTTGAACGAGAAGAATGCGTTATCATTTGTCTCGTCTCGATCTCACAAGAGCCTCATCCACCAACTGCATGTCACTGATGTGAGTAGTCTTAATCGCAAACATCTTACTAGTAGCCATTAGAACAAAGTTCACATTAAATTATGATATTATATGTAAACAAAAACCCCTTCCATTCAATAAAGGATCCTTCCCAATCACCTAAGCCCCGGTACATGTGCTTTCAAACACTCCAGACAAAATGTTACTCATCCTCTTTGCCGGGAGACACTAGAACCATGACCAACTTGTAGTATGTTTTCGGCGAACCTGTATCTACCAACGAGATATCCGTAGAATTTGTGTTGGCCAGCTTACTCCACGGATTGACAACTGACAAAACTGGTAACGCACGCCCTTCGAGGACACTCGCGGCTGTTTTCCTGAACTTTCTAAACAAATTACCCAATCTAGTGCGCAAACTACTAGATTGTTTTATACCGGTTTGGCCGATCATGAAAGTTCCAGCCTGTTTGGTGGTTTTGGTATCCCATCGTCGCTTTGCCGAACTTCCATTACGTCCACTGAACTCCCACTCCAACCTCATCTCCCGCTCTTGTCTCTCGACCTGCTGTTGTCTCTTGACTTGCTCTTGGTCTTCGACCTGCTCTTGGCCCTCGACTTGCTCTTGGCCCTCGACCTGCTCTTGGCCCTCGACCAACTTATTGACCTTAAATCGACCCATAAATCGATAAGGCGCTTCCTCAGTAAACATGCGGGATCTCCTCCAGCTGACTTCCATGATATCAGTATTGTAAGGAAACTTATTTTTGACATGTGCTCGATACATGTAATTGTACCTGTCCACTTTGGGGTATAAAAGCCATCCATTTTCCTGGTCGAAGCAGAATATGTCCGGTAAGGACTTCGTTGAAGAGCCCGGTGAGGAGTTCGTTGAGGAGTCCGGTACATGCGTAAATACTAGTTTCGGGTCGTCATCAGAGAAGTTCGGCTTCTTGAGGAACAAGTCGACGTCCTTTGCGGACTTATTGACGGCCTTGATTCGATATTTCGGAAGTCGTTTGAGATATAGCCTTTGATCCTGTATAGTTGACTTTACCCGAGGTAAGTGCCGGCGCCTGTCGCCGGTCCAATAGAAACAATCCTGCAAAAATCTAATGTATTGTCGCCAGTTGAAATTGCTTTTCGAAAAGTGGATGATTGCGAAAAGTATAAACACTCCCGTAATCGGACCCGTGACTGCCCAGAAAAGACCCAGCGAGTTGCCGATAGCTCCATTTCTTTGGCCGTCAGTACTTGAAAAATACTGCAATAATCAATAACAGTTTCGGCACCCAGATTAATGAAGATCGGAATCACCTGTGTAAAAAAAGAGAGAGGAAGGAAGACCATGTTCAGCACGGTAAATATAGATATCGTCTTTCCTTGCGATGCAATTTCGTCTTGCAGGGATTGTGCCTGGTCTTGCTGTTCTGAAAGTTTCGTCTCTAGCGTAGATTGCAGGGCTTGTGCCAGCTCTTTCTGCTCTGAGAGTTTCGCATCTAGCGTAGATTGCAGGCTGTCTGTCGATTTCTGTGTTGCAAATCAGCTACTTTCATGGCTGGAATTTAAATCACTGATCATACCCCATCCCGAATTTTTTCAATTTTCTTGATGAAGCCAGAAAGTTCCTTGTTAAATCCCTGCCTCTCTTCAATTGTCTTGCCCAATGATGCCACAACGTAGTGCAATTGCTCATCCGTGCGCTGAACATTCCCGGAAATCACTGGGATCCTCATCATATTGGCATTATACTTGGCGCTGTACACGCTAGGTGTGATATGATCTGGTCCGGCTCGCTGAAACAAGTCTTTCAGATCCCTCAATATCTCAATTTGTTTCTCCGTCACGAGCTTGACAGCTTTTATAAGGGCCAGATCCTTTTTCGCTGCAGAATCGTCGCTCGAAGATTCTTGGTTGATTGTATCTTCAAAGTCCTGTTCACGTTATTAGTTTGGCAGAGATATAAATCGGAAGCAGGAGCTTACATATGCGGCCGCTTTTGATCTAAGCTTTTTTAGTATGCTTCGGTCATCAAACCGCAACGTCTCCGCAATCATATTCACCAAAAGGTGGAATGCGCCAACCCTGTCCTGCCGAGGAAATATGTTGCGTGTAATGTTACCAACGCCTTTAGATCGAGCCATTATGATAAAATCTATCCATTGTGAATTTTTTCGTACATTCTCACATCGTTGTTGAAAATTCACATACCTTCGTTGAAACTAATAAACAATGCCTGATTAACGGATATCTGACTCGATCCTAGGTCATTTCCATCACCTCCAATGAATTTCTTCGATTTCAAGTATTGGAACAAATTCCAACTCTCATCGTCTTGGGAATTAGGTCGGTCCGCCCCAAGCCCTAAGCACGGCAGGTGTACCAAAAGTACCGAATCTTCCGACCCTGTGTTTCCGAATTCCGCTGCCAAAAAGATTCCAAATGAAAATTGCCGCTGGTGTTGCCCGTTGATTTCCCGTTGATGTTGCCCGCTGATTTCTTCCCTGAGGTCACTGAAAATCTCAAACTGGTTGTCCGCCAACGTATCCTGCACAAGTGAGCAAATCTTAGCAGGTGTCATCATATTCGTGAATGTATATTCCCACCATCGCCCACTGAATACCTCCAAATTCTCTATTAATTACTACGTCAGCCACCTATTAAGCAATATGTATAGGGCTAGCGTACACGACATGCACTGTCCTTGACGGAATGGGCTTCGGCTGCGTGTCAGATTGACTCACCGTTTCCAGCCTTTGCCCAAACCCTTCACCTGGCGAATGTGTCTCCCTCTGGATTTCCTTCAACCGAGTAAAGGCGCTGTCCCGGTCCGTCTCGTATACATCGAATAGTTTACTAGGCGGACCAGAAGAGTCAAGAGAGAGCTCATAGAAACTGGCGAACCTCCTGCCCGTTGGTGGCGGTCCAAACTCGAAGTTTTCTTGGAAGGGCGTGGAGTAGTCATCCGTCTTGATGAATGAAAATTTCGGCCGTTGGTTGATGAAGGTTTCTGTCATCGTTTGTGTGTCGAGGTAAAGCTCAGACGGATAAAACATTTTGTGCGAAGACCCGCCTTGATATGTTGAGAGGTTGACTGCTGGGTGAGACATGCAGATGATACATCCGCATTCGTCGAGGTGGTTGGTTAGCCGTCATATTTGCTGTAATGAGACAGCTCGCGATATAGGAGTTGAGTGCGTAAACTGAGACATGCCAAACAACTCGACCAGAATGCCGATCAGCCGCTTTATTAAGCTATCGCACTGGGTTGTTTTAGGGGTTCGTCCGATGTAAAGTACAATGATTTACTGCCTCCAAGACATCAAATGGCAGCACTACCGATCAATAATAGGACGCAAGTCTAGTTAAGCCTTAGGGATTTTGGATAGGCAATAAAGATTGGAGCGCATGAAATGGATTTTGGTGAGAGCGGGATGTTGTCTCATGCTTTGACTAAAGTTGGGTGCCAAAGTCGATTATTACCTGAGCAGCTGCCATAACTAGAATGTCTGCATATTGATTGCCCGCCTCCGAGGCGGCCGGAACGAAAGATTGGGATTAGTACAGCTGCCTATTGCAGGGAGTAATAATGTGACAGAGCTTCTTATGCGTCTCATTCATGCAAATTGCTACATTCGGCAGTCGAGTTCGTGTAACGCAACACGATACAACCGTGGGGCCTCAAGTGAGCCTAGCAAAACTCGCCTACATGGAAAGGTTCAATTGAAGTATTATAGACTAGGCGGTGAATGTGGATCGTTGCAGGGAATGATGTCAATTCAGCGTAACATCGAGCACCTACCATTACTCAATCACTACTACCAGAGCCGCATATCTAGACTAAAGTCGAAGCCCTGCATGAGTGAAGGGACAAAAAGCTAAACGACTCATGACCCGAAGACCATGCACTCCCATAATGAAATGTTCCATGCCCTAAATCCGGATTGGGGCGGTTTGAGATTGTGTGCGGAGATGTGCGGGGAGGGTGGTGAAGCACAATTTGTGTATTTAGTTCGTGTTTCTTAATGATTGGTCCCTAGGTAATATCTGCAGGCTATTGAGCACCAATATATGCATGGGGGTGCTCAGGAGGAGTCGTACTCTACATGCACGAGGAATTTAGCGCCCAAATACATTAAAACACCACCAATGCAAACACCTGGCAATGTGAGGGTTGAGGCTCTGCTGTATTTTTGAGGTACCCCGATGCAAAAACAAGTTATCTTACATCGTTCAATATTTATAATGTGAATGGGACGAATCTCTGTAACAATGTGAGCGTCACTATTTTATCAGACTCGAAGCTACGCACACTCTACACACCCACCCTTTACTTATTGTTCACTTGTTGTGGCTCTCGATATCGGCATGTCATCTAACCGAAACGGCAACGGCAACGGCAACGGCTACAGTAATGACAATGACGCCCGAGATCATGCAAAGGATTATTCCACCGTCGATCTAACGGCGGAAGAACTCAGTAAAGTTCTTATTAACTATGTCTCCAAATTACGGCCTGGTCTCCTCCGGTTTTATGACAAGCCCGACGACAAACTATCCGTCAACTCAGAACACGTCCAGAGAGCCGTAACATTCGCAAACTTCATGAAGGGAGTCAAACCAGTTGGACGAGAAGGCGCCTTGGGGCTTTCAGTCCTCACGTTGTATGATCTTGTCATGTTAGTCGGTACGTACATTATCGTCACTTGTTTTTATTATTTGGCCATCGATGGTTCCCAAGTGCTCCTGTTAACATGATCCGTAGATAATAGTCTCTCCATGACAATTGAACAAGGCGGCACCCGAATCGAAACTCTGAAACGCACTATGGAACTCGTTGCGAAGGTTTACACACGTGCTACCCCAATAGGCAAGGGAAAAAAAGGGATTACAGCTGTGAAGTCATTGAATTCCAGTCACGACTACTACGGTGTCACACCAGGTCAAATCAAGTTCTTCTTCCAGTATTTGACTTTCGAAGGCACAACACCAATTGGGACAATGCTGGATCGAAAGATCTTGAAAGAGTATGTGGACAAAGACATGGCGAGGCCCCTCTTAATAATAATCATTACCGACGGTGAAGTAAGATCCAAATTAGCCCAGCATACAAGTACCGATTATAGGGCTCGAAGTTGACATAACTAAACAGGTTGAGGGAGAACCGGAGGGTAAACTGAAAAAGGTCATAAAGGAAACTGCTGCCGACCTGAAAAAGGACTACGGAAAATCTGGAGCCCAAGGTACATGGTGTCTGCATCATCGAAGCAAAATGCACACTGATAGATTTTAGCTGTGTCATACCAGTTTGCAAAGCTCGGAGATGACATAAAAGCCACAGATCTGGTTCAGAAACTTGACGACGACGAAGAGCTAAGTCCGTATATTGACTGTTTGTGTATGCCTAAACCAAATGGCAATAGACTGAGAATATAGAGGCTAACAATAGCCATTACAGTACAAAGTAAGCTAGAAGATCTTTCTGACAAGGAGAAAATGTGGAGCGTTGTAGGTCACCGGTTCTAAATATGGTTATCACAGTACAGAGTTAATTTGTATGATTGGGCGCAGATTCAGAAGCTTCTATTGGGCGCCATAAACCGACGAGTAAGCCATTATTGTTCCGCTATAAAACCGAAATCTAACTAGCACTCTCAAGTTCGACAAGGAGAATTCCGCTGCCGAAAAGGAAGAAGAAGATCGCCCAGACTTTGAGCTTGACAGAGATGAGGAAGAGCGCCCAACAGAGCTGCCAGACGATGATGAACCTGAAACTGAGGACTTTTGATGAGCCAGATTGGGGGTTAGGGCTGTGCGTCGATATTTGTTTAGTTGAAGCTACAAGCATTGTTGAGCGAGTGTTTTAACTGTACGCTGCGTGTTTGGTCAGATATGTGCTTAGTATAATTAGGTGCTCACAGGCTGAGGATGAAAAATCACCGTATTTAGTATACTGTCGAATGTTAAGTTACAATCTTACCTTTATCGCCGGACAAAGTTGGTTCAGTATCTTGGACTGTCCATTGTACCGCATTTCAAATGTTTTAAAGTCTCTTAAGAGACTATCAAGGGTTACTACACTCTTGGTGAATCCCATGCAGAAGCAGCTTCGTGGCAGATTTCAGGCTGCCGCCGAGGGAATGCTTGTCCAAGTTTCTTTAATCTTCAACCACTGCAATTCCCAGGCCATCTGGCTGTTGGTTAAAGCCCCATTTTACGTCAGTGGTAGAAACGGCCCTTCAGTCGCTACTTTTGTGGGCGAATAAAATATCGTACGATAGCAGGTATCCATCAAGCACTTGTAGCACATGTCGGAACTTATCACCGCACATATTACAGCTCAAACGCTCAGAGCCTCACCTTAATTCGTGCGATATTTCTACCCAAGTACGCGGGGAATGTACAATTTAGGTACACCGTAAACTAGCGATCGTCCGATTGGTCATCCTGCCGGTATTCGATCGCCTCCCCGAACTCGATATATTCTGGCATCTCACAGCTGACAATCTCCCGAGATTGAACGGAGAAACCTGGCGTACGTCTCCGAAGCATTTTGGTTGCGTATCATGGAGTTTGATTGTCATGAAGCGTGCATTACATGTTGCATGCATGTGTACTACTTAATTTATACGCCGTGTCTTCTCGGTGTTAAGGCAGCAGCACCGAATTATTAAACTTTTACTGGACAAGAAAGACTGAAAGATCACATCCAGCAGTTAGACTAGTGTTTGCAGCCAGTCAAATTCCTTGTCACCCAGCACCAGATTTCTCTTGCAGTGGAGATTACCATACCTCTCAGTAGATAATAGGTATTAGTGTAAAGTCTATCGTGCAGATTTAAGCTTCATTGGTCGGCAAATCTGCAACTTTGTTCGGGTAAATATGCAATTAGCACTACTGCTCCATACAAACACCCATTGACGGCGACAGAATCCTTTCGCCGACCATATCACTTAGGTTAATCCACGACTTTATTACGACATAGATCCAGAGTAGGCAGTAGCTATCTGTGTATTTTAAGCTAAGTACACCAGCGGCATGAATACGAATCCGAATAGTTACTTGAGTAGGCTGTAACTTCTCTAATGTGACGATCCAGATGAGATTGATCAGACTAGACTAACTAGATTAGATAGTGAAGGGTCACGTATCGAGCTCGAAGGAGAATTTGTTCTCCCCACTTTTTGTTAGATAAGGTTCGTGACTGCTCTTTTAGGCTTCACACTTTACTCTTCTTTTCCCTTCGCATCTTGGATCTTTAGACCTGTACCTAGACAGTCATCGTACCATAGCCAATATGCACGGTTCTCCCTTTCATTGTCGCAACACTTTTCGCAAGGCATCAACGCTCGCGCTTGTGCGTAATGCGGGATTTGACGATTATGCATCACACATTGCATTCGACGCCCCTCCAAGACTTTTTGCCGCGCTAGCGTGCGGGTGATCCCTTAGACAAATATCTGAAGTAGCTACATCACCGTCAAACCAGTTGTGAATTGTGTTAGCAGGCCGTAATGCCGAACCAGAGGAATCAGTGAAGTTAGTATTTGTGGTAGTGCATTAAAGGCAATCTTTCGCTTGATTGTCCACTGCTACTATAGTTGTCAGAATGACCGCTGCACACAAGCCACCCACCCAATGACACAAGGAAGAGCTTGTACTCAGATATCTAGTATACAAGAGAGAACACACGATTGCACCAAGTTCTAGTGACATACAGAAGAGAATGACACTGAACATCGAAACAACTCAGCACATTCATCACGAACGCGGAAGCCTGTCGCTAGCCCATGAAACTGTTTGGCTGTACAACTAAATAGCTCTCTAGCAGAATCTACTGGATGTACTATTATTCCTGAAGATGCAATCGTGGTAGCATGCTGAGTTGATTCCTGCTATCACATCTTCACCGGCTCGCAGGCACATGCATACCCAACGCGAAAGCATGTTATGTATAATACGAATTCACAGTAAGATGCCTTGCACAATGGCAATAATTCTTGTGCATTGTGAAGGTATACCACAATGCCCCCTAGGCCTCTCGCGCTTCAGCGTGATAAAAAGTCTTGGAAGGATGTCAAGACGGATGGTCCGGAGGGGCGTCGACTGCATTCACCTAAGTATACGGCTCGCTCCCGATTAGGTTAGTGGCACGATTACTATATGAAGCAATAGGCCGGAAATTAGAAAGTGGGCCGAATAAGTAGCAAATTACTTGCTTCAGTAGGATATATATCATGTACCTTGTATCCGGATGAATATATTGTGTATGATTTATTGGAAGATCAACAGATACCCCTTTTGGTATGTACTGTACCGAGCACAGTGGTTGGGACGTCAGCTGTCAGCGGGGGTGTCCGTCCCAGCTTTCTCATGCGTTTTGTCAGTGTCAGAGGCAGGTGTCCGGTAAAGCAATGATGTCAGAGGGACACATATTTAAATGACTAGTTACATGCGGAGAGGACCTAGTACCACTCACAGTTGACTACCATTCCCAACTTCACACGGCATGAATTTACACTCAGCAATCTGATTTGCTTCTAGTACTTGCCACTGTCCCAGCACCTTCCGTATCAGTCAGGGCATCCCGCCCTCTACCTTAAAACTGTCAGGCCTACCCTGTCATATCAAAAAGAAAAGTGGTCAGCGACAGTTCCCGCCCCAACAATTGTGCACAGTGCAGTATTCGAAACGAGGTTGTTACGACACTGAGATTCCTCAACTCTGTGCGGTCTTGGGATCGGTATGAAATCCTGTTGACTCTTCATGGCTCGCAGCTATTGGTATGCATATCTTCAACTGAAGCTTAACACATCTTCATACCACTTCGATTCGAACTTAGTATTCCTATCTATTCTTCAATGGGACTGTGATGCCCATTTGTCGACGCTTCGTTTCCGTTTTCAGGATCTTCGAATCTCCGCCATCACTAAAATTATCGCTACCATCAATAGCATGCTCAGTGTAATTCAATAGTAATTGCCTCAACATAAAACACCTAGTAGAGTACAGCAATACAAGATCTACCAAGAGATCCGCCACTATCTAATTTATTGCTATCTCACCTAATCTGTCTCATCTCCATCTCTCTTCAAGACATCATCTCGCTGATGAATCTATCTGCGTCTCTCTAGATGTCGCATGACTCATACTTAACGCAGCGAATAGTGAATAGACTAGTGGTAGCGGACGGAATGCATCATGACAATCCGTCATGCTGGGTCTTATATATAAAGTTACAACGACCGGAAGCGTATCTCCACTTTCACCAACTCTACCGAATTTTACGATAATTAATGGCATGGTGTTGAGGAATTCAACCAGATATTTCTCTGTGACAGCGGAGAAACGTTAGAGTTGAACCATGTGCATTCTCGCACTTAGTCAGCTAAGAAAGAACCCACCGGTATGAACCCTCTCCTAGCCCATGGTTAACCCGAGCACAGTCAGATTAGTGGCACATTCTGTCAAGATATAACCATAATTCATGCACGACTAGCAGAACCTCATCACATCAAACCCTAAGTTACGTTACATGGGAGATGCAAGTCCTGCTTGGGACGACTGAAAGGTACGTCAGTCTTCCACAAAATCGGTAGACAGTCGAGACTCTTGCGTGAGATCGTATCAGGGCCAGGGTACGTGCATAAGCTATTTTTCTATCTGCGAACTGGAATCTCTAGAAGATACCTGTTGAGTGCTGAAGTTCTTACAAAGACTGCAAAATCTCCTTGATATCTTCGGAACACGGATTCGCACTCATATTTACCTGCCATCATATTCGGAACCTAAATATTCGGAACCTAAGTTACCCCGTAAAACCGTTGCCAATAGTGTTGGCTATAAGACGAGACGAGACGAGACTTTAGTAAAGCCCGGGATGTATCATCTTGTAAGCCTTTGGCCTCGCGGTCGCGGGACTTTTTAGGATATCTCGACGGATTACTTATAACTCCCCCTTAACAACCATACATAAGGCAGTAGCAGTATCTTTAGGTTTTTATTGAACTAAAGAACAGCGACGGTGGATTTCGTGAAAGAATCGAAGGCTTTTACGGTATTTGCGAGGTTTACGAGCCTGGGGTTCACTCGCTTAGTGGATACATTGTTCACCGGAGTGGCGTCATCACTCATGGGGTTCCGGGATACCCCACCCAAGTCCCATTTACATTTACAGTGGACGTTGCTTGCAATAACTGTTGTTAAAACAAGCGACCAGAACGTTCAAGTTTGTATTCGACGCGAAACCATGTCAATTTCTGACCCTGCTGTCGTCTGCTCATAGTGTTCCGCTGTCTTTAGGATACGATTCGGTATTAGGACTGAGCAGAGATTGTAGCTTCACATTCGGATCCGGAGGTTCACTCTTCTGAAGAAGTATGTTGTGCTCAATATATGGGAGTGCGAAAGCGAGGTGTTGGCTGGAATAAGTGAGGGCGAAACGGAGTGGATACAGAGGAATGAACAAGCTGCATGATTCTTTATGCTACATTGACTACTGTGAGCAAAGAGTTACCGAAGCAGGCATACTGATGATCCCGAGATTAGGCACAGCTATCACAGAGTCTGTGCTACTCAACCACATCCGACAAACAGTTGCAAAGTCCTATAATCCCGCAGTAACTGCCTAAGTACCAACCCAAGACCGTTTTCTTCGCCTCTCAACCCAGTGAGTTTGGGTACTTATCATCCGCTCGGCAAATGGTTCGATGGTTTACGCTAGCGGCGGTGTCGGGTGCCACGTGTTACTCTGCCGAGATCACCTCAGCAGCGTTTGGTTCCGCACTGGCCTTGCAAGCTATGACGAGAAAATGAAAACCTAAGCGCCGTCTCCAAGTGCCGAAGATCACCTTCGCATATATCCCTGCATTCGCTACCTGGTACATAAGCTCATCCTGTCCTGGATGTTGTATGAGGGGCTGGCATGCGAGCTTAGATCGTACAGTAGTAGTTACGGAAAATAACTTGTCTCGTCTCTGTCCACAGAAGTTGAGGAACTGCTGCATTTTTGGCATGCATTAGTTTCGAGTAGTGATACGACGAAGTGTTGTCATATTTACAATTAAGTGGGACGAGCTATTTCAGATATCTTATGGCTTCTATCTCCGACTCAAACTACTTAATACCCTCAACGGATTAACTTTCATTCTAACCTGGCCACTGCAAGTCTTCGGCGGTTTTCAACGCTAATTGGAGTCATAAAGCTTTTCAAAAACCGATTACAGCAAATTAAAATTATCTCTAGGAAATATCAACGAATTGCCTGCCAGCTAATATGCGTTGACAAATCATTCCTCAGTGATGTTCGCATGCGGCTGAAACTCGGTACGGGGTACAGGGAACCGACATGATCAACCATCAAACTCCTTGTCGATATCCATATCTATTCGAGAACAGTCGCTCATAGAAAGATTTCAAAATTATCTTCAACGTTCGGTTCACATGTATCGCGACTGCATCACACCAAAGACCAGGTAACTAATTATCCTTCCGTCGTTTACCATTTGCTGTATGAACCTCTCCTCTATTCGCATCGAGGTTCTTCAGGGACTCTGCATGCTGCCTCTATACACAATAGGACACCTCGATAGACTCCTATTACCCTCACTATACCAGCGCCGCTAACACTTATCATCTAGTTGGAGTATCATGTTATCGACTCTACGTAACTTGCTGGATGTCGAAGAGGCGATCACTCTTGTCGCTTCCACTATTCCCGAGTGCTCCTACCGTTCGCTTGTCACTGATTCAGAATCGCGAGCATCGCAGCTTTTGGAAACACTATCTAGTTGATATATATAGGATTCAAAACATTCCATCCCTTCGCACCTACCGCGGGCCGCACATGCACATATTTTCAGAGAATCACTTCCCGTTATCACCGAACCACCGACAGCTCGCACTATCTCCCATCGTCCCGTCCCCAGAACTTACCTCCTAGCTACCAGAATCAAAACAGGGGGATCCGTCATACATCCCCGGCGCCGGAACTGCAAACTATAATATCGGTAATATTTAAGTAGCACCAACTCTAACGTCTCTATCTGACTTTCCAAAGCCTTTCAAATTCGTCGACCAAGTAAGGTTTGGTGCCGCGCATTTCAACCGAACACTGGACTATATAGATTATAAGGACGTTTCAGACAAAGGGATAGTTTGAACGTTGACGCCGCTAGTGCTGCAACCAAGGCACTACCAGAGTATTCGATGAATGAAACTTGCGGAGACTTTGGCAATGGGTGACCCTCTCCACCTTTCATTAGCAGTGACTATTATCAATAACCTCTAATGCGGTTCGATCTACCTACCTCTCTCGTTTGCCTCTCCAGCCCTGATACATGATCGGGAAGGCGGGAAGATACTATCGGGAGTCCTGTTCACGTGTTTCATCCCCATAATACGCGTACGCTGGCTCCCTACAATCAGTGTATGGTAACTATTGAGAGCTATCTATACTAATATTTTAGCATATAGAGTTTCACCCAAACAAGAATAGGACGGCATGGGACGAAAAGGGTGGGGGGAAAGTCAAGGACAAACTGAAGAAATGAACGGGATAGCTGAAGTTAAGAATGAAAACAGCTCTG